>OQVT01000203.1_pt1 | contig 28507 bp, 26 predicted proteins | sample 1691561 | NCBI WGS metagenome assembly OQVT01 (sample SAMN03418260, study PRJEB22391) | human gut metagenome | biome: human-gut; feature: organic feature; material: feces | host: Homo sapiens | place: Tanzania | collected 2013-01 | reverse complement strand
CCCCGAAGGGGGAAGCAAGACGTTACGTAGCTAACGATTTCCTTAACTTAATAGCCTTCCCCTCTAGGGGAAGGTGCCCCGAAGGGGCGGATAGGGCACTTGCGGCATGAAAGACGGTTGAGACAAATGGGGAATGCATCTGCAAACAGAGTGTCTCTCACGTAAATACCGAGCGCCGCAGGCGCGATCCTCCTTTCCCATGCGGGGAAGGCTAAGGGGGCGGCGCTTTGTGCCGAATTTTGTAAACGGCGATGCCCGAAGGTAGTATTCCAGTCACCAGTCACCAGTCCCTAGTCACTTGAGACTCCTCATCCCTGGCCATTGTTTCGACCGGAACCCTTTCTCTTCTGTGCTATAATGAAATTATCAGCCAATACATATGAAAGGACGATTTCTATGACGATACAGACGAAAAGAAAATGGATCCTGCTTCTCGCAGTCCTGCTCCTGGCAGCGGCGCTCTCGGTGGGGAGCACTTCCCTTTGGAAAGCAGAAAAAGAAAAGCGGGGAGAGGGCTATGTGGCCGTCATCCGCATCGACGGCGCGATCTACGGCGGGCCTCAAACGGACTCGGTGCTGAATGGTTCTTCTGGCTCCTCTTCCGAGGAAATCATGCGAGAGCTGCAGGAAGCCAGAAAGGATCCGCAGGCCAAAGCCATTCTGATCCGCATCAACAGCCCGGGCGGCTCGACCGGAGCGACCCAGGAGATCGCAGAAGAAATGGATAAGATCCGCAGCAGCAAGAAGCCCATCGTGATCTCCATGGGCGATATGTGCGCCTCAGCAGGCTACTGGCTGGCGAGCAAGGGAAATTACATTTTCGCCTCTCCGGCCACGATGACGGGCAGTATCGGTGTCTACATGGACTATACCAATATCGAAGACCTGATGGATAAGGTCGGTGTCAAGAATGATAAGATCAAGAGCGGCGCGCACAAGGATATCCTCTCCATGTACCGCCCGATGACAGGCGAAGAGCGCGAGATGCTGCAGACCATGGTCGATGACATTTACCACCAGTTCGTCCAGACGGTGGCGGACGGACGCCATATGGATGAGGCGAAAGTGAAGAGTATCGCTGATGGGCGCATCCTGACAGGCCGGCAGGCACAGGATCTGGGCCTTGTCGATGCGATGGGTAATTACTACGATGCACTAAACTACGCTGCCTCGAGCGGCGGGCTCGATGTGGACAATATAGAGACTCGCTCGTATACGAATGGCGCAGTCACTCTCCGCTCCCTCCTTCGCGGCGAAGCCGCCCAGCTCTCGAAAGTTATGGGAGAATCCATGGCAGGGAGCATGAAAAAGGCATTGGTAGAAGGGGAGAATCCCACGATAAAGTGAGGAGTATTAGACTAAGAGACTAAGAGACTAAGAGACTAAGAGACGTTAGACTTAGAGACATCAGACATCAGACATCAGACATCAGAAGTCTGGAGTCCAGAGGCTGAGCCTGGAGTTTGGTGTCAGAGGTCAGAAGTCAGAGGTCGGACATCTGAAGTCTAAAGTCTAAAGTCTCCTAGTCTCCTAGTCTGACATCTGACGTCTCCAAGTCTGATGTCTCTCACTCTCCAAGACTTTCCGATCGCATCATATTCGATTTCAAAGGAGCAATTCCATGAATACCTTTCTTGATCTTGTCTACTCGCTGATCGTGACACCGCGGGCGGCGCTTTATGACATCACCCGCGGCGAACGCCTTCGTGAAGCGGGGATCCTCTGGCTCTTTACGCTTTTCCTGACGGCTGTATCCGCTTTCTCAGAAGGTCCGGGACTTCTTGTCGAGCTTTTGGCCGTGTTTCTCTTTCTGGGACTTTCCCTCCTCGTGCACAGCGCCGTGATCGACTACCTCTCCGGACTTCTCGGCGGACAAGGAAGCGCGAAGGGCATCACCGCAGGCTTTATGGCGGCGTCTTTGCCGCTCGCCTTCTCCGTTTTCTTCACACTGGCAGAAAGCGCGGGGCTTTCTTTCCTCTCCGGGCTGGGCTCTTTTGTGATCTGCGTATGGACTTTCGTTCTGGATGTCCTTGCGATTCGTGAGAACTATTTCTTCTCGACAGGAAAATCCGTCCTGATCGCCATCGCGCCCTATGTGATGATTCTTCTCTTCCTTCTTCTCCTTGCGATGATCGGCGTCTTCGCCGCCGTGGCAGGCCTTTCTGAAATGCAGGAGATGCAGGAAATCGGATCTGTGCTGGGATCGATTTGAATGAGATAAGACGTCAGAAGTCAGAAGTCTAACGTCTAACGTCTAAAGTCTAAAGTCTAAAGTCTAAAGTCTAAAGTCTCCTAGTCTCCCTAGTCTAATCCCTAATCCCTAATCCCTAATCCCTAATCCCTAATCCCTAGTCCCTAGTCACCAGTCACCAGTCACCAGTCCCTAGTCACCAGTCCCTAGTCACCGGTCATCCCCTTTTCTTCTCTTCCAAGCTATGCTATAATGTGAAAAACGCAGCGAAGGAGCTTAACTCAGTTATGCTCCTTTTTACGTGCTTATAAAAAAATATCTTATTTTTATGACATGTGATATAATAAACTCCGTATGAATAGTTGCGGGCGGGGTCCGCATTTCTATAGAATTTCATTCCTTTATATCATATAAGAACAAAAACTCCTCTGGCTTATGAGCCGAGTGGCCCTGATGGAAAGGGGCGGCCCAGAGCGGCAGAGCATTCCAAAGAAATACGCAAGGAGGAATACCGTATGTGTGGTATTGTAGGTTATGTGGGCAGCGGCGAAGCGTCCCGCTTTTTGATTGATGGGCTGAGACGCCTCGAATATCGCGGCTATGACTCGGCTGGTATCGCCGTCTATGACAAAGGCACGATTTCTATCGAAAAGAAGAAAGGCCGTCTGGCAAATCTGGAAGCAGCCCTGAAGGAGCATCCGCTCACCGGACACATCGGCATCGGGCATACCCGCTGGGCGACGCACGGACAGCCTTCAGATCGGAATGCCCATCCGCATGGCGATTGTCACAACCATTTTGTCATCGTACACAATGGCATCATCGAAAACTATATGACGCTCAAGAAGCAGCTGATCGACGAAGGCCATGTCTTCAAGTCGGATACCGACACCGAAGTCGTAGCACACCTTCTCGAAAAGATGGATGACGGAGATTTCTTCTCCACCGTCCGCAAAGTCCTCTCCGTGATCGAAGGCTCCTACAGCCTCGTCATCATGGACAAGGCTGTGTCCGATACCATCATCTGCACGAAGAAGGACAATCCGCTCATCATCGGCCTCGGCGACGGCGAGAATTTCATCGCTTCCGACATCCCGGCTGTCATCAACCATACCAGAAAAATTTATATTCTGGACGACTGCGAGCTGGCCATCGTGAAGAAAGATGGCGTTTCCCTTTTCGATGCCGAAGGCAAGCCGATCAAAAAAGAAATCCAGGAAGTCAAGTGGAGCGCGGAAGCCGCAGAAAAAGGCGGTTACCCGCATTTCATGCTGAAGGAAATCTATGAACAGCCCAAAGCAGTCCATGATACCGTACAGATCCATCTCAATAAAGACGGCTCTGTCAATTTCGACGACCTCGGCTGGACGAAAGAATGCCTCTCCGGCATTGATCACATCCTGATCACCGCCTGCGGCACCGCGTACCATGCCGGCCTTGTCGCGAAGCACTATATCGAACGCTTCGTGAAGATCCCCGTATCTGTAGAAATCGCTTCCGAATATAGATACAGCCGTCCGCTCACGACCGATAAGACACTCTGCATCGTAGTCAGCCAGTCCGGCGAAACCATCGATACCCTGGCGGCTCTCAAAGAAGCGAAACGCCTCGGCGCCAAGAGCCTCGCTGTGACGAATTCCATCGGATCCTCCATCGCGCGTGAAGCCGACAATGTCGTCTACACCCTGGCAGGCCCGGAAATCGCTGTCGCTTCTACGAAAGCCTATACCACCCAGCTCGTGGCGCTCCTGCTCCTCGCTCTCTATATGGGCCAGCTGAAAGGCACACTGAAGCCGGCACTCATCCAGAAGATCACCACCGCACTGAGAGATCTGCCGGATCAGATCGACACCGTGCTTGATGAAAAAGAACACATGGCAGATGTCGCTGAAAAGCTCATCAAGGCGAATGATATTTTCTACCTTGGCCGCTCCATCGACTATGCGATCGCCATGGAAGGCGCACTGAAGCTGAAAGAAGTCTCCTACATCCATGCGGAGTCCTACGCTGCCGGTGAATTGAAACATGGCACTCTCGCCCTCATCTCGCCGGACACCCCGGTCATCGCTGTGGCGACACAGGATGACGTCAGCGCGAAGATGTACAGCAATATTCAGGAAGTCCGTGCCCGCGGCGCTGAAGTCCTCGGCATCGGCTTCGTCGATGATACAGAAATCGCGAAGTACACGACCGAGACCGTCCGTATCCCGAGAGTCGATCCCTTCATCGCACCGATCCTCGCCGTCATCCCGATGCAGCTCCTCGCTTACTACACCTCTATAAAAAGAGGAAATGATGTGGATAAGCCGAGAAATCTTGCAAAATCTGTAACAGTGGAATAATAGAATCAGAAACCGCTCTGCGCAGCCTGTCCTCGCAGAGCGGTTTTTATTTGTTCAGGGTTAGTCCACGGGGCGTATCGCCCTTTGATTGTATGCGAAAGAGGTTCAGCGGGTTCTATGGGTTCAAGAGGTTCAAAGGGGGGGAGTGCGGCGCAAAAAATAATGAAGTGCCGCGGAGTATAAATGGGGCAATGCCCAAGTTCTGTTTTTCCTTCCTTCCAGTAGAAGGGGAAAGTGTGATGTTTTTCCTGTATCTCAGCCTTCCCCTCAAGGGGAAGGTGGCGAGCGGAGCGAGCCGGATAGGGTACTGGCGGTATGAAAGAGGGCGGGAAGAAAGTATCCTCGCGTTTCCTTAAATGCGTGAAGCGGGAAATCGGTTCATCCGCTGGCTTTTGAGTATCGCCTGTCTTCTTTTGGGTGACGATTATTATCGGATGCAGCGCATGACATCCATTGCAACTACGTGAACCCGTTACGCCCATTGCCTGCACAGTAACGATTTCATATAATAAAGAAAATATGCACAGAAACGAGGAGAAACGCATGAAATTACAATACGGCAATACATGGTGGGGGAGTGAGTGGCTGAAAGCGCTCGAAGAGGCGGACTATGAGAACCGCCTGCCGCGCGGGCGGGTGTATGCGCGAGGCGGCGCGGTCATTTCCATGCGCCAGAAGCGTGAGACACTGACCGCGAAGGTGCAGGGGACGCGGCGCACGCCCTACAATGTCACGCTCACGCTCCCGCCTTTTCCGGAAAACAAAGTCCAGACCTTTCTGGACGATGTATCGCGCCATCCTTCGATCGTGACGAAGCTCCTGCATCGGGAGCTGTCGCCTGCTGTCATGGAGCTAGCGGAAAAAGCAGGGCTTTCCCTTTTCCCTTCTTCGATGAATGATATCGAGATGCATTGCAGCTGTCCCGACTGGGCGCACCTCTGCAAGCACATCGCGGCTGTCATCTATGAAGTGAGCCGTGCCATCGACAATGATCCCTTCCAAGTCTTTTCCCTGCATGGCGTGTCGCTGGCCGGCGAGCTCGAGAAGCGGCATGTAACGATCACCCATGAATTGTCTGCCCGGATTCCCTGCTGGGATGACCTTGTGAAAGGCGAGCCCGTGAAGGATGAGGCGCTTCCCTTGGCAGAGGAAACGGCGGAAATTCCAGATTTCACGAAGCTCAAAAGTCTCTTTTCCCTATGGATGCGTGTAATTCCCGCCTCGCCGGCTTTCTACGGGCGCGGCAGCTTCGGTCGCGTCTATGAAAAGACCATGACGGGCGTCAGAAAAGTCGCCGAGAAAGCACTCTTTGATTCATCAGCGATTTACGTCGTGGGCGGCGGGAAAGACAGCCTGGAGCTATCCTCCGTCTCCTCTGTTCATCTCGTGATCGAAGGGCTCTCCGAGGGGAAGCTCTATACAGATCGCGGTGACTGGTGGCCGATGAGCCGTTTCCTTGCCGCTATTCTCGATATGACGGAAGAGGAAGCGCAGGACAGCTCTTACACCGTGCGCGCCTTCCGCGAAGTGGTACTGCTCGCCATACACCTTCTCCGTACAGGAAATGCCATCCCGGAGCTGGTGCGCGTGGATGAGAATGCCCTCGCCATCCGCTGGATGCCGACCGAGCAGGACGCTGGCACCGCGGAAGCCATGGGCCTTCTCTCGAAGTGGGTGACCCCTGCCATGGTAGAAATCGCGCGGTACAGAGAGAAGAAATGCTGGGCAAAAGAACCCGCCGAGGCCGCGCTGTCACTGTTCCTCACACACTTGATGCAGAACATGGCGAAGAAGAATTTCGCAGAGGATCCCATCTATGATCTCTTCTTCATGGGCGACCGCCTGATGGCGCGGGAAGGAAGACCGCATCCCGAGGCTGACGGCATCGCATCGTGGCTGTCCTATTTCCACCTGAGCGCCGCCCGCTGGCAGCCTGTGCTTCTCGTGTCAGACGATCCGAAAGACAAATCCTTCCATCTGGACCTCTCTGTCGTAGACAGTGAGGACAGCGAAGGGGAGGCGGTGCCGCTCGCGGATGTTTTCACGAAGAATGACTATGATGTCTGCCGCTACCAGATCTTAAAGGATCTGGACCTGCTTTCCTCTCTTGTGAGCGGCATGGAAGACTACATGGACGGCGAAGGCAGGACACCGATTTCCTTCACGGCGGAAACCTTTGCGCCCTTCCTTTTAGAAGCCATCCCGGCCATGCGTCTTCTGGGGGCGCGCGTCATCCTGCCGAAGTCTTTGCAGCGCCTCATCCGCCCGAAGAAGACACTCCGTCTCAAAAAGAAAGAAGAGGGAGCGGCGCGTACACCGTCCCTCCTCTCTTTGGAAGACATGCTCGACTTCGACTGGCAGATCGCCCTGGGGGACGAGCGGGTCTCCCCGGAAGACTTCGAAAAACTATCCGTCAAAGCAGGCTCCCTCATCGCCTTCAAGGGACAGTACCTCTACGTGACCGAAGAAGACCTGAAAAAGCTCGAAAAAATGTGGCAGCGTCCCGCCTCCCTCAAGAGCGAAGAACTCCTCCGCATCGCCCTCGAGGGCAGCTATGAAGGCGCGGAGATCACCATGACGAGCGAGGTGAAGCGACTGCTCTCCTCCATGAAAGAGGGCGAGCCCGTCGCGCTGCCGGAAAATGTATGTGCGACACTGCGCCCCTACCAGGAGCGCGGCTATGCGTGGCTTTACAACAACAGCCGCCTCGGCTTCGGCAGCATCCTAGCCGATGATATGGGCCTTGGGAAGACCCTTCAGGTCATCACCTTCCTCGAAAAGCTCCGTGAAGAGGGACGCCTTGCCAAGAAGAAAGCGCTCATCGTCGTGCCGACGAGCCTTCTCTCCAACTGGCAGGAAGAGATCGCTCGCTTCGCGCCCGCCCTCACCGTTTTCCTCTACTATGGTGCTAAGCGCGACCTCGCCGATTTCCAGGGAGACATCCTCCTTACCACCTACGGACTCCTTCGGAGCGATCAGGACCTTCTCAAAAAGAAGAAATGGGAAGTCTTCATCATCGACGAAGCGCAGAACATCAAGAATCCCGACACCGCCCAGAGCCAGGCCGTCCGCGGCATGAAAGCACCCATCCGCATTGCCATCTCCGGCACCCCTGTCGAGAACAGCCTCAAAGAATTCTGGTCCATCATGGAATTCACGAACAAAGGCTACCTCGGTAGCGCGAAGACCTTCCAGACCCGCTATGCGAATCCCATCCAGTACGAGCAGGACAGAAAAGCAGCGGAACGCTTCAAAAGCATCACCGCGCCCATGCTCCTGCGCCGCCTCAAGACAGACAAGACCATCATCAGCGACCTTCCCGATAAACTGGAGCAGGACGAGTACACCCTCCTCACCCCCGCGCAGGCCGCTCTGTATCACCAGACCGTAGAAGAAAGCCTCCGCGTCATCAGCGAGCAGAAAGACGGAGACAAAGCCTCTCTCTTTAAGCGCCAGGGCCTCGTCCTGCAGATGATCCTCGCGCTGAAGGAGATCTGCAACCATCCCGCCCTCTTCACCAAAGAGGACAACTGGGACCCCGCCCTCTCCGGCAAAGCCCTGCGCCTCTTAGATCTCGCCGAAAGCATTCAGGCCAGCCGCGAAAAAGCCCTGATCTTCACCCAGTTCAAGAGCATGGGGGACAAATTGGCAGATTTCCTCGAGAGCAAACTGGGGGAACGTCCGATGTTCCTTCACGGCGGCTGCTCCCTACAAGAGAGAAAGGACATGGTGGACCGCTTCCAAACCGACCCGAAGGCAAGATTCTTCATCCTCTCCCTGAAAGCCGCCGGCACCGGCCTCAACCTCACCGCCGCCTCCCACGTCATCCACTACGACCTCTGGTGGAATCCCGCTGTAGAGTCTCAGGCGACAGACCGCGCCTACCGCATCGGACAGAAGAACAACGTCCTCGTCCACCGCTTCATCACCAAGAATACCTTCGAAGAAAAGATCAATGAGATCATCCAAAAGAAAAGATCCCTCGCCGACATGACCGTCTCCGTCGGCGAAAGCTGGATCGGAAATATGACGGATGCTGAGCTTTCCAAGATATTCCGGTGAGAGTGGGAGACGAAGAGACGTTAGACATTAGACGTCAGAGATCAGACTGAGAGACTAAGAGACTGAGAGACTGAGAGACTAAGAGACTAAGAGACTAAAAGACTAGGAGATTTGGGAAATGTCAGATATCGGAAGTCTAACGTCTCCAAGTCTAACGTCTTCAAGTCTAATGTCTCCAAGTCTTAATGGTCCCACATACATAAAAGAGCATGCCGACTAAATGCAGCACGCTCTTTTTATTTATCATCACAATGATACCGGCAGGCAATGATGATGATCTGATCCATTTCCAAAGCATAGATTAACCGATCCTTTTGATTGATCCGGCGGCTCCAGAAACCAGATAAATCCCCTGTCAGCGGTTCGGGCTTTCCGATGCCCTTATTACCATTTCTTTCAATATCCTTCAGCAGAGCATTGATCTTACGAAGCGTCTTCCGATCCTCCGTCTGCCAGTACAGGTAGTCTTCCCAGCCAATATCCGTGAATGCTTTATTCATCTTCGATCAAGTCTCTCTTTTTACACTGCCCCGCCTTGGCTTGTGCGATACTGGTGAGAAGCCTGTCGTAGTTTTTCTTCGAAGCCCGCACATACAGGTTTTCCATCAGATTGTTATACGACTCCTCTGACAGTACGACCACATTCCGGTTGTCCTTGCGTGTGACGATAAGCGTTTCCATATCATCGCAGCAAGCATCGAAAGCATATTTCATATGGCTGCGGAGCGTGGAGTAATTCATGGCAATCATGTCAATCCCATCCTTTCTTGTACCATTTTCTGTACTTATTATAGAAAGAAATCAGAATTTTAGCAAGCGGAGGGGCAGAGAGACTAAGAGACTGGGAGACGTTAGGCATCAGAAATCAGACGTCAGACTGAGAGACTAAGAAACTAAGAAACTAAGAGAATGAGAAACTAGGAGACGTTAGACATTAGACATTAGACATCAGAGGTCAGACGTCAGAAATCAGACGCCTGATATCTGATATCTGCAGTCCGATGTCTCGGCATCTTTCATCGACAAATATTTGCAGACCGGCGGCTTTCTTTCTGCGTTTTATAACAAAATATGATATAATGTGAACGTAAAAATGCCACAGGGAAAATGACAAACCGAGCGCTTCTTTACGGAAATATCGTAAACGAAAAAATTTCGGGGGGGGGTAACAATGAACCTAACCCCTTTTTTAGACTAGGAGACTAGGAGACTAGGAGACTAAAAGACTAGGAGACTAAGAGACTAAGAGACTAAGAGACTAAGAGACTAAGAGACTAAGAGACTAAGAGACTGAGAGACTGAGAGACTAGGAGACTGGGAGACTTGGGGAATGTCAGATATCGGAAGTCTAAAGTCTCCGTGTCTAACGTCTCCAAGTCTAAAGTCTCCAAGTCTGAAGTCTAATGTCTTCAAGTCTACCATCTCCTTGTCTCAAATCCAGAAAGGACCTTCTCCATGAACTATCGCCGTATGATCGTCTGGCAAAAGGCTATGCAGCTCATAGACATGACATATGACGTAGTCTGGCGATTGCCATCGGAAGAACTTTATGCCCTTTCCTCACAAATGAGAAGAGCCGTCGTCTCCATTGCCTCGAACATCGCAGAAGGAGCCGGACGAGGGACAGATAAAGATCTAAGACATTTCATGACTATTGCACGCGGCTCAGCCACTGAGTTAGAGACACAGTTTTTGATATGTTTGAGACTGCACTATATGACGGCAGAAGAGATTCGCCCGTGCATGCTGCTTTTGGATGAAATTCGGCGCATGCTGACAATACTGAGCATTCGCGGAAAAGCCTGAGCAGAAGTCAGATCTCAGACGTCAGAGATCAGACATCAGATATCAGAGATTAGACGTCATATATTTAGACCTCTGAAATCTGAAGTCTGAAGTCTGAAATCTGAAGTCTAAAATCTAAAATCTGACATCTGACATCTGACATCTGAAGTCTGATGCCTGCCATCTTCAAAAAACGAAGGATACACCACCACATGAACCACCAAAATCACCACCATTCCATTTCCTGCGCCTCCGGCGCCGCACTTCTCTACCTCATCGGCGACTACATCGCCCTTGTTCTGGCGGGGATACTCTCCCTTGCCATTCGAAATCTCCTGATCACCCACACCACCTATCATATCGCACCCATCTACCAGTACTTCTGGGTACCACTGGTCTACATGGCCTTTATCCTCTATGAAGGCCTCTATGGGAAGCGTATGCTCATCTACCAGATGATGAAAAAATTGTTCCGGGCTTCCTTGGGCGGCACCGTCTTCTCCATTATCCTCATGTTCCTTGCGCAGGTGGCGGGGGATGTATCCCGTTTCTACGTCATCCTCTACACCGCGATTTCCTTCGCACTGCTCTGCCTCATTCGCGTCATCCTTTCCAAATGGATGAAGAGATCAGAAGCCTTCCAGATCCCCGTCCTCATCGTCGGGGCAGGAAAGACAGGCGAAGTCATGGCACGCCAGATACAGAATGATACCGGTATGCGCTACCGCATCGTCGGCTTCCTCGAAGACCATGAGCCCTACGACCAGTCCTGCACCATCCTTGGCGGATTTGGTGACATAGAGCGCGTCATTCGTGATACTGGCGTCCAGCATGTCATCATCGCCGCCCCCGGCATCCCGCAGACACAGCTCTCTTCCCTCATCTATCAGGCACAGACCCTCGTGAGAAATGTAGGCGTCGTGCCGAACCTCGTCGCCGTCCCCATGTCGAATGTGACCGCCGAGTCCTTCTTCGATGCGAAGATCATGGTGCTCCAGATCCGGAACAATTTGGCCTCTCGTAGAAATCGTACGCTGAAGTATGTGATTGAATTTATTACGACTTGTGTGGGAACGATTCTGATTTCGCCTCTTTTAGCTTGGATTGCTTATAAAATTCATTCGGACTCAGAAGGTCCTATCATCTATTCCGGGCTACGTGTGGGCCAGAATGGAAAAATGTTTAAATGTTTCAAGTTTCGCTCCATGTATGTTAATTCAGATGAAATACTAAAAAAGTATTTAGATGCACATCCAGAGAAAAAGGCAGAGTGGGAAATTTATCATAAACTAAAAGATTATGATCCTCGCGTAACACCGATTGGAAAAACGCTACGCAGACTGAGCCTTGATGAATTACCGCAGATATTTAATGTACTCAGAGGGGAAATGGGATTGGTTGGCCCGCGTCCTTATCTGCAGCAAGAATTGGATGATATGGGAGCGGCAAGAAACACCATACTTTTAGTAAGACCTGGAATTACCGGCTATTGGCAGACAAGCGGTCGTAATGAAATAACCTTCGAAGAAAGGCTCCATATGGAGTCTTGGTATGTGTGTAACTGGGATATATGGATTGATTTAGTACTGTTATGGCGGACATTTACGGTTGTGCTTACGCATAAAGGGGCGTATTGAGGGCTTTGAGACTATAAGACTTTGAGACTTGAAGACGTTAGACGGTAGATATTAGATTCCAGATATCAGAAATCTGAAGTCAGACGTCGGATGTTAGAAGTCTAAAGTCTCTAAGTCTCTAAGTCTAACATCCAAAATTTATCTAATATAATCACGATTTTTGTTGGAAAATGTCGAAAAACTGAATTATAATAATGGAAAACCCATCCAAAGTTATAATAGAGGTGATCATATGCTGATTCAGTTTAGTGTAGAAAATTTTCGCTCCATCAAAAATAAGGCACTTTTTTCCATGGAAGCCGCCAAAGATGAAGATCATGCGGTTCAGGTTGCTACGATAGGGAAAGAGCGCATATTGAAGACGGCCGCCATTTTTGGAGCCAATGCAGCTGGGAAAAGCAATATTTTTGCTGCATTGACTGCAGCGATACTGATGGTCCGCTTGTCGAATACCAGACAGGTGGAAGAGACGCTCAATATGATCACACCGTTTGCTTTTTCAAAAGAGACAATGGAGAAACCGAGCTCTTTTGAATTTGTCTTTCTGGCATCTGGCAAAAAATATGTATATGGATTTTCTGCTACCAGAGAAAAAGTAACAGAAGAGTATCTTTACGTATATCATTCTCCGAGAGCATCGACCGTTTTTGAAAGGACAGAAGAAGAGTACCGGTTCACAAATCCTTCCATAAAAAAAGAGCTTGAACCGATCAGTCATAGAAACACGCCAAACAAACTATTCCTTGCGACGGCAACTGCGTGGAATGCCAAATCCACACAGACGCCCTGCCTTTGGTTTAATCTGATCGACACCTACACCAATAATTACGGGGACCTCATCGCCAAAGATATTCCTATGCTGGAAAATGATACGGATCAGAAGCTGAATCACTTTATTTGCGACCTGCTTGCCAAAGCAGATATGAATATATCGGCGTATGAGTACAAGAGCCAGGACGAACCCGCAGAAAAATGGCTATCCCGATTTCCTGCTGAAGTACGAACTATGATGCCACCGGAGATGATAGCAGGAAAGCATAAAGTATATACGATCCTGATGACACATCAGGTAGAAAATCATCCCGGCAATGCGGAATCATGGCAGTTGAATTTAAATGAAGAATCCCAGGGAACAAAGAGCCTTTTTATGCTGAGCCCAGTGCTATATGATGCCTTCCTTCACGGGAAAATCATTTGCATCGATGAATTTGATACCAGCCTGCATCCATTGCTTGTGGGATACCTGGTGAGTCTCTTTCATGATCCGGCAGTCAATACAGGGAATGCGCAGCTGATTATCTCCTCCCATACCACAACACTTCTTTCCCGTAGGTTCTTGCGTGATGATGAGATTTATTTCGTGGAAAAAGACAAAAAAACGGGAGTCTCGGACTTGTACTCTCTGGATGAATTTTCACCGCGAAAACAGATGAATATTCGCAACGCCTACCTGCTCGGACGCTTCGGCGCCATTCCGGAAATAGAAAATGGAGAGATCGTATGGTGAGACGACCGGGATATATACCGAAAAAGCGTGCTTCTGGGAATCGCGAGATAAATAGAGTGCTTCTTGTTTCTGTTGAAGGTAATAAAAAAAATAAGACAGAGCGGAATTATCTCAAATACTGGAAGGACGCGAAAACGAAAGTGAAATTTGTACCAGGCAATGAGACAGATCCCGAGAAGATGATGCAGCGTTTGATCGATGAATACGAGGCACGTGAGCTTACAGAAAAAGACTTGGCGGTCTGTTTGATTGATTCCGATTGTAGTAAAGACAGAAATGTGGTAATTGCCAAGGTGGATGCTATGGCAAAAAGCGCCGCAAAGGAACAACTGCACTTGATCGTTTCTTCTCCCTGTTTTGAGATCTGGTATATCTGCCATTTTCAATATTCGACCAGGCAGTATCAGAGCGCGGATGAGGTGCTGTCACATCTTCGACAGTTTATCCCAGACTACGAGAAATCAAAAGATGTGTATGCTTCTTTGCAGGGAAAAGAGGACGTCGCGATCCGGAATGCGCAGAAATTGGAAAAATACTGTATGGAGAACGGAAAGAGATTTCATCATGTCGAATTCATGCCGAGTACGGAGATGTATAAGGTGATGAAATGGATAAAAAGGGAAGAGCAAGAGACAAGATGACTGTGAGAACTGAAGTCTGACATCTAGTGTATTCAAGTCTGAAGGCTGAAGCCTGATATCTGAAGTCTCCAAGTCTAACGTATCCAAGTCTCCATTTCTGATCCCCTATCCCAAAACTAAAGCAGAAAGTAGAGAAAGCCTATGAAAGAACCCATTCGCATACTCCAGATCATCGGCATCGCCGCCGGAGGCGGGGTAGAAGCTGTCATCCTGAACTACTACGAGCACATCGATCGCAGCAAAGTACAGTTTGACTTCATCATCCACAAAGACAGCAAGGTAGATATCACAGCGCGTGTAGAGGTCCTCGGTGGGCGTGTTTACAAGGTAACGCCGTACTATAAGAATCCCAGCGCTTTTACCCGAGAAATCTATCAGGTGATCCGAAAGAATCATTACCAGATCGTCCATTCAAATATGAATACCCTTTCTGCCTTTCCGCTTTTTGCGGCCTGGCTTGCGGGAGTACCCGTGCGTATCCTGCACAATCACAGCACCTCTTCCCCAGGTGAGACGAAGAGGAATATCATGAAATACATTCTGCGCCCCTTTGCCAGACTTTTTGCCAATCGCTACCTCGCCTGCAGCCAACTGGCCGCTGTTTGGATGTATGGGAAAGACTTGGCTGACAGTGGAAAGGTCACGGTCATCAATAATGCGATAGACCTTTCCAAATACGCCTTTCATCCAGAGAAAAGGAAAAGATTGCGGAAAGCGCTGGGGCTGGGGGATGAATTTGTCGTAGGGCATGTGGGGCGCTTCATGTTTCAGAAAAATCACGCTTTCCTGCTTGATGCATTTGCAGCAGCGCTGAAGAAGAAACCGCACATGGTGCTTCTCCTCATCGGTGATGGACCGCTTCGTCTGAAGATGGAAGAAAAAGTACAGCAGCTGGGAATCGGAGCGCAGGTGAAATTTCTGGGTCTTCGCTCCGATGTACAAGACTTGTACAATGTGATGGATATCTTCGTTCTGCCATCTCACTACGAAGGACTTCCTGTCGTCGGCGTCGAAGCCCAGGCGAATGGCCTTTCCTGCCTCTTCTCTACAGCGGTGACACGTGAGACAAAGCTGACAAAGAACGCAGTATTTTTTGATCTGTCCCAAGGCGCAGAGCGCTGGGCGGAAAAGATAGTTTCCTGTACAGGGGAAAGAAACCTGGAGGTAGAAAAAGAAATGCGAGAGGCTGGTTTTGACATCGAGGCATCGGCCTTGAAGCTCGAGCATATGTACGAGCAGATGTCCATCGGGGGGGGGACACGGTAGCCGCGCGTCTACATATGGCGGACTTTTTGAAAATGGAGAGGTATGGATTTCTGCCATGCTTCCTGAATGGGAGGTATGTGCATGAAAGTCTTACACATAGGAGAGTATGTGCAGGGCGGTGTAGCCACGTATATCAAGACACTGCTGATGCATCCGCAACATTCGGAAATCGAGGATTTCCTCATTTGCTCAGATAAAAACTCGGAACATCATTGGCCGATGGCTGAGGATCATGTGGCGTACTATTCGTATTATCGCAGCTTGTTACAAATCCTTCCCGCCATGCTGGCGGTGCGCAAAGAAATCCGAAGACGAAAACCAGATGTGGTGTACTGCCATAGCACATGGGCGGGACTCTTCGCACGATTTCCTATGCTTTTTCTAGGAAAGCCCTGTCGTGTGATTTATAATGCGCATGGCTGGGCCTTTTTGCGGAATACAGCTGAATGGAAAAAGAAAATATATGCTTTCATTGAGCATTGTCTTATTCATGCTACTGATGCTGTAATCAATGTTTCCAACTATGAGTACCAGGCGGCATTGCACTACGGTCTGCCAGAAGCAAAGATGAAAGTCATTTATAGCGGGATTTCTGGACGAAAAGGTGTAATAGACGAGGCGATCAAGCTCCCCGCGGGGTGCATCAACTTACTGTTTGTTGGGAGATTTGACCCCCAAAAAGGGGTTGACTATCTGCTCGAACAATTAAGCCAGTGTCATAGAGACGATTTGCATTTGACGGTCATCGGAGATAATGTCATCGGTGGGACACAGATAGAAAAGCACAATACCGAAAAAGTTACATTTCTGGGATGGATCGATCATGAAAAGCTGGCCAGCTACTATGAGAAATGCGATGCCGTAGTGATGCCATCACGCTGGGAAGCCTTCGGTCTGGTGGCCGTCGAAGCGATGAAGTACGGGAAAGCCGTGATCGCCAGTGATCGAGGGGCTTTGCCTGAACTGGTTGAGAATGGAGAAAATGGCTATATCTTTCCGTTTGACTCTCCAGATACATTGATTCATCTTCTGTCAGGATTGGATAAAGAAAAACTGGCTGATATGGGCAGAAAAGCAGAAAAAATATTTCAAAAGAAATACCAAATGGAGCGGATGATAGAAGAAAACGTTCGTTTATATGAAGGAAAGGATAAGAAATGATTCCTGAAATCAGTGTGATCGTTCCTGTATACAAAGTGGAAGCGTATCTTCCTCGCTGCGTGGAGAGTCTGATGTCACAGACGTACAAAGACTTTGAAATTATCCTCGTAGACGATGGATCACCCGATACTTGTCCGGTGATGTGTGATGCGTATGCGAAAAAATATTCGAATATTCATGCATTGCATAAAGAGAATGGCGGACTTTCTGACGCGCGCAATGCCGGCATGACCATCGCCAAGGGAGAGTATGTCACTTTTGTCGATAGCGATGACTATGTGCATCCAGCCTATCTGGAAATGCTGATGCAGGGGATCAGGCAGGGTGCTGATTTTTCTGTATGCGGATTTACAGAAGTGGATGATGGAAACGGGATAGAGGATTTAGATACTTCACGTATATCTGCGGCATGTGTAAACGCGAAGGAAGGCTTGGTGGAGATTCTTTATCAGGGATTTCATGATGTTTCTGCTTGTGGGATCCTTCTTCCTGCGTCTTTGGCTCGGAAATATCCATTTCCTAAAGGTAAACTCTTCGAAGATCTTTATACCACTTACAAGTTTTATTTGGCGGCGGAGACCGTAGCTTTCATTCGAGTCCCGCTTTACTACTACTTCCAGAGAAAGGGGAGCATCATGGGACGGAGAAACGAGGCCTTCATCCATGACTTGATCGAGTCATCGGACCAGTTGGTCGAAGCATGCCGAGGGAAAGGAGCACTTATCGAGCAGGCTGCAATGAATAAACAGTTCAGCAACTACTGCCGCCTCATCCTGCAGCCCTCTGAGCTGAAAGATAAGCATCCGCAGCAGTATCAGCGCATCGTAGATACATTGAAGCGTGAGCGCCTTTCAGTATTGCTTGACGGCAGAGCAAGGAAAAAGAATCGCCTCGCGGCGCTGGCACTCTTTGGGGGCGTTGCAGGATTGAAAACGGCGTTCAGGTTGAACTTTTAGTATTCGGACACTTATGAGTATATTGGGAAGGAGTGAGGGGCTCAAATGTCTTACAAGATTTTTGTTTCCTATAAATATGCTGATACCCAAGTATTTCAGGATAGTGGGTTCAGAAAAAGTCAAGACATATGGAATGCGTATAAAAAAATAACACCGCGTGATTATTTAAATGCGTTGAGTTCTAAATTGTCTGACGTGGCGATCGAAAAGTGGGAGCCGGATGGAGAGGATCTGAGTAGATTTAAGGATGAAACAATACGTTCAAAGTTAAAGGATATGATTTATGATAGTTCGGTCACGATTATTCTGATTTCACCTGGAATGAGGGATGCTTTGAAACCAGAAAGTGAGCAATGGATTCCTTGGGAGGTATCATATTCACTTAAAGAAGCATCAAGGAATGGGCGAAACAGCAAAGCAAATGCATTATTGGCAATTGTATTGCCAGATCGAAATGGGAATTACTCTTACTGCGTAGAGAAAGAACCTTGCGGAGTAAATACATTACATTTTAATGCTGAATTCTGTTTTTCCATTATAGGTAAAAACTTCTTTAATAATAAAAAACCTGATAAATATTATTGCAACTCTTGTAAATCTTATCATTATAGAGGATATAATTCAGGCTACATTGTATATGCAACTTGGGAAACTTTTATTACCAATCCGAAAAAATATATCGACAAAGCAATAGAGAATCGCGAAAATATAGATGATTTTAATTTATGTAAAACTGTTTCCGTCAATGAGAAAAGGTCTTATTAAAAGAGAAGACAAGGTGGGGAAATGAATGAGGATCAAAGACTGCACTTACAATTTATTCAAAATGTAATTACCAGAATGAATGCAAACTCATTTCAGGTTAAGACCTGGACAGTGTCAATTATTGTTGCTTTGGCTGCTTTAGCAGTTAATAGCAAAAACTACATGTACATTTTAATTTCCGTAGTTCCGACAATACTTTTTTGGACACTGGATTCCTACTATTTGCAACAAGAAAGGAAGTTTCGGGGCCTGTATAAAGATGTCGTGTTAGGGAATGTACCATTATATCTTATGCCGATAAACAGATATAGAGAGGGAATTTACCAATTTAGCAGCGCGTTTTTCTCTAATTCAATCATCAATTTTTACGGAGCAATCCTTGCAAGTATATTATTGGCAACATTTATAGCGTGAGCGTATCAATATAATAAAGTCGGCAGTTCCCCTGGCTCCAGCTTATTTTAAGAAGTCGGCTGATGAAATCTTATATAGATTTCATCGCAGGCAGTTTATATAGTACTCGAAGTCTCTTTACAAAGTGAGCTGCATGGCTGTGTTTTTTGAGCCACCTTGATTTGGTAGAAGCATGATTCAGAAGGGGCGGTTTGACGGGTAGGGGTTGAAGCTGATATGGGAAAAATCCAATGGTGAGTCCGACGGAGATTTCTTACTTTCGAAGCGGGATCGCGTATGTGTATCGGATCAGTAATGCCGGCGATTTCTACCAAGCGGATCTTCCCGTCATCGCGGCGATCGCAGATGGGATAGCAGCTGGGGCAGATACGGGGAGCAAGGTGCGAGACTGGCATCTCGGTCGGTTGAAGGAATTTCTGGCAAGCTGCCTGAAGATTGAAACTGGCATGTGAAGGTAAAGGAACAGGTATTATGATGATACCGATCGATTTTAAACGTATTTTCATGAAGGCGCATTTTATAGATGAGGTAAGGTATGTTTTTTAAAAACAAAGCAGCTTGGCAGGGGACAGATCTATATAAAGAAATAGACAGACATACGTATATTTCTTTTGACGTATTTGATACCTTGATAAAAAGAGTAAACAGACTTGGTCCCGTCAAATTCCGTTGCGCTAAGAGCATCGCATGAGTTTGCTATGAAGTACGCTTAAAATTTCAAAACGGGGTCTTAAAAATAGGCTCGTTATAGTCCGTTTCTCGAATTGGTAGAAGAGGTTGAGACTGGTAAGGCGGAGTCGAGAAATAGCTATAGTGATGTCGCTGTGATTTTGTGCCAACATGAAGAGGCATGTCGCGAGTATTGTTTCAAATACAATGAAAAGGATTCGTTTCATGGTATGTAGTTGAAATGAGGGGGGGAAAAAACTATGCTGCTTTCAGAGTACTTGGGCTTAGGCTCTTTGCTTGATCATAGTGGCGTATTCGATCCTGATTTGAAGGAAGATAGCCATTTTTTTATTAACATTCAGCGCTTAAAGGAAACACACGTCCCTGAATTTATTCATTCCTATGATAGAATTCATGACCATTTCAGGGGAATTATAAAGTTGCTTGAGAAAGCCAGGCAGAAGGATAAGACAGATATCTTTTTCAAGACTGCGGTGAAACGCTTTAATTTTTCAGAAGTAAACGGTATTTGTCTTGGCTATGCCAAAGGTACTGTTGGAGCAGGTTTTGGTGAAAAACTTAGAGAAGATGTCATCGGTAACGCCTATGAGATTGTTAAGGCAGGCGTTTGTGATCCGGAATTTTTCGAACTGCTTCCCCTTTTTCAGGAAAATGTAGGCGCCGATCGCCTTTCTGATATGATTGCAACACTTATACTTCCGGACATCAAACTATTTACTAAACGCATCAATCAGGAACTGGGAATTGATCCTACTCATTATGAGGATGTGCTGTTCAATGATGGATATCTGGTGAACCCGTATAAAAATGATCATCTATTACTCGTTCCCACTGATATTTTACATAAGTTACCCGTGGCCAAGTCTTGGGAAGAAATAGATGATGTTGTCTCAACGAATGAATTTGTGCGTGCGGAAATGAATGCCGAGGTTGCAGATGAGTGGAGAAAGCATACGTCGGCCGAGAAGAAAAACTATCTGAAAAGAGTCATTTTTGAAAAACCGGCAGCATTTCGCCGAGTAATCAAAGGATATCAGTCGGAGACAATAGATGAGTTTACGGCTGATATGGATATAGAGTATTGCATCAAAAAATTGACAAGCCTGGCGAAAAAATATTTTTTAGAGCAGGAGAAAGAGCCTAGAGACAGCAATTCTCTTATGGCTGCAGAAAATATGCTTATGAAGTTCAAACATTGGGTTGAATATAAACGAGGCTGGGAAGTTATCCAGAACGCCAATAGTAGAAACAAAGAAAAAATAGTGCAGGCGATTATCCAACTTGCAGCAGACTGCTACGACAAGAAACATATCTGGGATATTTCTCGAGAATCGGACGCTGGTCGGGGACCTGTTGACTTTAAAGTATCAAGGGGGAGCGATAAGACGGTTATCGAAGTGAAACTCTCTTCCAATCCGCAATATTTACATGGTTATACTAAGCAAATAGAAGAATATGCAAAGGCGGAGGAAACCGATAAGCGAATTTACGTCTTTATTGATTTAGGGAATTCTGGCAGGGCTAAGCGATTAAAAGATTTTCATGACCAGGAATATAATGACGGAAGAAATCCTCCTGAACTTATTATTGTAGATGCGACTTGTAGGAAGTCTGCCAGTAAGGCTTGAACGATTACGGAGACCGAATTCGACTGCTGACGAAAAAGTGAGCCACCTTGATCTGGTAGAGTCGTGATTCAGAAGGGACGGTTTGACGGGCAGAGGTTGAAGCTGATATGGGAAAAAATCCAATGGTGAGTCCGGCGGAGATTTCTTACTTTCGAAGTGGAATCGCATATGTGTATCGGATCAGTAATGCCGGCGATTTCTACAGGGCGGATCTTCCAGTCATCATGGCGATCGCGGATGGGATAGCAGATGAGGAAGATACGGGGAGCAAGGTGAGGGACTGGCATCTCGGTCGGTTGAAGGAATTTCTGGTAAGCTGCAGGGGACGGTTTGAAGAATGAAACTGGCATGTGAAGGTAAAGGAACAGGTATGATGGTACCGATCGATTTTAAACGTATTTTCATGCAGGCACATTTTATAGATGAGGTAAGGTATGTTTTTTAAAAACAAAGCAGCTTGGCAGGGGACAGATCTATATAAAGAAATAGACAGACATACGTATATTTCTTTTGACGTATTTGATACCTTGATCAAAAGAGATTGCGCGAAACCTATCGATGTATTTTATGAAGTAGAAACAAAAGCAGACAAGGAGTTTCAGCAGGATACTCATTTTGCCAAAGCACGTATACAGGCGGAGGCCACGGCACGCAGGAAGGGGCGCGAAGAGGTTACCCTGGATGAGATTTATAGTTGTCTTTCGCTGGGGATTTCTTCTGATAAGTTTGAACAGTTGAAGCGCTGGGAGCTGGAGTATGAATATGAGCTGTGCCGGCTTAATCCATTGATCAAGCCGGTTTATGACTATTGCGTGCAGCACAAGAAAAAGGTTGTCATTATTTCAGACATGTACCTTCCAGAACATGTGATTGCTGACATATTAGACAAGGTGAGCATTCACTATGAGGCACTTTTTGTTTCTTCTTCGTATATGGCTACTAAGGCGAAGGGCGGTTTATTTACTTCTGTGCTGAAGCAGCTCCAAATCAAGCCGTCGGACATACTTCATATCGGGGATAATAAAAGAAGCGATTACCTGATGCCAAAAGCATTGGGGATAGCTGCTCATCATATAGCAAAGGATGAGTGCATTAACCTCATCGTTGATAAAAGAAAAAAACAAACTTCTCCCGCATATGCTGCATTATGCGCTTTTGTTAATACTCATGCGGCTGTGCACGAGTGGGATGCGTTGCGGCTTTTTTCCGCAATGGATTTCTTTTCGCAGGTTGGGTATGAAGCAGAAGGTCCGCTCCTTTATGGCTATGCGAACTGGTTGCACGAGGAGTTTCAAAAAGATGGAATACAGCATGCGTTCTTCTTGGCTCGGGACGGGCAGCTGATGCAAAAAGCATATCAGAAACTGGGAAATCCCATCGAGAATACGTATATGTATGCCTCGCGGAAAGCCCTGATCATTCCGACTTTGTGGATGAATCCAACTATCAGTGCACTCAGCAAGTGCTTTGCGTGGAATCGGAGAGAATATTTAAAAACGATTGTAAAGAATATGGGCTTGGAGTCTGCAGCCGTTGAAGAACAAGTACGGGATGCCGGCTTTGAGCTGAATTCCCTCTATGTTCTGGAAACACTTTGGAAGGATGCACGATTCATTGCTCTTTTTGAAAATTTCTTAAAGGAGCAAATGATCAAAAGCAGCAGGCAGGCGTATGATCTGCTTGTGAAATACCTGAATCAGATTCACTTTTCTGGAAATGTCGCCATTATTGATATCGGCTGGTTCGGAAATATGCAGCGTGCACTGCTGAAAGTGGCGGCTGCTGCGAAGATCCCTGTGACTATCCATGGTTACTACCTTGGACTGCGAGCGACCACATCAATTACCCATGATGCGAATGCGAAAGGGTACTTGTTTGAGCCCGGAAAACGGGAAGACCTTGATAAGAAAGAAAGCACGTTTAACTCGATCGTAGAAATGATGTTTACTGCAGATCATGGCAGTACGAAAAAGTACCAGGAAATTGAGGGGAAAATTGCGCCGTTCTTCTCTGGCTGGGAATATGAGAATTATAAGTCAGACTACGAATCTATACGCGCCTGCCAGGAGGGAGCGATGGCTTTTATAGAGGATATGGAAAGGGCGAAGCAGCACTTTATCTTTGACAGTGATCCTTCTTTTGTCTTTACCAATTTGGAAAGACTGGGGTGTTTCCCTTCTGAACGTATGGCAGCAGGCTTTGGTGATTTGCATTTTGAAGACGGCATCGTATCCTATGTAGCCAAGACAAAAGGGAATAGCTACTATGTTTCACATCCCAAGGCACTTTTGCTGGACTTTAGGGATAGCTGGTGGAAAGTAGGATTTTTGACCAGATGCTTTGGGGATGATTTCCCGAGCTATGACTGTTACCTGCTGCTTAGAAAATTGAGGAACTGGACACGTCGGAAGGGCTGAAGAGGTAAAATAGATGCGAAAAGAGCAGAGGGATACTTTGATCAGTATAATTGTTCCAGTCTATAACGTGAAGCCATATTTGAGCCGCTGCCTCACATCTCTTGTAAATCAGACACATAAAGCGATCGAGATTATTCTCATTGATGATGGGTCGACAGATGGAAGCGGAGAGCTTTGCGATAGATGGGCTGAGAAAGATGCACGTATAGTCGTTATCCATTCGCCCAATGGAGGGGTCAGTCATGCAAGAAATCTGGGGCTTCGTCGAGCGAGTGGTGATTATATAGGCTTTGTCGACTCAGATGATTGGGTGGATGAGGATATGTATGAAGCGATGCTGAACCATGTGCTGGAAATGCATTCAGATATTCATATAGGTGGATACATTATTGAAAATGATAAAGGAAGCCGATTTGATCTGCGCGAGGGACGGATACAGACATTTGACAGAGGCGCGGCACTCAGGCAGATGATCACTGTGTCAATGCGTGGTTATGCATTGTTTAGAGGACATCTTTGTGATAAACTCTTCAAGCAGTCTGTCTTAAACGGCCTGTATCTGGATGAGGATTTGAAACTTCGTGAAGATACCTGGTTGGTGTGGCAGGCATTCAGACGGGCGGCGCTGATTTCTTATGCTCCGCAGTTTGCCTATCATTATTGGGAACGAAGTGATAGCGCTACCCATGTGGGGCTGAAGAAAGAGAATGGGACATATCTTGACGCGATGAGACGGATCCGGGATGATTCCCTTGATCTTGACGGTGAAACGCGAAGCGTCGTGCAAGAAGCGTATGAGGCAGAGGTGCTTTTTGTGCTGAAAGACATCCTTCTTACTGGAAGTACTGATTTTAAGGAAGTATTCCAGCAGGGGCAAAAGGAACTGCGTACCCATGTGATGGAAATCTTGACGAATTCTCAATTTCCTGCAAAGAGGAAATTGGGGATGTTGTGCTTTTGTGTACCACTGTGGGTTTTACATATGATTAAGCCGTTGCTTGCAATATATGATACATTCAAAGCAAAAGAGACTGTGGTAGGCAAATGTGATAATGCTGATATGCATACTAAGGAGAAGCTAAATGGATCGACTAGAAGGACATACTTTGACAAAAATAGGGGGGGTAAAACCATCATCTACAACGGGGTCCTGCTGGCCGCTTAGATATGAGTATTGCGTCAGGACAGTCACTTTTGTATTTCCTGATGTACCGCGGATATTGTCTGGCGGATTAAATATGGTATTAGAATATGCAAACCGACTGACTGAAAGAGGATACGAAGTACGGCTTGCTTTTGACTGTACCATCGGTATTCATGAGAGAAGACGATACATCCCGCTTTTCTTGAAACGGAGTGTCATTTATCCACTTTTTTTGAAATACTATCCCAGATGGTTCAGATTGCATCCTCTGGTGAAGAAAGTTTTAATCAGAAATGGTATCAATGACAAGGAAGTACCCGATGGGGATGCTGTCATTGCAACAGCTGTACGAACCGCAGATTCCGTAGCACTGTTATCAAACAAAAAGGGGAAAAAGTTATATTTTATTCAGGGCTTTGAGAATTGGACTGCTGATTGGCCGGCGGAAAGGGTGGAAGGTACATATCGGCTCGGGATGAAGAATATTGTGGTAGCCAAGTGGCTGTCAACAAAAGTGCAGAATGCTGGAGCCGATTGTGTTGTTATTCCAAACGGGATTGATTTTCATATTTTTGATCTGGATGTGCCTATCCCAAAACGAATAAAACATACCGTATCGATGCTGTATCATATAGCACCGCATAAAGGTGCCAAGTATGGCATAGAAGCCTTGGTCCGATTAAAGAAACAATACCCAGATATGAAAGCGCACCTTTTCGGTGTCCCTGACCGACCTTCAGATTTGCCTGATTGGATACTATACACGAAAAAGGCTACGCAGGCGCAGCTTCGGGCGATCTACAATGATTCTATGATTTATATGTGTCCTTCTACGGCGGAGGCATTTGGACTTACAGGTGCTGAAGCGATGGCTTGCGGGGCAGCCTATGTGGCCAGTGACTATGGCGGTGTACATGAGTATACAGAGGACGGAAGGAATGTGCTTCTATCGCCGCCTGGGGATGTGGACGGTCTCGTGGAGCATGTGTCTTACCTCTTTGATCATCCAGAAGAGCGAATCAGGCTGGCTGAAAATGGGTATCATGATATTCATCGATTTGATTGGGAACGAGCGTTGGATCTATTTGAAGCCGCTTTGCAATCATAAAAGGGATTTTTAAATGGCTAAAAATTTTCAAGCCGTGCAGCAGACCTTACGTCAGCTATGTTTATAAGCGAAATGGGGGAAAATATGAAAATAGTACTTCAGTTACAAAAAGAGGCATTGGATGAAGAGGTTTCGATTTCAAAGCTGCTAAGAGAGTTATTGACTGTGTGTACAAAGCTTGAAATAGATGAAATGATACAGTGGGTCAAAAATGAAATGTATGGCTATTCGGATAAGCAAAGTGAAATCCCGTCGTATCGGATGATTAGCGGAACATGTCAATATCGAAATCCATTTCATGGATGGAGTCCTGTTGTATTTAGCAGTCTCAAAGATGAACGGTTATTTACTATGAGACCAGTAAATAGCTCTGTCGCGGAACTAGAACACTTTCTTGACTCGGAAGGCGATTTCGTCTCGATGGAGTATTCCAACTCTTTCAGACAGAAATTTGCTGCTGACAATCATGGAATGATACCGGTACTGATAATCGATAAAAGCAAAGTGGCTAATATTTTAAGTTCAGTTAGAAATCGAGTGTTAGAGTTTTCGCTAAACTTAGAGAAACAAGGCGTTTTGGGCGATGAGGATCTTGTCTTTTCAAAGGAAGAGAAAGAAAGAGTGCAACAGATGAAAATAACAAATAATAATATATATGGTAATCAGGTAGTACAAGAGGGAAACCATAATAGTACTGTTATAAATGATACGTGCGCTAATCAGGAAGCCCTTATTCTTTTACTGCAACTAGTTGAAGATATAGAAGAAAAGCTGGGAGAGCTACAAGTAGATGAGGATGCAAATGCACAGATCGTTATGGCAAATCTTGATACATTAAGAGCACAGAGCAAGTCACCTTGGCCTAGAAATGTAATAATTAGAGAGGCTTTATCTTCTCTTCGGCAAGTTTTTGAAAATGCAAGTGGCACCGTGTTAGCTTCATTAGTCACAGAAGGCCAGGTTGTTTCGATGATTAACCGGTTAAGCCAAATGTTCTAAAAATAGAAGTTGTTAGCACAAACAGAATTTCTTGGCAAAAGTACAAAGGGATACTATACTAAATCTAGTAAATTGCCTGTAGCACACATCGTGCGCTTGGCACTGAGCCCTCTGCTTTGTCAAAGGGCTCTTTTATTTGGCGTAGGCATATACCATACGGCAAATCATTTCTTATAGATTAGTGATCGTGTGGGCGTATATATAAGTATGAATCAACGTAAACTAGGCATATTTCTCAGCTATCTCAATATTACGCTCCAGTCTCTCCTGGGCTTTCTCTATATTCCCATCCTTCTCCATTACATCGGGAAGAGTGAGTACGGGCTCTACCAGCTGATGGGTTCGCTCATCGCCTACTTCGGCATCATGGACTTCGGGCTATCGGCGGCGGTGATCCGCTTCTATGCGAAGTATCTCGCACTGAAGGACCGGGTGGGCATGGAGAATATCCTTGCCATCGCGCTTCGCTGCTACGGAGCAGTGATGGGGGTGATGCTCATCGCAGGCGGGGCGGTGTATACGATGCTGGATGCGGCCTTTTCGGGCAGCATGACGGCGGGCGAGGTGGCGGAGGCGAAGGATATTTTCCTTCTGCTCCTCTTGAATATCGTGATTACTCTCTCAACGATGGTTTTCCGTTCGGTGATCAATGCACATGAACGTTTTCTTTTCCTGAAGGGGATGGAGACGGTGCAGCTGGTGCTGCAGCCGATGCTGGTGGTGATGCTCCTGATGCATCATCCGAGCGCGTTCTCTGTAGCGTTGGTGCAGACGGGGCTGAATCTGGTCTTGAGCCTCGCGAGGGTGTATTATTGTTTTGCCAAGCTCCATGTGCGGATCCGGTATCATTATTGGAGGCATGAGCTTATGGTCTCCTTCCGGCGGCTGGCACTCAGCGTCTTTGCGGTGACTTTGATCGATCAGGTCTTCTGGAAGACGAATCAGATCATCCTGGGTGTCATCAGCGGGACGGCAGCAGTCGCGGTGTACTCGACGGCGTCGATCATTTACATGGGCTATATGCAGCTCTCTGGAGCGATCTCAGGGGTCTATCTGCCGCACGTGATGGCGATGGTGGCGGAGAAGGCGACGTCGGAGAAATTGTCCGCACTTTTCATTCAGATCGGTCGCTGGCAGTACTATCTTCTAGCACTGGTCGCGACAGGATTCATCCTCTTCGGCGAGCGATTCATTCGGCTCTGGGCGGGGGAGGGTTTCGAAGAGGCGTATGGGATCACGCTTCTCATCATCCTGCCGTTCACGATCGACCTCATTCAGAATGTGGGGCTTGCCATCCTGCAGGCGGAGAATCGGTATGATTTCCGGGCAAAGGTATACTTTGTGACGGGGCTTTTCAATCTGGCACTTGCCATCCCGCTCGGGATGGCTTATGGTGGCGTGGGCTGTGCTTTCGCGACAGGGCTCTCGATGTTCCTCGGGAATGGGCTGGTGATGAACTGGTTCTATGCGAAGGAGATCCATCTCGCTATCGCGTCTTTCTGGCAACAGATCGGGCGGATTTCGCTCACGGTCTTCGCCTGTCTCATGGCAGGACTGGGGATTGTTTCTCTGCCGGGCAGTCAGGGGATCGGCCGTTTCCTGATGGAAATCGGTCTGTATACTTTCTTATATAGTGTTTGCATATACATATTCGCCATGAATGATGGCGAAAGGGAAAAGGTGCGCGTTATCTCGCAAAGGACGCGGATGGGGCGCCTGGTGGTTTTGTACTTGGATAGAGGTGAAGAATCCATGATGCGCTTAAATATTGGTAAATGGTTAGAAATTCGGGGG
>OQVT01000200.1_pt1 | contig 28517 bp, 21 predicted proteins | sample 1691561 | NCBI WGS metagenome assembly OQVT01 (sample SAMN03418260, study PRJEB22391) | human gut metagenome | biome: human-gut; feature: organic feature; material: feces | host: Homo sapiens | place: Tanzania | collected 2013-01 | reverse complement strand
ATTGAATCTCAAGCCAGCAAACATGTTTAGTCCGTCACGCTTGTAGTTCATTGGCTCATAGAAGAAAAGTTCTGGATCATCTTTATCTGTATCATTGACCAATGAAATATTGAAATTGAAGATGTATTCAGCTCCAACAACCAGCTGCACCGGGTAGAACAGATTGATGTGTGCTTTCATTCCCACGGGAATTCTTACTGAGTTAGCGTAAACATCTGTCTTGTCCGAACTGCCAATGAGCGACTCATTCTTGGGGACATATTTGTTTTCTTTTCCTTTAAAATAAGCACCCTCATATTGTGCCATGAAATATGGAACAAGCTCAATGCAATGTGCAAACTCATATCCAACTCCGTAGCCAAGAGCCACATTAAACAATATAGGACTATGAACAAGGTTGTTGTCGTTGGTGACATACAGTCGCTTTGGGAATCCCTCAAACACCCCACATCCGATATTTGTCATTAAATATTGTGAGAAACCAGCCTTGCTCAAAGCCATACGGTGGTCGTAAGCCAAGTTTATTCCGTATGAATGGTTCATGTAGTTGCCGATTACAGAGTAGCTGGAGTTGCGGTTGGGCTCAAATACAGCCACATCGCCTTGTTTTGCAGAAGCCTGACCACCGGCAAAGGTATACAGATAAGCATTGTCAGAAGTCAAGTTGCAGGCTCTCACTGTAGCCACTCTCGAAGAGTAGTTTCTGCCTTCATTGTCTTGTCTGGCGCGATAGATTCCCATGCGGTCTCTGTTCTTTATACCGTTTTTCTTGCCCACATTGGTCATGAAAGGACTACGGCTAATCACCTGGCCACGAATGGCAAACTCAGGTACTTTCTTCGAGATATTCTTGATGAGTCGTCTGCCATTCTTGCTGACCTTTTGTTGCTGTATAGATTCTGCGACAATGTTTCTAATATCCGCATTAAGAATGTTTGTTCCTGAATATACATTGTTTGTTTTTTTTGTCTTGACCAATAGTGAGTTGCCCGTAGCTACCTTATATCTGCTGGAAGCTACAAAGACAACTTTTGGATGTATTTGGTTGTATTTTGCCATGTCATTCCAACTGTTATACACTTCTTTCAGAGTTTTGTTGGTAATATTCACCTTGAATACAAACCATTTTCTCTTACTCTCTGTAACCTTGTAATCAACAAATATGAAGTTGTTTCTTAACACCTCGTTAATAGCATCGTCGCCCTTTAGTATTGCCTCTTTGTTCACCACGCCATATTCGGCGCGCTCCACGTCCTGTTTTTGTGCATTGTTGTATGCTCTGTCTGCCAATAGTTCGATGGAAAGGCTTGTGCCATTGTACATGAAGAGGTAATCCAAGAGTTTTTTGCCGAAGTCGTTGTTGTTGAAATACTGGCACATCTCCATGGCACTCATGCCCTCGTGTGGTATCTCCATGTTTATCGGGTTGTCAACAAACTTAGCTGTGAATCCCCCTATGGTCAGCAGGTCGTAGTTGCCCGTTACACCGATGATATTCGATTTGGAGTTGAAGAACACTTTCTCTTTATCTTTTGCATCAGCTCCCAGTGTCATCAGAAGCATCATGCTTATCAAGAAAATAGTATATCGTTTCATAGTTTTATTCATTCTTTTATTATTTAACGTAAACAGGTCGAATAGTGGCATATCTTCCTGAAGGATGGTTGTTGACAATCTTTAGAGTATTGATATTCAAAGCATAAACTTCAACTCCTTTGTTCCATTTTGAAGTTCTTTCTGAAGACAAGTATATGTATGGGTAGTCATTAAGCAATGCTTGGGAATGGTCACAAACAAAAATACTTTTTCCTGACGGACCAGTCACGATATAACCTTTTAAGTTTGCTTTCTCATATCGTTGCCACTTACATTTGTCGACGAGTTCCTGTAGTTCAGCTTTGGTCGGCATTCTCCAATTTTTGCCAAGGCTATTGGTAGCGTTGTCGTATTCGGTACCTGCAATGTTCATTGGCAGTTTCTTGTAGTCTTCTTGCCAGGCATACGAGCCGATTTCAGCCCAATTATAATAATATCTGTCGACTATCAACGAATACTTATTATCTATAATATAAGAATTATATTCTTCAACAGCCTTCTTGTATGCCTGCTTCATCTGGTCGCAGTAGATGCTGAACTTTTCGTATTCTTCGTTGTTGGCAAATTGTGATTTTATGTAGTCATAGCTACCTTTACAGTATTCTTCATAGCTTACTACGCATGGCACAGTGCTCTTGGGTACTTCGGGTAGGATGATTTTTTTGTTTGTTACATTTGCAATGTACATGTCGTGTTGCACCTCTTTATATATATCGTCAAATGACTTTAGTTTGGAATCAGGCAATGGATCCTTTGCTCCCAAATTGAAGTTAGCCCATTTCACAGATAGTCCTAAGTCAACGTATCCATATTCTCCAATCAGTTTGTTCTGCATGTTGTATGCGGGTGCTGTCCCCGTTGGTACAAATTTATCAAAGTCGGCATAATAATTGTCTTCAGCAGCCAATTGTGTTGGATAAGAAAAACTCTCACGTATTTCCTTCACTGTTTTTTGATATTCCGTGTCGACAGTCATGTAGACCTCCATGTCGTCGTCGTTGGCACATGATGTCATAAGCGCCATGCTTCCAATTAAGAAAGCCATAATACTTGTTCTTTTCATATATTCCGTTTAAATTATTTTTCTACCACCATATATATTTATATATTGTTTTAGGACGGGAGGCTGCATAGGCTTTGACCACATTTGATGCAGCCTTTATTGCTGCCAGTTTTGTCTCCTTTTCATCGTTGGCTTTTTTGACCTCAAGTTTGAATTCCCGGTCGCTTGTTGCCTTCAGTCTTTCGACTATCTCGTTTTGTAGTTTTTGGGCGTCATTCTGTATGTTTTGTGAAGGGCAGTCCAATTGTTCGAGCAGTTCACAAGCTGCCTCTGCTCCGCTTTCGGTCGGGTCGATACTCCATGCCGACCTTGCCTTTCTTACAATATCCTTATTGTTGTTGTCGAGCGAAGTGTAGCCATATTGTGCAATCATGTTTTGTGCCGTTTCGAAATCTTTGTTGTATATTGGAATAGAAAACAGCATGCTCATTGCTTCTTCAAACTTTCCGTTTGCCGCTGCGGTCTTTGCAGCAGCGATGATGTTGCCCGACATGTGGTCGTAATATTTCAGTATCTGCTTTTTACCCTCGTCTATAGCTGTTTGCAGTTTCTCGTCGTTAGGGTTTATTTTTCTTATTGCAGACGCGATGGCTTGCTGTTCGGTATCGCCAATTCCCTTTTTCTCGCAACAGTAGTTTGAGAAGAGGGTTCCGTCCAGGCCGTCGCCTACATATATGCAAGCACTTATTACTACTGCGTTTTTCTGTGGAAATGTTTGTGTCTGTACGCTTTTGATATTCTGAAGATGTGCCGTGATGATGAATCTGTTGTCGAATCCGGTTCCCGACATCCCGTAAGCTGTTGCTATTTGATTCAGCTTTGTTATCATTGACGAATAGGTTGACTCGTCAATGTTTTCCGATTTGGGAATGTATGGGTTGAGGCTTATCAATCCTTCATTGCCAACTCTTTGTCTGGCATTTTCCTCTGATTGTGCCCTTGCCGTGAAAGACCACAGCAACGATGCAATCATATATATTAATAATAGTTTGAGTTTCATATTCAGTGTATGTTTAAACCGTTTGTTGGCTATTTCTTGCCCAATACTACATATGTCTTGCCTATGCCCACAGGAGTAGTAGACACCGACAGCCCGAATTGAGATAAGAAGCCGGTGATTGGTTTTATGAATCCTTCCATATTTATTGCTTTGGGTTTCCCGCCAAACTTGCCTTTGCCGAAGAGTGGGAAGCGCACCTGTTCGTATGACAGTCGGCTGCGTGATTTGCCGTTCTGTGTAAAGCTTCCGTTCACGGCATGTTCGTTCATCCAGTAGTCGATTACTTCACTAAGTTCGCCACTGTCTCCGTTCAGTGTCACTTCCGATTCGAAGTTCATAGGGCAGTCGCTTGCTATCTTGAATATTACCGAACCTTCGCGACCGTTGGCTATAAGGTCGTCAAAATGGCGTTGTATACTTGCCGTAAAGTTGTCCATAAAACCCAATACCGATTCTTCAAGCAATACAGATATGGGAGCGCCCGATGCAGAGCTACGTCCTGTTTCGCCTCCAATCTGTTTGGTTGTAGCAGCATCAATGGATGTCACTCTGAATTCCACCATATTGCGCGGACCGTAGCTTGTTCTTGTAAAAGCGATGTTTACCAGTATGTCGGCTTGCGCTACACGGGTGAGTCGGTCGAGGTCTTCTTCCACGATTTCCCCGTCAGCCTTTGATGTCAATGCCACGTCCATCGCTTCTTCGTTCTTCAATTCGTCTAATGCGCTTTGAAGGTTCTTCAGCGGATAACCTCGCTCCTGCATTAGGCCACCCATCTTGGTAATGACATTAAGCACGTCGTCATTGAGCAATGCCTTTTCGTAGTCCGGCAATTGAGGGTTGTCTTTTCTTACAAATCCTTGATTGATACACCATGCCTTTTCCGGTACAACCATAATAATCGGTTTCATGGCTTTGGGCGTGTTAATGTTCTCTACTGTTGACTGTGCTTTTGAGGCAATTGCTGCAATGAGCAGTGCTAACAATACAAATAACTTCTTCATATTTGTTGTTTTTTAAAGCTGTTGTTTACGCTTTCTTATATTCACTAAAAATAGTTGTTGAGCTTTTTCACAATACCTTTCTCTTCAAGAAGTTTGCGCAGGTCGTCGTACATTACAATAACGTAGATGCCGACTTTTCTTCCTTTGCTGGTCTTGATGTTGTCCTCGCCAAAGGGATATTTGCTGTTCACGTTTTTCACATACATAAGAAACTCTCCCTTTTTAAAAAATGTGTCAAAGAAACTCTTGTGCTGGTTGTAGACATCGGTACTTGATACAAGTGCTGGGATTTTGCCGGCTATCTCATTACCTTCCACTCCCGTGAATATACACGCTGCAACTGCGTCTTGCTTGGCTTGGTGGATAGCTTTGTCGGGAGAACTTGCCATGCCCCATGCTTTCAAATATTTGGTGCCTTGTTGGGCTACTCTCACTATTTTCACTTCATAGCTGTGTTTGATGTCGAAATGGTAGCTTTTCGCAAGTATCGCCTGTTGGAAGTATAGGCATAACGTCAGGAGTATTAAAACTTTTCTCATATCTTATTATTGTTTTATAATGTCAATTCTTTTGCTTTTGTTTGTTTGACGTTGCAAAGTTAAGGTTCTTTTTATTAGCAATCAAGTCCATAATGGTTCATACGGTAAAGTCTTGTTATTTAATTCACTAAAACTGAGGAAATATTCCATTCTTCACACATATTTCGTGTTTTGGAAATGTGTCTTCCCTGAAACGGAACGTAGATTTAATAGGCATTCTTTCCATCTTTTTACAGCTGTGAACTATTGTGAACTTGTGCCGTTGATATAAATTGTGTACTTTTGCATCAATAATATTCGATGTTTATTGTAACTTTAAATCTATGCTTATAAAAAAGTACTTATATATAGCTGTTGTCTGTGTTTTGTTGTCTGCTTGTTCGGCAGGCAGTGAAGGTGGCGAGTCTGACGTGCCTAATCCTCCCGAACCTGCCAAGCCTACAGTGCGAATGCCTATTGACATCAGTACAACGATAACGCGAGCTACTGAAACCGCATTTGAAAACGGCGACCAGATAGGACTGTTTGTGGTCAACCGCAATGCCGACGGCACACAGGTGGCGTTGCAGCCAGAGGGCAATCATGTTGACAACATGCTCTATACATATTCTGATGTGTGGACTTCTGTCACGCCCGTGTACTGGAAGGACGACCGGACGTGCGCCGATTTCTATCTTTATTATCCTTACCGCAATACCGTTTCGAGCGTCAGCGCAATGCCTTTCGACGTTGCAGCCGACCAAAGCTCAGCGTCAGCATACAAGGCTGCCGACCTGCTTGTAGGCAGCACGCTCAATGTTGCGCCCAAGAAGCAGGCAGTCGGCATAGTGGCAAAGCACGTGATGAGTCAGGTGGAGATAGTGTTGAAGGCTGGCAACGGCTTTACCTCTGCCTCGTTAGCCTCGGCAAAGGTAGCGTTGAGGCTTAACGACATGAAGACTTCTGCAACGGTAGATCTTTCTACGGCTGCGGTTACGGCTACGGGAACTGCTTCGAGTCTCACGCCATACAAGGATGGCGGAACGTATCGTGCCATTGTAGTGCCACAGAAGGTAGAAATGGGCAACCTCATAACCGTTACTGTCGACGGAACCGACTACAATCTGAAGAAAGCCTTTACATTCACAGCCGGCAAGCGCCATACTTTCACCGTGACACTTGCCAAGACCGGCAGTGGCATTGATGTGAGCATAGGTGCATGGGATGTTGACGACACCGACAATGGCGGTACGGCTACGGGTGAATAGAATTAACGGTTTAATTATGTATTATGTGTTGCAAACACTTGAATTATGCGTAGTAAACACTTAAACTACATTATATATATGGCTGTTGCGGTCGGCGTGATGTTGCTGGCGGGCTGTTCCGACGGATTGTTCGGTGAGGACAGCGGGGCAAATGGTGGCGACCGCATTCAGCTTTCGGGCGACATCGACCAGTTGGCAGTGACTCGTGTCAATGACAACGGATTTTGCGATGGCGACTGCATGGGCGTGTATGTAGTCGATTATCGTGCCGGCACGCCCGGAACCTTGCAGCTTAGCGGCAATCGTGCAGACAATGTGCGCCATACTTATGACGCGTCGGCAGGCAAATGGAATTCAGTCTACGACATATATTGGAAGGACAAGCATACGCACATCGATGTGTATGGTTATTATCCTTTTGCCAATCCCGAGAGCATTGACAACTATCAGTTTGATGTGCAGCGCAATCAGAGCACCGCATCGGAGGACGGAAACATGGGCGGATATGAAGCCAGCGACTTCCTTTGGGGCACGGTGGGCGACCTCGCTCCAACCTCCAACGTGATACGTCTGCTTCTGAAGCACCGCATGTCGAGTGCTTACGTCACGCTGGTGCAGGGCGAAGGCTTTGCCGAAGGCGAATGGGCGGCTACCGAGAAGACTGTGCTCACAGCCAATGTGGTGCGTAAGGCGAGCATCAATTTGGCTGACGGAACGGTCAAGCCGGCTGGTGCAGTGGAATCTACCGCCACCATTCCCTCGCAGGTGGGCGATGTATGGCGCACCATAGTAGTGCCGCAGACCGTGCAGGCAGGCACTACGCTGTTCAGCATAACAATAGGCGGAGTGCCGTATAAGTTCACCAAGAACACAGCGCTCACCTATGTTGCAGGCAAGATGATGAAGTTCAGCATACGTGTCGACAAGAAGAAGGAAGACGGCAAGTATCGTCTGACGCTCATCAGCGAGAGCATTGCGCCATGGGAGAACGACCTCGTGAGCCATGACGCTACCGCCAAGGAGTATGTTGTGGTGAATTCTACAGCCGGACATTTTAAGGAAGCCATTGCTGCAGCCAACAAAGACCTCACCAAACTGAAGCACATGAAGGTGACGGGCACCCTCAACGCCTACGATTTCCGTATAATGCGCGACAGCATGTTTGCGCTTGCAGCTCTCAATCTGAAGGAGGCTCGCATCAAGAAGGGTGCCTGCAGCAGTGACGTAGACGGTACTTACATAGCCGGCGATGATGATGAAATGCCTTCATGCAGTTTTGAAAACAAGCGTTTGCTTGCCAATTTTGTATTCCCCGACACCTTGAAGGCTATCAAGCGGTCGGCTTTTCATGCAAGCGGACTGACCGGTTCGCTCAACATTCCTGAAGGAGTGGTAGAGATAGAGAACGGAGCTTTTGAGAACATACGCACGCTCAACGGCACGTTGTCGCTGCCCTCGACTTTGAAGAAGATAACTGGTGTCAATACATTCCTTTACACCAACTTCGTCTGCGAACTCAAATTGCCCGATGCTCTTGAAGAAATAGGTGACCAATGCTTCCTGGATTGCAAGGGATTTTATGGCGAACTGAAGCTGCCCGGACATCTGAAGAAGCTGGGATTGGGCGCTTTCAAGGGCTGCAGCAACCTTACTGGCAATCTCGTGATACCGCAATCGCTCACCTACATACCCACATCGGCATTCGAAGGATGCTGGTTTGGCGGCAACCTTCAGTTGCACAACGGCATCGGAGCGATAGGCGAGAGTGCCTTTGCCAACAATGGATTCAAGGGCGAGATAATCCTTCCTAAGGATTTGCGCAGCATTCCCAACCGTTGTTTCTACAATAACGACTTCTCTGGACAGCTCAAGCTGCCCGAGTTTCTGGGCAGTATAGGCGAACGCGCATTCGCTTACAACTGGCGTTTGATGGGAGTTCTGGAGATTCCCGAAGGCGTAGAGAACATCGCACCGGGTGCATTCGCCCAATGCCGGAGCCTTGAGGGAGTGATAATACCCTCAAGTATGGAGAGCATCGGAGCCGAATCGGGCAATCAGACCGATGGCGGTGCATTCCAAAACTGTTCGGGCATAGGCTCGATAGTATGCGAAGGCACCATGCCGGCATACGTTCAGAGTGGCGCCTTTGATGGAGTTTCCAAGGACAACTTCACGTTAGAGGTGCCCGAATCTGCCGTACATCAGTATCAGGCAGCAAGCGGATGGTGCGACTTCAAGCGTATTGCCGCCCATCACGAGCTGGTATGCCGTCCGTCGGTGGCTTGCGCTCTCAACAGCCAGCACAAGCAGACGCTCACCATAAATGCCGAAGGCGAATGGGAAGTGGCAAGCAAGCCCGACTGGTGTGACGTTTCGCCGTCGAGCGGAACGCATAAGACGGAGGTGACGCTGACCGTTAAGTCTATGGCAAAGGGCAGCGCCGACCGTGAGGGCAAGGTGGTGTTCCGTCTCAAGAAGAAGGACTATACGCACGAGTGCAGCGTCAGTCAGTACAATTATGAGTACGCCGAAGACCAGTGGCTGACCCTTCAGAAAGCCACGAAGGGCAACAACGGCGGCATAAACATAGTTGTCTTAGGCGACGGATTCAACGCCAAGGACATTGCCGACGGCTCCTATCTGCGGAGCGTGAAGCAGGAGGTGGAGTGCTTCTTCGGCATTGAGCCGTACAAGACTTATCGCAATTACTTCAATGTCTATACCGCTTTCCCGCTCTCAACGGAAACGGGCGTCGGCACCGTGAACACAATTCGCTACAACCGATTCAACACTACCTTTACTGGAGGAGTGGGATTGAAGGCTGATTATGACGAAGTGTTCGACTACGCATTGGGTGCTCCTACGGTGAGTGCAGCCAATCTCAATCAGACAATGATAATCGTTGTGCCCAATTCTACCGACTATGGCGGCATCTGCCAGATGTGGGAGAGTGGTGCAGCAATAGCCTTCTGTCCGCTGAGCACCTACGAGTATCCGTTCGACACGCGTGGAGTGGTGCAGCACGAAGCCGGCGGTCACGGCTTCGGCAAGCTTGGCGACGAGTATATCTATCACAATGCGTTCATCGACGCTTGCGGTTGTACGTGCTGTCCGCATGCCGACGAGCTGCGAGCCTACCTCGCTATGGGATGGTATGAGAATCTGTCGCTCACAGGCAAGATGCACAGTGTGGGCTGGAGCCATCTCATCTATGATGACCGCTACAGCGACATTGTCGACATATTCGAGGGCGGCTACATGCACAGCCGTGGCGTATTCCGCTCCGAGCAGAACTCGTGCATGAACAACGACATTCCCTATTACAGTACGATAAGCCGCCAGAGCATCGTGAAACGCATAAAGCGATACGCTGGCGAGACCTTCAGTTTTGAGGATTTTGTCAAGAACGACAAGCGCGATGTTGCCACGGCGACACGCAGCTCGATGCGCAATGATTCGCGCACAGCCCACACCTATCAGCATGCGCCAGTCGTACACAAGTGCAGTCCGCTTAAGAAGAGAATGGCAAAGCGAAAGAAGTGAACCGTGTAATGAGTAGAAAGTATGAAGACTTATATATATATAATAAGGTGTATGTGCATGGCTTTGTGTGCTGTAGCTGTGGCATTGTTGACGGCTTGTGCCGAAGATGAAGCGCCACAGTACAAGGACGCCAAGTCCACTCCGATGACATTTGTGGTGGACCATCCCTCAATGGTGCGTGCCACCGACAGCAATTTTGAGTCGGGCGACCGCATCGGACTGTACGTTTCGACTGCCGATGCGCCCTTGGAGATAGGCGGCAACCTCGTCAACAACGAAACTCTGACATTCGACGGAAGCCAGTGGACAGCCGCCCGCACGCTCTATTGGGACGAAGGCACATACAATGCTTATGCCTATTATCCCTATATCAAGGACGTAAGCAGCGTTGAGGACCAGCTCTTCAGCGTATCCGTCGACCAAAGCAAAGCTCGCACAGCCACCTCATTGGGTGGATATGAGGCGAGCGACCTGCTCTTTGCCACCAGCAAGGACATCACAGCATCTACATCGCCCATACACCTTACCTTCCGCCACATTATGAGTAAGCTGAAGATAAGGCTCATAAAGGGCGAAGACTTTGAGGGCGAAATGCCCACAACAGCTACGGTTTATGTACACAGCACGGTGCCTACAGCCACCGTCGACTTGCAGGCTGGTGTCGTGACACGATACGTCAAGGGCACCCGTCAGACCATCGTTGCACGCCAGGACGGCGACACGAGCTATTCTGCCATCATCGTTCCGCAGCGCTTGGACAATCGTGTGCCGCTCGTAGAGGTAGTGATGAATGGTGTGAGCTATTTCTATGAGAGCAAGTTCCAGTTCAAGCCGGGCACAGAACATCTTGTAAATCTTATAATATCCAACAATCCCGATCAGGTGAAGATAAACATCGGCGGCGAGATAAAGGACTGGAAATAACGCGTTCGGGATGAAGAAACTAACGTATATATTATCAGCCGTTGTGCTGGTATTGACATTATGGGCAGCTGTTTTGTGGCTGTCGTCAGACCGATACGACAAGGGCGTGACCGCCGAGACACGCTACGGCATAAACGAAGGCATGCAGCTTGTGGAGCAGACAATGCAGCATGGCGAGAGGCAATATGTCGTTGAGGACGGCCGTGGCAATGTGCTGTTTCGCATTCCGTTGCGCGGATGTCTGCTCGACACGCAATTCCGCAACGGCAGATTGCGTTTCCGCGAGATGTCGACAGGGCGCGAGGGCTATGTCGACATGCAAGGCATAGTGGTGTTTACGGATGTGTCGGCAGCTACAGGACAGTCGTCTGTGAATGTGCCCGAAGACAAGTCTGCCGACATAGACAATCCTTCTGTCGAGCCACATGGGCAGCAGTCCGAAGCAAAAGCATCGCCCAAGGAGGTGCGACTGCCTGCCACCGACATACGGAAGATAGCCCATAGCAGTCCGTTCTATGCTGAGGCTGCCCGCATAATTAGCGGAAAACTTGCCGAGACCGATGCTGCGCGTCGCCGCCAGATACTCAACTATTGTGAGCATCTGCGCACGGCTTACACCTCAAAGGACATTGACTTCCTGCGTCAGGTGTTCAGCGACGAGGCTCTCATTATCGTTGGCAATGTCGTCAAAGCCTCGAAAGAGTCGGGAAAGTTGTCGGCTGACAGCCGTGTGAGCTATGCTTTGCACACCAAGCGCAACTATCTGTCGCGACTGTCGAAAGTGTTTGCCGTTAATAAGCAGGTCGATGTCAAGTTCTCCGACTTCCGTATCATGCGCCATCCAACCAAGGACGGCATCTACGGAGTGTCGCTACGGCAGCGCTATCATAGCGACCGCTACGCCGACGACGGCTGGTTGTTTCTGCTATGGGACTTCACCAACGCCTCAATGCCGCTTATACATGTGCGCACATGGCAACCTTCTGCCACCGTGTCGGGCAGCGATGGGGTGGTGGATATCTCTGACTTTAATTTAGAATAGAATTGTATGGACAATATAACGAAGGCATTTCATGAACTGAATGTAGCGCTGCGCAGGGCAGGACTCGGTGTGGTGTGCATGCTGATGTTGTGGTGTGTGTCGGCGCTTGAGGCAAAGGCAGCCACGCCTATAGCCCCGTTGGCATCGGCAGACAGCACCTTCACGGTGGCAAGTTTCCGACAGTTGCCCACCGATGTGAGCGCTTTCATCGATGCCGTGCGCGACCTTAACGGCGAGGCATGTGCCCTATTGAAGGTGGTGGCACCCTCCGACTTTGCCTTTTCTTCGCCGTTAGGCATAGTGAAGCGTCGCGACGAAGTGGGCGAGATATGGCTTTATCTGCCCAAAGGCACCAAGTCGATAACGCTGAAGCATCCGCAATGGGGAGTGCTGCGCAACTATTCGTTGGGCACAAAGCTCGAGAGTCGCATGACGTACGAGATGCGTCTGCATCTGCCGCAGACCCCTATAGTGGAGAAGCACGACACGATTGTGTACACGCAGACAGTTGTCGACACCGTAACTGTAGCCCCTCTGCGACGCATAGCGCAGCTCCATGCCTTCACATTGCTTACCGCATCGATGCACACCGACGGTCCGTCGTGGGGCATAATGGCTGCCATCATGCGCCGACATGGCGTCTATCTGCACGCAAGCAGCAATCTGCATTCTGCAAAACCTGCACTTGGCTCATGCAACAGCGACGGTTATCGTGACGGAACGGACAGCAAGCCCTACTACACGGGGCGTACCAATACTTCAGCATATGCCTTCACGCTTGGTGCCATACATCGACTGAATGGTTGGCTGAACATATTCGAAGGCGTAGGCTACGCCAGTCAGACTACGTCATGGCAACTTGCCGACAGCGAAGGCGGCGGATGGCTGCGCAACGACGACCTCACACATAAGGACGTTGCAGCCGAAATAGGTGTCGTGGTGAATGTAGGAAGGTTGAGCTTCAGCGCTTCGGCACTTACCATTGCAGGCAAGCAGTGGCAGGGAGGCATAGGCGTAGGAATATGTCTGGGCAAGAATGGAGTGACAATAAAACGCAAGCAATCACATTAGCCATGAAGAATTATCTGATATACATATTGCTGGCAGTAGTGGCAACGCTATGTTCGTGCAGCAGCGACAGCCCCGACAATGTCGAGCCACGGCTGCTTACGCTGTCAGCCACCGACATAACCCGTACCGAGGCAACGCTCTCGGGCAAGTGTAGTGTGGCTGACGGAGTGGCTATGCCACGCCTTTGGTTCAGCTACGGAAGCGATGAAAGCATGACGGGGAAGGCTGATGTGGCAGACCCGACCGACGGAAACGTGAGCCTGCACCTATCGGGACTCACTGCCGGCACCACCTATTATTATATACTACGTGGCACCAACGGCACAGCCCAGTTGTCGGGCGAGATGCTCAGCTTCACCACTCAGCCCAACGACCGTCCAACGTTAGGCAATGCAGAAGTGCTGAGCAGCGGTCCGATGAGCGTGATTGTAGGCTACGGCATAGCTGACGACGGCGGCGACAGGATTACCATGAGCGGTTGCCGAGTTGTGCGCAGCGACATGAGCGGCAGCGACGAGCAGACATACGTGCAAAGTGATGAGGCTGACGCGAACGGGATGTTCCGTCTGTGCATTGACGGATTGCAGCCAAACGTAACATATACCATAAAACCCTTTGCTGCAAACTGCAATGGCGAGACCGTAGGCGAGGCGCTGCAGCATACCACTTCGTCGGCAATAGTGCTGGGCGAGGCAGGCATTCTGGCAAAACTCATAGGCAACGATGCTGATAAATACACAAGCATATCGCTTGCCGGACCGCTCAACGGCGACGATCTGCGCATGCTGCGCAGCATGGCTGGACGCGATTCGGAGGGCAATCCCACCGACGGACGGCTTGCTGACATCGATATTTCGGGCGCAAGCATCGTGGCAGGAGGCGGCGAGTATGGCGAGTCGCGATTCAGCGAGGACGGCGTAGTGGGCACAGGACTCTTCCGTTCGTGCACCGCCTTGAAGAGCATAAAGCTGCCTATAGGCGCAGTAAGGATAGACAAGGAAGCATTCAACGGCTGTACGGCTCTGCACAGCATCACCATTCCGGCATCGGTGAGCCAGATTCTGCCCTCGGCAGGATGCACATCGCTTGAGCGTATAGACGTGTCGGCAGCCAACGAGCACTACACGAGCATCGACGGAGTGCTCATGAGCGGCGACGGCAGCAGCATAGTATGGTTCCCAATGGGCAAGAAGGGTGAATACAAATTGCCCCAGACCGTAAAGCAGGTGAGCGACTATGCCTTCCGCGACTGCAACATCGAGAAGTTCGTATTTGCCGACGGGCTCACCGCGGTAGGCCAGTGTGCATTCTATAACAGTAAGGTGAAGGAAGTGGTGCTGCCCTCAACGCTCAAGCAACTGCCCTCTGGACTGTTTCAGAAGTGCTCAAGTCTGACCACGGTGCGGCTGGGCAATGCCATCGAACTGCTGCCCGAATACGTATTCGACGGCTGTCCTATCAGCGATATATACATCAGTGCGCCCATGCCGCCGGTATGTTACAGTAATACATTCGCCACCACCATATCCAACTTCACCAGCACCTGCCGTGTGCATGTGCCCCGAGGCCGCAAGGCATATTATCGTGCCAACAGGCAATGGGCAGTGTTTGAGACTATAGTGGATGACATTTAAAACGAAGATACAATGAATACACCAGAGATAGAAGAACTGAAACATCTTGTAGAAGAGCGTTATGGCAAGAAGTTGTCAACAACAACCGATTTTGAGGAATTCTCGTTGATGCTGCAGCGCAAGCACGAGATAGGCGTTTCGTCGTCGACATTGAAGCGTCTGTACGGCTACGTGGGCGACAGCCATAAGCCTCGCGTACAGACACTCGATGCCCTCGCCACCTACCTCGAATTCAAGGACTATGCAGGATTTGTAGATTGGCTGAAGACGAGCACACGCTACAATTCGTCGTTCTTTGATGCCGGCCAGCTTGTGAGCAGCGACCTTGAGCCGGGCGAATGCGTAGAGATAGGGTGGTCGCCCAATCGTGTGCTGCGTCTGGAATATCTCGGCGACAGCACCTACCGTGTGCTTGAGTCACGCAACAGCAAGATACTGGCAGACGACATATTCGTGACGGGCTGCTTCATCAAGAAGAGTCCGCTCTTTCTGCCGTACATAGAGCGCAACGGCGAACGTACGGCATCGTTCGTGGCAGGGCGCAACGGCGGACTCTCAATTGTAAAGAAGATAAACGCATAACATACGATGATTGACAGCGAAAAGCAATCCACCTCAGGGTATGTGGTTGACATAAACAGCGAATCGGATTTTACGGCTGTGCGAACCGACAATGGATTCTCCAACATCAGCGCATGCTATGTGTCAAAGTCGGGCCATGCACGTCTGTTCACAGCCGTGAGATACGGCAAGCGCTACGTTCTGAAATGCCTTAAGACCGACTTCAGATACACGCCCGTGTATCGTCAGGCGCTGATGAAGGAGTTTGAGATAGGCTTGCAACTCGACCATCCCAACATCTGCCGCACCATAAGCATGGAGCAGGTGGGCGACCTTGGCGAGTGCATCGTAATGGAATATGTGGACGGCGAGACGCTTGAGTCGGCTGTGACAAGCGGCAAACTCACCGAAGACATGGTTGTAAAGATAGCCTGTCAGCTGCTCGATGCAATGGAGTATATGCACGCCAAGCGTATTGTACACCGCGACATCAAGCCGTCGAACATTATGCTCACCCACCGCGGAGGCGACGTTAAGCTGATAGACTTCGGACTTTCGGACAGCGAGACATTCTGTGTGCTCAAGATTCCGGCAGGCACACGGGGCTACATGGCGCCTGAACAGTTGCAGCCCGATGCCAAGAGCGACCCTTGTGCCGACATCTTTTCGTTTGGAAAGGTGCTGGAGTATATGGCTGGGGCAGTACATAGCAAGCGCCTTGCAAGAATAGGGCAGAAGTGTTCGGATGCCGACTGCACGCGCCGTCCGTCGGATACGGATGCCGTAAGGCGTATGCTCGGCAGTTCAGACAGTTGGCGTGTGGCGCTCAACGTTGTCCTTATGGCAGTTGCCATAGCGCTCATGGTGGCTATAGCAATGATGATGTACGGTAGGAATGACGCACACGAAGAGGCGGTTACGCAGGATTCTACTATGGAAGGTGGCGTAAACAAAGTTGTGGACAGCAATTATTGGTAGGCTGAGGAAACGCTTGATATTCAACGCTTTGACCTCTAACATTCAACACTTGACTCCTTTTGCTTTCCAAAAGGACTCGTTTTGCTCTTCAAAAGGATTCGTTTTGCTCTCCAAAAGGACTCGTTTTGCACCTCAAAAGGACTCGTTTTGCACCTCAAAAGGATTCCTTTTCATTTTTAGTGGTTTGGGTTATGAAAATAAGGCCCTTGATATTGAAAAATGTATAGGATGTAATATAAGTCAAAAACAAAACGCCCTGCAAGGGAAAAAGCATTGATTGTTAACGCTTTTCCCCTTGCAGGGCGTTTTGCTATTATCTACTTGTACAACTTGCATGAATATCTGCAAGCTAACAACAGGATGTTATCTTAGTACTCATCAACCTTCTGCGCCTTGCGATAGGCGTCGAGTTCCTTCTGCAGCTGCTTGGTTATCTTCTCATAACCGGGCTTGCCGTAAAGGTTGTTCAGCTCGTTGGGGTCGTTCTGAAGGTCGTACAGCTCGTTGTAGTTGACAGCGTTGTCCTTCGGTTCGAAGTAGCCGATGCTGATGAGCGACTTGAGTGTAGCGTTCTCCGCTGTTCCCTCAATGCCCTGGTACTTGTTTTCGGGGACAGCGTCGAGTCCGCCCTTGCCATAGAAGTGGATGAGCTTGTAGCGGTCGGTACGTACTCCGTCGTGCTTGCGCACCATGTGGTAGGTAGGATAGTCGTAGTAGTGGTAGTAGATACTGGTACGCCATTGTTTCTGAGCGTCGCCGTTGTCGAAGACGGGAAGGAGCGAACGGCCCACCATATCCTGCGGTTTCTTCACACCGGCGAGTTCGAGGAACGTCGGAGCATAGTCGATGTTCTGCACCAGTTTGTGGCAAACGCTGCCCGGCTTGGTATGTCCGGGATAGCTGATGATGAGCGGAGTGCGCAGCGACTCCTCGTACATGAATCGCTTGTCAAACCATCCGTGCTCGCCCATGTAGAAACCCTGGTCGGAGGTGTAGACGATGATGGTGTTGTCGGTGAGTCCGTTCTGGTCGAGATAGTCGAGCACACGGCCCACGCTTTCGTCAACACTTGCTATTACCGACATGTAGTCGCGGATGTAAGCCTGGTACTTCCAGTTGTCAAGCTCCTTGCCCTTGAGGTTGGCTTTGAGCAGTTTGCGGTTGCGCGGGAAGTAGTAGCGTCCCCAAGCCGAGCGCTGAGCCGGAGTCATACGGTTAATCTCGCCCATGAGAGCGTTGTACGAATCCTTGCTGTCCTCGTTGTTCATGTCGAGCATCTCGGGTACCTTGAAGTCCTGCTCCCAGCGCATGTGCTTCGTGACGCTCATCTTCTGGGTGCGCACGGCTTCGCCGCGTGTGGCATAGTCGTCATAGAATGTCTCGGGCATAGGGAAGTTTACTTTGTCGTATTTGCCAAGATACTTCAGGTTTGCTTGCCAGTTGCGGTGCGGAGCCTTATGATGCAGCATGAGGCAGAAAGGCTTCGACTTGTCGCGATGGTCCATGAAGTCGATGGCGTGGTCGGTAGAAAGGTCGGTGCTGTAGCCTTCTTCGACGATGTATTTGCCGTCGGGGGTGTCTGTACCGCGATACTGCGGGTTCCAGTACTGTCCCTGGTCGTTGTAGATGTGGTAATAGTCGAATCCCTTAGGGTCGCATCCCATGTGCCACTTGCCAATGATTGCTGTCTGATAGCCTGCATCCTGCAGCAGTTCGGTGAAGAAAGTGCGCGACGTGTCGATACCCTCACCCAGCTGTCGCTGTCCATTCTGATGACTGTAAAGTCCGGTCATCAGACATGCACGCGACGGAGTGGAGAGCGAATTCTCGACAAACGCCTTGTCAAAACGCATACCGCGCTCGGCTATACGGTCGATGTTGGGCGTGGGTGCGAGCTTGCCAATGGCGTGTCCATATGCCGAAATGCACTGGAAGGCATGGTCGTCGCACATGATGTACACTATGTTGGGGCGTTGTGCTGCTGCCTTCTTCTGTGCCTGCATTGTGGCTGCAAGGCACGAAAGGGCTGCTACTGAAATGATGGTTTTGTTCATCAGAATGGTTTAAAATTAAATATATATATTATGTATTATTCTTAAGGGGTGAGAGTTGGTTTCAATTCAGTAAAACCCTCAACTCTATTAAGTCCTAACCTTTCAGTTTTCCCTTGCTGCGCATGTATGTGCGCTGTCCGTAGATAGCAATCACGATGAAGCAGATGAACGGAAGGATGAACGAAACGTTGACGGCTGGCATGCCGAAGAGTTCGCCCTTGTCGATGATCGAGGCCTGGAGCGGCGGCAGAACGCTACCTCCGAGGATTGCCATAATGAGTCCTGCGGCACCGAACTTGGCATCGTCGCCCAGTCCTCTGAGCGCTATGCCGTAGATGGTGGGGAACATGAGCGACATGCAGGCGCTCACGCCGACGAGGCAGTAGAGTCCGTATATGTTCTGAAGGGTGATGACTCCCGCTACCAATGCGCCGCCGGCTATGGCAAGAAGCATGAGCAGCTGTCCGGTGTTGACGTAGCGCAGCAGGAAGGTACAGATGAAACGCGAGCAGCAGAATATCACCATTGCGATGATGTTGTACTGCTGCGACATCACCTCGGCAGCCTGCTCGCCCATTCCCTCAGCCATGAGTACGCGCGTGCCGTACTGTATGATGAAGGTCCAGCACATTATCTGAACGCCTACATAGAAGAACTGTGCAATGACGCCTTCGCGATAATGGGGCATGGTGAAGATGCGGCGCAGGGTGGGAAGGAAGTTTATCTCGTGGTTCTTGTCGCCGTTCTTGGGCATAGGCCAGAACATAATGACGAGGAACATGGCGAGGATGACGAGTCCGATGGTGAGGTATGGAGCGATAAGCACCGAAAGGTCGTACTCCTTGACGGCTTCGAATTCGTCGGCAGAGAGTGTGGCTCGTGAGGCGGTGTCGAGCGGATTGAGCTTTGCCTGGATGAAGTTCATCGCTACGTACATGCCCAGCAGCGAACCCATCGGATTGAACGACTGCGCCAAATTGAGTCGGCGTGTGGCTGTTTCTTCGGTTCCCATCGACAGGATGTAGGGATTGCTCGATGTCTCAAGAAACGAGAGACCGCACGTGAGGATAAAGTAGGCGGCGAGGAACGGATAGTACTCGCCCGTCATCTTGGCGGGATAGAACAGGAAAGCACCCAAAGCGTAGAGTCCCAGACCTACAAGTATGCCTGCCTTGTAGCTGAACCGGCGTATGAACATGGCTGCCGGGAATGCCATAGCGAAGTATCCGCCATAGAAGGCAACCTGCACCATGGCGCCGTCTGTAGCCGACATGCGGAATATCTTGGAGAAGGCCTTCACCATGGGATTGGTAATATCGTTGGCAAAGCCCCAAAGTGCGAAGCACGATGTGATGAGTATGAATGGCACGACGTAGCTCACGCCGTCCTTTGATAGGATAGATTGTTTCATTAGATGTTGGTTGTTTTAGTTTATCGTGATGCTTCTCATCTCGTTGATGTCGCTCACTTCGCCCTTGGCAAGAGCCTGAGTGAGAATGTTGCCGATGGCTGTTGCCTCGACGGGTCCAGCCTCGACGGGTATGCCGAGAGCCTCTTGGGTCAGCAGGTTGAGAAGTTTGTTTTGCGATCCGCCTCCTATTATGTGCAGAGTCTTTATTGGTGAGGGCAGCATTGCGTTGAGTGCGCGTGTGGCTTCGGCGTATTTGGCTGCAAGCGATTGCAGAACGACGCGTGTGGTGTCGCCCTTCGACTGCGGAACTTCCATTCTGTGGCTCTTGCAATAGTCGCAAATGGCATGCTGCATGGATTTGGGGTTCTGGAATTCGGGTGCGTCGACGGGTATGATGGACTTGATTGGCGAGCGGTCGGCGGCTGCAAGCAGCGGGTCGTATTGCTGTTCGTCGCCCTCGTCGCGCCATTCTGCCATCAGACGCTGCAAGAACCACAGACCGGTGATGTTCTGCAGGAACGTAATCTTGCCTCCTATGCCTCCCTCGTTGGTGAATTGTGCGCTGCGGGCTTCCTCGGTGAGTATCGGCGAGTCAATCTCTACGCCGAGCAACGACCATGTTCCCGAACTGATGAAAGCCACAGGGTGCTCGTCGGCCTTGGCTGGTACGGCTGCCACGGCGCTTGCTGTGTCGTGCGAACCGACAGCTATCACGTCCACTTCGCCCAATCCCGTTTCCTCGGCAATGTCGCTACGCAGACGTCCGCGTACTGTGCCGGGCATCACAATAGGGCAGAAGAGGTGGCGCGGCAGACCCAGACGGTCTATCAAAGGCCAATCCCATGTGCGTGTTTTGGCATCGAGCATCTCGGAAGTTGAGGCTATGGTGTATTCGGTATTGGCCTCGCCCGTAAGGAAGAATGAGAAGAGGTCGGGTGTGAAGAGCATGCGGTCGGCTATCTGCAATTGCGGAGAGTCGGCTTTCTTCATGCTGAGTAGTTGGAACAGAGTGTTGATCTCCATTACCTGTGTGCCGTTTACGGCGTAGTGTTCGGTAGGGTCGGTAGTGCTGAAGAACTCTTCAGCCATGCCCTGAGTGCGTGCGTCGCGATAGCAAACGGGGTTGCCTATAAGGTTGCCTTGGCGGTCGATGAGTCCGAAGTCGACACCCCAGGTGTCCACAGCGATGCCAGCCACGTCCAGCCCCAGCTGTGCGGCCTTGCGCAATCCGGTCTTCATGTCCTCGAAGAGGGCAGGAAAGTCCCAATAGACGTGTTCGCCCAAGCGCACCTGGCGGTTCTGAAAGCGATGTACAAGTTGCATGGTTAGCTGTTTGCGTCCGCCCTCATTGGTTATAGTTCCGGCAATGACACGGCCCGAGCCGCCGCCGAAGTCGATAGCTAAATAGGTCATTGTTGTTAGGGTAAAGGTGAAAAGCCCCAACCCACTCCCAGCCTTAGCCCCAGCCAGCCCCACCCCCGACCCCTCCCCCGCAGGGAGGGGAGCGATATGCTGTATTAATTAAGAGACGATAAAAACAAGCAAATATGTTTTTTTTTATCGTTGCATATTACTCCCCTCCCTGCGGGGGAGGGGTCGGGGGTGGGGCTGGGTGGGGTTAGGACTGAGGGCTTCCTGTTTTGTTTTACTTCTGCTTCTTTCCCAGCACGTATGCTTCGAGGTCGTCAATTTCCTCAGCTGTGAGAGTGTTGTACTTGCCTCCGCTGAGAACTATTATGCGGCAAGCCATCTCGAAGAACATGGCACGTTCGAACACTTCGTCGAATGTTTTGCCACAAACCACCTGGCCGTGCTTGAGCATCAGAGCCGAGTTGTGGTCCTTGAGTGCTGCCTTGACAGCCTCTGCCAACTCAGGCGAGCCCGGACGGAAGTAGGGAATGACCGGTATTTCGCGACCAACGTGGCACGGTACTTCGGCTGTTACGTTGAAGTCCTTCGGAGTTTCAGCCATGCACGACACAACGGTAGCATACTTCGACTGGAAGTGGAGCACAACGTCGCAGTCGGGACGCTCGCGCAGCACGCCAAGATGGAAACCGCTCTCCATAGAAGGCTTCACTCCGTTGAGCACTTCGCCATCGGCCACACGGCAGATAGACACCTTCTCCTTAGGAAGAGTGGGCACCCAAGAGCCTGTTCCTGAAACGAGCGCCTCGTCGCCGATGCGCCATGAGATGTTGCCGCTTGAACAAAGGGTCAAGCCAGCGTCGCCAACGCGATGTGCCTGGCGAAGAAATTCCTGTATCTGATAATCCTGTATCATTGTTGTTCTGTCTTTGAAAAAAGTTGATAGTTGAAATTTGAGAGTATGGATTTTTTTAGTTGAGATTTGAGAATTGAGATTTGAGAGTTGTGATTACCTTTATTTATGAAATCTTGGCTGCAATGTATGAACTGCAGAACTAATCATAACTTTCAATTCTCAACTCTCAATTATCAACTATATGAAGCTCGTCAACTAATTGATTAATATGCTTTTTTGTAGAGTTCGAGTATGTCCTCCTCGGTTATATCGCGTGGATTGCCTGGTGTGCAGACATCGGCGAAGGCTGCTTTTGCGAGTCGTGGCAGGTCTTCTTCCTTGATTCCGAGTTCTGAAAGATGCTGTGGAATGCCCACGCGGATGCTGAGCTGGCGCACAGCATCAACTGCTGCATCGGCTGCTTCTTCACGAGTCATGCCCTCGCGGTAGGCGTTCATAGCCTTGGCGATAGTCACATACTTGTCGAGAGCGGCAGGAGCGTTGAACTCCATCACTATCGGCAGCAACAGAGCATTGGCCACTCCGTGCGGAATATCGAATATAGCGCCGAGCGGATGAGCCATGCCGTGAACGGCACCCAAGCCTACGTTAGAGAAAGCCATGCCTGCAACGTACTGTGCTACAGCCATTCCGTCGCGTGCCTCGGGGTTGGACGGCTCGTTGACGGCGGTCTCCAGGTGGCGTGCAATCATCTCGATGGCCTTAATCTCGAACATGTCGCTCATCTCCCAAGCGCCCTTTGTGATGAGGCCCTCAATGGCGTGAGTGAGCGCATCGAGTCCGGTTGCAGCCGTGAGCGAGCGCGGCAGAGAGTACATGAGTTCGGCATCGACGATAGCGATGGCAGGAATGTCGTTAGGATCGACACAAACCATCTTCTTCTCGTTCTCCTCGTCGGTGATGACGTAGTTGATGGTCACCTCGGCAGCGGTTCCGGCAGTAGTAGGCAGGGCGATGATGGGCACCGACTTGTGCTTGGTATCAGCCACGCCTTCAAGTGAAACGACGTCAGAGAATTCCGGGTTGTTGGTGATAATGCCAATGGCTTTGGATGTGTCGATGCTCGATCCGCCGCCTATGGCGAGCAGAAAGTCGGCACCCGACTTGGCGAATGCCTCAAGTCCGAGCTTCACATTCTTTACTGTCGGGTTCTGCTTTATCTCGCTGAACACCTCGTATGGAATGCCAGCCTCGTCGAGAACGTCGAGCACTTTCTGTGCAACTCCAAACTTGATGAGGTCCTTGTCGGTACAAACCAATGCCTTGTGCAATCCGAGACGGCGCACTTCGCCCGGCAATTCCTTACGTGCGCCAGGGCCAAAATATGAAACTTCGTTTAGGATGAATCTTCTGGTCATAGTAGTTATAAGCCCCACCCCAGCCCTCCCCCGTAGGGAGGGAGTGGTATGTACAGTCTGCTTAAGCTTCAGAATATACAAGCCATTCCATCAGAGCGTGGAGAAGGCTTGGTGAGGCGTTAAGATTTTTGTTGTTATATAATAATATATAAGGTGTAAAAGCATCTCACGCCCCTCCCTGCGGGGGAGGGGATGGGGGAGGGGCTTTAGTCTTTTACTTATAAATCGGTCCGTAGTTCTTGCAAGCGCGGAAGTCGGCTCCCTCCTTGTCCATGCCGAATGCGTTCCAAGCGGCAGGACGGAAGATCTGCTCATCCTCAACGTTGTGCATGCAAACCGGTATGCGCAGGATAGAGCACATAGTGATGAGGTCGGCTCCGATGTGTCCGTAAGAGATGGCGCCATGGTTGGCACCCCAGTTGTTCATAACCGAGTAGACATCCTTGAATGCTGGTTTGTCGCACAGACGTGGCACGAACCATGTGGTAGGCCATGTCGGGTCGGTACGCTTGTCGAGTATGTTGTGGATTTCGGGATCAATCTCTACAGTCCATCCCTCAGCCAGCTGGAGCACCGGACCGAGTCCCTTGACGTGGTTCAGACGTACCATTGTGACAGGCATGCCGCCCTTAGAGAGGAAGTTTGAAGAGAATCCGCCGCCACGGAAGTAGTCGCGGTTGGCAGGATACCAGGTTGTAGCCTTGAGGCAAGCGTCAATGTCCTCGTCGGTAAGCTCCCAGAAATGCTTCATAGTCGGGTTGCCCTCAGCGTCGGTAGCTGCGCCCGAGCCGTCGAGAGTAGTAGCGCCTGAGTTGATGAGGTGGATGATACCGCCGGCAGCGCGGCCCGTAAGCTCCTTGCCGGTGACGCGCTTCACAGCCTCGGGGCTCCAATAAGTGCGTACGTCAGAGAATATCTGGGCGCGGCCGGTGAGCAGGTGGTTGAAGAGCATGGCAACACCGTTGCCAGCGTCGTTTTCTGTAGCGAGCGTGATAGCTTCGCGCGGTCCGTTCCAGTCGAACGAAGTATTCATGAGTGCTTCGGGATAGTCGCCGTTAGGATAGAAGTCGGTCCACTGGCGCTGGCCCTGGAAACCGCCTGCGATAGCGTTGTGTCCGATAGCCTCTTCCTTGAATCCTATCTCCTCAAGGCGTGGGTTGCCGTGCATGAGGTCCTTCATGATAATCATCATCTTGACGATGAAGTCCCAGTCGGCATCCTTCTCCTCGCGGGTCTTGGCCTTGCCCTGGCGGTTGGCAATGTCCTCGCCCTCGTTGCACATACAATGCTCGCGGGTCCACGCCATAGCCTTCTTGTACTCCTCGGGGTCGTAGATGCCCTCGGTCATGCGGCGGATGATTTCGGTGAGGTCAACGCTTTCGTTGCGCATACCGAGATATTCCTGGAAGAAGTCGGGGTTGACGATACTTCCGGCGATGCCCATACATGCCGAACCCATAGACAAATACGACTTGCCGCGCATTGTAGCCACGGCCTGGGCGGCACGTGCAAAGCGCAGAATCTTTTCAGCAACGTCGGCAGGGATGGAGTCGTCCTCGAGATCCTGAACGTCGTGTCCGTATATACCGAAAGCCGGCAGGCCCTTCTGGGCGTGTGCGGCGAGCACGGCAGCAAGGTATACAGCACCCGGACGTTCGGTTCCGTTGAATCCCCATACGGCCTTCGGCCAATGCGGGTTCATGTCCATGGTCTCGGCGCCATAGCACCAGCAAGAAGTGACGGTGATGGTAGAACCGACGCCCTCGCGCTCGAACTTCTCGGCACAGGCTGCACTCTCGCCAACGCGACCGATAGTGGTGTCGGCGATAACGCACTCAACCGGCGAACCGTCGCCGTTGCGCAGGTTCTCACTAATAAGTTTAGCTACTGATTTTGCGAGGTTCATAGTCTTTTCTTCGAGACTCTCGCGCACGCCACCCTGACGTCCGTCGATAGTGGGGCGAATTCCAATCTTTGGATATTTGCTCATAGCTTTAGGATTTTGATTAGTATGATTTAAGTTATATGTTAGTTCCTTATTTGTTCTTCGATTAGTTGTCTGAATGCAAAGTTAGCAATAAAAAAACGGAAAAGCCGTCTTTTGCCGTTATTTTTACATTATTATTGTTCCTTTGCTTATATTCCAGTCCTTTGTATTACTGCAATTCTTCCTGAAGGTACATTTCCAGAAACTTGTCGCAAAGTCGGTAAGCTCCGTCGTCCTGGCTGATGAAGTCGCGGTCGAGCAGAATCTTTACAGCCCCCTGCACGGTGCTCGCCCCGAGACCGTATTTGCGCAGAAACGCCTGCGACATAATCGAAGAAGGCCCGTTCTCGGCAGCAATAGCCGTCAGCACCTGCTTCTGTTTGGACGTAAGCTGATAGACCAGAGCCTGATAGGCAAAGCGATGCTGCGCCAGGATGCCTGCGATGGCAGCCTTGGCGTCGTCTGTAGTCAGCAATCTGTCGGTCGAAATGGCTGTGTAGAGCATGTTCAGAATGTACTGGATGTACCAGGTAACTCCGTCGAAATGGTCGTAAATGTAGCTGAAAGCCTCGTCGCTTATGGTCTTTCCGTTTCTTGCGAGATGGCGGTTGGCAAAATCGCGGTAGACGGTTCTGTCAATCGGTTCCAGCCCCATGATGCTCGAACTGTGATAGAACGGGCGTGACTGCGACGTGAACATAAGCGCCATCATGTGGCGTTTCGAGCCCGAGAACACGAACGAAGCGTTGTGGCAGTTCTGTATGCGCTTGCGAAGAGTGGCCTCGACGGTCTTTTCGGGATAGCTGGCAATGGTCTGAAACTCGTCGATAGCCACAATGCACGGCTTGTCGGCATGCTCGAGATATGCGAAAATCTCGTCGAGCGTAGTGTCTGGAGCCTGAATGTCGCCGATGCCGACGCTCCATTCCGGATTGCCGTTTATGTCGAATGAAATAGTCGATTTGAGCGACTGGAGCATGTTGACAAAGAATTCCCATGCCTTCCTTCCCTTCGGTTTCAGAGCCGTCAGAATGCCCTTGCCCAGAGCGTAGACAAATTCGTTGAGGTCCTTCGTGTCGTAAATGTCAACAAAGATGCAATGGTACTGCTCGCGTATCGCCTTCTGATAGAAGCAGTTGTGTATCAGTCCCGACTTGCCCAGGCGACGCTGGGCTATCAAAGCGACGTTGCATCGGTTGGTGAGATGGCGAGTCAGCAAGGCAGTCTCGTCAATACGGTCGCAGAAATATTCCGGCGACAGATAGCCTTCTATGACAAATGGATTGGTTTGTACCATAAGCCTTTATAATATTATGAATTTTACGTAACGAAGAATCAATAATGCAAAGGTAGCGCTTTTGTTCGGATGCAGCAACATCCGTAGCGCTAAAATCCCTTAACATTTACCATTCAACACTCAACATTTAACATTCAACATTTCAAAGCAAATCCTCTCAACATTTAACATTCAACATTCAACACTCAGAAAAGGACTCCTTTTGCCCTTCAAAACGAGCCCTTTTGCACTCCAAAAGGAGTCCTTTTGCCAAGTAAAACGAGTCCTTTTGAAAGGCAAAACGAGTCCTTTTGACTTGCCAGTCCGAAACAAGCCCATCCCGAACGCATCCCGAACACATCCCGAAGGAAAACGATTTCCTCCCAAGAGAAAAATTGTTCCCACCCGAGAGAAAATTTGTTCCCACCCGAGAGAACCAAAACTCTCTCCCTCGTCCTATACCTTATTATATACGAAAGAGTCAAAAATGTAGCACATTTGAAAAAAGACGCTTAAAAATTTGGCGGAATGAAATAAAATACGTACATTCGTTGACGAAACCTAAATGAGGTGTTACGATATGGAGATAAGCGATTTCTTGGACTACATGTGCTACGAACGCCGCCGCTCGCAGCAGACATTGCAGGGCTACAGGCTCGACCTTGAGGCGTACGTCGCCTATCTTGACACACTCGAAGGCCATGTGACAGTAGACACAGCCGACACCGAAGACATACGCGGATGGATAGAGACGATGATGGACCGGGGCAACTCGGCATCGTCAATATGCCGCCGCCTGAGCGCCGTAAGGTCGATGTACCGATACGCACTCGCCCGAGGACTCGTCAGTCACGACCCCGCACACATAGTGCGCGGACCAAAGAAGTCGCGCTATCTGCCCCAGTTCGTGCGCGAAGACGACATGGACCGGCTGCTCGACTCGGCAGAGTGGGGGAGCGATTATATAAGTACACGTGCGCGTACAATATTAATACTGCTCTACGAAACCGGCATGCGAGCCTCCGAACTCACCTCGCTCGACGACAGTTCGGTAGACTTCACGCAAGGCGAAATACGAGTAACGGGCAAGGGCAACAAACAACGAGCCATCCCGTTCGGCGACGAGCTGCGCACGCAACTGCAGCAGTACATCAGCCAGCGCAACCAGGAGTGGCCCCAACGAGCCGACAGCGCACTCATACTCAACGACCGCGGCCGCCGCATCACATACGAACAGCTGCGCAAGGAAGTCATGATGCGCCTCTCGGCAATAGGCAATCTCGCCAAGCGCTCGCCCCACGTGCTCCGCCACAGCTTCGCCACCGCGATGCTCAACAACGGAGCCGACCTCGAAAGCGTGCAGAAACTGCTCGGACATAGCGAACTCTCGACCACCGAGATCTACACACACACCACATTCGAACAATTGAAGAAAGTTTATAGTAAAGCCCATCCCAGGGCATAACCCTTAAAATCAAAAAAAGGAGGTAACTATGGAGATCAAGATTCAGTCAATTCATTTTGACGCTACTGAGAAATTGCAAGACTTCATCGAGAAGAAAGTTGCAAAACTGGAGAAGACATTCGAAGACATCAAGACAGCCGAGGTACAGCTCAAGGTAGTGAAGCCCGCCACCGCACAAAACAAGGAGACAAGCCTTACGGTGAGCGTTCCCGGACAGACTCTTTTCGTAGAGAAGACATGCGATACATTTGAGGAAGGAGTAGACCTTTGTGTCGACGCAATGAAGGTACAATTAACCAAATTCAAAGAAAAAGCACGTAAAATGTAAAAAAAAAGCCGAAAAGTTTTGGCGAATAAAAAATAAGTCGTATCTTTGCAGCCGTTTTAGAACAAGTCCTAAATCGCGGCTTAACGGCTGCAAGGATTTTGCCTCTTTAGCTCAGTTGGCCAGAGCACGTGATTTGTAATCTCGGGGTCGTT
>OQVT01000199.1_pt1 | contig 28548 bp, 27 predicted proteins | sample 1691561 | NCBI WGS metagenome assembly OQVT01 (sample SAMN03418260, study PRJEB22391) | human gut metagenome | biome: human-gut; feature: organic feature; material: feces | host: Homo sapiens | place: Tanzania | collected 2013-01 | reverse complement strand
GACTATTACGTCTGTCCCATGGGACAACACATGAATCCTTGCGGACAACGGCAAACGAAAAGTGACTCAAGCTATGCGTCCGTCATATCATTATATAGAGCGCAGCGATGTGAAGGCTGTCCACTTGGGGGACTTTGCAAGAAAGCCAAGGGTAACAGAACCATATATGTCAACCATAAGTTGAATGCGTATAAAAAGGAAGCATTTTTGCTGCTGACGTCTGAGGAAGGTATGAAACACAGGAGTCAGAGACCGATAGAGCCAGAAGCTGCGTTTGGACAGATGAAGGCAGACATGCATTACAAGCGATTCAGGCATTTCGGAAAGGACAAAGTTTACATGGACATAGGGTTGTTCGGTATAGGATTCAATTTGAAGAAATATTTGGGGATAAAACGATAAAACTCAATTTGGACAGTTTTACCGTCTGGGACAATTATGCCCTTTTGTGAGCTTTGGGGCTGTTTTGTTATCGATAAAACAAGAAAAGTAAAGTTTTTATACAATACAATAAGATTCCCTTTGTGAAGAAAGACTACGATTCAACTAAAATATACAGAAACACACAAAAAAGGGTGCGTCACAGACTTATGACACACCCTCACCCCACCTGTCAATTTGAACACATCACAAGGAGAGTACTCCAGCGACATATTGCCAGAATAAATGTTAATCGCTCCACGTCCAATGTTCAATGTATTTGTTTCCTTTGTTTGTTCTGCCTCAACCGTATTTTGATGATACTTGTTGTGATTATTGACATAATCCAAATTTAAGTCAAATTCCAATTGCTTGGAAAAATGACCATTATAAAAGACATTGGCATGATTATAAGAAATCTTATTAGTATAATTATTGTCTATGTCAAGATGTCTTACTATATTATATTGCCTCAAATAGTCAAAGCCTGTAAAACGTCGCTCTATATCTTTGTTTGCGTTTCCATCCCATTCCACACCAATAATATGATTCGGTGTAAACTCATAATCACAGCTCAATTCCCAGTTATGAGTCATTTGTTTGTTCTTTGCCCTTTCTTTTTGGCTATCATAAGTATGAGTAATATCCTCTATATTTAATTCTTTCACGCTCGGTTGATGGTGTTTGTTTCGATAATCATTATAAGAATAGTTCGCCGACAAAGACAATCCACCTGTTTTTACTCCCACTTTTACATCACCAGAATGTGAAAACAATTCACTTTGCTTCAACGTTTCCCCCATTTGAAATTGCCAACCCTCTTTTTTTTTACTGTCAAGATATTCAAGACAGCCTTACCTGAAGCATCATACCTTGCCCCTGGATTCGTAATCAACTCCACAGATTTTATCTCAGATGGAGTCAACTGTTTTACTTCCGAATCGCTCTGTACTTTTCGATTATTGATATAGATAACAGGTTGTCCCTGTCCAAACACTTCCAAGTCACCATTGGCTGTTGTAACCATTCCTGGAACATGCAGCAGGACATCCGTAACATCATGAGAACCTGCCAAAACAGTGCCCTCTACATTTGTCAATAGATTTCCATCTTTCCGTTGATACTGCGGACGTGAACCTTTTACAACAACTTCTGCCAAGTTCTGTCTTTCCTCCGAACAACAATCCTAAAGTACCATCAAGAAAAGTAGTACCTGCAAGTATAGCACCCTTAGCAAGACCTGCTCCTATCTGTGCATACCAAGGTTGATTCTCAGCTCTTATATCCCCTAACTCTTGAAACTGTGCCTCAGTTGTAGTAGGCTCATCAAACGTACTCTCACCCCAAGGTGTAGCAGTTCCCTCTAAGGATGATTGTACCATCTGCTCACCATGTGCCCTTGCATCATACAGTGAAGTAGGAGCAGTGCTTGCTCCTACATTCATACTGAATGACTGAAACTCAGGACTAAGGTTAGTATATGGCTTTTGATTTGCTTTCTGCAAATCTCTGAAAGTCATTGGACCACTCTTAGTAATATCTATATCTTTTACTTTAGTTTCTTTTGCCATATCTTAATATCCATAAGGATTAAACTCTTGTTCTTTTGTCTTATTCTGTACTCCTAATTGAGAGTGGAATAAGTAGGCTTGCTGTATAGAATTAGCATATTGTTGCTGAGCATAAGTAATTTCATCTGGAGTAGCTTGATGTACATTACCCCTTGCATCAGTATATTGACCTGTACTAACTACATGTTGCCATTGATTTGCAGCAGCCATTGCCTTATCCCTGTTCTGTTCATTAGTTGTGTTGATACCAGCAGGCATTCTGAATCTTCTTACATTACCCTTATCATCTTGTATCATTACAGTACTACCATAGGGACTGAACCTTGTAGCAGTTACTTTGTACTTATCACTCTTCAAGTCTTCCATAGTGATTTCCTCACCTGTATCCTTGAATTTCTTGGACTTGCTATCATAATCTACTTCTTTCAGACTTAATCCTCTGCCAGCAGTCATAATAGCATCCTTCATATCACCCTGCTGAGCACCTGCAATAGGATAGTCATACTCAGTAACCCTTGTAGCATCATACCTTGAAGTTCTTCCTGCTGAAGAATTAACATATTTGCTCCATACATTACCAAGACTTCCAGGTAGCCATTTGCCTCTAGTAACTTTATTTGCTCCTAAGTTATCCATAAACTGTCTGAATACAGTAGGAGTAAATTTCTTACTACTTTTCTGCATCTGTGTTTCTGCATTCATAAGTCTTGCAGTACCACTGTCAGAATATGCTACTCTTACTTTTGGGGTAGCATTCCTGTTATATTCTTGCCAGCCAGCCCAAGTCATCCTCATTTGACCATGATTATCTTTATAGAAGTACTTAGAGAAGTTCTTCATATTATCCTTATACTTCTTTTCATCCTTACTCAACTCTCTATTACTGTAGACATTCAGAGGATTGATAGCAAGATTATTCAGTTGGACTTGTTTTTGCTCTTCTGCCTTTCTTGCAGCAGCTCTTTTCTCTGCCCTAATCTGCATAGCCTCCTGCTCAGCCATCTTAGCCCTCCAATTATCAAGAGTCTGGTATTGAGTCTCACCAGCTGCACTCCATAAACCTTGCCTAGCATAGTCAATAGCCCTTGCAATAGTAGCTTGGTCTCCCCAGTTTCTAACACCACTTGAATTAATGGCATCTTCAACAATTCTTGTAAGTTGAGGAGCAGCATTGGGGTTATCCTGTATAGCCTGTAATACTGCTTGAGAACTAAAGCCTTTCTGCATCATAGTCTCATAGTATGAGTTGCCTAAGATGCTTCTCCATTTCCTTGGTTTCTCTTGCATTTCCTTAGCTAATGCAGATGCAGCACTTGCAGCCTGTGCAGTAATTAGTTTACCTGAATATGCTTCATAAGCTAATTGAGGATTCCTTATGTAGTCATCAAGGCTTGTAGTTGAAGCTCTTCTACTTAATAATAATGTTGGGTCTTGTAATAATGCTTGTTGCTGTTGCTCTGCTTGTTTCTGTCTTGCTGTATAAGCTTGTTCAATAGGAGTTATCTCCTTACTGTACCTTGCTCTCATATTGAGCATGTCCCTTCTACTTGCAGCATTAAGTCCCTCTCTTGCTAACTGACCTGCTTGCTCTTCAAGGTCATTTGCATAGGTCTTGTACATCTTGTAAGCATAAGGGTCAGTCTGTTCATTAGCCATTTCCCCCCATACACTTGCCTTAGTATCTAATTCACCTAAAGTATCTTCTACCTCTCTATATGCTTGTCCATATATCTGATAAGGCTGTATGTATCTTTCAAAAGAGAAAGGATTAAATTTGCTATTTACGACTAAACTAAAATTTGCCATGTTGTTTTCCTTTCTTAATAGTTAAGTACCCACCTTTACTGGGTTGCTTACCTTTAACTTTAGGAGTTTTATTCTCTAAACTTTTATTTATATAATCTTTATATTCTTTCCAAGTTTCATCACTCCATTCTTGAGGCTTCTCACTTAAAGTACCAAACACACCTGCTCTTATTAGTTTATCTCTATCCTCTCTATTGTAAGCATCAATACCTATATTACCAAGACTGTCAAACAAATTAGTAAGGTTAGCACTCATACTTGCACCTCTTCTTGCATCAACAGCATCTCTTACTGCCATAGCCTGTGCAACTCCACTTAGTCTTGAACTTCTTGACTCTAATGCAGCCTCTTGATTTGCCATTGCAGCCTTGAGTCCCATCTCAGCATTGGCTTGATTAGTACCTCTATTAAAGGTTTCAACAGCTTGTCTTTGTGCCAAGTTATACTCTTCAGCCTGTCTTGCAAGGTCTCCTACTATACCTTGAGCATTATAATCTGCTGCAAGTAAGGCTGCATTCCTTGAAGGACTTGTAGTATTTATAATAGCCCTTCTTGTAGCACCTGCTTGTGCATTGAGTTTATTTAGATAGAAGTTTCTATCAAAAGGTCTATATTGTAAGTAGTTGCCTATTGGAGTATAACCTATTGGAGTATAATTTCCTGCCTGATTAGCTGCTTCAAATATTGCATCTGCACTCGTATAGTCAGGTCTACTAAATAAGTTCTGACCTAATCCTATTGCAGCACCTACTACAGGAGCATATCTTAGGTCTGTAGCATCTAAATTGCTTAGCAATCTTGATACAGCACTCTTTTTCTTCTCAGGAGCCTTAATTGGGTTTTTATTATAATCATCCAAAGAGCTTCCTACATTATATCCTGCGCTCTTAGCAGCAGCCCTTGCCATATATTTAGGTTCTTCCACCCATTCACCTGATGGTGTTATTCCTGAACCAAAGTTCAATGGGTTAGCATCTGAGTCTTGATAACCAGTAAATACATACTTATTACTAATAGGGTCAAACATTGTACCTTCAGGAACACTTCCATCATCTATAATCAATAAATGATTAGGGTACTGACCAAGACCATCAAATAATGTACCCATTCTACCACCATGAGCATATTGTACTCCTTCTTGACCTTTTTGGGTCTGTTGTCTTACAGTCTCTTGGGCTTGTTGTAGTCTGGACATAGAACTTAGAAGTCCTCTCTTGCTTATTGGGTCATTAGGTCTTTCCTTTGATTCATCACCTAACTTCTCTGCTATTGCAGCAAAAGAATGTCCATCATAAGACTTAGGGAGATTAAAACTCTCCAATAGACCACCATCAGCAAATAACCTATTACTGAATACATAGTCATTGAATATAACCTCACCTTGCTCTACAAGATTTGGGTTTCCCTCAGCATCCATTCCCATAGGTACACCCTCCATTGGATTCTCCTCATGGGTTCCACCATTACCTACAATAATTTGACCATTACTAAAGTCAGCACCATTAGTATTTAACTCACCACCTAAAGCATGCTTCCATTTAGCAGCATTTCTTGCAAAATTAGCCTTCTTCACCATAGCAGGAGAGTAATCCTCTTTATTAGCTAGTACTTGTGAAGCAAATGATTGCACAGACTTTCCATGCTTTTTAGCTGCTGCTGTGAAAGTTCCTTTCTTAGAGGGTTTAATATGTATTTTACCTCCTTCAGCAAATGTGTTTAACTCTGGAGATTCAAATGAGTTAGGTAATGAAGTTAATCTACCTTTATTTGCAGCATTAAGAGCCTTAATACCTAAGTTCTCCTTAGCCAATTCATAGCCTATTGCTCCACTTCCATATCCTCCCCATATACCAAGAGGACCACCAAAGGCAGCAAAATTTGCCATAGCATTAAGGTCTGACTGAGTATCTGCTGCATCTGCTGCATTCTCATAAGAAGTCAAAGCCCTATTCCTTGCAATGTCTTGTTGCTTCTTCAATGCTTTATATTTTCTCTTAGCCTTATTGCTGAACCAACCATCTTTACCAATATCTGATTTAGAGAAATCTGCCCCAAAATCTTGATTAGCCCATTGACCTTCTATAGAATCAGCACTACTACTATCTACCATAACAGTATTCATAGCTTTGTTGCTTCCTTCAACTTCAGTAATTTTTTCTTTATTTAACTTGGAGCCAAACATCCTGTTTGTAAGACCTCCAATAACACCAGTACCAGCAGATATGATGCCTCCAAGTACAGGATTAACTGCACTTACTGCACCACCTATAGTACCACCGATGTTACTAATTGCACTACCTGCACCTGATTCAAGCCCTCCTCCAATAGCACCACCTGCAATATTACCTACTGCACTGCCTATACTACTTGCCAAGCCTCCCTTTAGCATTTTAGCAACATTGCCTCCACTAAAAGTACTCTTTAAGTCAAATGCACCTGTGCCATCCATAGCAGCCTTGAAATCACCACCCCAAGAATAGTAATGAGGGTTATATGTAAATGGTCTGCTAGACTTTCTTATAACTTTTCTTTTAGCCATATCATACTAATTTGTTTGCAAAGATAAACAAAGTATTTGAATTATACAAGGATATTATCCAAAAAGTAAAGGGAAGATAAGTAATTAACTTACCCTCCCTCTATTATTACTCAAAGTAATGCACAATCATATCATGTAATACAGTCTTGTTTACATTCTCTTTTTCCATAGACAGCTTAATATATAACCAAGGATTCCTCATCCTATCCCTACCTTTCTTATCAGAACCAATAGCACTGGCTCTTGGTATATTAGCTCTCCAGATTCTAAACTTCTTCTTTAGGTCAGAAGGTCTTCCTAAGATGTTGTTTAGAGTAGAAGTACCTTGTTGATATTCATTCCATGCAGTTAGAGTATCAAATGTTGTGTTAAGTAAATTACCATTCTTATCCCAACTATCTGACCTAAACTCAAGGTTATTAAATATCTTGTCTACAGGCATATCTGGATTGGCTATTACAGTAGTATAGAATGGTTGATACACTCCAAAGAACATATTGTAATCCCCTTCATTATGCAACCAAGGTTTATATAATGTGCCTGTACCTTCAACATTGATAGCAATTCCTCTGTCTTCAAGGTTAGTGAAGTAAGGCATTTTCTCATAACTATAGAATGAGCTGAACTGACCTAATGGCTCAGAGAATGCTAAACACTCATCTTTACTAATAAAGAATACATCACCATTAACCTTATCATAGTAGGTAACAAATCCATCAAAGTCTACTGGGTTCCATATATCTATACCATCAGAGGCTCTGTTAATCCAAGAGTGGAAGCCTAATCTATCTGATAGATTATCCAACTGACCATTGAATAAGAATATGCCTTTTGTAATGTCATCTATAAAGTAAATGCCATTAGATGTTTCACATATAGACCATTTATTAGTGCATCCTATTCTATCAGAGATATATCTCTTACCATTAACCTTTCCACTGTTTGCAATCTCAATAGGAACCCCATCAGTAGAAGAAATCTGCATATTCTCATTATACAGGATTTGGCTGATACCTCTATCTTGGAAAGCAAGTATATTGTTATTAAACCTTCTCAGTGCCCTTACATTTCCCTTATCCCCATCAAGGTCAAGAGTAGATGCAAGAGTAATGTTAGTCCAAGTGTCCACTAACTCTCCAGCAGTTTTAGTCTTAGTCCAAGTAATTGAATTGTGAAAGTTATCCAAGTTCAATTTGTTTGGATTAATTGTCCTGTAATTAAAGAAGTTATTAGGCTGAGAATATACATCATTCATTAAGTTAAAGTTCTCAGGAGTTATTGAGAAGTTGTTTGTCTGACCCCTATTCCTGTCATACCTACCATCAATATTTACCCTTGTTTCACACATGAATGAAACAATATCAGTTACTGCATTCTGGTCTTCAAGAGTAAATGGATAAGTCTTGATATGGTCATATCTTTGGAAATAGGTATCACCTTCCTCCCACCTGATAGTAACACTGCTCTTGACTCTATTATTAGTATCTACAAGAGAAATTGGGTCTCCACAAGGTAGCCATATGTTATTCTCAAAGGCTTCTTCTGTTTGACCACCAAACCTATTCTGTACATTGTCATTATACAATTCTCCTAGCCATAGCCATCCATGCTGAATACTTGATACAGTAGATATAGGGCCTCTTAGAGCACCAGTAATAATAGTATCTTGTGATACACTCTTGGCACTTCCTGACTTATCCCAATACATGTGCTTGCCACTTGGAGCACTTGAGTCCTGTGCATTTACAGGCCAAGTTTTATTTAAGTCACCATCCTTAATATTAGGTAATATTCTTTGAGCACCTGATGTAGTATAGTTCAAGGCTAGCACAGCATGAGGGGTAGACTTATACTTAATTCTAACAGGGTCAGTGCCTGTAATTTGGTCAGTAAATTTACTATCTACCTGTGTATAGCTACCACTAAACAGAGTATGTGCATTAGTCTCTGCACTTTGAACTCCAGTAGTCATAATAGGATAACCATCTTTTTTGCTACCAACTCTTGAAATAGTAAGAAGCTTATCTATGTTACCATAGTAGTTAATATCTGTGAGACCTGAGTTTTCTTGTGCAGGCAGCCTAATGAGTGAGACTTCATTAGAGTCAAATATTGCAACTCCAGATATGCCAGTTCTGATATTATTGCCCTTTATGTAAGCATTCCATATGTAAACTGAATCTAAGTAGATTGATTTGTATGAATACCTCATATTAGACATCTTCTTCTTGTCAAGCATAGCTGACCTATACCCATCAGTAGCAAACTTAGTGTTATTAAGTGAGCCATTTCTGTGCCAAGGATATACAACAAATCCTGTAGTAAGATGGTCAGTATTACCTGTACCTTTCTTGTATGCAGTTAATTCATCAAACCAGAATGCCCCAGAGATTAATCCTCTCCATCCAAAGTGAGAATCACCAAAATGTGTTCCAGACCCTTCATAGCTAAAATCATTTTCCACACCTATAGGCTCCTTATAGAATCCAGCAGGCAACTCTGAACTATCATAGAAGTTATTAACAGGAGTGGAAGTCTGAATATCAACATCTGAGACAAATGCAGTTAGAGGGACCATACCTACTATCCTTAACTTCAATCCTGATGTATCAATACTTCTTACTTCATTATCAAACTCTATGTCAGGAGAATGGAAGGTAAGTATTGATTGGTCAATGTAATAATTCTCTGCATTGTTAGATACCCAACTTGCAACATCTGAATCAGTTGCAGTATCCTCAACATAGGGGTCAGAAGGAGGGTCCCAAATACATTGGATTTCTGCATTTCTATTACTATTGCCTGGGATAGGCTTATTATGCCTAAACTCAGCCCAAGCCCCCTTATTAACTACATCAATATTGTATTGTGTTCCCTCTGAAGTAACTATAGTTCTATCATTGGACATAATACCTGCCCTTGAATATGCAGATGGATTTCCTAAGAATTGTCCTAATTTTACCCAGTCTCCACTCCAAGCACCCTTATCACTTTGATGATAATGGAAGGCTTTATATTCATCAAATGGTGCATTAGGTCTCGTAAACCAAGATGATTGTGCAAATGGTGAATTGCCATACCTGTCAGATACATTATATACAGTAGGGCACAATATACCTTGACATATTGCTTCCCTGTCATTAATAGTTGGATATACTACTACAGGTCTTATTCTAATGTACCCTTGATTTAGTAATCTGCTTATTATATTGGAATCATTAAAAGTAAACTCTGCTACAGGCAACCCAATATTACTACTATCATAGAAAGTAGTATCTATATGAATGGTATTTCTAACATCATTTATCCATATAGGCTCTGACCACTTTCCTGTATAGTGTTGCATCTGAATACCAAATCTATAATATTCAAGATATTTGAATGTTTTGAATTGATATGAATTAGACTTTAATTGATTAGTGTAGGGATAGTAGCCCTTGGCTTCTGGAGAACTTATACTTTTATTATAGATAGAGAAGGTGATGCTCTTGCCTTTGAAGTAGCTTCTGATAGTAGAGTCGAGAGTTTTTCTCTTTGTCTTAATGTCTCCAAGGAACAGAGTATTATCCTTTTGAGCCATTGTGCCAAATACTACTTCTTCACCTCCTATATACAATAACTCAGTAGGGTCTACTGAATCTCCTGATAAGCCATTGTCAGTGTAAGTAACTTTGGCCATACTGAAAGTACCAGTCATATTACCATTATTAGCCAATTGCATACTTGCTTTACCATTGATAATAGTAATAGTGAATGATGTGCCTGTATCCCAAGTCAGATAGTCACCTCCAAAGTTTATACTATAATATTTATTAGTATCAAATGTCCAAGACTTATAGTTTGACCCTGACTGAGAAGGCTCATATTGGTCAAGTGTCTTTTCAGCACCACTACCTATTCTATACATAGTCATCTTATTAGCTGGGAGATTAATCTCATAACTACTGAGCTTATAATTTGACCTTCCTGTAGGAGGAGCTAAATCTACAACTCTCTTAACATCTGGAGTTGCATTTATGCTTGTTCTATGTATTGAATATATTCTGATGTAGTCAAATCTCTTATCTACATTAGTCACCTCTATATTGAAACTGTTACTTACTCTATCTTCAGGACTTGCACCTCTGTTATTATATGAAATGTAGTAAAGTGGAGAAGTATAGAATATGTTACTTTCTTGGCCATACTTATCAAAGTATGTGAAGGCATATTGTATTACTCCAGGAGCAAAACTACCATTGGCTACAATATTTCTTTCAATAGTCACTTTCTCATTAAGATTAAGTGTTCTTACAAAGTTGAATGAATCAGTATTCCACTTGCTTACTACATCAGATGCAGCAGCTATGTTAATTACTCTTGGTTGGTTCAAACCATCAGTCCAATATACCTTTCTAATATCAGTATTCTCATAGAATGAGATAGTTTCTATAGGATGCTTATAATTAAATCCTAAGTCTCCTCTGAATAATCTCTCCCCAGTTAAAACTTTATTATTAAACCATAATTTATAAATTCTATCCTCAAATGGATAATCTATATCAATAGTTAATTCATTTGCTGCAATATTATCAATTTCTAGTTCTTCTCCTTTTATATTAGTATATAGAGAGTCTTTATCATTACCAGCAGTAAATATAACAAGTTCATCATTAACTAAAGCCTGTCCAATAGGAATACCTTTGATGTAGTCCCCTACCCCTGCTATACTTGACTTCTTATTACCTTTCTCATTTATCAAACTAAGCAGAGTACTCTCATCAGTTGGCATTACTCTAACATTCTTATTTTCATAAGAATATCCAGAGTTAAATGCAGAAGCTGATAAGTCCCTCTGCATTCCCTTTGTTTTGAAAATAACTTGTTTCTGCATAGTTATTGTAGTTTAATGTATTCTTTATTACCAAGAGATGAGAACCCATTATTAAACTCACTTGTTCTTTGTACAAGTGTATTCCACATTCTTGATATACTTTCCATTTCAGATTGTGAAGGGATAGTAAATTCACTCTGTAATTGACCAGCCAGCCAAGCATACTGTTGCTGAGTATTCTGTAGTACAACAGGTGCAATCTTGCCCATATCAAACAGAATGGTAAATGCCTCCTTCTTTATATATGCCTCAAGTGCTTTCAGAAATACAGGGTTATCAATAAGTAGTGGAAATCCATCCTTATCTACTGGAATTGCCTTATAAGATACTGATACATCTCCTGTCTTGAAGGATACATATAGTACTTGTCCTTGTGTTTTGAAAGATAACTCTTGTGGTATCTTGTAGCCAGCACTCCTATCATAATGCTCTCTTGGCATGAAATTATCTGTCATGCTCCTAAGGCATACACCAGTTTTACACTCCTTAATCTGGTTGATAGATATTAAATCACAAGGAAGCTTGGCTCTAAAGTCTTCTATATGAAGGGCCTCTTCCTTATCTTGATATAACTTTGGCATACCAAATATACCAATAAAATCAATAGTATATTGCACAGCTTGTTCCAAAGTCATATCTTGAAGAAGAGGGTGCCTTAGTACCCTACTTAGAGCTTCTCTTATGTTTATGTAGTTATATTCTTTTACCATAATTATATCTTGAAAGCATCTAATTTTCCTTCTTTTATTCTTTGTTTTAATCTCTTCTTCAGTTCTCTATTGACATTAAATTCATAGAAGACCTGATTATTGTAGTCTGCTAATTGCTTATTATAGTAGACTTTAAAAATTTCTTTTTCCTCCACTTTAACAAGTGTTTTTTCCTTATAGGCTTCCTCATCTTCATACCATAATTTAAGAGTTTTATCCCAGTCTATAGGTAGGTTAGTCTTGACCTTTTCTCCATCAAGATTAATTCTTACATCATATTTCCTTAGCTCTATTCTACCCATTCTATGTGGCAACTTAATATCATTACCACGAAGGAAACTATCAGCTAAGTAGTCATTGACTTTCCTTATAATACTATAAAACTCATGTTCTGTAAGGCATCTTCCTATATTGAGCCATCTATTCTTTCTTATCCACTTATAGGCATCATATACACCATAGGAACCTCTAACCTTGTGAACCCTTGGTTCATTTACCTTTTTAATGGAGTTTAGGAAATCAGCCAACTCTTTATTTCTCTCTTCTTGACAAGATTCCATAACTCACTATTTAGATGCTACTTCTGATAACTCATCCTTTGCATCATTGGATTCATCTTTAGGTCTGTACTCAGCACCTAATAATTCCTTGACTACAAGTTCAATCAGGGGAGGTACTAATGCAGACTCTATAGGAAACTCTCTATCTAATACATCACATACTGTATCACCATTCTCATTAGGACACTGCAATTCTGATGCAGCCTGTGGGTCTTCAAATATACCTGTCATTCTTGCCTTTTCAAGATACAAGTACTGTGGATTGAAAGACTTAAAGTATAGGTAATTATCTGGACCAATAGAAGCATAGATAATATTCTTCAGATACTTATTATATCCCACATATCTCATCCTTTCCCTACTTACATAAGTAATCTCCCCTTGATAATAATCAACTGGATATACCTTGGGATTGCCTATCTTCATTAGGAAAGGTATCTTCTCCTTACTTCTTAGATAAGAACCACCTTCACAAGGTTCACCTGATATAGCAGGTACCTCAATTAAATCCAAGCATATAGTCTGATAGTTACTCTCAGGTATCTGCTTCTTTACATCTGAATATCTCTGTTTCAGTAAGAATGTCCTATACTTGCCAAGTAGAAACATAACATGCTCCTCTGTATATAGGGCATCATCTGAGTACAGTTTCAATTCATCAAGTACCATGTAGGTTAATTCTTTATATGTACTCATAATTTTATTTATTAGCTATAACTAAAAATCCCTGCAAATATAAGCATAATTTCTTATATCTGCAAGGACTTTACTATTTTTATGTCAGAAGTATTAATGTAATAATTATACTGACTTGCCTGTACAAGAGATTGAAGTGTTTGCTATATACTCTGGGTAAGGTATTAAGCAAGTAGAACCATATAGACAGTATAGGGCACTATCTAAAATTCTATACTCTTCTTCTGTTATAAAGGACTTACAATCACTCTCAAGCAAATCATATATGAATATTAGCACCAATAGCTTATCTACTTCTGAATAACTCATATATCCTAACTTTGATAAGACATTGAAATATCTTGTAAGTGATTCATTAAGTACCTTGTCCATAGCATCCACAATTAGGGGTTATCACTGAGTCTTTAATTCCCATAAAGAATTTTTTCCAATACTTTATTGCCTTAGTATAATGACCTGTCTTTATAGCAAGTTCAAATACCTTATATTGAAGTATATAGTTGATGAAGTTCTTAGGGATAGAACAAGTATCACTCAATTCTTTAATGTAACTAAAGGCATGTTGGTACAGAGGATAAAGGTTAGATACAACTCCCAATGTAGTAATATTATCCATCCCACAAGGAGTATCTGAAGCAGGAGTGCCCTTTGTTTTTACATAAACAAATAACAAATTATCCTTAAAAATCAGTGTAGAATCATTCTTGTTTATCTCTATCCTATAAGACTTTATAGGAGTAGTAACAGCTACTAGTTTTCCTTTTTCATACTTGTGTACACCTACAGTTAGTTCATTTGCAGTATAAGGAATACCATTAATAATATATTGTATATCATTTGTAGGAGCTGGTAGTGCGCCAAAAGTATATAGGAATCCTTCCTTTAAAGTGCCTCTAAATATGTAAGTAAAAGGAGTTCTTTTTTCAAATAACTTAGGGTCTACATCATTCTTAACAGGAAATTCAACTGCTTTATTTGAAGGTCCTTCTGCTGTAAAAGTATCTTGAGTATCTATAAGTATAGTTTTTAGACCTACATTTGTATAGTATCTCAAATCCTTGATTGCTACATCTATAATTAGAGTATTACCATCAGGAGTTATTCTTAATTCATTAAATGTTACCATAGTCATTCCCTTAAACAAATAAAGGGAGACTTAATAGCCTCCCTTTTAATTCTTTTTTTTTTAAACTGCTGAAGCATCAAGAGCAGCTATAGTCAAACCTGTAGCAGTATTGATAGCAGTGATTATATCATTAGTAAGTTTATTACTTACATTATTCTTAGCACCTATCTTTGGCACTACAAGAGTGATTGTCTTTTCAGACTTCTGAACTGACTCATTGCTACCTACATAAGCATAGTGTATATCAATCACATTATACTTAACAGCTGGGTCTACAAGATAAGTAGTAGGAATATTGTTAGGATAACCAATACCTCTATACATGTCACCTCTCTCACCCATGCAGAAGTACTCAAGGTCTGCAATCTTCTTGCCATTAGCAATGGTGCCAGCAGGGTCAGTCTCTTCTACCTTACCCCAAATTCTTTCATCACCATTTACAGTAACTGGGACAGGCTGTACTTCAAAATATACAGGAGTTTGCTCCATGATACCAAGTCTCCAAGGCTGTTCAACCTCATCAATAACAAGTGCCTTATAAGTTCCAGTTAAAGAGCTTTCCTTTGTAGTAGCATCAACAGGAACTGCCTCATTACCTGAATCTGTCAAGATAAATTTAACAAGAGGAACTATCTCTCTACTAAAGTTCTTAGCCAGTGATAGAGCTAGCTTCTTATAAAAGTCTGAAGCTGTCATACCTGCATAAGCATGTACCATGCCATACTTGAAGTACTGGTCTTCATCAGACATACCTACATATTGCTTGAATACAATTCTTAGGATATAATCCTGTCCAGCTACAGGAGCACCTGCATTTACTTCACCATCAAGAGTTACTGTAACTGCCCTCAACTCATGTGCCATATTATCAGCATCAGTAGCCTTAGCATAAAGAATATTCTTGGTGTCAATTAGGTCACTTCTCATCAAGTTGTCAGCACCCTTGTACTCAAAATATAGATGATTCTTCGCAGTGTCATTCTTTACTGCAATAGAGCCAGCAGCATCTGCTGCAAGTACACGAGGACTCTTTAGTTCCTTTGCTACATAAAGCTGTCTTACTTGATTTGTACTAAATGTTGCCATTTTTAATTTAATATTAAATTATACAATAGTTTTATTCTTTTCCTGTATTTGGAACCCTACTCATGATGGCAAGTTTTACTGCTCTCTCAAGTATAGCTCTATGTACTACAGGGTTCAATTCACATTCTGTTTTCACACTTATGCCATTAATTGACAGGTTATCTGTCAAATCAGTTAATATAATTGGAGCAGGTCTTGAAAGGTATCTGACAAGATACCTCTCCACATTATACTTTGATACTATCTCTACTACCTTACCACTCAAATCAAGCCTTAAAGCTCTTCTTTCATTAGTACCTCTGAAAGGATTTTTTCTTATCCTATGGTACTCATCTTGAGTAATTGGTATTACAGAGATGTCTTCACCACTCATACATCCTAATCCATCATCTTTCAAATTAACTGATTCATAGGTTATGAACCATAAGTCATCAGGTAATTCAAAGAATACTGAGGATTTGGACAGTCCTGTATATCCTACTTTCTTGTCAGTAGTTGTGTAAGTCTTTATTAGGTCACTCAAGTATCTTCTGATTTCCTCAGTCCTCTCAAATGAGTCTCCAAATGGATTCTTACCATTATACATACCCATTACTATCTCTTCTTGAGCATTAGTGAGAAATACAGATTTCTCATATTCATCAAGCTCAATAGTGTTGGGTGTCTTTCCAAATGCCTCTATGGTAGAATAGCTATTCAGTAAGGTATCAAACTCATTAGAAAATTCTTCAGTTGTCATTATTCAGTTCTTTGACCAAGTTCTACACTACTCTTCAAGTCTCCTGTATAAGCAGACTTTGCAAGTTCTACTGCTCTCTGAAGAATCTCTGGATGAAGAATAGGGTCTAATTCACATTCTGTGATATTATTTAATCCTCCAATAGATATATTAGAATATTCATCAGCCAGATTTGCAAGTATAATAGGCTTTGGTCTTCTTACATACCTAATCTTGTAATCAGTCAAAGTGCTATTATATTTAATAACTACCTCAGAAATATAATCTACTCCTCCAGTAGATTGAAATAATCTCCAACCTTGATTCTTTAAAGGTTGTTTCCAAGGTTTAGACATGAGTCTTGCATACTCTTCATAATTTATAGGAACTATACTAATCAGCCTCTTAACCTCACCTACAGTATTAATGCCTGTCTCATTCAACACAAGTAGAATATCTGATGGCATTCTATAAAGCTGACTTCTATCATCAAACTTAACATAGTCATCTGTAGGAGTATATGGTGATGGTTTAGCTACAGTTATTAAGGTAGAGAAATCTATCTGTCTCTTAGCATTCTCATCAAATCCCTGTCCATACTTATTACCCTTAGGATTGAAGTAATTCTTCAATATCTCCAATTGAGCCTTAGTTAGAAAGACAGACTTCTCATACTCATCAAGACCTGGAGCCTGATTGCTCATTATATTGTTATACAGAACATCAAATTCATTAGAAAATTCCTGTGTTGTCATACTTTTTCTACTTCAGCTTAGCTTCCAAAGCAAACTTAACTTCTTGATGCTTAGGAGAGTTTAAGTATTTAGCTGCTACATTCAATGTAGGCTCTTCATTAGCCTCACAAAGTGGAGTATTATCCTTTCTTAAGTATAGGTAATTACCCCTATTAGAAATCAGACCTGCCTCTATAGCTCTCTTGATAAGAACCTTTGTAGAAAGCATTGGGTCAGTAATAACCTTCAAGAATATTTTGCTATCAGCCTGTATCAAGTCATTAGCCTTAGTCTGCAAGAACTCAAGTTTAGCAGTCTGTGATGTAGGTCTACCATCAATGGTCTCAACAATAACTCTTAATGTATCAACATCATTCTCAATCTTACCAAACTCTTTATAGCACATCATTGTAGTGCTCATATTGTTCTTAGCAACCTTAGTCTCCTCACCCTCAGAAATGATAACAAATTGGTAAGTAGCCTTGGGAGTATCTTGCAATGCCTGCAATGAAGGGGCAATATAATCCTTGTTAGCTAACAGTATCTTATATCTGATGTAATCCTCTGGGTCAGATAGATTAAAGTAATTATCCTGTTTTGTTAATCTTACTTTATTAATACCATTCTCATTAGAATCATCCCAGAAGTTATCTACCTTCTTGTAGATACTTAGTGCATTATACTCAAGCCCCATTATTTCCTCAAGAAATGCCTTTTCCTTGTCTGTAAGGACATTAACAAACATACCTGAAGATAATCTTGGTACTACAAATGTTCTAACTGCACCCTCTGCCATACCTCCCGACAATACATGTTTAGGGTTATTGCCCCACATACCTGTCAGCTTAGGCACATGTCTTACAATGATTTTCTCATCTTTCAGACAACTAACTAAGGCATCATCAGATACCTCTACTTTCTTTTGTGTTTTCTTAGGGCTTTTTACAGTAGCCTCTTCTCTTGGTACTTCCTGAAGTGGAGTCTCTGTATTGTCTATATCAAAGTCAGGCACAGTATAATCCACCTTCTCTTCCATTTTCTTTTCTGCCATATCTTCTCCTTAATTATATTAAATAAAATAAGGAAAGCAGGAGTTTATCCTACTTTCCTTTTTTATCATTAACCCTGTAGGATTGCAGGGATTAGTGACATAGTTCTTGTTGGGTCAAGAACACAGATGCCAAGAGTAGCCATTCTGTGAATTACAGCAGAGTCCTCATCAAATGACATATAAGGATTACCCTTTTGACCTGTGAATGGGTTTCTCAATCCCCACTGATAACCTCTGTACTCATTGTCACCCTTAATCTTACACTTAAAGATATTAGGTTGGTCCATAGTACCAATGTACATAATATCATATCTGTAAGAGAAGGCAACACCTCCATTTGGGTGGAGTATCTTGTTTCTTACTGGGTCATCATAGAATGGGTCTACATCAATCTTAACTCTAACACCATTAGGAGCCTTATACTCAACAAATTGGAAACCAGCACTCAATGAGTTTTGGTGCAACTTAGATTGAGTCTTTTGAATAACACCAATAGAGCTGTTGTCAAGAACAAACTGTGTCCAACCTGATACTGTCTTTAGTACTTCCTTATGGAATTGGATAGCACCTCTCTCACCAGTCTTAATCAAGAAGTATCTGTCTCCAAAGTCTAACTTAGAAGCAGAAAGCTCATATAGAGCATCTTCAAGAAGCTTCAAGCTAAATGTGTTGTAATACATAGTATTAGCAACTTCCATCTGCTCAAATAGACCAGCACCTGTCTTAATAACATTGCCAGACTTACCAAAGTTCATGTACTCACCATTGGCATTTCTGTTGCTTCTACCAAATGCAAGTGCATTGTTCTTGTACTCAGAGAATTGCTGTTCTACTTCCCAATCTACATTGTGCATCCACATTGTAGCAACTGACTTAGTATATCTACCCTCAGTTTCCTTAACAATAGGAATACCTACAGCCAGCTTCTTGTTCAACATAGAACCTGGAACCTTGTGTTGGATTCTTACTACAGACCACTCATTTCTCATAGAAACAGGGCTTGTAAATCTTACATCACCAACCTTTCTTGAAAGTTCCTTCTCAACAAATGCAGCTTCAACTGAGAATCTCTCACCTGCAAGCAATCTTTCAGCAGGAACACCTGCTGTGTTGCCACCTGCAAGCTCTACCTTATACACTGCATTAGTACCCTCCATTCTTGGGTCTCCAAGTATTCTGAACTGATAGATTTCATTCAGATTACCTACAATGTACTCACCATCAGCAAACCAATCCTCAGGGAATACTAAATAGAAAGGAGCAGTGCCTACTCCAACCATACCACTGGCATCTGTAACAACAGTACCATTTTCATCTCTTGCCTCTACAAGAGGAATGTTTCTTCTTGAAGAACCAATAACATCCCAGTAGTATTCATTATCATCCTCAAACTCTCTTGTTGGGAATTGATTTAGGAATGTGTCAAGTGTCTTTCCTCTGTAATAAGCCAACAGTTGCACCATTAGGTTCGTAGCCTTCTGTGGAGCTAACTGAAAGATAGAACCAAGGTGATTTTCCTTAGTAAGACCCTTCCAGTGTTGGAAGCCTACCATTTGAAACTTACCTAATTTTCCAGCCATTTTTACTTAAATTTATCAGTTATTTTACTCTATATTATGGGCTTAGACATCAAGGTTCCACCCTTTACCAATAAAGGATTCAGGGTCCTCATCAACTCCACTGACAAACTTTAGATTACCATCTGAGGTTCTTGCTGTGTTGTTGAGAGTATGTTCCAGCTCTCTAAGACCTTTCTTTACTTCTTTCTTTACTTTACCTTTCACCAAACCATCAAGGTTCTTAAAGCCATCAGTTAGTGTGAAAAGTAGCCCAATGTTCTTTAGGAAGTCTGTCCTGTTCTCCATCTCATACTTTTGGATAGCAGTAAAGTACTCTCCTGTCTCTGGGTCTTTATACACAGGCTTAGCTATATTATCATAAATCTTCTGTCTTGTAGATTTATCTACTGATAAATCCCCAAACACTTCCTTGTCATTAAGGATTGATGATTTAAGCTTTTCAGCCTGTTCTTTTCTTTCCTTCTCTTCCTGTTCTGCTTCTGACTTAGCCTCATTGACAAGCTCATCATACTTATCTTTGAAGAAGCCAATATTACTTTCCAAAGCCTCTTTTGCATCATCAATATCAGTACCAGCATTGAAAGACTTCTGTACTTCTCTTGCAGCTCTTTCCTTACTATAACCTCTATTGATAAAGTCTTGATAAATTAGGTCTTTTCTAAGTTTCTCTCCCTTATCACCTTCATCAGAGACATCTTCTTCCTTAATAGAACCAAGGAAGTTTATAGTATTCTCATACTTTCTAATCTCTGTAGATTCAACTCCAGCATTCAAGGCTTCATCAATTCTTTTCTGCCTCTCATCAAGACCTGCCTTTATCTGTTGGTCAATCAAATCTCTAAAGTCTTCAGGGTCTTTAACCTTAGATAAACCTTCATCATCAAGGTTTGGGAAGATACCTTCCTCTTTCAAGGCTTTGGCAATGGAAGAGTAGAAGTTTTTGGGAGAAGTGCCATCCCCTTTAGGAGTGGTATCTTCCTTTTCCTCTGTATTTTCTTTTCCACTACCTACGCTCTCTGGTGCTTCAGTAAACAAGTTATCTACATCAACAACCTCAGTAGTTTCTTCTTTTTTGTCATCACTTGACTCCTCCTCTTTCTTAGGAGGTTCCCCATTTGCAGGTGGGTCCTGTGTATTCTCATCTTCTACAAACAGATTCTCAATTTCCTCTGCTCCTAAGATGTTATCTAAGCTAAGTTCTTCTTCCATACTCTTCTACCTTTTTGTTCTTAAACAGTGCAAAGGTAAATAAAGTTTTGCATACCTACAATATAATAAATAAAATACTTTGTTTATTTAAATAAAATACTTGTAGTATAGGCAAAAAGAAAGGGTAAGATTATCTCTTACCCTTATCTTATTAGTATTCTCCAAGATATTCTACTACCTTGTTTTCAGCTTTGCAATCTACATCCTTAAACCAGAATACAATAGCAGATTCAACTATTTTCTGTTCTATACCATTAATGTTTGAGCCTCCCATACCTGAACCAGCAAGACCCAATAGACCACTACTTCTTCTATTACCAAATAGTGCCCAAGCACCAAGTGCAGTACCTATAATACCAAGAGTAAGACCTGCATTAGCCTTACCATTGACATCTCTTCTACCATCACCATAGTAGCCATCAGTAGGAACTTCCTTTACCTTTTCTACTTGCTTCTCAATTATTTCCATAGTAGCAATTTTTGAAATTAGTTATTGTTTTATCTCTCTTCTGTAAGCTTACTGGAAACAAAGATAAGTAATATTTCTCAAGATGCCTATCAATGCTAATAGGCATAAAAATACCCCCTTAAAGCCTTGACTCTAAGGGGGTTATAAAACAAAAGAGTTAGCATTATGTTGCTAACTCTTTATTAATCTATCATGTTTATAGAAAACATCTGTTATCTTGTCATATATGTAGGTTATAAGGTAAGCATCCACCTCATCATTATCCTCTTGAGGAGTATAGCCTATATATCTCCATATAGAGTTCTTTATATGCTCAGCTTCATGGATAATACTGCTTCCTCTCTTAGAATTGATAGCCACAAGAGATGCTCCATATTGATTTATGGTTATAGCCTTGGCCTCCTCCTCATATTCTTCCTTTGGAAGAAACCTCTCTAACTCCTCCCATTTATCAAATATGACTACAGTAAGTTTGTAGTTAAATATAGGTATTATCATTCTCTTTTGTGTTATCATATCCTCTCCTCCTAATTACATTATACAGTTCTATTAGATTAGTTACTAAGCAAGAGAGTGTTTCTTGCTGCGCAAGAGAGTGTCATCTCTACACTTCTTGACAAACTCATCTAACTCTTTCTTAGACCAACTTAATTCTTTGAAACCTATCTCATGCTTACCTCTTGGTAATTTTCCTTCTCTAACATAGTTGTCAAAAGTTGCTCTACTGACATTCAAATATTCACAGGCTGCATACTTGCTTAATCTCTTCTCCTTATCAGTAAACCTCTTCAAACTATCCACTATTTCTATAGCTTCTCCCTCAGATATATTTGAATTACCTGCATCAATATCATCTACTATCTTTAACAGTAGGCTTCTTATAACTTTTAACATATAAATAAAGTATTATGAATAATGAAATGCCTGCTATTATTAATTGGATGCCTAAATACCAAATATCACTAACAGGTATTCCTATATACAAATCTATTATATTTAGTATCCAAGTTATAGTAGTATAATGTATAAACATCCTGTGATACTCACAAAACTTAATACATAAGATGTGACATACAAGAGTAATAATGTTATAAAAGATACACTACCAATATAACTTAGTATTACTACATCAATACCAAAGTAAGATAGAGTTGTATTCAATAAACTAAGTAATGCGTAAATCATAGGTATTACTTTTACTAAACACAACTCTATCTTGTATAATAACTTGTTCATCACTTTTTCATTTTGCCACCACAAGCATATCTTCTCTTAGTCTTAGTGACACCAGCTTTAGCTGTCATAGGCTTTGCTCTACCTGTTCTTCTTGCCATGATTATAAAATTTTAATTGTTATTTTTTCACCTTCATCATGCTTGTCTTTAAGGAGCTTGTATAGCTCTTTAAATGTCTCTCTGCTATTTATTACCTGACCCTTAACTTTATTGACACCTACTAATAGGCATCCTGCTGAATCTTTTTCAGTATTACCAGCATGAATAAGTACACCTTCAAATCCCTTTACATTAAGTAGTCTTGGTACTTTACCATTACACACTTGCTTATAGAAACTATTAGTGCAGTACTTAGGAGAAATAACATCTAAGATAATCTCATAAGTACCTCTTGGTATAGCTGTAATTGAGGGCTTCTTCAACTCCCTAATCTTAGCTATACTCATAGAGCTGTCAAGATTTCTATCTTTGTCCTCAAGCACATTACAGAACCACTTTCCATCAATAGTAAGATTACTTATGGTGTAGTTCTGCTTCTTCCATTTTCTGTCCACTACTAATTCCATGCTCATTAAAAAGATTTAAGTTTTTTTTCCTTAACTGGCAGGTAAGGTCAGTACATATGGAACTCATAAGGTTAAACAACTGTTTCCTAAGTTCTCCCACCTCCTGCTCTAACTCTGTATTTCTTTTTAGTACCTCTTCCAATCTCTCTCTATTATCAGTGGAGAGCTTCTCATAAAAATCCAATGATTCTTTCATGTTATTTATGAGGTTACTGTCAACTTCACTATTGTACTTCTTTCTTGCAAAAAACCATGATGTCCAACCACTGACTATTGTGGTAACAAGCCCTATACCTCCAGTAATTAATATTCCAAAATCAACCATATTATTCTATAATCTCTACAAATTTATTATTAACTTCTTTTATGTAGGGATTCTTCTCCTTTATATGTACTTCCATTACCCAATGCTTTCTTTGAAACCACCTAAACAAAAAGAATTTCTTAGGTGGATTTACTGTTTCTTTTTTCTTATTTACTATAATATATTTCTCACTAGTAAATGTAGGTTCAGTATATATAAGGTTAGGATATTTTAATCCCAACCTTATATTATACCATTTATCTCCTATAATTGTATCTAATGCTAAACTTTTATCTCTAAATATTGTATCAGTAAAAAGTACTGTATCTTTCTTAGTAGATACTGATAGAAGATACTGTAGTTGCTTTAAATTCTTATCCTTTATCTTTAACTCCTTTTTGACATCATTCATCTTTTGTAAGATAGAGTCATTGTAGTAGTTAAGCTGTTCTACAGTAAACTTGAATGCTCTGTTCTCATCCTTTAAGGATGAGTTCTCTGCTATAAATGCTTTTTGGTTATTTCTTAATGTACATATTTCTTTTTTTAAATTCTGTCGTCCATCCCATATATATATACCTATACCCAACAAACTTACTATAAAAAGAACTTTAAATAAATTTAATTTCATTACAAATATTTATCTAAAATCTAAATAAAGAAAGATTAATAAAAGCACGGTGATGGTCATATACACCACCGTGCTTATTATATTCCTATATCTTGTCTCATCTATGATTCCCAAATTCTGATTTATTTACACCTTGTTTTATGAAGTCAGTGATTTAGAGTTTTTTCATAGTGCAAGTACCATTAGAACAATTAGCGATATAAATTTGGTTCTTAATTTTATATATTTGATTATTAAAAGGAAAAACTCCATCATCAGTTTCTATACCATACCTACTGGAAGGAGCTATATTTTTAGAAACATTAGCATTCCAATGAGAATACCAAACTGAATTTTTCATAGCCAAAAATTTTCCTCTATTAGTAAAAAATCCCATAACAACTGGATTATCTAGTACTGTAGTACTATCTACCTCTACACTCAAATCAAGAACTCCCATTCCTCCATCAACATGTATAGCTGCATTTGAAATAACAGTTCTAAATTCATTTAAAATATCACTAACTGCTTTCTGTGACATCACTTTATCAGTTGCACTGCCTGTTTCTTGAGCAACATTAGCCTTATCAAACTTCTTAGTCACTTCTGTCTGTAATGACCCAATATTATTTTTATCCTCAGGACTCATTAAACCCGCAGCTTCTTTTGTTGCAGGTTTAAGTATAGTATCCAATCTAACATTATTCTCATCATATATAGCTTTAGTAGAAGTAACAGGATATACATCAGTACTTTGAGTTCCTCCTACTAATTCATTTTCTAAGATTTTCTTTATTTTTCCCATATTTTCTAACTGTTTCTCTAATTCTATGAGCACAGGCTTTTTAATCTTTTTATGCTATTTTTAATATAATTGTTTTAGCTACTATTTGTACTAGTGGATAACTTAATATCTTTTTATTCTTTAATAGAACCTACTTAATCTATTATATAACATTTAACAAAACCAATGTCTGAATCTCTCTCTAAAGAGCTATATGCACTTAACATATAAGCCAAACCACATTTTGAATTTTCACTAGCAGAACCACCAACTATAGTCGCAGATAGATTATCATGTGGTTGTGCCCTGTCACTATCAAATCTATAAGAGTTTAAATAATTAGGATTCTTGGAAGTTTTATCTATTATTAAATCTGCGGTTTTACCTACTTTTATATTCTTAGCCCAACCATCTTCTGCATATTTATAACATATGGAATGTTCTTTATCGTATTTGTTGCTGCTAAAATTATTAGGATTATCTGTAAAATAAAAACATCTTTCGTCATCATATATAGAGGATATTAAATTTTCAAGTAATATATAAATATCTCCATACCAAAATGTATTAAATCCTCTATAACAAGGTACATTTAATTGTAGTTGAGTAAATGTGTATGTAATTGCAGGAGAACTTAAAATAGTAATTTTTATATTACAACTTTTTTGTACTAAGCCAAATATAATATTTCTGTTATCATAATTACTACCCCAATTAACGTCATATTCTCCATCTGTTGTGATAGTTAAGTTACCTTGTTGTCTTTTAAATACAACAGTTTGACCTCCTGTAAGACCCTCTATTTTATACTTATGTGTACCACCTACTTTAGTTGGTGTTGAATATATCATCCAATCATTATAAATTCTTGGAATAGATGTAATATTTACTATGTTACTATTAGTACTATCAATAGTAGCTGTAATTCTATACATAGTCCAACTACCCCAAGTAGAATTATCTTCTGATTTTACGGAGAAAGAATGTGATGGATTTGTTATAATACCAGTATTATTACCTATACTTAAAGTATAATCTACAGGAACATTTGGTAATCTATAATTATATTCTCTCCAATTATTTATAGTAATTAATCCATTACCTAAACCACCTTGATGGTATCCTTCATCAGTTAAATTACTATTAAAAGCCTTCTTTACATCAAAGTCAGCATACTCTATGAAGTAGCACCATACTATGGCATTCCATATCTGATAATATAATACTTGACTGCCTTCTATCTTTTGAGTATATGTTCTCATGTTATCAAGTGACATATCTGTAGCAGCTTTACCTAACATTGTTATAAAGTTATTATCACCAAGATAATGGTCGAAATCGCTTTCACTATTCTTACCATTTCCACCACCTCTAAGATTAGGTTGATAGTTAATAACACTGACTGATGTATTATTAGATAAAGTATTTAACCAACCCCATTTATCATCATTCATAGCTATGCTTAACACAGGACATCTACTTATACCAATAAGATGTGCTTTAACTTCTCTAGCATAGTCAACACATTTCTTTTCAGATTGCCATACTTCATTATTAGTACCATCATTATCTACAGACCATATATAGAATTTAGGAGTATATACACTTACTTCACCATCATAGCCATTTAAAGAGCTGCCTAACTCTATAAATACTCCATTAGTATAGACATCTTCATTCTGTAATGCCTGTATTGTTGCATTTACTTTAGTACTGTCTTCAAATGCTAAATAGGCTATTTTTTTAGCTGTATCTACATATTCAACTCTTGCTACGTTAGTTTGCTCTACACCCTCAGTATCAGTATATATTATTTTAATCCACATGTAAAGATATTTATATGTAGTATTAAATAATGTTACTTCTTCTGACTGTTGTTGTGTTAGATTAGTATCTGATATGCTTATTACAGCATCTATTCTTCCTGAAGGTGTTCTACAATCATCAATAGTTCCTATATTATAAGTATTAAACTGACTTGCTAATGCACTTGCAGGTACAACATTAATATCGCCTAGCATAGGTATTTGTATATGATAGGTATCATAATTACAATAATATTGTTGTACTTTTCTTGATAATCTTCTGAACCTAGTGTCTCTTTTATTACACCAATATTGAATAGTAGTACCTTGATGCACACAACATGCAAACTTAGATTGAATAGGAAGAGTTTTATGTAACTCAAGATTACCAATTCTTTCACAAGCAGTAGTAGCTTGACTATCTGGAACATTGTGATTCCATCTAATGCCATAAGCATACACATTAGGGTCAGCCAACCCACTCCAAAGTACTGTACCTTGACTATCTTCTATCTTAGTTACTTTACCTTCAGGTATTTCTATAGCAGTTACTTTACTAAAATCCATAATTATTTCTTTTTAAGTTGCAGAAGTTGTACTTACTACTCTTATTGACTTTGTTACTGTAGAACCATCTTCAAGAGTGAATTTAAATGATTCAGATGTACCTATATCAGTAATACTACCATCTGTAACAAATGCTTTAGTTGGAGACTGCTCAATAATGTTTCTTGTTCTTAAATATACTCCTGATTCTTTTGCTACATAGTTCACACTAAGATAGCCAACTTCAAATATACCCTTTGGTATTTTTAGGTCTCCATCCACTGATACTAGTCCAGTAAAATGAGGACTATTTATTTTAGCATAATCACTTAAATCAGGTTCAGCTTTAAACTCACCCATCTTTTCCCAAGCATATTGTCCATCAGTTTGTTTTATATATGCATATTCAGTATATTTATTTTCTTCTCCTTTTGTTGAAGAAAGTACGCAATAAATCCTTGAGGTAGAAATATTCTCAGTAGGTAACTCTGTAACTACTTCAAATATATCAGTATTAGGATTTGCAAGGTCTATATCAATACCAGTCTTAGTTACTGAACCATCAATTGCTATAGTATAAATAACTGCTTTACCACTGCTTGTTACAATAAAGGCTTCTCCCCCTGTAGTAGGTAGCCATTTAGCTGCACCATAACCATAATCAATATCAGCAAAGAATAAATGGTCTACTGATTGTATAGCTTGTAGTTTAGCCAAGTTATTAGCCTTAACACTTTCACTATTACCTATTTCAAGCTCTATTACAGCTTTACTATTAAGCACTGCTACATCTTTCTGTATATTACCTACTTCTTTATCAAGATTGTCTACCTTTTCCTCAAGCTCTTGTCTATCCTCATCCCCTTCACCTACCATTGAAGCCCATCCCTTAGTTCCAAAGAACTTCAGCTTTCCTTTATCAAGCCATAGGCTTTGGGGACTTGGTGCCTTAATATCTTCTACAATATCTCTAAATCTTCTCATTTATTTGATTTTTTTTTGAGTTGTTTTGTTTATCTGCTTTTCTTTAAGTTTTGCATCAGACCTTGCCTTATCTTTATCAAACTCTAATCTTTCCCTATCAAGCTTAATTCTCTCATCAAATTGTCTTATTGATTCCATAAGCTTATCCTTAGCTTCTTGTGAATATTCAGGTTCTATTATACCGTCATCTTCATTATTCTTGCTATAGGCTTGCATCTGTGCAATAAGAATCTTTGTCTCATTATCTCTTTGGTTAAGGGTATCTTCTTGTTGCATCTTAGCCTGTTCCATCTGAGTCTTCTGTTCTATCTCTTGCTGCTTTACCTGCAACTGTTGTTGCTGAGCTTGGGCCTGTCTTTCCTGAATACTTCTTTCATCCTTTTCAACAAGTCTTTGCTTTTCAGCAAGTGAAGATGAACTGAATAACTTCATAATAGTTGAGAATGATAGAGTCTGGTTCTGCAATGCTGCCTGAGCTAAAGTATCAAGTTTTGAGTTTAATTCCTGCATACCATTACTATTATCCACTACAAGACCATAATCAGCTTCTGCAAATTCATCACCAT
>OQVT01000193.1_pt1 | contig 28798 bp, 29 predicted proteins | sample 1691561 | NCBI WGS metagenome assembly OQVT01 (sample SAMN03418260, study PRJEB22391) | human gut metagenome | biome: human-gut; feature: organic feature; material: feces | host: Homo sapiens | place: Tanzania | collected 2013-01 | reverse complement strand
CCTTCGCGCTGCCGGAGGCCTATCTCAATATGCGGCGGCTCTACGCCTACCTGACTACCCACCGGCACATTGACCGGGATGTGGTCACGGCGTTCGTGCGGGAGAAGCTGCTCTATGAGGATGCCGCGCATCACAATTGCGTGTTCGTGGGCATGGACGAGCACGGCGAAGCCAGGCACGCGCACCTCCGCAGCACAAGCAGCAGCGGCAAAGTGTTCCGTGTCAACGTGGAGGGCAGCGAGGCCAAACACAGCTTCCACAGGAACGGCACGGATCGGTCTCTGTATGTGTTTGAAGCACCCATCGACCTGCTGTCCCACATCACGCTTTATCCGGCGGGTTGGCTGGAGCACAGCTATGTGGCCTGCTGCGGCACGTCCATCCAGCCGGTGTTGGAGCGTCTGCGGCAGAATCCGAAGTTGAATATGGTATATCTCTGCCTCGACAATGACGAGGCTGGTGAGGATGCCTGCGAGACCATGATGGAGGTACTGGCGGACATGGATGTGGACGTAGAACGCCTGCGTCCGCAGGGGAAAGACTGGAACGATGACCTGCGTGCGAAGCGCGGCAACGCGAAAACCCCGACAGCGTAAGACTGTCGGGGTAAATTCATTCATCCAACATCAATTGGCCATCCAACGCCTGCTGTTTTAGTCGCTGGAGCTGTTCCTTTTCCAGCTGGGCAATGCTCTTTTCGGGAGTGGGCAGATCTTCCGGCATTGTGCCGCCGATTTTTTCAATGGCCTCGCGTACTTCGCTGCCGACCTTGTAATGAACGGCGGTGGCGGTATCCGCGCTGTTCACGCTATCCTTCCGCAGCTTCTCCTCGGTCTGAGAAATACGGAACAGGTTTGCGATCAGCTCTGTACTGCCCATGTAGTCGAGAATCTTTTGGCCGACCTCCAAGTTCTTCTTGCGGTGAATGTCATCCACAGTCATGCCGCCGTACAATCCCATGTACCCGGCGTTTTGGAATACGGCAAACTCATCTGCCGTGATCACACCGGCATTCCTGGCAGCTTCGGCAAGCAGCTGATTCCATTGCTTGATATCGCCGCGCACGACCAGTCGGCGGCTGTCTTCGTCCAGCTGGTTAAAACGGTCTGCCACTTCCTGCCGATAGGTTTGGATGGCGAAATAGGTTTGTCCCAGCGCGATGACCTCTTTGCGCGGATCACCGTTCTGCACAATCAGATAGCAGGCGTAGCGGGACAACTCGTAGTCAACAATGCCTTTCGTTGCTGCACCGGCCTCAACGATTTTCCTGACCTCAGGAAAATCGGCAGATGCATCATGTCCGCTGTTTTCACAGGCGATCATAGCGCGCTTGATGACCTTGGCAAAGTTTTCCCATTTTGCATAATCCAGGACCGGAGCCAGTTCTCTGGCATACCAATACTCGGAACCGTCAGAGCGCGTTCTGCGAATATCCTCAAAGCATTTATATTCGGTGGCAACGAGATGGCTCATGTAGTGTCCCTCCCTTATTTTTACATGGTAATAGTAACATAGATCGATAAAAAAGGAAAGGAGAGTTTCTGTGACAGATAATCTTTGGATACTCTTTGCGGCGGCAGGCGTCATGGTAGCGGTCATCGTTACGCTGTCGCTGCTGGGTGACCGCTACACACTGAATAACATCAAGTCCAAGACCGTGGGTGACGGGCAGCATGGCACAGCGCGGTGGGCGACCGATACGGAGATCCGCAAGACCTACGCCCTCGTCCCCTTCCAAGTGTCGGACTGGCGTGCGGGCAGGAACTTGCCTGGCGCGCAGGGGCTGGTGCTGGGCAGTACCAGCGGCAAGCACGGCATCACCGCATTGGTGGACAAGGACGATGTACATTGTCTTATGATCGGCGCGTCCGGCGTGGGTAAGACAGCGTACTTTTTGTACCCAAACTTGGAATATGCCTGCGCCAGCGGTATGAGCTTCCTGGCACTGGATACCAAGGGTGACCTCGCCCGCAACTACGGCGCGGTGGCACAGAAATATTACGGCTATCATGTTTCTGTGGTGGATCTGCGTAACCCCACGCGCTCGGATGGCTATAATCTCATGACCCTCATCAACCACTACATGGATGAGACACGGGCGACCGGCGGTCTTGCCGCCCGTGCCAAAGCGGAGAAGTACGCCAAGATACTGGCCAAGACCGTCGTGTCTCCGAACGGCGACACTGACTACGGGCAGAACGCCTATTTCTACGATGCGGCGGAGGGCTTGCTGACCTCCGTAGTGCTCCTGCTGGCGGAATTCCTGCCGCCGGACAGCAAATGCCCCACAGAACGCCGACACATCGTGTCCGTATTCAAGCTGGTGCAGGAACTATTAGCACCCTCCGGCGTTCGCGGCAAAAACTGGTTTGCACTTCTGATGGACAGACTGCCGGACGTACACAAGGCCCGGTGGTTTGCCGGTGCAGCGCTGGATGCCTCCGAGCAGGCCATGGCCTCCGTCATGTCCACGGTGCTGTCCCGGCTCAACGCCTTTCTGGACTCGGAGCTGGAGCAGGTGCTGTGCTTCGACAGCGCCACCAACGCCGAGCAGTTTGCGGCAGAGAAGTCCGCCATCTTCCTCATCCTGCCGGAGGAGGACACCACCAAGAACTTCATGGCGGGCCTGATGATACAGACGCTGGCGCGGGAGCTGTTCGCCGTGGCGGACGAGAACGGCGGGCGTCTGCCCGGCCGCGTGGTGTTCTATTGTGATGAGTTCGGAACTATGCCCGCCTTTGACGTAGAGGCGCTGTTCAGCGCAGGTCGCTCCCGCGGTATCACACTGGTACCCATCATCCAATCGCTGGCGCAGTTGGAGAAGAATTACGGCAGAGAAGGCGCAGAAATATTGACTGACAACTGTCAGGATACTATCTTCGGCGGCTTTGCCCCCAACAGTCAGACGGCGGAGCAGCTCTCCAAATCGCTGGGCAGCCGCACGGTACTCAGCGGTTCTGTCAGTAAGGGGAAGAACGATCCCAGCCAGAGCTTGCAGATGATAGAGCGTCCGCTGATGACGCCAGACGAGCTGAAATCCATTCCCAAGGGCAGCTTTGTGGTGATGAAAACGGGGACGCATCCTATGCAGACAAAGCTGCGGCTGTTCTTCGACTGGGGCATTACCTTTGGTGAGCCGTATGCAACCCCGGAACACGCGGCACGGCCTGTGGCCTACGCCAGTCGCGCCGAACTTCTGGACAGCATCGACCGTACTTATCCCAAAACGCAGCCTGTCTTAGCTCCCGCTACCGGCAAGCACGAAATACGCCGCCAGCGCAGCGGACAGACCTACGAGGAGGGTACGCCATGAGCTACTTTGGAAGCATCTACGCCGACATGGAGCTGCCCCATCGGGCAAGGACAGTCTATATGTACCTCAAGGATCGGTCTGACGCGGGGAATACCTGTTGGCCCAGCGTCCGCAGGATCGCGGAGGACTTGAAGCTGTCCCGCCGTACCGTCCAGCGGGCATTAAGTGACTTGGAATGTCACGGCTTTCTGGAGCGCACCCATCGACAGCGACCCAATGGCAGCTTGACCAGCAACCTGTATCGCGTCAAGTGAACAGAGAAAGAGCGCACCTCCCGCCAAGGGGGAGGTACGCTCTCAAGTTGTCACGAGGGCAGCGTCACCATGGCGTACCCAGAAGGACTCACTCTATCGGAGGCACTAAGACAGAAGGAAGAATGAGACAAGGCTTCTTGTAGAATCAGAGATATAACAAGGCATCGTGTTTAAAGTCAGTTACTCATCTGTTGCTTCAAATACGCTGCGAATCATAGAAGCCATCATATTCAACTGCTTCGGCGTGGCGTTCTGCAGCAGCTCCAATAATGCGTCTATGTCTTGGCTGCTCTGTCGGGGGAGAACCTCCACCAGCAAATATGTTGGAGAGACATTAAGTGCTTTGCACAGTGAAACGAACACGGGCAGGCTGGGAGCTTTCGAACCAGCTTCAATCTGTCGCAGGTAGGTGGCATTAATGCTGCATGCTTCCGCTAGCCGTTCACTTGTCCAGCCGCGTTCCTTGCGTGCCGTATTGATCCTCTTACCCAACAGCTTCTTATCCATGTGCGCCTCCGTCTGTATGCTTAAAGCGTTTGATTGTACGCTTATAGCTTACATTTAACTTGACGCGAAAAATAGCGACTGTTAGAATATGAAAAGTAAGCTGTTAGACTACAAAGTGGGTGCAGATTATGGACAAGCCGATTCGCTGCGCAATCATTGGACAACCTCCCATGCGTTTCCCGTGGGGGTTTGACGAAGAAGATGACCGCTGCAGAAAACTGAAAATCGAAATGGTGCAGCAGATCATGGTTTTACGCCAGAGCGGCGTGTCACAGTTCCTCGTAGCCTGTGACTGTGGCGTAGGGTTGTACGCGGGTGAGATCATCAACGGCCTGCGGGAAGCTGTCGACCCAGAGCTGATGCTTTTCTGCTACACACCCCACGAGGAACAGGCCACCAAATGGGCACCGTATTTGCGGGAACGCTACTTTACTATGCTGGAGAAATGCACCTACATTTCGGCTGTGTGTCCCGTGGGAGCGCTGGGTGCGCAGATACGAGCCTACAGAAAAATCATCGATCTTGCGGACGTGGTATTGTGCGTGTATGACACCGAGGTTCCGACCACCGCCAGCGCGGAGGACAACGCGCTGGCTTATGCCGAGGAGCGGTGCAAGCCGCTATTACTGCTGCATCCGACGGAATTGACGGTGCTGCGAAGGTGACAAACTCCTTCCCGCTGCATCAAAATAAATGAAGAAAGAGCGCGCTTCCCTTTCACACAGGGAAGCGCGCTCTTAGACTGCCGAGGGGATCGTGCCATCATAGCCTGTCCCAAAAGATGCACACTGCCGGATGTTTAAGGCGGAGAGACTAACCAGTAACACCCAAAGAGCGGCGCTGCATCCTCCCGAATCGTGGCAGAGCCTTCAGATATCCAAAACAATCAGATGATTATCGCTCACATCCAGACGCACGGCGCCGTTCTCGGTAATGGCAACGGTGTCTTCTACCTGAACGCCGCCCCAACCAAGCTCGTAATACGGTGTCTCGATGTTCAAAACCATATCTGCTTGTAGCACAGTCTGATTGTCAGGTGTGATAGACGGGTCATCATAGACCTCGAGACCCAAACAATGACCCACATGGTGCCGCCTGTAATGAGGAATACCGCTGCTGCGAGTCGTCTCTACTGCGATCTGAAACAGCTCACAGGCTCGGACGCCGGGACGGGCTGCGGCGATAGCCGCCTCTGTGCCGGCACGAATCGCATCATACAGACGAACGGTTTTTTCATCCGGCGTCCCAACGCATACCGTTCTGGACAGATCCGATGTATAACCCTGATAGTCGCACCCGTAATCAAACCGAATCAAACTTCCACGTTCGATAGGAACAGGCTGGTTGACGGTATCACAAAATGCCGCACGTTTGTTGGCAGTCGCCACGCAGAAGATATCCTTCGCGCCGTGCTGTGCCACATGACGGCGGAAGCTGTTCCCCAGGTCCTGCTCTGTGTCGCCGGGACGGAAATCCTTCAGACTGGCGAGCAGTGCTTGCTCAGCGATCTGCGCCGAACGTGCGATACCCGCTATCTCTTCCTTAGCTTTGACCATGCGAGCCTTATAGAATACTGCTGCGCCGGAAACAGATGCCTTGGGGAACGCTGCAAGTATGCCGGCGGTAGTTTCATAGGGCATACGGCTGGTATCCAGAGCGATTTGCATATCGTCGGTCTTGACCAGCTCACGAAGCGTATCGAGAAGCGCCTGTAATGCGGAGCTCTTTGTTTTCTGCTCATACTCGGAATATCTGGCGGCTTCGGAAAAAGTATCGGCGTATGCAAAGCGGAAGGCACCAAAAGGCACGATCTCTGCGTTGCCGCCCTCAAACTCCAACACGGAGGGGATCTCGGCGTGACCGACGATGTAGTATAGCTTATCCTCCGGAAGCAGATAGGCGACATAGGCCTGTGATGAACATAGTACATTTTGGCCTACGCTCACATATCCTCCGGTCAGATAGGCGATGTTCTGCGGAAGGGATGCGATCAGGATCTGCACATTGGAATCCTTCATCGCCTCCTGCACGCGGCTGCGGCGAAATGCTTTCAACTCCATACCCGCTTCACCGGCCCTTCTCAACGAAATGCCGGAAGGACTTCTTCCGCAAAGAGCTGCATACTCTCCTTGGTCTGGGTAAGGTCGTCATCCACAAAGGTCATTGCGGAGAAATGCGTAACTCCGGCATCGATGTACTGCTGGATGCGCTCGATGACCTCGTCCACACTGCCGACCAGATGACGATCGGCGATGTTGGAGGCGTCGCGGCCCTTCATTGTGGACTGGGAAAGCGACATGGCGTGCTTGTAAAGCTGGCAGTTTCTGAACTTTTCCTCAGCCTCCTCGTGCGTGCGGCAGACGCTGATGCCGAACTGCGGGGCAACATCGATCTCATCGATGGAACGCCCCACCTTCTCACAAGCCTCCTGCACGCCAGCCAGCCCGTGACGCAGCTCATCGGTCGTCAAAATGGCGGGCAGCCAGCCGGTACCGAATTTTGCAACACGGTCAAAGGATTTATCAGAGTTGCCGCCGATATAGAAGGGGAACGGAGACTGGATGGGCTTGGGATACGTCTGAAGCTCCTGCACATCGAAGCACTGGCCGTGATAGGTGACATAGTCCTCTTTGAAAAGCCGGGTCATGATCTCAAGGCTTTCATCCAGCATTTTGCCGCGAACCATGTGCGCAGCCTTTTCGCCAAACTCTGCCTCAAACTCCTCGCGGTACGCACCCAGACCTACGCCGATCTTTACACGGCCGCCGGAAATATGATCCAGCGTGATAAGCTCTTTGGCGGCCACGGCGGGCTCGCGGAAAGGAACAACAAAAAGCGCTGTACAAAGTTCGAGGGTCGTTGTCCGCTCGGCAATAGCGGCCAGCTCCAGAAGGGGGGAGTAGTAGCGGGGGAACTGCTTGAATTCCTCCAGCACATACTTCTGAGAGTGAATGTGGTCGTTTCCCCAAACGGAGTCAAACCCCAGTTTCTCTGCAAACACGGACATCTCAATCACATCGCGGGCGGAAGCGTAAGGGAGATTGACCATCAATCCCTCGGTGCCGGTAGGAATCGCAAGACCGAATTTAACTTTTTTCTTCATTTGTGATACCTCCAATTCAGTATATGTCAAATCGTGCGTCTGAACACGATCTGAGCACATGATCTCGTCAGGTATCACTCTCCTCCTTTACGTCGTTGATATAGCGATAAAGGGTCGGAACAGAAATTTTAAGCTGCTTTGCCACGATGTTGACACATCCCTTGATGACAAAGAGATTTTTCTGCGCAAGGATACCGATCACCTGACGGCGCTCATCCTTGGTCAAAGCAGACTCCTCGTCTCGACCGATCTTAGTCAGGGCTTCCTTGATACAGGCGTCCACCATCCGCTTTGCTGAGATCGCCTCATCTGCGACCGGAACGATAGCGCTGCCCTCCGTTCCGAGATTCATGAAGCGACCCAAGGATGAATAAATCCTATTCAATTCGCTGTAGTTCTGATTTATGCTCAGGAAACCGATAATGTTACCTTTTTTATCTCGTATAAAGTATGTGGATGTCCGGATGGCATCGCCGCCATAGGCGGTAGATTCGCTGATCACGTTGGCCACAAAGTCTTCGCGAGGGTTCGTTTTATCCAACGCCTCCGGGAGACCAAAATTGATCAGGCCGTCTCCCGCCTTGCGATCTGTGACCTGACCGTTGATGATATATACCAGCGAATGCTCGAGATCCGATACATCGTGCAGGCATATTTCATATTCGCGGCCGCATACTGCGGCAAGAAACCGCGCAAGCGGGATATAGGATTCAATAATCTCTCGGTTGTTCATACCATCCGCTCCTATCAATAAGAATTAATTCTTATTATATAGGGGGGTGAAAAGCTTTGTCAATGGCAGTTTTAAGTAAGGGACCAGCACCATGATACATGCGGCATCCAGCAGACATTTAAGCGCGTTAAAGGGGAGCAGTATTCCCATCTGCGCCCATACGCCGCTGATGGGCGTGCCGTATTGGAGCGGCAAAATCACGAGATTTAGAGGAATTGCGGCCAAAACACGTGCAAGGGTCGCACAAAGGAAGGCGATGCTCAGTCGAGACCACGTAGAGGTCTTGCGGCAGATAAGAGAAAAGACTAACAGGAAGACTGCACATGCCACAAAGTCCGCTGTGAGTGCAAAAACATTCGTGCCGAATACCAGAAACGATAAAATTTCTTTCAGAAACAGTGCGGCGATCCCCATGGTAGCACTGCCGAAAATACAAAGCACCAACAAGGGAATCTCTCCGAATTCCAATTTCAGATAAGGTGCAGAGGGGAAGGGGGGGAAACGAGTCATTTTTGCCAGCAGAAGCGTGAGCGCACCGACAAAGGCGGTATAGACGATCTTTCTCGTTTTTGCGCTGTTCATTTGATTCACCTCATTTTGAGAAATTTTGTATCATCATTATAGCAGTGGCAACACGCGATTTCAATAGCGATTTAAGAAAATTTATCATAATTTATATATTATGGCGAAAATATGAGAATAGTTATTGCAAAACGCTGTGCTGTGCGCTATAATGATGTCACCGCGAGATAATAATAACTTATCAATTTTTAGAAAGAAGGGATCTTATGAAAATCGCAATAATCGGAGGAACTGGCGACATGGGATACGGGCTGGCGCTGCGCTTTGGCGCTGCCGGGCATACTGTCCTGATCGGTTCGAGGCAGCGGGAGCGCGCCGAAGAGGCGGCGCAGCGTGCGCAGGGTGCCGTGAGCGGGACGTTCTGCGGCCTTTCTAACCCGGATGCTGTGAAGGAGGCAGAGCTGTGCATCGTTGCCGTTCCCTCTTCCGGCCACCGGGCAACCGTGGAATCCCTCCGGGAAGAGCTGCAGGGCAAGGCGGTTTTGGACATCACCGTCCCGATGGCCTTTGGCCCGCTGCGCTATGCACCGCCTGCCGAAGGCTCCAATGCCCTTGAGGCAGCCGCTATTCTTGGCCCCGATGTGCGTTTTGTTGCCGGCGCTCACACCATTTCCGCCACGCTGCTGCAGGACATCTCCAAGCCGCTGGACGTGGATGCTTTGCTTGTCGGTGGCGACGCCGAGTTGAAGGCTGAGCTGCGGAAGCTCTTTGCCGGAATCGGCATCCGGGCGTTTGATGCTGGTTCGCTGGTCTTTTCGCCCACTGTGGAAAGCCTGACCCCCATGCTCATCGGCATGAACAAGCGTTACGGAAGCAAGCACATCGGCTTCCATCTGGTTGGCTTTCCGGGTGAGGACTGATGCGCATGACGGTATGGGCACCGGAAGGACTGCCTGAGATCCACTGCGGCGATAATATTGTCGAAGCGTTACTGAACGCCATTGCCCCTGAATGCCTTGAGGACGGCGACATTGTTGCGATCTCTCACAAAATCGTTTCCAAGGCGGAGGGGCGAGTCTACTCGCCGGATCAAATCACCGTGACGCCGGAGGCGCGCGAGCTTTCTGAACGTACCGGAAAGCCTGCCGACCAAATACAGGTCATCCTCAATGAAAGCCGCCGCATATTGTGGGCGCAAAAGAAGGGTGGCCCGGTGATAACGCAGCACCATTGCGGTTATATCTGCGCTAACGCGGGTGTAGATATGTCCAATGCCGATGGGAAGATCCTGGCGCTGCCGTCGGACCCGGATGCTTCGGCTGCCGCGCTGCGCAAAGAACTGGAGCGTGCGTGCGGCGTGCGTCTCGGTGTGGTCATCTGCGACACGCACGGACGTCCGTTCCGCGAGGGAGCTTGCGGAATAGCCGTTGGCATCAGCGGTGTCCAGGCGCTGCACAGCTACATCGGACTTCCGGATCGCAATGGCCGCGCCATGAAAACGTCGGTAGAATGTCTGGCGGACGAGATTGCCGCCGCCGCAACGCTTTTGATGGGGCAAGGCGACGAGGGCCTTCCTGTCGTTATCCTGCGTGGGCTGCCGCGCGGGATGGGGGAGCAGTGCGCCGCGCAGATCATACGTCCGGAGGAAAAGGATATTTTTCTGCAAGCGCTGCAGCAAGCAAAGCAATGATTTGCCTCCCAACGAGCATACCGAAAACACCCTGCCGGCAGAGACGGCAGGGTGTTTTCTTGCGTACAGGACAGGAAAAACTCCTCGAACCTGAGTCCGGGGAGTTTTTCCTGGGTATTAGACAACGTATCTTTCGTTCGGGGTTTCGGACAGGTAGCGATCTCGGCGATCCACGATAGTCGTGACAACGTTCTTGCCGGGGCCGAGCAGCTTTGCGATGCGGAGTGCAACGGCGACATTCGCTCCGGAGGACATACCGCAGAAGATGCCCTCTTCCTGGCAAAGCCGGTTGGCCATATCCCGCGCTTCCTGATCGCTGACACGGAAAATCTTGTCAGGATAGCCATCCTCCATCATTTTTCGGACAGTGGGCTCTTCGGCTTCCCATTTCTTCAGACCGACAGCCTTTGCGATCTGGTCCATTTCATCCGAAATGGTGTACTGACCGTAGTCTGCCTCCTCGCCATCGAATTGGTAGTAGATCTCGCTGCCTACAGGGACGATACCGAACACAACCTCGGGACGGACACCGCGCTCGGCAAGGCCGCGCACCATTCCGTACAGGGAGGCACCGGAGCTGACGGAGCATCCTACGGCGTCTACCTGCCCGTCGAGCTGGTCGTAAATCTCGCGGCCCAGACTTTCCTGACCGATGTAGTTGTAGGGGTTGTAGATTTGGTCGACCCACACGGTATTTGCGTTGCTGTCTTCTTCGCGCTGGCAATCCATTTTTGCCGAAATGACATGCAGCAGATCGGGCATCTGCTTGGAAAGCTCCTTGATCTGCTCCGGGGTCATGTAGACCTCCGGCTCGCTGGAAACGCCGACCTCCGGGCCAAACGCTCTTGTGATCAGAATGCGCGTATTCTGGCCATTCTCCAACTGGTAGCGGTAGAGGAATATTTTGGCCTTGTAGCCTTTGGCGGCACAGACCATGGCGACGGCGGGGGCTGTGTTACCGGCGGATGCCTCAACGACTGTGCCGCCTGCGTCCAGCTTCTTTCCGTTCCACGTGTCGCCCCGCTCTGCGGCCTCGACCATGGCCAGCGCCATGCGGTCTTTGTAGCTGCCGCTGGGATTCAGGTGCTCCAGCTTAACGAATACGTTTGCGCCGGCATCCTTGCCGATGCGGTTGAGCTTAAGAAGCGGCGTGTGTCCGATTGCTTCGGTGATACTGTTAATGTACTTCATGTTATCTTGACCTCTGAATTATTTTCAAGCGTCCTGTCCGCCGTTCTCGGCGGCCTTCACGAGAGCGGCAACTTCCTTAGATGTCGGCATATCCCACACCTGACCGTCGGCTGAGCCGTCGGTGGCCTCCTTGTGGATGTTTAGCTTTTTGTCCAGTATGTAGGAGAACACGATGTAGAGAGCAAAGCCGAGGGCGATAGCTGTAAGGGCGGGAATCGCGGACTTTGTGATTTGGGACAGGACAAAAGCGGCTGCCCAAGAGAGCCATGCGGAGAGACGGAGATTTTTGGGAACAAAAATCTTGGTGCTCTTTCTGTTCAAAACGAGGAAATGTGCAATGGTCATGCCGGCGATGGGGCCGCACAGCGAGCCACAGAAGGAGAGCCAAGAGCTAAACTTCGAGGCGAGACCGAGGAATGCCACTGCCATAGCGATAACCGTGGAGATGATACTGAACACATAGCCGGGGATTTTCAGCCCTGCGATCTGCGCGGCGTTGGTAAACGCAAGAGAGGACGAATATACGTTGCTGCCTGTCGTTGTCCAAAGCGCCAGACCGAGAACGAGAACGGCGGGGATCAGCAGACCCAGTTTGCTCATGACAACGACAAGGTTTCCGTCTCCTACGCCGATGGCACAGACTGCGGCTACGGCCTCAAACAAGCCTGCGCCCAGAATGTAGCCCAGAAGGGCTCCGCCCCACACATGGGAAACCTTTTTGCTGTACCGCGTCACATCCGACGCCATGCCTGCGCCGGCAATCCACGTTGCCACCGCGGCACCGACCGAGGTGATGAAGTCCAAGGGCTTTTCGGGCTCATAGGCGACGAGCGTTGCCGTGCCATACTTCTTCAATGTTGCATAGAGACAAAGTGCCAGCAACACCCACAGCATCGGGCCGGCGACATTGCCCAGCCATTCCAGACCCTTGAACCCGCGCAGCACGGTGGCGAGGATCAGGATCCCGAACACCAGGATTGCGACCCAAAACGGGATCCAGGGCAGCAGCGCTGTCAGCGTGTTGGCGAAGGAATTCAGCAGTACGCCGATGAAGCTCATGGCCGAAATACCGAGCAGTGCGGAGACGACCACGGAGCCCTTGCTTCCGAACACGGCTTGGAAAAGTGAGGCGGTTGCGCGTCCTGTACGGAAGCCTACTGTTCCGCACAAGGATGCGAGAGCAAACAGCAGCAGGTTGCCCACCAGAACGGCAAGGAGACCGATTCCAAGCTTGTTTCCGGCTCCGATGGTACCGCCGGTCAGGAAGGCGCTCAGACTGATACACCAGCCTACCCAAACCATGGAAACGCCGTAAAAGCTACGCCGGCTTCCTGGTGGTACGCTTGTGGTGGCAAAATCGTTGTTTGCACCCTGAGATTCCGCTCCCTTTACGCCATTTTTCTTCATGTGAGGATCTCCTCCTTTTTCTGGGCAAAGATACACTTTGCTAAAATGCAGATAATTTATTATTATTATTATCTGGCGAGAGTATACCACTATTTACCTGTGCTTTTCAAGTATTTCTATAAATTTTTCCGAGCTTTCCTTTAATATAGGTCGAATAAACAAAGATAGAACTGAATAATTGGTTAAAATGCCAGTGCTTGTCTGCAATTGCGGAAAATATTATGAGAAAATCCGTATCATTCTATTGACAGGGCTTTTCAATTTGATATACTTTTATTATACTAATCTGCTTTGGAGGAAAACGACATGCGTAACACGTCTTATTTGGGCTTTGGCTTTAGCGGAGTATACAGCGCGGAGAGAACGATTGCCTTGGCAAAGAGTGCGGAAAAGATCGGCTTGAACTCCGTGTGGATCGCGGAGGATTACTTTCAGGGCGGCGCTTTTTCTATCGCCTCCGCCTGCGCCGTCAATACGAGCACAATCGATATTGGCATTGGCGTCATAAACCCGTATACCAGGCATCCGGCGCTTATCGCGATGGAGGCTACTTCACTGGACACCATCTCGAATGGCCGTGCGCTTATTGCCATGGGCGCGAGCAATAAACGCTGGATCGAAATGCAGGCGGGTATCCCCTATGTGAAGCCCATTACATCCGTCAAGGAATGTACGCAGATCGTGAAGGGGCTGATTCGCGGTGACGAGGTGGAATTCTCCGGCGAGTGCTTTCATACTGGGTGTATAGCGCTGGAGAATCGCGCACTGCGGCCGGATCAGCCTATTTTCCTCGGCGTTAAGGGGGATAAGGCGCTTGCGGTCGCGGGAGAAATTGCAGACGGCGTGCTCCTATCTGTCGGTTCTCCGGTGGAGTATATCCATCATGTGCGTGAGCGCCTCGCGGTTGGAGCGGAAATTGCCGGGCGTGACCCGTCTACGATCCACATTGCCGCGTATTTGCCTACCTGTATCAACTCTGACGGCCAAAAGGCCGTGGACGATATGCGTGAGCAGGCGGCACGTTATCTTGCCCTGCACGGTGCAAGCGCTATCACCGCCGCTGCGGGACTGCCGCAGGATTTCTGTGCCCAATTCCGCGATGCTTTTTTGCGCGGCGAAAAGCTGAATACCAGTATTCCGGATGAGTTTGTTGATAAGCTCGTGATCGCTGGTACGCCTGAGCACTGCCGCCGCCGTCTGCAGGAATACCGCGACGCAGGCGTGGATATGCCCGTCATCTACGAGGCGGCCGGCAACCAGTCTCCGGAGGATAGTCTCGACCATGTGGGGCGCTATCTGCTCGACTGAACTCTTCATCAAGATTGTATCAAAAAAGGATCGCCGCCCGATCGGGCGGTGATCCTTTTTGCCTATCAAGAAGCGTAGAGTCTAAAACTCACCAGAGGTTTCCGTTTTCATCAAAAGGCCACTCTTCGGGCTCGCCCAACACCTGCATATCATTGCGCTGCAGAATCTCCGGCAGCATATTCTCGCTGACCATGATATCTGTCACGTGCAGCGTATCCGGGATGCGGATGATGCGGGCATCATTCAGGTCGATGCCGGTGCTGATCTTAATGGCGCACTGAATAGCCTCGCGGTCGTTTTTCATGTACATGGGCATGTGCTGGTTGCCGCAGGACGTCAGAGAGTTGGGATATGTCTGCTCTGGATCAGCCTTGTCGATTACTCGACGAGTGGTCACGTCTGCTGCTTCGATACCGATGAAGTTGCCGTGGGTGGCCTCAGTGAGGTCGAGTACCGCCACGCGCTTAGCTGTGAAGTTCGGCTTGCCGGTGTAGTACTGGCAGAAGCGGCCGGTGATGTTGGGATCCATACCGTCGCCGCTGATATCCTTGCCCATCTTATCTACGACCAGAATGTCCGCATAGCCGGGAAGCAGCCTGGGCATCTTGGCTTTTGCGTCCAGCAGCAAGCTGGGCTCCTCCTGCCGGATACCCTTCGGTGTCAGAGCTACCAGGCGGTTGGTCTGGTCATAGGCATTCTCAATGATGGCCAGGCCAAAGAGAATGTTGGCGTGATCCAGCACGGCATTGCCGAACAAGGGGATGAGGTGATGGAAATTCTCAAAGCCCATCTGATGCACGACCTCGGCTTGCTTCTGTTTGCCTAAGCCGATGGTCATCATCTTCATCAGGCCACTTTCGTAGGGTGCGACAAAGACGGGGTGGGGCTTGATGCGGTTGATGACGATAATGCCGTCCGCCTCGGCTGCGTGCCGGTCGATCTGTACCACGTGGCCCTCTGCCGTCTGGCCGATGACCTTTGTTTCCATAGAACTGATGATCGGACAGCCGCAGCTCTCCTCGGTCACACCTAACGCGGCCAGCATACCCTGCTGCCCTTCGGCTGTCGCGCCTGCGTGACTGCCCATGGCGGGTATAATGAAGGGGTGTGCGCCCTGACGGACGCAGAAATCCACAACTGTGCGCATAATGGTGCTGAGATTGGCGATACCGCGGCTTCCACAGGTGATCGCCACAGACATACCGGCTTTGATTCCGTGAGGAAAACCACCGGACAGCTGCCGCGTGATCTCTCCGGGGATGTCTTCCACCACCTGAGAGTCAAATTGCTGGTGTACTCGTACCATGCGCGGCAGACGAATGTCTTTCAAAATGTCGCTGATTGCACTCATTGCTGCTGCCTCCCTCTCAGTTGGTTCTCTGCTGTACGTGTTTGCTCAGCCGCTTTTCCAGCTTACTCTGCAGCACGGTTAGAGCGGAGTTCATCAGCAGATAAACGAACGCCACCTCCAGATACAGCGCCAGCGGTTCGTAGACAACTGCGGTGATCTGCTGGCCGGTCTGCAGCAGCTCGGGGATGGTCAGCATACCGGCCAGAGAGGTGTCCTTGGTCAGCCCGATGAACTGATTGCCCAGAGAGGGGACGGCTGTGCGCGCCGCCTGCGGAATGACGATGCGCATATAGGTCTGCGCCCGAGTCATGCCCAGCGCCTTGGCTGCCTCCCATTGTCCGCTGGGGACAGAGAGGATCGCGGCGCGGACGATCTCCGAGTTATAGGCACCCTGGCACAGGGATAGGCCCAGTACGCCGGAAACAAAGGGGCTGAGCACGATTCCCAGACTGGGCAGGCCGTAGAAGATCACGAACAGCTGCACCAAAAGAGGCGTGCCGCGGATGATCCAGATATAAAACTTTGCAATGCCTTGCAAAATGCGAACGCCCGACAAGCGGAAGATCGCGGTGATAAAAGCCAGCACTGTGCCGCAGCCGAAAGAAACAATGGTCAATGGTATCGTATATTTCAGTGCCGCCTTGCACAGAGGCCAGAAAGAGTTGAGGAGAATCTCCACGATCCTCATAAATTGATCGCTCATACGCACACTCGCTTTCTCAAGGATGGTGGCCCGGTGGAGACGCCCAATAAAAAGGGCGTCTCCACCGGATCGGTGTTTACTTACTTGACGAATACATCTAAGCTGTCGGCCACATCCTGACTGAGGTACTTCACAGCCAGATCATACATCGTGCCGTCGGCCTTCATGTCGGCCAGAGCCTGGTTGCAGGCATCCAGCAGCTCCTTGTCGGCGATGCGGAAGCATCCGACCACCTGCACCTCGTTAAGATCCTTGGGCTCGTAATAAGCCACCTGCTTGACATACTGCTTCATCTCGGGCTTTTCCTCCAGATAAAGCGCCAGCCGGATCTGATCCTCGATCTGTGCATCGGCGCGGTGATCCTTCAGCAGGGGAATGGCCTCTGCCAGACCGGCGGGAGTAAGTCTGGCGCCATAGGACTGCGCCAGCTTGCCGTTGGAGCCTTCCAGCGCGTTGGCTACCAGCTTGCCGTCCAGATCCTCAAAGCTCTTGATATCCTCGTTGTCTGCGGCAACGGTCAGCACCAGCTGGCTCTGCATGTAGGGGATGGTGAAGCCATATTTGCCCTCGCGCCCGGCGATGTTCACACCGTTGAAGATGGCGTCTACGCGGCCGGAGTCGAGGCTGGCCACGATACCGTCCCAGCTGTTGGAGCTGGAGTATTCGATCTCTACGCCCAGACGCTTAGCGACCTCGGCGGCGACCTCCACGTCGTAGCCCACCAGCTGCTGCTTGTCGTCGATATAAGCGAAGGGGGGCCATGCCGTCTCGCAGGCCACGATCAGCTTGCCGGCATCCTGCACGCGCTTGAGGGATCCGTCGCCGGTGGTTTCGTCACCGTTGCTCGCTGCGGGTTTATTGCCGCAGGCGGCCATCGCGGCGACCATCATGACTGCCATAATCAGGGTCAATGCGCGTTTCATCGTTTTCATTTTGCTTTCCTTACCTTTCTTAAGTTTGTTCTCTTTTTTGCAAGCCGCCTCAATCGGAGAAGAAACGGCTCAGCACACGGTAGTTTTGCAGGTCGGCGGCGACGGGGTCGGCAAAGTAGCGCTCGTCCGCTACCTCCTGCACCAAATAGCCGGTGTATGCGTTGGCTTGCAGGCAACGCAGCATCTGCTCCAGCGGATAGTTGCCGTCGCCCCATATATTGTGTACGAAGGGGTCGCCGTCAAGAAAGTGCATATGCACCAGATCAGAGCCGAATGCGGCAAACCAATCCTCCAACGTTTCGCCGCAGGCGCCGGTGGCGATGGTGTCCGCCATGACCTTTAAGCCGGGGTGTCCCACCTGCTCGATGAGCTGCCGCGTGGTAGGCAGATCATAGGCAAGATCTGTCTCGTCCTGACGCAGGGACTCCAGCGCCAGCGTTATATGCCGCTGCTCCGCCTCCTCGGCCAGCTGCCGCAGCAGCTCGCACGAGGCGTTCCAGGTTTCCTGCCGAGGCCGGTCCATGCAGCCCCAGCCGGAGTTGACCGTCATAACGGTGCAGCCTAAATCTTCTGCCACAGCCAGCCCTTTTTTGAAATAGGACAGGCAGTAGTCTGCTACCTCTGGGGAAAATGGCGCGTACTGATACTGGAAGCAAAAGCTGGGGCATGTGAGGGAGACCACCTCCAGCCCACGGTGCTGCACTTTGCGCAAGAGCGATTGTACATCATCATAGTGCTGGTCGTCCAGCCAAAAATGCTGGGCGCCGCACCAAAGCTCGATGCTGGTAAAGCCGATACGCTGCTGTGCATCCAGAAAATAGTCCAGCGAGTACCGTTGATAATGCTGGTTCATGACGGCTGCCTGGCGGCGTTGTATCAAACCCATAGGCTGCTTTCCTCCTTGCCGGACAGCATGGCCAGAACTGCGGCACGGTTGCGTCGATCTGCGGCGGCTGGATCCTCTTGATAACGTGTCGAAAGGCCGTTGATGCTGACAAGACCGGTATACCCGCTGCGAAGGAGCTGGTGTGCGTAGTCCTGACTGGGGAACACGCCTTGTCCCCAAATACGGCCGTAACAGCCGCGGCCGTCCTGAAATCTTACAAAGCGGATGCGCTGACCCAGCTTGTCAAACCACTGGGGAATGCTCTCACCTGCCAAGCTGACGGGTACAGTGTCCAGTGCGGCCGTCAGCTCTGGAACAGCGTCCAACACCGTGAGAAGCTGGGGCAGCGTATGCAGGATGGCGCTGTCTTCCGGGGTAACGGTTTGTAAACAGAGGGTCACGCCATACTGGACGGCGTCGCCGCACAGCGCGGATAATTGGCGGCACAACGACGACAAGCTGTTCTGGTCGTCTATCAGAGCGCCATCGGGCTGCAGACAGACTGTGGTGCAGCCCAGCGAGCTGGCGACGTCCATACAGCGGCGCAGGTACTCGCGGGTGCATAGATCCTGCCGGGTTCCGGCTGAGGCGAAAAGGCTGTAATGATACCGGCCGGGGTGAAAGACATCCACTGCGATACCGGCCTCTGCCAAGTGCTGCTTCAGCGTCTCTGCGCCCACGCAGCGATAGTGATCCAGCCACAGGTGCGCGGGGACGTGGTGAAAAGCAATGCGGCGCACACCCATCGCCTGCTGCGCCGTCAGAAACGCAGGGAGCGTCCAATGACTGTAAAATCCGTTGCTGCCTAAGATCGTGTCTGTCGACAGCATGGCGCTTACTTCAGCTGGCCGGGATAGCCGTTCTCACACAGCTCAAACCAGACATAGTCGAAACGCTGGCCGTCCTCGGCGCTGGTGCCGTGGTAGTTGCCGTGGGGAGTATAGGACAGGTCGCCCTCGTTGAAGGGGATCTCCTCGTCGTTTACATGGTAGGTGAACTTTGCGCCGGGCAGGGCATAGTACCACTGCTCCAGCTCGTTGTGGATGTGCTGGCCGACTTCGTTGGGGCCTTTGCCGTATACGGCGCCCATGGACAAACGACCGAAATAGCGGTGCTCGATCAGGGTGTAAGATTCGATGTCGCGGGTCTTGAAGTTCTCCTCGTACTGCCAGCCCTGAGACACGGGGCGGAAGCGGGGCAGGGCGATGTGGGAGTCGGCCATGTTTTCGCGGTCATAGTCGGAAAGGTTGGCGACGATCTGCAGGAAGCTCAGCTCGCTGTCGGCCTGAATAAAGAAGCTCTCCTGGTCGAAACGGGGAACAAACACGGAGACCTCTTCGATCTGAAATGCCTTGTGGGGGGTGGCTACATAGCCGGTACCCTCGGTGAAAAGCAGGATCTGTACCTTCTCCTGCTGGGGATACAGCTCCGGCTCCCATTTTGCGCCGGCGGCCAGCGTGCACTTATAGATGGCGACATCCTTGTACTCGCCGGTCAAAACGCTCTGACGAGCCAGACCGTTTTCGTTGAATACCTTCTTGTATTCGCTTGCTTTGTGAAACTTGATGGCAGACATTTGTTTTTCATCCTTTCATTATTTCATCCTGATCAAAGTACCTTGCTCAGGAAGTCTTGCGTGCGCTTGTTCTGGGGGTTGCTGAATAACTCGTCGGGCGTGTTTTCTTCTACGATCACGCCGCCGTCTATGAACAACACGCGGTCTCCCACTTCGCGGGCGAAGCCCATTTCGTGAGTGACGACCACCATGGTCATGCCTTGACGCGCCATGTCGCGCATAATGCTTAATACATCGCCCACCATCTCCGGGTCAAGAGCACTGGTGGCTTCGTCAAACAACATGACCTCCGGCTCCATTGCCAGTGCGCGGGCAATGGCTACGCGCTGCTGCTGTCCGCCGGAAAGCTGCTCGGGGTAGGCGTCGCGCTTTTCGGACAATCCAACGGTTTCCAACAGAGCCAACGCCCGCTTTTCTGCCTCTGCGCGTGACTGCTTTTTTACCAACATGGGCGCCAGTGTTACATTGTCCAAAATCGTCAGATTGGAAAACAGATTGAATCGCTGGAACACCATACCCATGCGGCGGCATGTTTCCAACGTGTTTACACGGCCGTCCGTCAGATTAACACCGTCAAAGATTACCTGTCCGTCGGTAGGCTGTTCCAACAGGTTCAGGCAGCGCAGGAAGGTGCTCTTTCCCGAACCGGAAGGCCCGATAACCACGACGACTTCGCCTTTCTGGATGGAAACGTCGATGCCGCGAAGCACCTGATTCTCTCCAAAGGACTTGTGCAGATTTTTTACTTCTATCAGCATGTGCGCCCTCCTATTTCTACCGCTGTGTGCTTGAATTGCAATTTGTAACCCGTTACACAGGAGTATATATTGCAAAAATATGATTGTCAATAATGGTTTTTGTTGTAATTGCTGTAAAATAGTTGCTTTGCATTTCTTGTTTCTACGAAATAACATTGCAAATTATTGAAAAATGCTTGTATGAAGCGTTGTAACCAATTTCAATAGTTCGTTTTTTGGCATTTGGCGCGATAATTTTTCTCTTTTTTGTACAATGACAAGGCGGTATCTGTATGGTAAACTGTTATAAATCAGTGAAAAATCTTATTCTCAGGGGTTGTACACATGAATATCTATGATATTGCAGAGAAAGCCGGCGTTTCCGTGGCAACAGTATCACGCGTTATCAATAACAGCGCTAATGTCAGCGAAAAAAACCGCAGCAAGGTGATGGAGATCATTGACCAGGAGCGGTATGTGCCAAACATTTTTGCCAGAAACCTTAATTCGACCGCCTCAAAAACGATAGGGATCCTTTGCCCGATCATCTCTGATATAAACCATGTGAAACCGGTTTCGATATTGGAGCATCTGCTGCGGGATGCCGGGTACGATATTCTTCTGAGCTGTACCGACAGCGTCAGTGAAAACAAGGCAAAATCCCTGAATTTGCTCCACAACCGTCGCGTGGATGCTATTATTCTAATTGGCTCTACGATGGAGGAGCTGACCCAATATGAGCATTTTGTACCTATCGCAGCAGAGATACCCATTCTGATTATCAACGGTTTGGTGGAGCTGGACAACGTCTATTGTGTACTCAGCGATGAGCGGGAGGGTGTAAAAAATCTGGTCAAAACGCTCTTTGACTATGGATGCCGCCGCATTTTGTATTTGAATGATACCTGTTCATTCAGTGGCTTTCAAAAAATTCAGGGATACCGGGAGGGCTTGGCGCAATGCGGATTGCCGGATAATGGGGAGCTGATCCTGCAGATCCCGGAGGCAGAGGACGAGTTGCAGCCCTCTCGCGAAATGATCCAAAAAATGCTGGATGACGGTATTGCGTTCGATGCGCTGATTGCGGCTGATGATATTTTGGCAGTAGGCGCACAAAAAGCACTGCAAGCCAGAGAAATCAACATTCCCGTCGTAGGACTGAATAACTCCCGGTTTTCCCAGTGTACTACGCCGGAATTAACCAGTATGGATACCAATGTTGAGACAGTATGCGCCACAGCCACACAGATCCTGCTCCGTGTGCTTCGGGGCGAGCGTCCGGCTTCCCGCGTGGTGATCTCAACCGAGTTGGTGCTGCGGGATTCCTTCCGCCCAGATCTCATAAATAAGAACCACACCTCAACATATTTTTCTGTAGAAAAATAACGCAGAGGGAATGGATGAATATGATGACCGTATAGGCTGCAAAGCAGTACCGCACCTCATTTGAGATGCGGTACTGCTCTATTTGTATGTATTGCATATAATCAGATATCTTCCGTAGGGGAGCAGCCGAAGCGCGCCTTATAGGCCCGGTAAAATGCCGAATAGTCGTTGAATCCGCAGCGGGTGCAGACCTCACCGGCCGGCTCATGGTCGCGGATCATCGCTCGAGCCGCCAGCAGCCGTTTGATGGTCACATACCGCCAAATAGACGTTCCGGTGGCGCCGGTGAAGATCCGATTGATCTGCGAGCGGCTGAGAAAGAAAACTTGACACAAGGCTTCCAGAGAGATGTCCTCATACAAATGATCGTTTATGTAGGCGGTCAATCGTGCAGCCAGTGATTGCGTGCCACTGTCCGCTGCATCTGACGCATTAGCCCGAAAGGAGTCGCTCAGCTCACACAGCAGAGGCAGGAGACAACTGATGATCCGCAGTCTCGTCTGGTAGGGTGACTCTCGCAGAGACTCTAATTGCAGCAACTGTGAGGCATGCTTTCCAACTGTTGGAGCCGCACGGTTCATCCGCCCCAATGGACGGTTCAGAAATGGACGGAGCAACGCATCCTCCGGATCCAGTGAGGACAGCAGTCTGGGAGAAAAGTGAATGGCAATGCGGTCATACGGCTCGTCTGGGCGGATCAGCAGCTTGTGCGCCTCTGCGTGGCGCATGATCAATACGTCGCCTGCACACAGGTCGTACTGCGTACCTTCGATCAGATAAGCGCCGCAGCCAGAGAGAAAGTAGAATATTTCCATACGCTCATGGGCGTGCATGGGAAAGCTATCCGGCGCCGGATGCTTGTCCAATGTGTGGTGGACGAACAGATCTTCGTCCCGATAATAGAAATGTGATTCCATGGCGCATCCTCCTTTTTACAAGTATAGCACAGCAATGCGCTTTTTTGCAATATGATATGCGCATTATGTCAATGGACTTGCTTTTGTGCTCAAACTACAATGGCTATACGATCACAAATAACAAGGAGGAACCCTTTATGAAGCAGTTTGACCGCGCTGTGCTGCCTTTGCATGCCATCGCCTGCGTAACTTCCATTGGTGTGCGCATTACGCCGCCTGACAGGATGGCTGTACACAATAGCGACTTGTTTCGTTTGCAGGCTACCAGTGCCGAAACAAACGTATTGAACGTTGCGTCCAGCCTTGGTATGGGATGCCTGGCCATGACGAAGTTTGTCAAGGGCAGTCCCGTAGCTGAATTTATCAAACGGCAGCTTCGTGCCCGAAATATTCGATTCGAGGGCGTCGAGGTAGAGCAGGGCGGTCCGTGGGGGTTTCGTCATCAGTTCAACATTGCCGATTCCGGCTTTGGGCTGCGGGCACCACGTGTTTGGAATGACCGGGCCGGCGAAGTGGGTCGCACACTCTGTATAGACGATTTCGATGTGGAACGCATCTTTGGTCGCGAGGGCGTGGGAATTCTGCACATCTCCGGTCTGATCGCGGCCATGAGCCCGGAGACAACACAGTGTTGCCTTGCGTTGGCCGAGGCGGCCAAGCGATATGGCACGCTTGTTTCCTTCGATTTGAACTACCGGGCCACCTTCTGGGAGGGCCGCGAGGCGGAGTTATCTGCCGCGTTCCACGCGCTTGCCTCCTGCGCCGACATTCTGGTGGGCAATGAAGAGGACTTCCAGCTGTGCCTGGGCTTCAAGGGCCCTGAAGCGGGGGGAAAGGAACTGAAGGGGAAGATCGACAGCTTTAAGGCGATGATCACGCAGGTCAAGGACCGGTATCCCAATGCCCGTATGTTTGCTACCACACTGCGGCAGGTGATCTCCGCCAACGAGCATCTCTGGGGTGCAATTCTGTTGGATGGAGATACATGGTATGTGGAGGAGCCCCGCCCCATCCAGGTGATGGATCGCATCGGTGGTGGCGACGGCTTTACCGGCGGTGTATTGTACGGCGTACTGAATGGATGGAACGGCGAAAAATGTTTGCAATTTGGCTGGGCATCCGGCGCATTGGCAGCCTCCAGCCTCAACGATTATGCAGAGCCTGCCGATGAAAAGCAGGTATGGGACGTATACGCGGGTAATGCCCGTGTACAGCGATAGGAGGAGAAGTAATGAAGAAAGCAGATATCGGATTGATCGGCTTGGCCGTCATGGGTGAGAACCTTGTGATGAACATGGAATCCAAGGGATTCACTGTGGCTGTATATAACCGTACAACGGAGAAAACCGATCGGTTTATTGCCGGTCGTGCTGCCGGAAAGAACATCATCGGCTGCCATACGCTGGAGGAGTTTGTCAGCCAGCTGGAGCGCCCTCGCAAGGTGTTTATGATGGTAAAGGCAGGACAGGCTGTAGACGACATGATCGAACAGCTGCTGCCCCTGCTGGATGATTATGATATCCTCATCGACGGCGGAAACAGCCATTTCCCCGACACGATCCGCCGCACGGCCTATGTGGAGGGTAAGGGAAAGCTATACATTGGTACCGGTGTTTCTGGCGGAGAGGAGGGGGCACTGAAGGGCCCCAGCATGATGCCCGGCGGCAGCCCAGCGGCATGGCCTTATGTCAAGCCCATTTTTCAGGCCATCTGCGCCAAGGTGGAGGACGGCTCCCCCTGCTGCGAGTGGGTCGGTGAAAATGGCGCCGGACATTTTGTGAAAATGGTTCATAACGGCATTGAATACGGCGATATGCAGCTGATCTGTGAAGCATATCAGTTGATGCGGGATTACCTGCGGATGTCCGATGACGAAATGCACCAAGCCTTTGCCGCGTGGAACGGTACAGAGCTGGATAGCTACCTTATTGAAATTACCCGCGATATCCTGGCCTACAAGGATATAGATGGAAGCCCGCTGGTGGAGCACATTTCGGATACCGCCGGACAGAAGGGGACTGGCAAATGGACAGCCACAGCTGCGCTGGACGAGGGTGTCCCGCTGACACTGATTAGCGAAGCGGTGTTTTCCCGCTGCTTATCCGCTATGAAGGACGAACGTGTGACAGCTGCCGCCGTCTTTGATCGCATTATCCCCCCATTTACCGGAGACAAAGAATTGTTTGTTGAGAATATACGTCAGGCGCTGTATGCGTCCAAGATCATATCCTATGCACAAGGCTATACGCTGATGCGGGCGGCTGCCGGTGCATACGGCTGGAATCTGAACTATGGAGGCATTGCGCTGATGTGGCGGGGCGGATGCATTATTCGCAGTGCTTTTTTGGGGAAGATCAAGGACGCTTATATTGAAAATCCGGCGCTATCTAATCTGCTTTTGGATCCCTATTTTGAAAAAACCATCAAGGAGCTGCTTCCTGCGTGGCGCACGGTTGTTTCCGCTGCAGCGAGCTGCGGTGTACCGGCGCCTGCGATGTCTGCCGCGCTCAGCTATTTCGACGGATATACGACGCGTTGCCTGCCTGCCAACTTGCTGCAGGCGCAAAGGGACTATTTCGGCGCACATACTTACCGGCGCTTGGATGCATCGGCGGATCAGGTGTTCCACACTAACTGGACCGGTCATAGTCCTCCACCGACTCACGGTCGCACACATCACAGACATAGGCGCGGGCCGTACTCGCGCAGGATATGCTGGGCCGTGGAGGGTGCAGCATATTGAATATCTCGTCTATGAACGCATATACGCCGCTAACAAAGATCCCTGCCTATTCCGGCGCCAAGGCCGCCGTATCCAACCTTACACAGTGGTTGGCAGTTCACTTTGTTAAGCAGGGAATCCGCGTCAATGCCATCGCACCGGGCTTTTTGTCTACGCAGCAGAACAAGACACTGCTGTGGAATGAAGACGGCTCCCCGACGCCTCGTACCGGCAAGATATTAGCGGCTACCCCTATGGGGAGATTTGGCCGGCCGGAGGAGCTGCTTGGGGCAGTATTGTTCCTGCTGGACGACAAGGCCGCCTCCTTTGTTACCGGCGTTGTGCTGCCCATCGATGGCGGCTTCAGCGCATACAGCGGGGTGTGATATGAATATTTTCAAAATTGCGGACAACGAGAGCGGGCTAACACAGCAGGAGATCGCGCACGCGCTGCGGCAGAGCTTGGAAGACCGCCATCCACGACGTGTGCTGATCCTTCCACCGGATTTTACGCGGTATCATTCCAACGCCGGATTCATCACCAACACCTACTACCATATTCTTCAAAACATGGGGGCCGAGGTGGACATCCTGCCGGCACTGGGTACCCATGAGCCAATGACAGAGGGACAGGCCCTTGCCATGTTCGGCGACATACCCTACGAAAAACTGATTCCCCACAACTGGCGCACTGACGTGCTGAAGGTGGGAGAGGTTCCGAGCAGTTATCTGGAGGATGTCACGGAGGGGCTGTGGCATGAGCCGATCAACGTGGAGATCAATCGGCGGGTGATGGACGAACAGTACGATTTGATCATCTCGCCGGGTCAGGTGGTGCCGCATGAGGTCATCGGTATGTCCAACCATGCCAAAAACCTGTTTGTAGGCGTGGGCGGCAGCGACATGATCAATAAAAGTCACATGGTGGGCGCAGTATACGGCATGGAACGGATGATGGGCAGGGATCACACACCGGTGCGCAAGCTGTTTGACTACTCGATGGAGCATTTCCTGCGCCAGCGCCCCATTCTCTTCGTGCTGACCGTGACTACTGCTCCGGCGGGCAGCATCCGCACCCATGGCCTGTTTATCGGGGAGGGACGCGAATGCCTGACCGAGGCAGTTAAGCTGTCGCAGGAGAAAAATATCGATTTTGTAGAGCAGGGACTGAAAAAATGCGTGGTCTATCTGGATCCCGGTGAATTCAAAAGCACATGGCTGGGAAACAAGGCTGTCTATCGTACCCGTATGGCCATGGCAGATGGCGGAGAGCTGATCGTGCTGGCACCCGGTGTTACAAAATTTGGGGAGGATCCACAGGTGGACAAGCTAATCCGCAAGTACGGATATAGGGGCCGTCTGCATACGCTGGAGGAATTCAACAAGCCGGAGAATCAGGACCTGCGGGACAATATGGGGGCGGCGGCCCATCTCATCCACGGCTCCTCTGATGGGCGCTTTACCATCACCTATGCGGTCAGGGATGCTTTCCGAGAGGAGATCGAGGCAGTCGGATTCCGCAGCGCGGATTATGACGAGATGGCGGCAAAGTACGATCCCGATACGCTGCGCTACGGGTACAATACGGTAGACGGAGAGCGGGTTTACTTTATCCCGAATCCTGCGTTGGGCCTGTGGATAAACCGGGAGCGGTTTTAAGGAGGGTGTTATGGAAGAATTTATGAGCCGGGATTTCCTTCTGCATGGAGAAACGGCGAAAACGCTGTTTCATCAATACGCAGAGAGAAAGCCCATTATCGACTATCACAACCATCTGTCACCCAAAGATATTGCCCAGCACCGTGTCTTTCGTGATCTGACGGAACTGTGGCTGGAAACCGATCATTATAAATGGCGGGCGATGCGCGCCTGCGGCGTAGAGGAGCGGCGGATCACAGGCGATGCCGATGGTTACGAGAAGTTTCTGGCGTGGGCGTCTGTGGTGCCGCAGCTGGCTGGCTGCCCGCTTTACCACTGGACGCATCTGGAGCTGCAGCGTTACTTTAACATCCACACGCCGCTGACGCCCGAAACCGCGCCATCTATCTGGGAGGAAACGCGGGAAAAGCTGCGGGAGCAGGATACCGTCAGCCTGCTGAGGCAGCAGAATGTCCGTGCTCTGTGTACGACCGATGATCCGGCGGACTCGCTGGAGTGGCATCAGCGGATCCGCCGGGATGACGGGATCCCCTTTGAAGTGCTGCCGTCCTTTCGGCCGGATCGCTATCTGGAGCCGGAGCATCCCGGTGCGCGGAAGCATCTGTCGCGGCTGGCAGAGTCAACCGGTGTTGCTATCGCGGATATAGACAGCCTGAAGCACGCGCTGTGTGTGGCATTAGACCATTTTCAGGCCTGCGGATGCGTGGTCGCCGACCATGGGCTGTCCTGCCTGCGCAGTGGTGCTGACGAGGTGCGGGAGCAGCTTTTGCTTTTCCTTGGAGAGGAATATCGCCGCCGGGGCATGGTCATGCAGCTGCATCTCGGCCCGATCCGCGATCAATCGCCGCGCCTGCTGGAGACAGTTGGCCATGATGCAGGTGGCGACAGCGTCGGTGCAACCAGTGATCCTGCGGCATTAGGGCGTTTCTTGGCCAAACTGGAAAGCGGCGGTGGATTGCCGCGCGTGATCCTCTATAATCTTAACCCCGCGGAGAGCGCGGTTTTCAGCACCATGGCTGTGAACTTCGCTCCGCAGGTGCAGTACGGCGCTGCATGGTGGTTCAATGACACGCTGCGAGGGATCAATGCGCAGTTGGACGAGCTGATGGAAACCGGCCTACTGGCCCACAGCGCGGGTATGCTGACGGATTCCCGGTCATTCACCTCATTTCCTCGGCATGAGTACTACCGCCGTATCCTGTGCGCTAAGCTGGGTAAGTTAGTGGACGGCGGCCAGTATCCGGCAGATATTGCCGTACTGGGGCGCATCGTGGAGAATGTCTGCTGGAAAAATGCCGCTGCTCTTTTAAAACTATGATGGTCGTCCAAGCCGGTAGCTGCTGGTTTGGAGCGAGAGCTGTGTCATCATTCAAAAAGCGGAGAGCATTGTGAGCTGGTCAAGTATCCCGACAAGATGGAGAATGCTATGAAAGTTGTGATTATTGATGGGCAGGGCGGTAAGCTCGGGCAGAGCATTGCCGAAGCCATTGTAAAAAGCGATGTGGACTGTGAAGTGTATGCCATTGGCACGAACAGCATTGCGACCTGCACCATGCTGAAGGGCGGAGCAATGTACGGTGCGACCGGGGAGAACCCCGTCATTGTTGCCAGTCGTGATGCCGATGTGATCATCGGCCCGGTGGGCATCATATCCGCCGATTCTATGCTGGGAGAGATCACGCCGGCCATGGCGGCTGCCGTGGGGCAGAGTAAGGCCGTAAAGCTGCTTCTTCCCGTTAATCGCTGCAGCAATCGTGTGATCGGCGCGAAGAAGCTTACCCTAAGCGAGATCGCCTGCGAAACGGTGGAGGAGCTGAAACGGCTCCCCACGCGAAAGGAGAATCACCATGAAGGATAAAACGATGAAGGAATGGCTGTACCGCGCAGGCCGCACTGCGCTG
>OQVT01000192.1_pt1 | contig 28832 bp, 26 predicted proteins | sample 1691561 | NCBI WGS metagenome assembly OQVT01 (sample SAMN03418260, study PRJEB22391) | human gut metagenome | biome: human-gut; feature: organic feature; material: feces | host: Homo sapiens | place: Tanzania | collected 2013-01 | reverse complement strand
ATCAACACAAACAGGTATTTTGGAACTTCGAAGGCTGTTATTGGAGAGCTTAAAAAGTTTATTCCAAACTTTGACAAAAGTGAATCATTTCTTTCTAATAAGAAATGGGTTGATGATATGTGTAAAGATGGAAGACTGAGTGATGCCTATGCAAGAGCCAAACAGCTTGGCTTAGAAGGCGAATCATACAGTAATCTTTGGAAAGCTTTTGATTATTTGGGTGTTACGCTCCCATCCTCAGCTTCATAACGGACGTCCAGACGCTCCTTTCTTTGAGCGCCAGCGTGAAGGTGTGCTGCGTGCCGCCCGTGAAGGTGCCGTTGTTGTGTCGGCGTTCAACCGCGAGGTGTGCCTCGTGATGAACGAGCTGGCGAGGGTGATTGCCGGAGTGGGGGATGGGTGGTGGAAAGAATGAGCGGGGGAATAGCTTGTTCTGAGAATTATTTATTAACTTTGCATAGTATAGATATCACTTAACCCATAAATAACAGAAAAACAATCATGGCAAAGAAAGCAAGACATAAGATCCAGCTTGTAGAAGGCATTGACCCGGGCTTGTTCGGACAGAAGTATTCAAGCAGAGATTACAGATATGAGGAATCTTGGGGTAAGAATCAGTTTAACAGTTCTTTCCCTGCTTCTCTTGTTGCTTATATGAGCAGCAAGAACATATCACCGGTCTTCATTTGCACAGATGACAAGAACGAGATTGTCCATAATCAGATATCAGCATTGGAGTTGTTTGGCATTGACCCTCTGAGCGAGGATGCTTATTATGACTATGAGGCAGGCTATTATCCATACGAGCAGTATTATACAGCAAGCAAGAAAGAGAAAATAGACTTGGTAATGATAAACCGTTGCACAATATGCTCAACACCATTGGTGAGGAAATAAGAGACTGGGGTGAGATTAGGCAGGTTGCGCCTCATTATGAGGCGATAAAGCGAGCCGTTTTGAGCGTGTCGAGCGATATGGTAGACAAGCAGGTTCCATTGATAATGCAGCCGATATGGAAGACAGACATTCAGATATTCGGGTGCGAAACGCTTGGATACAGCACATGCAAAGCCTAAAAAGCAACAGCTCAACCCGTTTAATCCATCTTGTCAATATGCTTACAAAAATATCTCTGACGACTGTATGTTGCGGGAGGACTAAATCTGTCAGAACAAAAAAATACCTTAAACATTAACATTAATATTTATATTATCAAGCAATGGCAAAATTCGCTACTTATTATCTTAAATACAACCATGAATTCGCCCCACACGATTGGGAGGACAGGCAGAAACATCTGGCGGCGCTCTTTGCCGATGACAGCAACATTGTCTTTGGCGAGGGCACGCCTACCGAGGCGCAGCAAGCCCAGGGCTTGCCGTACAACAGAGTGTTCGAGCATCGCGTCTATCACCTGAAGTGCAATCCAGACATTATCCTCGTGCAGATAGCCAACTCCATAGACGTGCCTCTGGAGAACAACTTTGAGCAGACGGTGGTGAAGAACGAACCGTCGCTCTTCGTCATCATCGACAATCGCCAGGGTGTGCGCACCATAGCCATACAGAACCGCCGCAAGGCGTTTAGCGCACCAAAGCGTGTGGCGGACATATTGGCGGAGAAAATCAGCAACACTCTTTCTAACAACTATTGCTATTCGTTGCAGATCCTGCCTGATTACTATCCCAAGGACCTCTTCAAAGCGTGGGAGGAACAACAGCGCAACGCACAGGCTATGCAGTTTCCATCTACATACGAAATGTCGGACGAGGAGATATTGCGCAAGGTGCAGATGTTGAAGACGGAAGGCAAGGAGTATTTTGACGACAGCCTTGTACCCTCGTTGCTGGCTATGTCGACAGAAGCCAAGAAGGCGAAATACAAGCAGAAGTACAGAGTGATGCCCGAGGACAAGAAGACAGCTCTGTATGTGGACAAGACAACTGTTTATATGCGCAACCTCCTGACTCTGGCACGTGCTACGGACGAACCCGTGGAGATTGTCACCTATGGCGGCACTACATTCCGCTGCTTTGTAGAGTCGGACGAGGACAACACCGACAAGATTGTGCACCACTCGTTTGACGACCACTTGCTTGAAATGCTCTTCAAGGGTAAGCGTGCCGACGGACAGAAAGCCGAACCTGAGGACATTGACAAAGCAGAAGGCAAGGTTGTTGAAATGCTCAATGACATGAAGCATCTTTCGGAAGACGTTGAAGCGGAGGAGAATGTAGCATGATTGTTCACTTGGACAAGGAGCAGACCCGCCAGATGAGGCGTAAGCTACTGGCTGACAATAGCGACATTGTATTTGTTCTGTTTCACGATACGCTAAAACAACTGCACACCGACGGCGAAACGCAGCTGTCGGCTGTGGAGGCGTTTCTCTCGGCAAGGCAGTTTGCCCAAACTTTGTTGTCGATGAATGAGGCGATGGAGGGGCTTGAGGACGAGCTTGACGACCTTGAGGACGATGCCTACGGCAAGAACGACGCTATGATTATCAGCATCGTGGCGTGTGCAATAATCAAGGCATTTGCCAAGGCCCACGCTACGTCTGTATACGACGAAGTGGTGAAGGCTATCTTGATACGCTGGAACGACCATCCGCTGTTTTTCCCGATGTTGGCTGGTGCAGCACGCAAGGAAGAAAGGCGTTTTGCCGAGAACAAGCGCAATGACCTGCTGCGGTATGAACTGGAGCAAGCTGTGGGCGATGGCGACGGCAAGCAGGCTGTGAGAGAAATAGTGGAAACCGCCAAGGAGACGGATGTAGAGTGTATAAAATCATTGTTGTTTGTGCTTGGCAAGCTGAATGTTGCCCATAGCAATATGTATGATTCGGAATATAATGATCTGTATGACGTGTATGTAAAGAAGACCCAAGTGGTTTATAGCTTTAAAAGCCTTAATGACATTCACGACAATCAAGAAGTTAAAATTGGCAAATGATGGATATGAGCAATATAAAGATTGACTTTTGGGGTGAGGTGAACATCGAAAAAATGTTTGACATTCATGATAATCAAAAGGTGGAAATCTACGCTTGCGGTACGGGGAACAATAATGAAAATCAGAGAAAGGCTTCTGATAACGCCACAACCGAAGACAAGCCTTCGTCTGGCGCTCGCAAGCAATTTCTTTTTATTGACGGAAGGACAACTGAGGAGAATGTTGGTGTGAAGAATCTGGAGAAGGAGAGGTTCTTGGGCTATCTGAGCGAGCATAAGATGAGCGGACGGCGGCTTGTCACAGAAAAGAAAGATGGGTTGAACAAGGCGGTGGTGTGCTTCTTGAAACTGTGGCGCGAGAATGGGCTTACTGCCAAGCTGCCGTCGGGTGGTGCCGTGTTCAGATTTCTTACTGAGGATTGCGGACTGAAAACGGATGTTACGGAAGCGTCCTACAGCAATAAGATAAAGGAATGGATGCGAGGAAATGATTATGATGTAACGACTTATCAAGGTGTGAAAACCTTTTTTTAATACCAAGGCAGGTGGATGATTAGATTTTTAATTATCCACCTGCCTTTTTTTATCTCCATTATAACTTATTGATTACAAGGATTTCCGTGTTTATGGAAAGCCAATCTTGCAGGTGGGCATTGATTGTCCACCTAATGCACCTCTGTTTCTTTACTCTACATTTGCACTCGTAATCCTCACGGTACGCCGATGGCTGCCTATATGTGGGTTGCGAGTATTTTTTTATTGACATTATTAAATCATTTGAATATGACGAACGAGATTCAGATTTTCGAAAGCCCGGAGTTCGGACGGATTCGGACGGTGATGGGCGAGAAGGGCGAACCGCTGTTCTGCTTGGCGGATGTATGCAAGGTGCTTGGGCTGAAGCAGAGCCATGTGAGAGAACGACTTGAAAAGGGGGTCGTTTCAACCGAACCCCTTTCGACAAGAGGTGGAACACAGATGGCTAACTTCGTTAACGAGGACGGTCTGTATGATGTTATCCTCGACAGTTCGCGAGTAGTTGATGCCACAGCAAACAAGAGATTTCGTTGGTTAATATTGGTTAAAAATTCCGAAGTTTTTTTGACAAATATTTCTACTTAGCGAAAAAACAGTAACTTTGCATTATAATTCAACCCAAGATTACATCGGCTTCTGTTCTGAAGCGTAATCTTTCATTTTTTTAGAAAAATCCATGTATAGTAAAGAAGAATTGTCAGCCAAGGATATGGCTGAATTGCAAGATATTGCGCACGAAATGGGCATTGAACCCTCTACGGAAGGCAATGCGGAAGAGCTGGTGTATGCAATACTCGACAGACAGGCCGAGATAGAAGGCAACAAAAACCCGCTCGGAACCAAGCGTCGTCGCACCCGAATCACCAAGAAAGACACCGACCGAGTGTACACCGTGAACGGAAAGGACGGCGAAAACTTCGACGTGAAGAAGAATAAGGCCGACGAAAACGAGCCCAAAGCACCCGCTATGGCACCAACCACAGCCGAAACCGCTACCTTGACACCCGAAGAAATGCTCTCGGCAATACCAAAGCACAGAGGACGCAAGTCGAAAAAGGAACTGGAACTGCTCTCGGCAATACAGGAGCGCAAGCGCCAGGACGAGCTGGCAGCCCAGCAGGCACAGACCACACAGGCCGACTTCGTGCCCGAACTGCCGCAGCCGGAGCCCGAAACCATACAGCCGGAAGCTACGGCAGAAAACGACATGAACGACAACGACATTCCCGAAGCATCCTTTGCACAGCACGAGCCCGCTGCCGACGACAGCGTCAATCAGGACATGCTGGCGCAGCTACAGGCAAAGATAAAGACACACAACGAGACAGCTGACAACAATGCTGCCAACCCCGACGGAGTGTGGGCTGGCGACCCGGGCGACGGCACCGACTTCATCACAGTGGTCGACCTGCCCATCGAAGACCAGGGAGCCATGCCGACATACGACATGTTCGACAATCCCACCACCAACATGCAGCACACGGTGCAGCACACGGCACAGCCCTACATGCAGCAGCAACAGCCCATGCAGCCCGAGGAACCGCTGTACGACTTCACCGACCTCGTAAAGGCAAACGGAGTGCTTGAAGTGATGCCAGACGGATACGGATTCCTCCGCTCAAGCGACTACAACTACCTCTCTTCGCCCGACGACATATACGTGTCGACACAGCAGGTGAAGAGCTACGGACTCAAGACAGGCGACGTAGTAGACTGTCACGTGCGCCCGCCACACGACGGCGAGAAATACTTCCCGCTCACAAGCATCGATATGATCAACGGACGCAACCCCAACGAAATACGCGACCGTGTGGCTTTCGAACACCTCACGCCGCTTTTCCCCGACGAGAAGTTCAACCTCTGCGGCGACCGTGCCACAACCAATCTCAGCACACGCATCGTCGACCTCTTCTCGCCCATAGGCAAGGGACAGCGCGCACTTATCGTGGCACAGCCCAAGACAGGTAAGACAATCCTCATGAAGGACATTGCCAATGCCATAGCTGCCAACCACCCCGAAGCCTACCTTATGATGCTGCTCATCGACGAGCGCCCCGAGGAGGTTACCGACATGGCACGTACAGTCAACGCCGAAGTGATAGCATCTACATTCGACGAGCCTGCCGAACGCCACGTCAAGATAGCCGGAATAGTGCTCGAGAAAGCCAAGAGAATGGTGGAGTGCGGACACGACGTAGTGATATTCCTCGACTCGATAACACGTCTGGCACGCGCATACAACACCGTGTCGCCAGCGTCTGGCAAGGTGCTCACAGGTGGTGTCGACGCCAACGCCCTGCAGAAGCCCAAGCGATTCTTCGGAGCAGCACGCAACATCGAAAACGGAGGCTCGCTCACCATCGTGGCAACAGCCCTCATCGATACAGGCTCGAAGATGGACGAAGTGATATTCGAGGAGTTCAAGGGAACCGGCAACATGGAGTTGCAGCTCGACCGCTCGCTCTCAAACAAGCGCATCTTCCCGGCAGTCAACCTCGTGGCTTCAAGTACGCGTCGTGACGACCTACTGCAGGACAAGACCACGCTCGACCGTATGTGGATTCTGCGCAAGTACATTTCGGACATGAACCCCATCGAGGCGATGAACACCATACACGACCGTATGCACCGCACGCGCGACAACGAGGAGTTCCTGTTATCCATGAACGACTAATATGGAAAAATTCATAGAAGTAAAAGGAGCGCGGGTCAACAATCTGAAGGACATCAGCCTGAAGATACCGCGCGACAAACTTATTGTTATAACCGGAATCTCTGGTTCCGGCAAATCATCGCTGGCTTTCGACACATTGTATGCCGAAGGCCAGCGACGTTATGTAGAGTCGCTTTCTTCGTACGCCAGGCAGTATCTTGGCAGAATGAGCAAACCCGAATGCGACTATATCAAGGGTCTGCCACCGGCAATTGCCGTAGAACAGAAGGTAATATCGCGAAATCCGCGAAGCACAGTGGGTACTTCCACCGAAATATACGAATATCTCCGTCTGCTCTTTGCACGTATCGGCCACACCTACTCGCCCGTAAGCGGCAAGGAGGTGAAGACACATACCGTCGATGACGTGCTGGAGTGTACACGACAATACTCCGAGGGAACGAAGTTTGCCGTCCTGGCACCCCTCAATGTGGTGCAGGGACGCACGCTGCACGAACAGCTCACAGCCGAATTGCAGCAGGGCTACTCGCGCATCTGGTACAAGGGCGAATTCGTACGCATCGACGACTTCATAGCCGAAGACAAGGAGAATGTGAGTGCCGACCAGCTTTATGTGTTGATTGACCGAATGAGCGTAAGCTCTTCTGAATCAAACGTTTCGCGACTGACTGAATCGGTTGAAACTGCCTTTTACGAAGGCAACGGCACCTGCCGCCTCGTGTTCCCTCCATCCAATATCTGCTACGATTTCTCCACCTCGTTTGAGGAGGACGGCATCACGTTTGAGAAGCCTACCGACAGCATGTTCGCATTCAACTCGCCCGCAGGAGCGTGTCCCGAGTGCGAGGGATTCGGCAAGGTGATAGGCATTGACGAGAAGCTGGTTGTGCCCAATACGTCGCTGAGCGTGTACGACGGATGCGTGCAATGCTGGCACGGCGAGAAGCTGGGAACATGGAAGGCCGAATTCTGCCGCAGGGCAGCAGCCGACAAATTCCCCATATTCGAGCCTTACTTCAACCTGACAAGAGCGCAGAAGGACATGCTGTGGCACGGACTGCCGTCCGACCGCAACCGCGACGTACGCGACCGTGTGTGCATCGACTCGTTCTTCCAGATGGTCAAGGAGAACCAATACAAGATACAATACCGCGTGCTGCAAAGCCGCTATCGTGGCAAGACAATCTGCCCCGCATGCCATGGCACCCGACTCAAGAAGGAGGCAACATGGGTGAAGATAGGCGGCATGAGCATAACCGAACTGGTAGAAATGCCTGTGGTGAACCTGAAGGCGTGGTTCGGAAACCTACAGCTCAGCGAGCACGAGGCTAAGATAGCAAAGCGACTGCTCACGGAGATAAACAACCGTCTGCAGTTTCTGCTCGACGTAGGACTGGGCTACCTCACGCTCAACCGCCCCTCCGACTCGCTTAGCGGCGGCGAGAGCCAGCGCATCAATCTCACCACCAATCTCGGAAGCTCGCTCGTAGGCTCGGTCTACATACTCGACGAGCCGAGCATCGGACTGCACAGCCGCGACACCGACAGGCTGATACACGTGCTGCGCGAGCTGCAACAGCTTCACAATACGGTGATAGTAGTGGAGCACGATGAGGACATAATGCGTGCTGCCGACTATATAATAGACGTAGGGCCTGACGCAGGCCGACTCGGTGGCGAGATAGTGTTTGAAGGAACGCTCGACGACATCCTGCACGCCGACCCGGACAAGACGCGCAGCCACACCGTGCGCTACCTCTCGGGAGCCGACAAGATACCTGTGCCGCAGTCAAGACGCCAGTGGAACCATGCCATCAAGATACTGGGAGCGCGAATGAACAATCTGCGCGGAATAGACGCCACCCTGCCGCTCAACGTGCTGACCGTTGTGACTGGAGTGAGCGGCTCGGGCAAGTCGTCGCTCATCAAGGGCATTCTGTATCCTGCCCTGAAGCGCCACCTCAACGAGGCTGCTGACGCTCCGGGCGAATACTCGTCGCTCGAGGGCGACTGGCAGATGGTGAAGCACGTGGAATTTGTCGACCAGAACCCTATAGGCAAGAGCACACGTTCCAATCCTGCCACTTACATCAAGGCTTATGACGCCATACGCCAGCTCTTCGCAAGCCAGCCCCTGGCAAAGCAGGAGGGATATACGGCACAGTACTTCTCGTTCAACGCCGAGGGCGGACGCTGTGAGGAGTGCAAGGGTGCTGGAGTGATAACGGTAGAGATGCAGTTCATGGCAGATCTCGTGCTGGAATGTGACGCCTGCCACGGCAGACGCTTCAAGAAGGAAATACTTGACGTGCGATTCCACGACAAGAACATCTACGACGTTCTGAACATGACTGTACGTGAAGCCATCGAGTTCTTTGAGAAGTATGGCGAAAAGCAGATTGCCGACAAGTTGCGGCCGCTTGATGCCGTAGGACTGGGATACATCAAGCTGGGACAAAGCTCGTCAACCCTCTCGGGAGGTGAGAACCAGCGCGTCAAGCTTGCCTACTTCATCGGACAGGAACGTCAGGACCCCACGCTCTTCATATTCGACGAGCCTACGACAGGTCTGCACTTCCACGACATCCATCGACTGCTCAAGGCGTTCAATACGCTCATAGAGAAAGGACACTCTATAATCGTTATCGAGCACAATATGGACGTGATAAAATGTGGCGACTATGTGATTGACCTCGGTCCCGACGGAGGTAACAAGGGCGGCAATATCGTCTGCTGCGGCACTCCCGAAGAAGTGGCAAGATGCCGTGAGAGTGCTACAGGACGTTATCTGAGCGAGAAGCTGAGGGCGGATTAGCGGAGTAAAATCAATACACTACGCTAAAAGAATGATATAATCTATAAAGAATAGAGCCTTACTTTTAAAAGTGAGCTCAGTAAAGAACAACATAGCTGATTTCTTATGGAGATTGACTATGTTGTTCTTTTTTTTTTAAGTCAGGCTGAAGATGCCTGTGGGCAGCGTGCGGCGTAGAGCTTCTACCTTCACGTCTTCGCCCACACGTATTCCTGCATCTTCGAGCGTACGGCAGACGGTGGCGAGAGCCAGCTCAGGCTTGTTGTTCTCCTGACTGAGGTGGCACAGCCATATGTGCTTGAGGCGGTCGGTAAGGTTCGCAGCCAGGGCCTGTGCACATTGCACGTTGCTCAGGTGGCCATGTCCGTTCCTGATGCGGTCTTTGAGATAGCGTGGATAGGGACCAGCCTCGAGCATCTGCGGGTCGTAGTTGGCCTCTATTACCAGGTAGTCGGCACGGCTTATGAGCTGCTTCATCTCGTCGGTAATGGCGCCTACATCCGTGAGCAGACAGAATACAATACCGTCAGCCTCAATCAGATAACCCACATTGTCGGAGCTGTCGTGAGGCACGTCAAAGGGAGTGATATGGAAGTCGCCCACGTCGAAACTCTCTCCCTTCACAACCTTCATACGGTTGGATTGGGCGAGCTTGCAGCGCATGCAGTAGTTGCGGTCCATGCCGGCATGAACCGTCTCCGTAGCGTAGACAGGCAGATTGAACTTCTTGCTCAGGCTTCCCACCGACTTGATGTGGTCGGCATGGTCGTGAGTGACGAGAATGCCGTCGAAACCGTCCACAAACCGCAGTCCGTAATCATGAAACGCCTTCTTGAGCGACCTCGTTCCTACGCCAACATCAATAAGCAGACCCGAATTCTGTGTGTATATGTAGTAGCAGTTGCCGCTACTTCCGCTTCCAAAAGATATGAAATTCAGCATTTTTTTCTTCTATAAACATTAAAATACCGGCAAGGGCAAGTGCAGAATATAGATGCATTTGCCTTTGTCGGTTTGGATTTTCATACAAAATTAAGCAAAAGAGGTGAATATGCCAAAGAAAATAAGTAATTTTGTAGTTGTAATCAACCAAAGAAGTTATAGGGTATGTCAGCAAAACAAACAATACTCATCTCCTTCGCCCTTGTCGCTGCGTTGTGCCTTGCAAGCGCATGCTCGCTAAAAGACGATGCAGCTGTGGAAACCTGTGCCAAAAGCTTCGGCCAGAACTACTTCAATCTGCGTCTGCAGCAGGCTTCGGGGCTGTGTACCGACCGCTCGTACAAGTGGATTGAATTCTACGCGTCGAACATCAGCCAGGACGACGTGGACGTGCTGAACGCGCAGACCGACAGCGCATTGTGCGACATTGACGACATAGACATCGACGGCGACAGCGCACGGGTGAAAATGACGGTACGCAACTTCCTGTTGTGCGACTCAATAGGACGCCCAGGCAGAATGTGCAAGGAAGGCAAATGCCGGCTGACACTAAGAAAGGAAGGGGAAATGTGGAAGGTAGACCTCGACGGCCCCGTCACAAAAACAGAAGAATAAGAAACGAAAATATGATATCAATAGAAGGACTCTCAGTTGAGTTCAGCGCAAAGCCATTGTTCAGAAATGTGAGCTTTGTAGTGAACGACCGCGACCGCATAGCCCTTGTGGGCAAGAACGGAGCAGGCAAGTCGACCATGCTGAAGATAATATGCGGATTGCAGAAACCTACAGACGGCAAGGTGGCAATACCCAACGACACCACTATAGGCTACCTGCCACAGGTGATGATTCTGCAGGACAACACCACCGTGAAGGAGGAGGCTCGCAAGGCTTTCTCGGACGTGACAAAGATGAAGGCACGTATTGACGACCTTAACCGCCAGTTGACAGAGCGTACCGATTACGAGAGCGAATCGTATGCCGCACTTGTGGAGAAGTTTACGCAGGAGCACGACCGCTTCATGATGATGGGCGGCGACAACTATGAGGCTGAGATAGAGCGTACGCTGACAGGTCTGGGCTTCCTGCGTACCGATTTCGACCGTCCCACGAGCGAGTTCTCGGGAGGTTGGCGCATGCGTATCGAGCTGGCAAAGATTCTGTTGCGCCGTCCCGACATACTGCTGCTCGACGAGCCTACCAACCATCTCGACATCGAAAGTATAGGATGGCTGGAGCGATTCCTGCAGCAGAGTGCCAAGGCCGTGGTGCTGGTGAGCCACGACCGTGCCTTTATTAATAATGTGACAAACCGCACCATAGAGATCACCTGCGGACAGGTGAACGACTATCGTGTGAAATACGACGAATACATAAAGCTGCGCGACGAACGCCACGAACAGCAGTTGCGTGCCTACGAGAACCAGCAGAAGGAAATAGCCGACATCAAGGACTTCATAGAGCGGTTCCGCTATAAGCCAACCAAGGCTGTGCAGGTGCAGAGCCGCATAAAGCAGCTGGAGAAGATTGTGCCTATTGAGGTGGACGAGGTGGACAATGCCACGATGCACCTGAAGTTTCCACCATGTCTGCGCTCGGGCGACTATCCCGTGATATGCGACGGAGTGGGCAAGAGCTATGGCGACCACAACGTGTTCTCGGATGTAGACCTCACCATCAAGCGAGGCGAGAAGGTGGCGTTCGTAGGCAAGAACGGCGAGGGTAAATCAACGCTCGTGAAGTGTATTATGGGCGAGATTCCGTTCGACGGCAACCTGAAGGTTGGACACAACGTGCAGATAGGCTACTTTGCCCAGAACCAGGCGCAGCTGCTCGACGGCGAACTGACCGTGTTTGAGACCATTGACAATGTGGCAAAGGGCGACATCCGACTGAAGATAAAGAACATACTGGGCTCGTTCATGTTCTGTGGCGAGGATGTGGACAAGCAGGTGAAGGTGCTCTCGGGAGGCGAACGCAGCCGACTGGCAATGATAAAGCTGCTGCTCGAACCCGTCAATCTGCTTATCCTCGACGAGCCTACCAACCATCTCGACATTCCATCGAAAGAGGTGCTTAAGGAGGCAATACTCGCCTTCGACGGAACAGCCATCATCGTAAGCCACGACCGCGAATTCCTTGACGGTCTCGTAAGCAAGGTGTACGAATTCGGCGGAGGCAAGGTGCGCGAGCACTTGGGCGGCATCTACGACTATCTGCGGGCGCACAACGTGGAAGACATGGCAGCCCTGAACACGGCAAGCACGTTTGCTGCAAATTCTGCTAATGCCGATTCGGCAAATAAAGCTGACGACACAGAGAAATCGCAGGCTAAGGAAAGCTATGCCGAGCACAAGGAGAAGCAGAAGAAAATACGCAAGATAGAGAAACTCGTCAAGGAGTCGGAGGCTAAGATAGAGTCGATGGAAAACCGACTGAAGGAACTCGACGAGAAGCTATGTACGCCCGAAGGCGCATCCGACATGCAGCTCGTCAACGAATACACATCCGTAAAGATGCGTATGGACGAGGAAGAGGAACGCTGGACGCAACTATCGGAAGAACTTGAGTCGCTGGCGTGACAAATCGTAAAATAGGGCGCTCGTATTTGCATAAAAATGACATTTATAAGCCATTATATGAGTCAATCGTGTTATAATGAGCTGACAGGACATTAAAAAACGGCAAAATCATATTCTAAAAACAGAAAAATTTGTAACTTTGCCGAGGATAGCACCCCTAACATGTCAAATATTCATGCTTGATAGGCATGAAGCCTTATGTATCTCAACAAAACACAAAGCTTATGCAGATAGCAATAGTCAAGTATAATGCTGGTAACATTAGGTCGGTAGTCAACGCCTTGCAACGCATCGGGTGCAATCCCGTTATAACAGATTCGCCAGAAGCGTTGATGTCGGCAGACAAGATTATATTCCCCGGACAGGGGGCTGCCGGCGAGACAATGAAGTATCTGAAAGAACACAACCTCGACAGGCTGATAAGAGCATTACGCCAGCCCGTACTTGGAATATGTATAGGACAGCAGCTCATGTGCCGACATTCGGAAGAGGACAACACCGACTGTCTGGGAATATTCCCCGTCGACGTGAAGCGCTTTGTCCCTACAGACAGCAGCGAAAAGGTGCCTGCCATGGGATGGAACAACATACACAACCTCAAGACGGGGCTGTTTGAGCACGTCGGCGAAGACGATTTCGTGTATTTCGTACATAGCTATTATGTGCCCGTGTGCGATTATACCATCGCTGAGGCCGACTATACTCTGCCATTCAGCGCAGCTCTGAGAAAGGACAACTTCTACGCAACTCAGTTTCACCCCGAAAAGAGTGGCAGCGTAGGCGAACAGATATTAAGAAACTTCATTGAACGCATATGATAGAACTGATACCTGCCATCGATATTATCAACGGCGAATGCGTAAGGCTCACCAAGGGCGACTACTCGCAGAAGAAAGTGTATGGCAAGCCGATAGATATGGCTGCCGAACTGGAAAGGACAGGTTTCAAGCGACTTCATATGGTCGACTTGGACGGGGCGAAGTCCAAACACGTTGTGAATGCTGACGTACTAAGCGAAGTGTGCAAGGGTACAAATCTCAAGGTGGATTTCGGTGGCGGCATCAAGACGCAGCACGACATGGACACGGCTTTCGACAACGGAGCGTCGATGGTGACGATAGGAAGCATCTCGTATACCAATCCCGAGATGTTTGCCGATTGGCTGAAACGTTACGGACCGGAGCGTATAATATTAGGCGCAGACGTGCTTGACGGCAAGATAGCCATAAACGGATGGCTGGAACATACCGAACGTGACATATTCGATTTTATCGCCTTCTACAAGGCCAAAGGCATAAGCCAGGTGTTGTGTACCGACATCTCAAAGGACGGAGCACTCTCAGGCACATCCATCGAGTTGTACCGTAAGATAATGAAGCGCTTCCCCGACCTTCACCTCATAGCAAGTGGAGGCGTGTCGTCGGCCGATGACATTATCGCTCTTGACGAGGCAGGCATTCCGGCTGTAGTGTTCGGAAAGGCTTACTACGAAGGACGCATAGACATAGAACGTATAAGTCACCTCATTTAAAAAAATGAACGATTATGGGACTTGCCAAAAGAATCATACCATGCCTTGATGTGAAAGACGGACAGACCGTTAAGGGTGTCAACTTCGAGAATCTGCGCAACGCAGGCGACCCCGTGGAGCTTGCAAGACGATATAGCGAAGAGGGAGCTGACGAACTGGTGTTTCTCGACATCACAGCAAGTGCTGAAGGACGCAATACATTCACCGAGATGGTGGAAAGAGTAGCCAAAGTGATAAACATTCCGTTTACTGTTGGCGGTGGCATCAACGCCTTTTCTGATGTTGAGCGTCTGCTGTATGCAGGAGCCGACAAGGTGAGCATCAACTCGGCTGCAATACGCAACCCGCAGCTTATAGACGAAATATCGTCGAAGTTCGGTTCGCAAGTGTGCGTATGTGCTATTGACGCACGCCAGGAGACCGATGGCGAATGGTATTGCTATGTAAAGGGTGGGCGAGAGCGCACCGAACGCCGTCTGTTCGATTGGGCTGCTGAGGTGGCCGACCGAGGAGCTGGCGAAATACTCTTCACCAGCATGAATCACGACGGAGTGAAGACCGGCTATGCCAACGGGGCGCTTGCGCAGCTGTCGACGCTGCCAATACCCATTATAGCAAGTGGAGGAGCGGGCAACATGCAGCACTTCTACGATGCTTTCAGCATAGGTAGGGCTGACGCGGCTCTTGCTGCAAGCGTGTTTCATTTTGGCGAGATAAGCATTCCGGAACTCAAACGGTTTCTGAATGGAAAGGGAGTGAAAACAAGAATATAAAAAAGAACCTCATAAATAAAACGATTGGTTATGAATATAGATTTCGAAAAGATGAACGGACTCGTTCCTGCTATTATACAAGACAATACAACACGTAACGTGCTGATGCTTGGCTACATGAATCGCGAAGCCTACGAGAAGACTCTGGCTACGGGCAAGGTGACCTTCTGGAGCCGCTCACGCAACTGCTTGTGGACAAAGGGCGAGACATCTGGCAATTTTCTCAATCTCGTAGACATAAAGGTGGATTGCGACAACGACACTCTCCTGGTTAGAGTGAACCCTACCGGACCTGCCTGCCATCTCGGTACTGACACCTGCTGGGGCGAGACCAATGATGCCAACCCGCTGCTGTTCCTCACCGAACTGCAGGACTTCATCAACAAGCGTCATGAGGAAATGCCCGAAGGCTCGTACACCACGTCGCTGTTCAAGGACGGACTGAACCGTATGGCACAGAAGGTGGGCGAGGAGGCTCTTGAGGCTGTAATCGAGGCTACAAACGGCACCAACGACCGACTCATATATGAGGCTTCCGACATGTTCTATCACTTGATTGTGCTGCTCACAAGCAAGAGACTGCGTATAGAAGACATAGCCAAGGAACTCAAGGAGCGCCATGCTCCAAGTTGGCACAAACATTAAAATATAAGAATTCAAAAAACATATCGATATTATGTTGATAGAATATAACAAGGTCAATATCTATCAGGCTGACGAGATGATTCTCGAAGGCGTGGATTTTCAAGTGGATGCTGACCAGTTTGTATATATAATAGGTAAGGTGGGGTCGGGAAAGTCGACTCTGCTTAAAACCCTATATTGCGAGGTGGATATCGACAAGGACGATGCCGAGACTGCCAATGTGCTCGGTAGAGACTTGACAACGTTGAAGCGTAAGGACGTTCCGGCTCTGCGTCGTGATATGGGCATTATATTCCAGGACTTCCAGCTGCTTCACGACCGTAACATCTACAAGAATCTGGAGTTTGTACTCCATTCTACCGGATGGAAGGACAAGAAGGAAATTGACGACCGTATAGACAATGTGCTGGCGGCTGTGGGTATGGAAGACAAGAAATTCAAGTGCCCGCACGAACTCTCAGGTGGTGAACAGCAGCGTATTGCTATTGCACGTGCCCTGCTCAATCATCCCAAGATGATCGTAGCCGATGAGCCGACAGGCAATCTTGATCCCGATACAGCCGAGAAGATTGTCGGACTGCTCTATGAGATTAGTCATACGGGTACCCCCGTGGTGATTTCAACCCACAACCACGGACTGATTGAACGTTTCCCAGGTCGCGTTTATAAATGTGAGGAGGGAAAACTGATTGAGATGACAGACAAAACAAACAAAGAAAATAACAAATAAAAATATACACACTATGAAAGTAATGAAGTTTGGAGGAACCTCCGTAGGAACACCAGAGCGCATGAAGTCGGTAGCGGCAATGGTGTCAGAATCGGGCGAACAGGTTTTCATTGTCCTCTCGGCAATGTCGGGAACAACCAACTCGCTTGTCGAGATTTCAAACTATCTCTACAAGAAGAATTCGGATGGAGCTAATGATGTAATCAACAATCTCGAAAGAAAATATATGGACCATGTGGAGCAACTCTACTCCACAGACGAATACAAGCAGCGTACCAAGGAATTCCTTGCCTCCGAATTCAACTATCTGCGTTCTTTCACCAAGGACTTGTTTACAAGCTTTGAGGAGAAGAACATCGTGGCTCAGGGCGAGATAATGAGCACCAATATGGTGGCAAACTATCTTGAGGAGCAGGGTGTTAAGGTGTGCTTGCTCTCGGCTCTCGACTTCATGAGAACTGACAAGAATGCCGAACCCGACTCACAGTATATCAAGGAGAAGCTTGGCGCCATCATGAAGGAGAACGAGGGCTACCAGATTTACATTACTCAGGGCTTTATCTGCCGCAACGCTTATGGCGAGGTGGACAATCTTCTGCGTGGCGGAAGCGACTTCACAGCTTCGCTCATCGGTGCCGCTCTTCCTGCCGAGGAAATCCAGATCTGGACCGATATCGACGGAATGCATAACAACGATCCGCGTGTCGTAGAAAATACAGAGGCAATACGTCAACTCAACTTTGAGGAGGCTGCCGAGTTGGCTTACTTCGGTGCCAAGATTCTGCACCCCACATGTGTGCAGCCTGCCAAGTTTGCCGGCATCCCTGTACGCCTGAAGAACACTCTCGACCCTAAGGCTGAAGGCACCATTATCGACAACGTGCTGCTGAAGGGCAAGATCAAGGCTGTTGCAGCTAAGGACAACATTACTGCCATCAAGATTAAGTCGTCGCGCATGCTCTTTGCTACTGGTTTCCTGCGCAAGGTGTTCGAAATCTTCGAGTGCTATCAGACTCCCATCGACATGATTACCACGAGCGAGGTGGGTGTTTCGATGAGTATTGACAACACTTCACATCTCAACGAGATTGTTGACGAGCTGAAGAAGTATGGCACAGTTACAGTCGATTCAGACATGTGTATTGTATGTGTTGTGGGCGACCTCGACTGGAGCAACCTTGGCTTTGAGACTCTTGTTCTCGATGCTATGAAGAATATTCCCGTGCGTATGATTTCATACGGAGGAAGCAACTACAACATTTCCTTCCTGATAAGAGAGGCGGACAAGGCACGTGCTCTTCAGAACCTTTCAGACGTACTGTTCAATAAGAAGTAAAAAATAGAAAAACATCAGTAAATGTTCCCCGTAGATAAATTTCAGGATACACGCACGCCGTTCTACTATTACGACACACAGCTTCTGCGTGAGACACTTAAGACCATCAATGAAGAGAGTGGCAAGCATGCCAACTATCATGTTCATTACGCAGTCAAGGCCAATGCCAACCAGAAGATTCTGCACATCATAAGCCAATACGGACTGGGAGCAGATTGTGTGAGTGGCGGCGAGATAAAGGCAGCTCTTGAGGCTGGCTTTCCTGCCGACAGCATAGTATATGCTGGAGTAGGCAAGAGCGATTGGGAGATAGAACTCGGACTTCAGAACGATATCGCCTGCTTCAATGTAGAGTCGATAGCCGAGCTTGAGGTGATTAACGAACTTGCACAAAAGCACGGCAAAAAGGCTCGTGTAGCGTTCCGTATCAATCCTAACATCGGCGCGCATACACATGCCAACATTACTACCGGACTTGCTGAGAACAAGTTCGGAATTGCCATGCAGGACATGGACAAGGTTATTGATGAGGCTCAGACGATGGCGAATGTTGAAGTTATCGGACTCCATTTCCATATTGGTTCTCAGATACTTGACATGGGCGACTTCAAGGCTTTGTGTAACCGTATAAACGACTTGCAGAGCCAGTTGACCAAGCGCAATGTATTTGTCCAGAACATAAATGTTGGTGGCGGATTGGGCGTTAGCTACGACAATCCCGACCGTGAGCCGATTCCCAACTTCAAGGAATACTTCAACACTTATGCCACACACTTGCGTCTGCGCGAAGACCAGCAGCTGCACTTCGAACTTGGCCGCTCGGTAGTGGCACAATGCGGTTCGCTCATAACACGCTTGCTTTACGTAAAGCAGGGTTCGTACAAGCAGTTTGCCATTGTTGATGCAGGCATGACCGACCTGATACGTCCTGCTCTATATCAGGCCTTGCACAAGATACAGAACATCAGCAGCGACGAGCCTAATGAGACATACGATGTAGTAGGTCCGATATGCGAGTCGAGCGACGTGTTTGCCAAAGCCATCGACCTCAACAAGTGTCATCGTGGCGATTTGCTTGCAATACGTTCTGCGGGAGCCTATGGCGAGATAATGGCAAGTGGTTACAACTGCCGTCCTTTGCCGGAAGGATACATTTCTGAAGAATTCAGATAAGATATGATAATTGATACAATATCAATAATTTCATGCATAATCATCACCGTGCTTTTGGTAGTGTCGGTCGTGGCCAATCCGTTCTTCCGCAAGACGGATAAGGCTGACGACTTTGACACTCCCAACTCTGTCAACGACAGCGATATGCCACGGATTACAGTACTTGTGCTTGCCAATAACAACGCGCAGGCTCTTGACGCTAATCTGTCAATCATCCTTACACAGGACTACGCTCCGGGTTACGAGGTGATAGTGGTAGGGGAGAAGGGCGATTTGCCAACAGAAGCGGTTGTCGAACAGTATGCACATCGTGGCCATCTGTATGCTACGTACATTCCTCACCGCTCGCTCTTTATGAGCAAGTCGAAGCTTGCTGTGGCTCTCGGCGTAAAGGCTGCGCACAATGAGTGGATAGTTATGGTCAATGCCGAATGTCGTCCGCAGTCTGACGTGTGGCTCAAGACGCTTGCTTCACGTATGGACAGCGATGCCAATCTGGTTATGGGCTATAGCAATTACGATTCAGAGGCGCGAGGATATTACCGCTTTGCACGTTTGCGTACGATGTGTTATATGTTGCGTCGTGCTGTTGGTTCAGTTGCCTATCGCACCAATGGCACCAACATAGCGTTCCGACGTTCGGAATTCATAGCTCAGGAAGGCTATCGTGGCAATCTGCAGCTTGTAAATGGCGAGTACGACTTCATCATCAACAAGTATGCACAGCCAGGACAGACACGTGTTGTTACAGCCGAGGACGCATGGATACGTGAAGACAGTCCTACATCCAAGCAATGGCACGATCGTGACATCTGTTATGCTCATATACGCAAGTTCCTGAGCCGTTCGACAGCACCACGCACTCTGTTCAACTTCGACATGACTATGATGTACGCCAATTATGCAGCTTTGGTTGCTTCGATAGTTCTGTCAGCCGTGTCTCAACGATGGATACTGCTTGCTGTAGCAGCTTTGTATCTTGTGCTGACAATCGTGCTGCGCTCGCTCATAGCCCGCAAGGTGTATGTTAAGTTTGGCGAGGAAATACCCGCATGGCGTACGGTCTTCTACGAACTGTCTATAGTGTGGCGTCAGTTGTCAACCAAAATTCGCTATTCACGGGCCGACCAATACGATTTCACAACTCATAAATTATAATGAGAATAAAATACGTCATACCATCCAAGCCAAGCCCCTCATACATCAACATCGAGATGTGGCAGATGCTGGTTCACGAACTTACAGTTTGTGATCAGGTAGATATTGTGGACATGTCACCCGACATTGTCCACATTTTTGGCATTTGGAACATGCATAATGTACGTCTGGTGGAGCAATATCGAAGCAAGGATATTCCCGTTGTGTTCACCTCGATAAATGGTGTGCTTAGTATTGTGAATCGTGATGGCCGTCAGGTAAATAGTCCTAATATCATATATGCAGTACGTCGTATTGTCCGCTCTGGTGCGGTAGTACATGCATGTGGACAGTTGGAGCAGACTTTCTTAAGTGGTTTTGCCAAGTCTTCTGGCATACATGTCATCACAAATGCTGCATTTACTTCTACTGTATCTGTTGATGATATGGTAGCGTTGTTCCGCTCGCTCTACGGTAGTGCGATACGGTCTAACGACATAGCCGTACGCAATCGTATAAGCCGGCAGATTGCAAAGTACAACATTCAGGACAAGTCGATACATGATATATGTACACGTCTTATGTATATCCGTCAGCGCTTCAAGATGCTCAACATACCGCAATCCGTACTTGACGAGACATCACAGGCAATGATTGATAGCGACTATGACGAGAAATCCATGCGACGTGCCCTCGACGAAATGCATCTGTCTAAATTTGCCTCATACACCATGGCGTTGCTCGAATCCAACAGTAGCCTTACCGAAGGTTTCATGCCAATCGACAGTCTCGATGGCAAAGTGGTGAGCGACATGCAAAAGCTAATAATTAACTAACATAAAAGCAAGTTATACTAAAATGGCAAACATACATCCCCCTAAACAGCAGGACATGAAGTATCTTCATCTGTTGGCTCAGTCGTTTCCCAATATCTCTGAGGCAAGCATGGAGATAATAAACCTTCAGGCTATTCTGAACCTCCCTAAAGGTACAGAACACTTCCTTGCTGACATTCATGGCGAGTACGAGGCATTCCAGCACATCCTGAAGAACGCTTCGGGCAATATTCAGCGCAAGGTGAACGAGCTGTTCGGCAACACCATGCGCGAGTCGGACATGAAGGAACTTTGCACCCTCATCTATTATCCCGACCAGAAACTCGAACTGATAAAGGCTGCCGAGCCTAACATCATCGACTGGTATCGCATCACGCTTCATCAGCTCGTCTCGGTATGTCGTCTTGTAGCGAGCAAGTACACCCATTCCAAGGTGCGCAAGTCGTTGCCCCACGATTTCTCGTATATCATCCAGGAACTCCTTCATGAGCGTACCGATGATGCCAACAAGGCAGATTATGTAAACGTGATTATCGACACCATAATATCCACAGGTCGTGCCGACGACTTCATCGTTGCTATCTCCAATGTCATCCAGCGTCTGTCCATCGACCAGCTTCATATACTTGGCGACATTTACGACCGCGGTCCTGGTGCACACATCATTCTTGACACCCTGTCGTCCTATCATTCATGGGACATACAATGGGGCAATCACGACATTCTGTGGATGGGAGCCTTGGCAGGCAATCGTGCTTGCCAATGTAATGTCATCCGTCTGTCGTTGCGCTACGCCAATCTTGCCACCCTTGAAGAGGGCTACGGCATAAATCTTGTGCCGCTTGCCACGTTTGCAATGGAGACATATGGCGACGACCCATGCGAGGAGTTTATCCCAAAGATAGCGTCAGCCGACTCGGCACGTATTGACCAGAAGACAAGTCGTCTGACGGCTCTTATGCACAAGGCCATTACCATCATACAATTCAAGGAGGAGGCAGCCATCATCAGGCGCAATCCGGCATGGAAGATGTCCGATCGTATGTTGTTCAACAAAATAGACTATCAGAAGGGTACCATCCTTCTTGATGGCAAGGAGTATGAACTCAAGAGCAACTCTTTCCCGACCATCGACCCTCGCCATCCCGACCGTCTCACGCCAGAGGAGAAGCAGCTTATGGACAAACTCAACCACTCGTTCCAGGTGTCGGAGAAACTGCACAAGCACATCCGTATGCTTCTTCAGCATGGTTGCATGTACGCTATATATAATAACAATCTGCTCTTCCATGCCTCTATTCCGCTCAATGCCGACGGCTCGTTGAAGGAAGTGGAGATTGCTCCCGATGTGAAGTGCTCGGGCAAGGAATTGCTCTACAACATCGGTATGATGATACGTACAGCATTCCAGACCGACTCAAGCGCGGAGGAGCGCACCTATGCCACCGATTATTTCCTGTATCTGTGGTGTGGACCTGACAGCCCGTTGTTCGACAAGTCGAAGATGGCTACCTTCGAGCGCTACTTCATAGCTGACAAGGCGACACACAACGAGGAGAAGGGCAACTACTTCAAGCTGCGCGACAATGAGCAGATAGTCGACAATATAATGGACGCTTTCGGGGTGAAAGGCGAAAATCGTCATATTATCAACGGCCATGTGCCCGTACATGTATGCAATGGCGAGAATCCTGTCAAGGCCAACGGCAAGCTTATGGTTATTGACGGAGGCTTCTCGCAGGCTTATCATAAGGAGACGGGCATAGCCGGATACACACTTGTCTACCATAGCCGTGGATTTGTACTCGTTCAGCACGAGCCTTTCACGTCTACCCTTGATGCCATACAGAAATGTACCGACATCAAGTCTACAACGCAGATAGTTGAGATGTCTGCCCATCGTATGCGTGTAGCCGATACCGACATAGGTTGCGAGTTGTCCAAGCAGATTAACGACCTGCAACAGTTGCTCTATGCCTTCCGTCATGGATACATCAAGGAGGCTATGTCCAACAAATGATATAGGAAACACACGGACAATTAAATAGATACAATAATGATTAGAAGAGTCAGAATACAGGATGCAGCCGATATGGTGGCTATATATAATAGGTATATAACCGACACGACTGTAACGTTCGAGATAGAACCTATATCAGTCTGTGAGATGCAGAAGCGTATAAGTGACATAGCCTCCTCATTTCCTTATTTCGTCTATGAAGATCAGGGTAGGGTAGTAGGCTATGCTTATGTACATCGATGGAAGGAGCGTGCAGCCTATGCTCACACTCTCGAAACCACCGTATATCTCAATCCTGACCTACGCCATTCGGGCATAGGCACCACCTTGATGCAGCATGTCATTAATGAGTGTCGTGCTCAGGACTACAAGGTGCTCATAGCCTGTATTACTGCTGAGAATAGCGATAGTCTTGAGTTTCACAGGCACTTGGGCTTCACGCAGTCATCACTCTTCCACAATGTAGGTGAGAAGTTCGGCCGCTTCCTCGATGTCATAGATATGGAGTTGCAGCTATAAAAGTAAACACAGCCCCTAAAAAATAATTTCAGGAATAATAACAAATAAACTTTAATTATGAACAGAACCATCATTACAGTAGTAGGCAAGGACACCAAGGGTATCATTGCTAAAGTGTGCACTTATCTTGCCGACAACAATGTCAACATCCTTGACATTTCGCAGACCATCGTGCAGGAGTATTTCAATATGATGATGATTGTTGACATGACCAAAATGGAGAAGCCTTTCGTTCAGGCTGCCGACGAACTTACAAAGCTTGGCGAGAGCGTGGGCGTGCAGGTAAAGTGCCAGCGCGAGGAGATATTCGATGTAATGCACAGAATCTAATCACTCATAAACACAATAGTACGTCATGATAAATATCAATGAAGTTATCGAAACCAACAAGATGATAGAGAAGGAGAACTTCGACGTGCGCACCATCACCATGGGCATAAGCCTTATGGACTGCGTGAGCGACGACCTCTCCACACTCTGCAACAATATCTACAACAAGATAACACGTCTCGCCAAGGACCTCGTCAGCACAGGCGAGCAGATATCAAAGGAATTGGGTGTGCCCATTGTAAACAAGCGTATTGCCATCACACCTATTGCTCTTGTGGGCGGTAATGCCTGCAAGACATCCGACGACTATGTAGAGCTTGCCCGTACTCTCGACCGTGCAGCCAAGGCTGTAGGTGTAAATTTCCTTGGTGGCTATTCGGCTATCGTTTCTAAGGGAATGACCCATAGCGACGAGCTTATGATACGCTCTATTCCTAAGGCTCTTGCCGAGACCGACCTTATTTGTAGCTCGGTTAATATCGGTTCTACAAAGACTGGTATCAATATGGATGCCGTGCGCCTTATGGGCGACATCGTGCGCCAGACTGCTGAGGAGACTAAGGAACGCATGTCGATAGGTTGCGCCAAGCTTGTTGTTCTGTGTAATGCTCCCGACGACAATCCCTTTATGGCTGGTGCCTTCCTCGGAGTGAGCGAGCCTGATGCTGTGGTAAGCGTGGGCGTGAGCGGTCCGGGCGTAGTAAAGTATGCTTTGGAACAGGTACGTGGCGAGAACTTTGAGGTGCTTTGTGAGACCATCAAGCGTACAGCCTTCAAGATTACACGTGTAGGCCAGCTTGTAGCCAAAGAGGCTTCACGCCGACTTGGCATTCCTTTCGGCATTATCGACCTCTCGCTTGCTCCAACTCCAGCAGTTGGCGATTCTGTTGCAGATATTCTTCGCGAGATAGGTCTTGAGCATCCGGGAGCACCTGGCACAACAGCTGCCCTTGCTTTGCTTAACGACCAGGTCAAGAAGGGAGGCATTATGGCTTCCTCATACGTAGGTGGTCTTAGTGGTGCCTTCATACCGGTAAGTGAGGACCAGGGCATGATTGATGCCGTAGAGGCAGGAGCCCTTACTATCGAGAAACTTGAGGCTATGACGTGCGTTTGCTCCGTAGGTCTCGATATGATAGCCATCCCCGGCGACACTCCTTCTACAACAATTGCCGGTATTATAGCCGACGAGGCAGCCATCGGTATGATTAATCAGAAGACTACAGCCGTGCGCATTATTCCTGCCATCGGCAAGAAGGTTGGCGATCAGGTAGACTTTGGCGGACTCTTGGGTTATGCTCCCATTATGCCGGTCAACACCTTCTCGTGCCAGCCGTTCGTAGACCGTGGTGGACGCATTCCGGCTCCGATTCACAGTTTCAAGAACTAACGTAATAAAGATAAATATCCAAATGCTCAACAACAATACCATTTGCGCCATCGCTACCGCCCCTGGTGGTGCTATTGGCATTATTCGTATCTCAGGCCCAAAAGCCATTAATATAGCCGACAGGATTTTCCGTCCTGTCGGCTCAACTCTTTCTTTGTCCGAGCGCAAGGCTTACACTCTTGCTTTCGGCAATATTGTCAACACTAATAACGACGTCGTCGACGAGGTGCTTGTATCCATATTCCGCGCGCCTCATTCGTATACAGGAGAGGATTCTGTAGAGATTTCATGCCATGGTTCTGCTTATGTGCTTCAGCAGGTTATGCTTCTGCTTACCGAGAATGGCTGCGTGCCAGCCGGACCGGGCGAGTTCACGCAACGTGCTTTCCTTAATGGCAAGATGGACCTCTCGCAGGCAGAAGCCGTTGCCGACCTTATCAGCTCTACCAATAAGGCTACGCACGATATGGCTATGAGCCAGCTCAAGGGCCACTTCAGCAACGAATTGGCCCACCTCCGTGCCCATCTGCTTAAGCTGACATCATTATTGGAATTGGAGCTCGACTTCTCCGACCATGAGGAACTGGAGTTTGCCGACCGTTCCGAACTCTACACACTTGCCAACGATATCCATAAGCGTCTTCTCTCGCTTGCCCGTTCCTTTGAGGTAGGCAACGCCTTGAAGAATGGCATCCCCGTAGCCATAGTTGGCAACACCAACGTAGGAAAGAGCACGCTCCTCAATCATCTGCTGCATGAGGATAAGGCTATTGTGAGCGATGTACACGGAACAACAAGAGATTTTATCGAGGACACCACCGTTATTAACGGCATACAGTTCCGCTTTGTCGATACTGCTGGAATCCGCGATACTGATGATGTTGTTGAAAATATAGGTATAGAGCGTACTTATCAGAAGATACAGGAGGCCAAGATTGTGCTTTGGCTTATCGACAAGCAACCCACCGAAGCTGAGATAGAAGACATAAAGGAGCGCGTGGAAGGCAAGAAACTTATCGTTGTAAGAAACAAGATTGACCTCACCAGCTCATCATTGGATAATTCCTCATCGGCGAAGCCAACAATTCAACAACTCTTCATTGGCGAAGCCGACAATTCAAAATTCAAAACTCAAAATTCAAAACTCCCCATAGTGGACATCAGCGCCAAGTACGGCACCAATATCCCCATGCTTGAACAGCTTATAGTAGAAGCTGCCGACATCCCACAAATCTCCGAAAGCGACATAGTCATTACATCCGTACGTCACTATTCTGCGTTGCTGCATGCCGACGAAAGTCTGCAACGTGTTATCGACTCCATGAACCTCGGACTAAGCGGCGACCTTCTGGCCGAAGACCTCCGTATGGTGATAGATTACCTTGCTGAAATCACAGGCGAAGAGCGAATCACTCCGCAAGAAACGCTCAATGCAATATTTAGCACGTACTGCATCGGGAAGTAGCCTTGGTTGTAAACAAGGCTTTGCCTACCGTAGCCTGCTTCTTTAGAAGTCGCAGGTGTCTGGGTCTGGACCTATTCTGTCGGACTTCATCGATGCTATTTCGAGCATCTCCTGCTGAGAGAGCTCAAAGTCGAACACCTCTATGTTCTCCTTGATTCGGCTTGGAGTAACCGACTTCACCAGCGGCAACACGCCCGTCTGCATCACCCATCTGATTACCACCTGGGCCACGCTCTTGCCATGGTTGGCGGCAATCGACTTCAAGACGGGATTGTCCAATACATTTCCTCTTCCCAACGGGCTCCATGCCTCTACAAGGATGTTGTTCTTCTGGCAGAACTCCACACTCTCCTTCTGGGTGAATCCTGGATGATATTCTATCTGGTCAACCATCGGACAGATGTTTGCTCTTCTCATTATAGTTTCCATATGATGCTGCATGAAGTTTGAAAGACCTATGCTGCGAATCAAGCCCTCTTCATGCAGACGCTCCATGGCTTTCCATGTCTCCATATTCAAGCTGTCGGCACCCAAACCAAATTGCAAATTGTTGGCAGGCCAATGGATGAGGTAGAGGTCGAGATAATCAAGCCCCAAATCGTTCAAGGTCTTGTCAAATGCCTTCAGGGTCTTGTCATAACCGCGCTCCGTGTTCCATACCTTGCTTGTGACGAAGAGGCCGTCACGCTTTATTCCGCTCTCCTTGATTCCCTCGCCCACGCTCTTCTCGTTCTTATAGATGGCAGCCGTGTCGATGTGGGTGTAGCCGGCAGCTATGGCCGACTTGACAGCCTCAACGCAGGTAGCGCCATCAGGGGTAAGAAATGTACCGAAACCTGGTGTAGGAATCTTAACTCCATTATTCAACAATATTTCCTTTTGCATAATCAAACTAAACTTATAATTTCAATTATTCTGAATACCTAAATTATTGTCCTTTTTTCGAATATGCAAAGTTACATATTTTTCCGCATAATACAATTCAGTATATTGTAATATATTTGTGCATTTCTCTACATGTCTTGCATCATATGTTAAATCCGATAATTCTTGTTAAACAAATCCTGCCTTACCTCTCATGTTTATACCTTTGCACGCAAATTTAATAATCTAAAGGATAACATTTTTAATTAAAAAGAGAATTAGAATGAGAGAAAATACAGAAAAAACTGTAGCACGCAATTGTAATAAAGTAGGATTGCTTGGATTGCTCGTCACATTAGGCATCGTGTTTGGCGACATCGGAACATCCCCCCTCTATGTCATGAAGGCCATCCTCCATACAGGAGAAACCATCAACGAGAGCACCATTCTGGGCGCATTATCCTGCATTATTTGGACACTCACCCTACAAACCACCATCAAATATGTATGTGTGGCGCTACGTGCCGACAACAATGGCGAAGGTGGCATTCTCGCCCTCTATGCTCTGTTACGCCGTCTCAAGAGCAAGTGGATTTACATATTGGCAATCATTGGTGCAAGCACCTTGCTGGCTGATGGAATCATTACCCCTGCCATCACGGTGACCACTGCTATCGAAGGGCTCGAAAGCATCAGTCCGAATCTGCCTGTCATTCCCATCACCCTTACCATCATCACCATCATCTTCTTCGTGCAGCGGTTTGGCACAGAGAGTATAGGCAAATCGTTTGGAATATTCATGCTGCTATGGTTTCTACTGTTGGGCGTGGTGGGAACCGTCAGCATCACATCTTACCCCCTGATACTGAAGGCTTTCAACCCCTATTACGCAGCCTTATTGTTAGCTAAATCACCTGAATGGTTCTTGATTTTGGGCGCCGTATTTCTTTGTACCACCGGTGCTGAGGCTCTCTACTCTGACCTGGGACATTGTGGCAGAAAAAACATCGCCATCAGTTGGGGGTTTGTTAAGACCATGCTTATTCTTAACTATTTAGGGCAGGGAGCATGGGTGTTGAACCATGTGGATACAGCCTCCTCCGTGAATCCGTTCTTTTCAATCATGCCACAGAGCATGCTATTCTTTGCCATCATCATGGCTACGGGTGCGGCTATCGTTGCCAGTCAGGCTCTTATCAGCGGAACCTTCTCCATTTTGAGCGAAGCCATGAACTTGCACTTTTGGCCGCGCATGCGAATTAAGCATCCTACACACATCAAGGGACAACTCTATATCCCAGTTATCAACCTTGCCATGTACATTGGCGTGGTGCTCATCATCCTGCTCTTTCGCGACTCCTCGCACATGGAGGCAGCTTACGGACTCGCTATCACCATTACCATGCTGATGACCACTCTTCTGCTCGGTTTCTACCTGCATAGCAAAGGCGTGTCGCGAATCCTCATGGTAGTGTTTATGGGCGCCTACTGCACCATCGAAGCCATCTTCCTGACAGCCAACTTGTCGAAGTTTCTCGCAGGAGGTTGGTGTACGATGCTTATTGGCGGAATCCTGTTCCTG
>OQVT01000191.1_pt1 | contig 28863 bp, 40 predicted proteins | sample 1691561 | NCBI WGS metagenome assembly OQVT01 (sample SAMN03418260, study PRJEB22391) | human gut metagenome | biome: human-gut; feature: organic feature; material: feces | host: Homo sapiens | place: Tanzania | collected 2013-01 | reverse complement strand
GCAAATCAGAAAGGAACTGGACGAGTATGACAGCAGGGGAGAAAATCAGGAAGCGTAGGATTGAACTGCACGTCAAGCAGAAAGACCTTGCAAACAGAATCGGTGTGACAGCCGCTTTTGTATCAGCTATTGAGAACGGAAAGCGCAGATGCAAAGAAAGGTGGCTTTTCAGAATTGCGACCGTCCTTGACTGCACCATATATGACTTGCAAGATGACGAGCCCAAAGGCATGGTAGACCCAACCAACGATGACTTTGGTGCGGTCTGTAACTGTGCTGTGCGCTACTGCTTAGGCAGACGGTCATATATGCCTAGTCTTGTCTGCGGCTACCTGACGCCGTTGCTGTCCAAACTGGATGATAACACGCTGTTCTGCTTTAAACGCGACATTGAAGAGCACAAGAAAGACGGATTCGATTTCGGCGATTCGTGTGATTATGAAACGTGGAAACAGTTCTATACGGCAGTTCAAAAAGAGATTGACGGGAGAAGCGACAATGGCTAATTATACAGAATACCTTGAACGAAACGCACTTATTGAAAGAATCGAGAAAGCTTATTGTGATGGCTGCGAGAACTACAATGGCGTTCGATGCTGTGCTTGCGGTATCGGAGATGCCATTGACGTTGTAGAGGATGCGCCAACTGCTTTACAACAGACTGCTGAATGGATTGTGCAGGACGAAGGACGAACAAGATTCATGTGTAGCCATTGCCACGCTAAGAACTACCGAGACCGATATAACTACTGCCCGAACTGTGGCTATTTGATGGAGAACAGGTTATGAGCAACACACTCTGGCATCCAGCAAGCGAACCGCCACGAGAGCGAACGCAGCCTTTGTTGCTTGCGACTAAGACAACGTGGCGTGATAGAAATGGAAAAATGTTGCAAGGTATTTCACCAACAACATATTGCATCGGCTGTTACGCGAACGGTCAGTTCTGGGACGAGATAGGCGAGAGACTGCCAAAAGATGTGACAGTGACGCATTGGATGGCGTTTCCGATGGTATAGGAGGGCTTATGGAAAACGATATCGTTGTTACGCAAGATATGATTGACACATTCACGACAGAAATGCAGGAAGCATACCAAAAGTACGGCGATGATGAAGAAATCGTTCACAGCATGATGGACGGCATCATGTGTGAAACCTTAGAAAAGATGGGCTTTGCGAAAGGCGTGGAAATCTTCGACAAAGCACCGAAATGGTATGCGTAAGGAGGATTAAATATGGATGGATTTGAAGCATTAACAGAAGCGATGAACCAATGTGCTGCATCGATTGAACAGCTTGCAAAAGCCATCAAACAGTCTGAAACGCAGTGCGGTCACATCGAGCGAAAGAACAAGCGACCTGTGTACTGCAAGGGCGAAAGGTTGCATGATGTCTACAAGCGAATTGCGAGAACGAGAGAGGGGTTCAAAAAGTGACAGAACTTAAGAGATGCCCGTTCTGCGGGTCTATTCCGACCCTGTATCACGATGGATTGCATCAAGTGGATTCAAAGAGAAAATACCACACAACATGGATGATTTTATGCGAAAGGTGTCACAATGCATCAATGAGCAATAGTGCTTACTATAGCTTTGACGAAGATGGCGTTTTGTCACCGTATGACGAAAAAGACGGGCGAAAAGAAATCATCAGCCGCTGGAATAGCCGCTACAAAGAGGATTAAGTATGGAGCAGGAACACAAGCCAAGAACATCAATGATTCTTTTGTTGGAACACGTTCATGCTATGGACGAATTGACAGACGAGGAATTTGGACAATTCATTCGTGCCTATGCTGATTACGTTGAAAACGGAATCGAGCCGGGCTTTCCAGACCGCTCTATGCGGATGATGTGGAAAACAATCAAGTCATTCGATGAAGCAAACCAGCACAAATACAGTTTGACGGTTGAAGCACGGCGAGAAGCGGGGCGAAAAGGTGCAGAAAAACGCTGGAATCAGGATAGCAAAACTATGGATGCCAATAGCAAAAATAGCAAATGCCATAATGCTAATGGCAAAAATAGCTTATATAAATCTGATTCTGTATCTGATAAAAAAGAAAATATAGAAAAGAAAAATGGCGATGCCATAAAACGCTTCAAAGCCCCGACTATCGAGCAAGCCAAAGAATATTTTGCCGAAAGGGGCTACATAGAATCGGAAGCAGAGCGGTTTGTTGACCACTTCACAGCAAACGGCTGGAAGGTCGGTAAATCGCCTATGAAAGACTGGAAAGCTGCTGCACGGAACTGGATGCGTAACGTGAAGGACTGGAACGGTAGCTATCAGCAGACAATGGCTGAATTGCCTGACGAGGGAGACTTTCTGCGGTGAATATTGAAAATCAGACCCAATACATCCTGCTGGGAGCAGTCCTCACGTTCTCAGAGTATGCCGATGTGCTGCAAGACCTTGAAATCGACGATTTCTGCCCTGAACTGCATGATGCTTTCGCTGCCATTCGTGGCTATTGGGAGCATAACGACAAGTGGAACCCGGTAGAGGTTATGGGAAAGTACGATGATGACTGCAAAAAAGCAATGGGCGAATGCCTAGATGCTTTCGGTGCAGAGTTTATCCGAAACGTCACCCACGACATGATGCAAGGATGGGCTAGAATCGTCAAAGAACAGGCAGCACTAGCCAGAGCCAGAGGGCTTGCGTTCAAAATTGTTGACGGCTCAACCAGATACGCAGATCTGACAGGCATCTATGAGCAACTGGGCGAAGCAATCAATCTGCACAGCGAGAGAAGCGATTTCATCCCGATGTGCGATGGCATAGACAATTACATCCGCAAGCTGGATGACAAGCCGGAGTATATCAGCACAGGGCTTAAAGTGCTGGACAACAATTTGCATCTTGTACCGGGCAACTTCGTTGTGATCGGCGGCAGACCGTCTGCCGGTAAAACTGCATTATCTCTGCAATTAGCCTGTGAAATAGCCAAGAGCGGACGCAAAGTGGCGTATTTCAGCCTAGAGACCGACCCGGATACGCTCTACGCTCGTATCATCGCTAACCAGCTGGGCGTACCGCTGCACACGGTCAAGAACAAGACCGTCAGCATTAACGAACTTGACCGACTGGCAGACATCAAGAAATATCCGCTGTTTGTCCGCTCTGCTGCCGGAAAGAGCGTGGGGTGGATTAGAACGCAGTCCATCAGGATGCAAGCAAAAGTTGTGTTCATCGACTATTTGCAGCTTATCCACCAAGCCGGAGCGAAAGACCGATACAGTGCCGTCACGGAAATCAGCATGGCACTGCATGAGTTCGCACAGTCCACAGGAACGCTAGTGATAGCCCTTGCACAGCTCAATCGAGAGACTGCAAGAGCAGGAATCCCACCGACCGCCGCAGACCTACGGGAGAGTGGACAGATTGAACAGGACGCAGATGCTATCATCCTGCTGGCGCAGAACGTGACCACGAAAAAGAGACCAGAGCCACATTATCACTTTGGGCTTGAGAAGAACAAAGAGGGCAACGTGGGGGTGCTAGACATCACGTTCCAGATGGAAACACAGCAGTTCAAAGAATGCGTGTGGATGTAACGAAAGGAGAACGATATGGGCGCACTGGAGAAATTCATAGACAATGTGCAAGCAGGAAAGGGAAGATACGGCCTATGTGACGCTTGCCTGAACCGTCAAGGCGACTATTGCTTGTTTCACAACTTGCATAGGTGGGATGAAAACGGCAAGCATACAGTAACCGCCCAAAAGCTCGACAGAATAGAGCATTGCAACTCTTTTAACTATGCCGGATGGATACTATAAGCCTATAATCGCTTCTGCGCTCGTATCGTCCCAATAGAATAGGCAAGAAAAACATATAACAGGGTTTGGGCGATAAAGTTATTGTCTGAACCCCATAAATATTTTTCATCAATCAACAAACGAAGGAAAACGACTATGAACATCACTCGACTGGAACAGGAGACCATCGTCAACTTCAATGCAGCGGAAGATACTGCATCGGTCTATACCGCCGACCCGGTGTATATGCGCAAGCTGGACAAGCTGTGTGAGCGTGAGCCTGCATCGTACAAGCTGGTCAAGCAGGATAAGGACGGCAAGTGGTATGAGATGCCTAAGCGTCTGGTACGGTTTGCGACCAGCAGAATCATGACAGACGAACAGAAGGAAGCTGCCGCAGAGCGTATGCGGAAGATGCAAGCGGACGGTAGAATCTAATCTCCGCTGAAATCTCCAATCAACAAACGTATCAGAAAGCATGGAATGGTGTCAGGTGGTAAAACTACCCTCTGCGACTATTCCGTGCTTTTTTCTCTTGTTATTTATCGAGAGAAAACGGCAAGGTCTGATTTTGGGAGAGAAGCGTCTCGATCGAGTGGTGAGTGAGACGAAGCGGTTGCGACTATTACATACCAAGCGATACGAATCGTACCAGTTGATACGAATGGTATGCGTTGGTATCGTGGTATACCAATCTTCCTCTCTTCCTTTCTTCTTCTTCCCCCCTATAACCCCCTATTATTATCTATCTATCTCTCTATCTCCCTTCCATGAAACAGATAAACTGTTTCATGTCCCCACGCCGAGATGGCGTGACAACTGCGACAACGGCAAACGACAACTATTCGTTTTACGATGGTTCTTTCCCCCTACAACCCTCTATTTCCAAAAGCCAGACCGTTAGCCAGCAGAGCAGACAGTAGGCAAGAGTTGGCGAGAGGTTCAAACTGGTGGATGGTCTGCGACTATTCCAGACATGGAGAATTGACTTCATTTTGTAGTCGGTTGGATATGTAGAAATGTTGCATAGTTGTATGAGCAGGTGATTACAAATTGAAAGCAACTGACCAGCAGGGGCGGTCTATTTTATTGGTTAAAAATATTGAAGTATTTGGTGGACGACTATTCCTAGTACAATACTATGGATTGCCTGTAATACCATAGTGTGTTGTTGGGAATTAAATCGAACAGGAACAAACAGAATCGGATGATACGACTATTTCAGCAGAATAATAGTTAAAAAGATTGAGTAATTGTCTGCGACTATTATAATAAGTACGATGGTTAAAGAATTTGAGGTAATGCAATGGGGATTAAAATTGACAGGTGTCTTGACACATATTGATTTTGGGGTGGTCTGACGGCTTAGCGACTATCGCACCTCTCTTTCTCTAAAAGGCAAACGACTATTCTACACAAAAAAACACGACTATTTGACGATGATTCGCAAGAAAATGCTACGACTATTGCTCTGCGACTATCAGCGGGCAGCTCATTACTATACGATATATAGGACTTTTAAATGGAAGTCATCTGACGACTTTACGACTATTCTACGACTGTTTGTCGGGAGAAACTACGACTATTGGCTACGACTATTCCAGCCGGAACGCTACGACTATTGCTGACCTCTATTAGCTATCGGGCGAAAGCCCGAAAAGAGATGCGGCGAGAGCCGCCAATGGTTCCGCGCCTCTGCTGCTGGACTGCCCCGCCGGGTGGAGGGTGTCAGACCGTCCCGCCCTAATCACTGACCCGGTGCCAGAGTGCAAGCCGCCGGGCTGACCCTGTACAGGTGGAGACGCTGACCCCTCAGCGGGTGCGCCGTGTCTGTACTGCTGACAACGTGTTAGCACTTGCCAGCGATCCGCACACGGTAGGCGCTGACCCCGCCGCCGCTGGCATGGTCTGCCCTCTTATATACCTTATTATAATAGGCGGCCTGCCCTGACCTGTGCAGCGTCCTAGCGTGGCGGTGGTATCTGGTATCGGTTGAGCGCGTCCGGGCGTGTGTATGCCCTTCGGCGTGTCGCAGGTGGTATTATAGCCGCTTGTGTCGGTCTGGTATCGTGGGCGGTTGAACGGGTATAATCGCAGGAAAAGCCACTGTAAAGCCCTGTGCGCTGTTTTGCGGCGTGGGCGGTATAATTGCATTGACAGCACAAAACACGTTGTAAACGCTTGTATGGGGCTGTATTGCATCCGGGCAAAACAAAAGCCCTGCACCGTGTCGGATACAAGGCAAAAGAAAAGCCCCGCCAATGTGGGCGGGGTGGATTTTATATGGAGCGGCCATAGTTAAGCCGCTAAGTTGCTTGAATTGCGCTAATCATGTTCTCCCAGCGAGACGTTGAAAATTTATAATCTCTATCAATTTCAATCCAGCCATTAAGAACAGCGATAGCCTCTTCTTTGCTAAGGCAGGATTGATTCACAGGAAAGCCAAATAGAGAGCCAAAACAGTCTGCCGTGCCGAGAGAAATAGCATTTGTTTTGTCATTCTGAACAACAATGAATCCGTCACGGTCAAAAAGCACGTTGAACAACTCAAAATTTGCGCCGTGATTGAAAAACCATTTTCTTTGTTTCATAAAATAGCACCTCAAAAGTTTTTATAGTCTTGTTGTGGCGGCCTCATTTGGACGCCTTAAAGAGTGCGCTGAAAAACCAGAAGAAAAACAGAACACAACTAAATATCAATTGTTGCACCCCCCTTATACCACGCTGAACCGCTTGTAAACGGTCTTTTTGCTACACTCTGCATAGATATCCGGGTGCGCTGCCTGCAATAGCTTGCTATCAAGCCGGACAGACGAAACGTCCTTGTAAATGGCCTTTGCAGTGCCCTGTACCATTTCCGGTGCGCCGTGCATCATTGCGATGATTTCAGCTTTAACAGCGTCATTCATGGCTTCAAGCTCTTCAATGAGCCTTTTATTCTCTCTATAGGTATTTACTTTTTCTTCAAATGTGGCCATTTTTATACCTCCATAAAAAGATGCAAGGCGGAATTTGCTTTTTTGTGCCGCTCAAAATCGGCCTGTGTACCATGCCCAAAATTAAAAGCGCCGGTAATGCGTTCTGCGGTCCATATACTATAAGCACCGGCGCGGATAGCGGCCTTCACGTTGCTGTGATACTCTGCAATAAGTTCCGGTTTGTAAATATCAATCGTCATTTTCTGCCTCCTCCTTATTAGCTATTGAGAAATGCGATCATAACGAGTGCGCCGGAGATCATGCCGCCCACATACCAGAGGGCTGCCCACTGGGTAAAGTCAAGTGTAACCATGCGTTATACCTCCTCATTTTTGCCGTTGGGGTTAATCCACTCATTTATGATGTCATACCGCTTATAATAGCGGTAAAGGTTAATCAGCTGCACAAAATCGGCCGCGCTAATATATGCTTCGTTGTCCGGCGCATCAAGGGAGCAAATAAGCGTTGTTCCGTTGTCCTCTCGTTGCACAAGTTCCAACGTTTCGCCGTCGTTCACTTCAAATACAAGCTTATTCATAATATTAGCCCTCCTTATAATACAAATTGCTTGATTGGCAAATTTTGCGGATTCTCCAGCAGGCTTGTTTTAGCGCGTCTGCCTGTACATCAAGCCACGTTTGACCGTTGCTAGGTTCGCTTGCGCCCTCATGCTTGCGCTTGTACATAGATGGAGTGCAGACACGTGCAGCAATATCACCAGACCACACAAGGGAGCAAGCCCCCGTGCTGTAATGGTGCCAGTTGTCCGCACCGTTGAGAGCCCATAATTCAAGTTCTGCCCCGTCAACGGGGGCGCGCTTGTGCTCGTTTGCGTGGCTCTGCACATCTTCCAGTAGGTCAAGAGCGTACAGTGTAACGGCCTTGTTCCATGCGCTGCGATCGTGGCGGGCGTTGAGTTCGGTGCGGATGGTCTCCGCAAGTGTGGTATAATCGATGGTCTTTTTCATGTTTTTTGTCCTCCTGTTTTGTGGTGGTGTGGTGGTGTACATCCTCTGTACATTTACTATTATACATGATTAAACGTACAAGTCAATAGTATATTCAAGATTAAACGTACAAGCACATAAAAACGTTGCGTGTGCAACATACAAGCGCCCGCCGCCGTCCTGATCTATCCCGCGCGGCTTGTCTGGTATCGAGTGCAGACCGGTGCAGCGCGTCCAGCGTCCGGGCGTGTGCGCCGGTGCGCGGCCTGTGCTGTGCAGTCCGTCCGGGTGCGCTGGGGGCTGGTGTCTTCACCTGGGGGGGTATACAGGAAGCGCCGGGGGCGGGGTGGGTCATGCCCGCGATAAAATTTTTCAAAGAAAAAGGCGTTTTTCGGCGTTCCTTTCGTCCATGCCCACCCCACCTTCACAAATCAAAACCCATTCGATTGTGCAAGTCTCCCAAAATTCCCAAAAATACAAAAAGACCCCTCTCGGAGCCTAGATTGTGGTATAATCAGCTAAAGGCTATGCGCCAAAGAAAGGTGGAATCAAAAAATGGACAATCTAGGTATTGTTCTCATGCTTGCTGGGTTCGTTCTTAGCTTTTGCTGCGCTATCAACGCAATCGGAGGAAAGCCAAACAAGAAAACATGGTATTGGATGATAGCGGCATATATTGGCTTTGGTGTATGTTATGCTGCATCTCAAAAGGACGCACGAAACATCGGTATCGCTTTTATGCTCATCTGCTTTTGCTACATTGTAAAAGTGGTATGGGGATTCTTAAAAGCTGCCATTAAACACGAAAAGTATCATTGCAAGAAAGATTTGCTCGTATTGATAGCCGTTTTCGTGCTGTTTATTGTTGGAATGATGCTTCCATACGATAAGGCGGCAGCGGCTCAAAGAGCAGCAGAATCAGAAGCCAGAGAAATTGAAAAGGCTGCATCATCGGCGGCAGCGGATTCTAAAAAGGCAGAAGAGGAACGCAACGCCGCAATAAAAGCGGAAAGCGAGCGTTTAGCGGCAGAAGTAGCCAGTTCTAAGAAAGAAGAGCCAGCATCAAAGCAACAGTCTGAATCTGAAAAGGAGAAGGAAGAAGAACGGAACGCCGCTATTAGAGCCGAATCGGAGAAGATAGCAGCCAGCAGTAAAGCAGCGGCAGAAAAGAAAACTTCTTCTGCATCCACATCTACCGTAGAACTTAGCGAAGACGAATATAAAGCGAAATGTGTAGAAGTAGATTATAAAGACCTGTGTAGATACCCAGAGAAATACTCTCACAAGAGAATTAAAGTTAAAGCAAAAATCCAGCAAGTGATGGATGCCAGCTTGTTTAATAGTTCTAAGACATATCGCGTACAAACTGATACTAGCGGATATGGATGGTATCTGGATGATGAATATTTTGTCACAGATAAACGCACATCAGGCTCCGTAAAGTTGCTGGAAGATGATGTAATTGTCATATACGGCGAATTTTCCGGGATGGAAAAGGTAACAAGAGCTTTGACATGGACAACCGATGAAGTGCCGGGGATTCAAATGAAATACGAAGAACTCGTAAAAGAATGAAAAGGTGGTCATAAAGATGAAAAAGAAAATTATTTCAGCTATCCTTGCCGCAGCTTTGGTTTTCGCGATGCCAATCAGTGCAATCGCCGCAGAGAAGCCGGATGAATGGTCTGGCATTATTGAACTAGAGCAGACCAATGCAACGCAGTATGAACCATTGGGCATTAAGAATCATGGGTCTTATGCGTGGCGTGACGGCAGCACGATTTATATTTCTTATGCGCTTGAAATCGAGAACACCAACAAAAATCTTGCGGTCTGGTTCCCCCACATTGAAATTGCGGTCGTTGCAGAGGATGGCTCTGTGATTAAAACAGACGATGAATATCTGGACTGGGTTGCGGAAGATGATTCCTACTGGTATGCCGGATATTTTACATACGAGTATGACGGCACTATCCCTGCTGGTATCGAAATGTCTGTTTCTGCACAGGATTATAATTATCAGCCGAGTGCCGGAAAAGAAGTTTTAAGAGCCGGAGAACTGGCTGTCACCAATACTTCAAAGCGTGGCAGCGGCTATGAAACGAGATTTACCGGAAAGGTAACTAACAACAGCGCATACAAGGCAAATGCAAAGGTTATCGTTCTGTACAAGATGAAAAATGAGAACGGAGAAGAAGTTCCTGTGTGCGGAGATATTGATTATATCTGGGATATCCAACCGGGTGAGACGAAGAACTTTGAGATTCACCCCTATTCTGGGCTTTCCAATTATTCTTCGTGGGAAGTCGTAGCAATTCAAATGTAACACAAAAGCCAGCGGCTAGACGTTCTCTAACCACTGGCTTTTCTATTGCTTATGTATTATTCGGGCTGCTTGTCGTTCTCGACCTCAAACTTCAAGCCTGTTGCTGCTGCCAAACGGCGCACGGAGTTGATGAACGCAGATTCCATCTTCTTGTCCTTGCTGTCAAAGATGATGTCAAGAGCGTTGATTTTCCGCACAAAAGTCTTGCTCATGCCTTTGGACACAGCATCCTTCTTACGGTTATCCAAGCGGCGGCGCACATCGAAGCCATTCTCCTTCATTTCATCGTAGACTTCGTTCCATATGTCTGAGTAGGCTGTTCCGCCGCCACGCTTGGTTGCAATGGCATTCAACGTGCGCTGACAGACCTTCCGCGCATCGTCCTTGACGCTTACGGTCATGATCGAGCACATATTGTTGAAACCGGATTCAATGGCATCCACGCGCTTTTCGGTTTCCGCGTTCCGTGCAGCCTGTTCGTTCACAGCCTGAACCATAATGTTCAAAATCTGCAAGCTGCTGGGCTGTCCTACCGGGTAACGCGCCACGTTCTTCTCAAGGTCAATCAGCTTCTGGCGAATCTCCATGCCCTCCGGTGTACGCTGAATCATTGCAATGTGCTTCGCCATGTCCAAAGTGATGACGTGTTCAATACGTTCACCGGGCATTTCTGTACCATCTTGACGCTTCGGTTTTTTCCGAAGCGTGTAATAATCCGCATCTTCGCTAAATCCGTAACCAATCATGCGCTGCATCCAGTCGGTGTATTTGTCTTTGATTTTAAGCCGCTCGTGCAGTTCTCGACCCAGCACAACCTTTTCGCCAGTGTCGGTGTCGTACACGGGAATGACATCTTCGGAGAAAATTCGGATGGTTTCAAGATTATTATTCATAGAAATTTGACCTTTCTATCTTGCGAGAGCAGGCCATCTCTGGTATAATAACCCAAAGAGGGTCTATACTCTCTGAGTGTGTATGATACGTTCGCTTCTGTCGCCAAACTTCAGCGGACGTATCATTCTTTTTCTTCATCGGGCATGGGGTACTTCTCAAGGTAGGCATCGCGGACGGCCTGTGACAGCGATACGCGGTACTTCTTGCAGTGCTCCACCAGCAGTTCATACTGACGATCAGTGAAGCCAACGGCTACCTGATGACGGTATGCTTCGATGTAGGGACTTCTTGCCATGTTCTCATCTCCTTTCAGTGAGGTGCATTAAGCGTAATCGCAAAATGTGGTAAAGTCAAGCGGAAATAGACCCACGAAACACTACATTTAGTGTTCGTTCATCTTGACAAACCACTTTCTACGTTTTGCACAAAACTCAGCCCTTATTTTTTGTCGCTCCCGCTTCGTACCCTGCCCGGTAGTTCAGTTCGGACAGCTTACCAAGTGCTTCAGCGTACTCCCTGTCCTCGCTGGTCGGCTCTTTGCCGTGTGCGAGGGTTTTCAGAAATTCTTCGGTTGTCGTAGGAAAGTTCATGTTTTTTGCTCCTTTCTATTGCAGAAGTTGTCTGCTTCTGCTATAATAATTGACAGAAACCGAGACTGCGCCCTTGGTTGCGCAGCTTCTGTTTTGTGGTGGAATAGGTCATCAGTGCAACTTTGGTCGGTGGTGCTGATGGCCTATTTTTTTATGCCACAAAGGATAAATCTGCCGTTGTTAGCTGATTCATCGTGCGTTCTGCTGTCTTAGATTATAGACGCTTGGTATATAGTTGTCAACAGCCCAATTTGTATAATTTGATCACATATTTGTGACTTTTTACGCATTATAACGTAAATTTACGTTATTTGATAGTACTTCCGTAAACAAATTAGTTTACCCTAGTGATAGTAACTCGAAGGATATTTTTCGATAATTCGTAAGGCTACTATTCAAGTATACAGTTTGTAAAGCAACGAAAAAGTTTACAGCCGTTTGACCACCCTATTGATAGTAAAAAGTTAAAAATACGCAAACTTCCTCTTGACGATTAAACGTACATAGTGTATAATAGAGTCAAGAAAGAGAGCTGGTAAAAATGAAAAATGTGGCTGCGTATGTCAGAGTTTCCACAGATGGGCAATGTGGCGAAGATAAATTCGGAATGGAAGCCCAAAAAGAGCAAATCGAAGAATACTGCAGCAAGAATGATATGAATATCATTAAGTGGTTTACTGATGCTGGTGAATCTGGTGCAAAGGAAAGGCCGGGATTTGACAGTATCGTGTATGGCGATGTTTCTAATCCTCCGTATGAAGCGGTTGTTGTCGCAAAAAGCGACCGTGTAGCAAGAGATATTAACGTCTATTACTATTACAAAATGCTTCTGCTTAAAAAAGAGATTTCGCTTATCAGCGTTGCAGAAGATTTTGGCAAAATGGGAGTTTTTTCTACAATGCTTGAAGCATTTACCTTATGCTGCGCTCAAATGGAGCGTGAAAACATTACGAAAAGAACGTCTGGCGGTCGTGCAATCAAAGCTGCAAGCGGCGGTTATAGTGGCGGCAAGGCCCCTATGGGATACGAAGTCAAAGACGGAGAGCTTTCTATTAAAGAGGATGAAGCCAAAATTGTTCGGAGAGCCTTTGAGCTTCGTGAAGTTGGGAACACGATTCGTTCCGTTGCAGATAAACTGAATGAAGAGGGCTATTGTGGACGGAATGGAAAACCGTTTACTTCTAGCACGATTCAGTCTATCCTTGGGAACAAAAAGACCTATGAGGGCTATTACCGATACGGCAAAAGCGGTGAATGGGTGAAAGGGAAACAAGAGCCTATTTTAACGGAAAGCAAGGAAGATTAAAATGGAACTTACTTTTGGCGATATTCAGAATGCGGCAAAAGAAACTGAAAAGAACAACTATGTATATATTTGGTTCTTTTCTCAAAATGGGCATTTTGTTCCTTTTTACGTTGGAATTGGAAGCGATAAAAACAGATGGAAAAATAAAACTTCAAGAAGTAAAACATTTAGAGATTTCGTAAAAAAGAATAAATGCGTGTCAATGAAAGTTTTGGAAAACCTTGTTTATGAAGTTGCGAGGGAAGTGGAAATAAGAACAAAAAAAAGCTAGTCGAAAGCGGATATGCTATTATGGATGCCGAAGATGATTTTGATATGCGCCGTTTGCGTCAGGCAGAGGGGATAGTAGCCATGCCTATTGTCAACGGCAAGCGAGTGTCAGCTAGAACAGGCCGCAGCTTTGGTAGGCAGGAAAAGCAGATTGACGAGCAGCAGTTTGAAAGCCTATTAGAACAACAGCAAAAAGGCGAAATTACCGTAAAAGAGTGCTGCAAGCAGCTTGGCATCGGAAAATCCACTTGGTATGAGCGTGTCGAAAGATACACAAATAAAAATAGCGGCAGCCCAACCACAAGCCACCGCTAAGAGTACACCAACTTCATCAAAACAGGAAAAAGAATGGTGCAACCATAGTATACCATTCTTTCTTCTAATAAACAAGGAAAACTAAAAATAAAAAAGCGGCGACCCACCACAGGCCGCTGCTACAAACAAGAACCACCAATCCCTCAACAGGATGATAGTACATAAGTATTATATCATTTCTTTTGGGAGAACACAACACCAAAGGAGAATGAATATGGCGAATAGTTATTGTAAATCGGAGGCAATCAATAATTTCATGGACAACGTGACAGCTACTGTTACAGAATACATTCTTGAGATCGGTATGGAAGAAACCGTAAAGAAGTTAGTTGATAGCAACGCACCGCTAGATATTTTCCCACATATCACGGCTTATGCAAAGGAACACGGATTTATCTAACCCGCCAGACATAGTATCGGATTGCTGAACAGAATAGGTGAAAGTATGGCTAGAAAACTTTACGCAGTGACAAGCGGTGAATGCAATGATTATCACATCATCGCCCTGACCAAGAGCCGCAGACGCGCGGAGAAAATCGCAGAGATGTACGGCGCTAGAGTTGAAGCATACGTTGATGGTGAGCCGGTAGAAGCGTTCAGACGGAAACCAGAGAAGCACGAAGAACCAGAACGGACATGGCTTGCAAAGCGTGAGGGCGGTAAAATTTATGTTATCCCTGAAAGCAACAAGACCAGAGCAAGCAGCGTGTTGTTTGGATGCCGAATCTTCATCAAAGCACCAGCCATAGAAGAAGCCATGAGGATTGCGGTATCTATGTTTGCAGATTATGACCTGAGAAGGTCGAAAGGAGTAGCTTATGGACAGCTTTAATGCCATTTATAAGATTCTCAAACTGCTGGATAAGCACAAGGGCGATGAAGAATTTGACTATGAGCTTATCTCTGCAAAGGCAATGAAGATGAAGGTCTCTGACTGGGAACAGATTATGATCGAACTGCAAATGAACGGTTTCATTCGCGGTTTGGTCTACACGCAAGACTTGACGAACAAGTTCCCGCATATCGTAGAGCCGATTCATCCGCAGATTACCTTGAAAGGCATGGAGTACCTTGCCAACAACAGCTTTATGAAGAAAGCGGCAGAAGCATTGAAGATGGTAGGTGATTTTATCTGATGGACAATTTCAAGGTCATTTACAAGATACTTAAATTTCTTGAATCATCTCTTGACTACGAACAGACCGATATTGACGCAATCAGCCCGGAGCGGTTGCATATCACTCGTGAGCGTTGGGAACAGTTGCTCATTATGATGCAGGACAACGGGTATGTGACCGGGATTGTCTGCACTCGCACGGCATCGGATGATAAGCGACACATCGCAGATCCTATCAAGCCTGTTATCACGCTCAAAGGGTTGGAATACCTGTCCGAGAACACGTTTATGAAAAAGGCTGCGAACCTAGTTAAAGGCGTCAAGGACACGATTCCGGGGATTTGACATTGTTCGCAACCTAGAATAAAACCGAATGAGAAAGGAAAAGCAACATGAAAACCGTAAAATTGTCAGAACAGAGTTTGAAACTCATTGAAACGTTGTGTGATTACACTGACAAGCCTGATATTCTCAACGCTGTTGCTGATGCCTTATACTATGATGCAGACGAGTTGAAGCGTAGGCTCAATCAGCTTGCTGAAGAAGTAAAATAAATCGCACATTCCATCCGTTAAAACGAATTTTGGCAAATAATTTTCCCAAAACAGCATTATAAATCCGAATATTTGATTTTTGTGCAGTTGTAGGCACTCTTTACATTTTCAGGTAGGGGGTGCCTATTTTTTATGCAGCCAAAGCAGTGTATCGCCATTATCGAAAGCATCAAAGCGTATGCAAAGCAGAACCCGACCGAAGCACAAGTCTACGAGGACTGGTTTCAGGCGGTCGTGAACCTGAGAGACGCTTTGCCGCAAGACAAGCGGTTCGATGCCTACAAATACTCTGGTGAACTGCGTTCCGTCTGTGCAGCCATGATGAGCAAGATGAAAACAGGCGAGGACGTGGCGAAGGTCTATGACATTATCGGTCGGACGTACCTGTTTGAAGCAAAAGACGTGTTCGACAGCTATTGCATCTACCTTGAATGGAACCGTGCGCCGGAGAAGAAGTTCTATCAGCCGAGAAGAAAGGTGCTCTTGACGTTGGTTCGTGACCTAGAGGACTTGTTTTTCCATCGTGTAGAATTTCTGGGGGTTAGTCAACCTCCGAGAACTGGAAAAAGTACGCTCTGTATATTTTTTATCACATGGCTGATGGGCAACCGACCTGACGTTGCATCGGTTATGAGCGGACACTCTGACAAGCTGACCAACGGTTTCTATGGTGAAGTGTTGTCCATCATCACCGACCCTGTCACCTACAACTGGGGCAAAATCTTCCCTGACGTTCAGCTTGTGGACAAGAGCGCAAAGGACGAAAGTGTTGACCTGAACCGCAAGAAGCGCTTTCCTACCCTGACTTGCCGCTCAATCGGCGGCACGCTGACTGGTGCTGTTGAAATCGGCGAGGGCGGCGTTCTGTACAGCGATGACTTGATTGAGGACTTGGAAGAGAGCCTGAATGTTGAGCGTCTGAACAACAAGTACGATGCTTACCTGAACCAGCTGAAAGACCGCAAAAAGCAGGGGGCATTGGAACTGATGGTCGGTACACGCTGGAACGTGCTTGACCCTCTGGGGCGCATTCAAAACCAGTATGCAGACAATCTGAAGTACCGATTCCGGGTCATCCCTGCGGTGGACGAGAACGGGCACAGCAACTTTAACTATGACTACGGCGTGGGCTTTGACGATGCCTATTATGCCGACATGAAAGCCAGCATTGACGATGCAACATGGTGGGCAAAGTACATGGGCAAGCCCTATGTGCGTGAAGGTCTGCTGTTCCCTGCCGATGAACTGCGGTATTTCAACGGCGTTCTGCCTGACGGAGATCCTGATCGCAAGCTCATGGTCATGGACATTGCATGGGGCGGCGGCGACTTCACGGCCTGTCCTATTGCTTATGTGTACGGCGATGCCGTGTTCATCCCTGACCTTGTGTTCAACAACGGCGATAAAACCGTGACCAGACCGGAGGTTGTAGGCAAAATAATCCAGCATAAAATCAACGTGGTGCGTGGCGAAGCCAACAACGGCGGTGATGAATACTGTGACGTGGTGGACAGCCAGCTTCGGCAGCAAGGCTATCACTGCTCTGTTCGTAGCCAGCGTGCGCCCAGTGGGCAAAGCAAGTTGTCCAGAATCATCCAGTATGCGCCGGACATCAAACGGTTCTACTTCCTTGACGAGAAGCACCAGTCGAAAGAGTACAAGGCGTTCATGGAACAAGTGACGATGTTCACGCAGCTTGGCAAAGTTCCACACGATGATGCACCGGATAGTTTGGCGCAATTAGCTGATGAACTGTACAACGGAATCAGTAAAATCGAACCTGTCAAGAGGCCTTTTTGATTAAAAACACAATATATTGTGTTCGCTGGGTCTATTTATTTGATTTCACCACTTGACAAGGCTTATAATGTACATAGGAAGTTTTGCAGCTTCCCTTAAAGGAATAGCTTGCACGCGGGGTTTTGTCATTTTACCCGTGTGCGTGTCAACAAGCATATTCCTCCTTTCACCGGTGAAGGTTTGTCACTCTTTCCCTTCACCGGGCTTTATATGTTGCGTTTCCGATTGATTGGGGAATGCCAGCCTGTCTCCCCCACGGCTGGCAAGTAACGGTTCGATTCCGTTACGCAGCACAACCATCTTCTTTGCTTGGCTTTCTATTCTCTGAATCATCCACCGCTACTCCCGGCTCTCGATGCAATGGTTAGGCATGACATTGCAAAGAGCAGTGGTTAACCAATCAAGCCGGGTTTATCACGGAGTGGAACAGTCTGGTAGTTCGCCAGATCACGGCCGCATAGCCGTCTGGAAATCGGTGGTTCAAATCCATCCTCTGTGACCAGACACCGCAGCCGACCCGTTGACTGTCCGTCAAATTGAATGTTAGGGCTGCGGCGGCTTTCCCGGGCGGGAATAGCGTGGCCGGAAGCGCGAATAGTTTCCCGGTAGCTTCCAACAGGTCTGTGCTCAACAGCCTGTTTCCAGAAATCCAACGAAAGGAGCACAGATGGTAGCAAAAGTCAGATGCAAGCGTCCTCGAAAGGACGCACACGGCAATCCTTGTGATTGTGGGCGTTATCTTGGCGAAGTAGAAGGCAAGTTCTCCCTTTTGTGCCCTCTTTGCCATTGGATTACAGTCGGAGATTCCAACCTTCCGAGGGAGACATGGGTTTCCGTACCGAAGTTTAAGAACTGAATAGCTTTTTAAGCGCAGTTGTAAGCGCAGTGAGATAGACCTTAACAGGTTTGTCTTGCTGCGCTTTTTATTTTGCCAGAAAGGAGGAACACATGGCTGAGTATCAGGTGGTTGTTGACGGCTTCTTGAATGAACCGTTGACCGGGCGCAGACCGATTGAAACGCCGGAGACGGAAATCAACCGGGCGAATGTGCTGAAAGTGGTTATGGGCAAGGCAGAGCCTATCCATCTGCTGAACAAAAACGAGATTCGGTTCCTGCATAACTACTACTTGGGCAGTCAGCCTGTCCTCCACCGCACGAAGGAATACCACGCTGAAATCACCAATCGCATTGTAGAGAACCACGCCAATGAATGCGTTGGTTTCTACACAGGCTACATGAGCGGCACTCCCTGCTCCTATGTGCGGTCTGAAACGGCAACTGGTGACGGTGAGGAAATCGCCCGCCTGTCCAATGCCTTGCAGTATGAGGGCAAGGATGCGCTTGATCGGCGGCTCTGGCAGTGGATGTTGGAGTGCGGACAGGGATACCGTATTGTTCTTCCTGACAAGGGATACAACGGCAACTACCCGGACGAAACGCCCCTGCTGGTGGACGTTCCTGACCCGGACATGGCGTATGTGATTTACAACTCCGGCATTGGGCACAAACCCATTGCCAACGTGCTGCACATCCCGCGCAATTATCAGAACGATTTGAACGACCTGATTTGTGTGTATACGCCGAACCAGTACTTTGAAATCGACAACGGCAAAGTCACAAAGTCGGAGAATCACTCTTTGGGAATGTTGCCGATGGTCGAATATAAGCTGAACCCGGAGCGGATGGGTCTGTTTGAGCCAGCTATCCCCGTGTTGGATGCCATCAACGACCTTGAGAGCAACCGTCTGGACGGCGTGGCGCAGTTCATCCAATCTATCATGGTGTTTACCAACTGCCTTGTGGACAAGGATGCTCTTGACCAAGTGAAAGAGCTTGGCGCAATGTGCCTGAAATCCACCTCTGGTCTGCCCGCTTCCGTTTCGCAGATTGCAAATGAACTTGACCAGCAGCAGAGCCAGACCCTGCTTGATTCCATGTTGAACGTGTACCGCAGTCTGACTGCCATGCCTAGTGCCACCGGCAGTGAGAACGCAACGTCTGACAACGTGGGCGCAGTTATCGTCCGCAATGGCTGGAATCACACCGAAGCAAGGGCGCAGCAGTACGAGAATATGTTTAAGTATGCTGAACGCCAGAGCTTGTCTGTGATGCTGAAAATCCTGCGTGACACGGCTGGTTCTAAGCTGATGGCGAGTGACATCAACATCAAACTGCCCCGCCGTCAGTACGACAACCAGCAGAGCAAGGTTCAGATTTTTGCACAGATGCTCAGTCAGAGCATTGACCCGCAGTTGGCGTTCACTACGCCCGGTCTGTTCCCTGACCCGCAGGCTGCTTACGAAATGAGCAAGCCCTTCTTGATTGCCGCTGGCAAGCTGGGTGAGGACGGGAAAGCACCGAAGCCACAGGAACAGCCCAAACAGGATGCTACCGACACAAATTCCGGGAACATGGCAGACAAACAGTCTACCAATGAGGAGAAAGCCAATGAGTAATTTTTGGAAACAGCTGGTTTGCAAACATGACTATACGCTTTCTCGCTGGCATTGGACGCATGGCATCAACGGAAACGAGTCGCGCGAAATGGAGTGCGAGTATATCTGCACGAAATGCGGAAAATTCAAATGGACACACCCCGACCGAAATTCGGCACGGGAGAAGTCCATTCTGGATAGCGGAATTGAACCGTACAAAAGAATTTACCCAAAAGAATAAAGAATCACCCCGAATTTTCGGGCTGATATATTCCGGCAGGGAAGCCGGGATACAAATTTCGCAGCGTTGCAGGGAAGCAACGGTAAAAAAACGCAGGAGGAAATTAACAATATGAAACTCAATGTGTTGCTTGGTGATGCCTACAAAGAGGGCATGACCGCCGATGAAATCATTTCTGCGCTTGAAAAGGTTGCAGACCCTAGCGCAGAGGTCGAGAAGCTGCGTAACGCCGTGACAAAAGCCAATGGCGAAGCTGCCGAGTATAAGAAGCAGCTTAAGGCAAAGCGCACCGATGACGAGAACGCCGCGCAGGAACAGGCTGACAAGCTGGCAGAGATGCAGAAGCAGATTGACGCTCTGACTGCCGACAAGGAGAACCTCGTCAAGGAAAAGACCCTTGCATCCTACCGTGAAAAGTTCGTTGCACAGGGCTATGACGCTGAACTTGCCAACAAGGCTGCATCTGCACTGGCTGACGGTGACATGGACAAGGTGTTCAAGTTCCAGTCGGAGTTTATGACCGCCCACGACACCGCTTACAAGGCTTCTTTGCTGAAGGATATGCCCACACCCCCGGGTGCGGATGGCAAGGGTGGTTCTGACAGCGAGGGCGTGGCATTCGCCAAGAGCCTTGCACAGCAGAACGCAAACACTTCTAAGGCATCGAGTGACGCAATGAGTGCTTTCCATTAACAAGGAGGAAAACATGAAGTTTACCCGAAACACGGTCAACGGAATCAACGATACCATCCTTGCTTCCAATGACTACACTGCCATTCCCTTTACCGTGACTGAAACCACTGCGGTTAAGGCTGGCTACCCCATGACGCTGGCTGGCAAGAAGGCCGCTGTGTCCGGCGACACTGGCGCAAAAACCATCAACGCCGATGGCATTCTGCTGTATGACGTTGACCCGGCAGAGAACCCCAACGCTTCCCTGCTGATTCGTGGTGTTATCGACACCAAAAAGGCAGCTGCAAGTTCCGGCTTCACCTTTGACGCTGACGCAATCAAGGCACTCAAGACCGCCGTTCCCGGCATCTTCTGCCGTGACAACATTAGCGTGAACGCTTAATAGGAGGTAAAACAACATGGCACTGAATCTCAAGGAAGTCTTTGCCCCGGCTGCGATTGCCGCCTATTGGACGAATGACCCCACCAATGCGATGCCTTTCGCATCTGACGCACTGTTCCCCGCCAAGAAAAAGGCTGGTCTCGACCTGAAGTGGTTGCGTGGTCACAAGGGCGTTGGCGTTTCTCTGATGCCCAGCGCATTTGACGCAAAGGCTACGTTCCGCACCCGTGAGGGCTTCAAGTTCGATGAGACCGAGATGCCGTTCTTCCGTGAGGGCTATCATCTGGGCGAGAAAGACCGTCAGGAAATCCTGCGTGTTCTGGACAGCAACGACCCCTATGCTCGTGACGTGATGAACCGTCTGTACGATGACACTGCACAACTTATCACCGGTGCTCGCATCGTGCCTGAACGGATGATCTGGCAGCTTCTGGCTCCCACCAATGGCGTTCCCGGCATCACCATCAAGGCGAACGGTGTGAACTACACCTACAACTACGACCCGGACGGCACTTGGAAGTCCACCAACTACAAGGAAGTTTCTGCCGCAAAGTCCAAGTGGAACGTCACCACCGCTACCCCCATTGCAGACCTAAACGCTGCAAAGGATGCTGTTCTGGCAAGCGTTGGCGAGGTCGTGACTGAGGTGTACATGAACACTGCCACCTTCCGCAACATGATTGCTGCGGACGAGGTGAAGAATCGGTTCATGACTGTCACTGCAAAGGCAAACGCCGTTCTGCTGGACAGCGAAGCACGGCAGATTATCGAATCTGCAACCGGTCTGAACATCCATCTGTACGACAAGATGTTCAAGGCAGACCAGTACAGCTCAAGCGAGAAGTATCTGCCCGATGGCATGGTTGTGGTCGCTCCGTCCGGCGCTCTGGGTAGCACTTGGTATGGCACTACCCCTGAGGAAGCCGACCTGCTGTCTGGTCAGTCCGGCGCATCCGTGTCCATCGTGAACACTGGCGTTGCCATCACCACCGAGCTGACCGTTCACCCGGTCAACGCCAACGTCTACGCTTCCGAAATCGTCCTGCCGTCCTTTGAGCGCATGGACGCTGTGTACTGCATCAAGGCTTACTAAGGCGAAAGGAGGAAAGCAGCATGGGAGACCAGTATTCCGAAGCGGAAGTCAAGTTGGGACAGTACATCGCCCCGGCGCTTGACCGTGAAGTCACGGACGAGGACTACCCACTTTTCGACCTGCTGCTTGATTTCGCCAAAGACAAGATATTTGCGCAGGGCTACCCTTTCGGCAACAGACCGGACGAGTTGCCCTCGCAGTATCAGTCGTTGCAGATACGCATTGCAGCGGAACTGTACAACCACATCGGCGCAAACGGACAGACGAGTTATACCAACAACGGCATTACTCGTGTGTGGGAAAGTTCCGATGTGGCGCAGTCCCTGTTGAATGAAGTGGTTCCGAGAGTAGGTGTTATCGGCTGATGTTCAATGGTAGCCCACTGGATAAACGCCCACTGTGGTACTCAAACCCGGTCGGCGAGAAAACACCTGTTGTGGACGAGTGGGGCAACGAAACCGGCGAGACATCGCAGACGTGGAGTGACCCCGCAAAACTGATGTTGAACGTCAGCCCGCCTACCGGCTCTGCGGAAGCAAGCCCTTTCGGTGCGTTCACGGATTACAGCTACGTTGTAAGTTCGTCCAGCAAAAAGCACAACACACCACTTTATGAAGGTACGCACGTCTGGTTTCAGACGGATGTTTCAAAGCCCTTCAATTACATTGTGGTCAAGGTCGCAGAGCATATCACAGACACGTTGTATGCGCTGAAAGAGGTGGCTGCAAGTGAAAATTAAAGTGAGGTTGAGCGATGCCGGACTTAAACAGGCTGAGGAAGATATTCGCAAATACAAGACCACCCTGAACCAAAAGGCGCAGTTGTTCGCAAAGGCGCTTGCCGACAAAGGCCTTGCTGTTGCCAAAATCCGTTTTGCCAACGCCCAATATGCTGGCGAAAACGATGTTGATTGCGAAGTCAGTCAAAACGGCTCTTCTTGTACCATCTTAGCGAAGGGGCAAGCGGTTGCGTTCATTGAGTTCGGCACAGGTGTTACGCATCAAGGCTGGGGCGCTGCTGGAACGGTCGGCCCGCTCCCTTTGCCTGACAACATTGGCGAGCATGGCACATACGGTAAGGAAAACGGCAAGCACAAACGCTGGTACTACTACGGCGAATCTGGCAATGCCGGTACGCCTGTCAAGGAAGTAGATGGAAAAGGTCAGCTGAACTACACCAGCGGTAATGACGCAGCTATGGCTATGTGGGGCGCTGTTGAGGAAATGGCTTCTCAGGTCGAAGCAACGTGGAGGGAGGTTTGGAGTAGTTGATTGATTATTTCAACCCCATCTTCACGGTTATCGCTAAGGAACTACGAAAGCAAGTGCCCGGCATTTTCGTTACTGGTGAAATCAATGACAGCAACGTCAAAAAGTTTCCGTGTGTTCAGATAGAGGAAAACAGCAACCTTCCTGTACACATTGATTCTGCCCGGCACAGCAAATACGCCGCTGTATCTCTTCGCGTTCGTGTCTACTCCAACAAGGAAACCGGACGCATTGCAGAAGCACGTTCTATCACAGGAATCGTGGATTCTGTTCTTGAATCACTTAACTTTCATCGCAAGTCGTTTGCCCCATTGAATGGGCTGTATAACAATTCCGTCTACCGGATTGAGTGCAGCTACGGGGCAACAATCGGGGAGGACGGAATGATTTACCGAAATTAAGGAGGTAAACATTCTATGAGTACTGCTATCTCCGGTCTGAACACTACCCTTTACTGTGGCGAAAGCGCTTCCGCTCTGACGAAGCTGTGCGACATCAAGGATGTGCCCGACCTGATCTCCGACCCGAACCTTCTGGACGCAACCACCCTGTCTGATGGTATGCAGAAGCAGATTTTCGGCATCGTTCAGGCTGATACCAAAGCCTTTACCGCTAACTACAACAAGACCGACTACGCTGCCGTCAAGGCTGCTGGTTATGACGATACCTCTGAGAGCAACGTGGACAAGTACTACGCCCTGAAGATGCAGGACGGCTCCGGTTTCACTTGGCAGGGTATGCATCAGGTCGGTCTGTCCGGCTTTGGCGTGGACGAGGTTGTGGAAATGACCATCAACTGCATCTTCCACTCTACCCCGAAGTTCAGCGAGAGCCTGACCGTCAACGGCGGCTAAACCGCAAAAATCGAATCAATCAAACCGGGCAGAACTGAACAATGGATTTGGTTCTGCCCCTATTTATAAAGGAGAGCATTTATTATGGCTGCTAAGGTTATCAACTTTCATTCCCCCGATGGCAAGAACACTTACGAGCTGACTTTCACCCGCGAGAGCGCCGAAGCCACTGAGCGCAACGGCTTCCAGATTTACGAGTTCTCCAACGGCATCAACCCTGTTAAAAACACTAAGGCTCTGTTCTACGGCGCTTTCATTGCCCGGAACAAGGGCATTAAGCGCAATGCGGTTGACGATATGCTTGACCACATCGAGGACAAGGAAGGTTTGATGGCTGCCCTGATGGAGATGTACGCAGAATCTGTCAAGGCTCTGATTGCCACTGATGAAGAGGACAAGACCGCAAAAAACGCAACGTGGGAGATTGTGTAACCTCACAGTCTCAGGAATCGGACAGCGGCACAGAGCCATTCTCTGTGTCCAAGCTGTTCCACGAGGTGGAAGCCTATTACATCTCCATTGGCATGACCTATGACCAGTTCTGGCGCGATGACGTCTGGCTGGCAAAGGTCTACCGGGACGCGGAAGAGCTACGCGCCCGCAGAACAAACGTTGAAGCGTGGAGAAACGGCTTCTACACAGCATCTGCGCTTTCCTCTACGGTTGGCAATATGTTCCGCAAGAAAGGGTCTAGCCCCATCAAGTACATGGATAGACCGATTCCTCTCACACAGAAAGAGCAGGACGAGTACGAATACCAACGCGCATTGGAAGCGCAAGAACGCATCAAGAGGGCGATGTTCTCTATGATGAATCAGAAGGACGGTGGTAGCAATGGCTGATGTTGATATTACTAGCTTATCCGTAGAGATTTCTGCGGAATCGCAGGGTGCAGAACTCAACCTAGACAAGCTTACCACTGCCATTTCTAAACTGCGCACAAAGGGCAACGTGGCAAAGGTGATTGATGGACTAGACAAGCTTACCAATTCCTTAACCGCGCTCAAGTCCGCGCAAGGCGATTTCAGCGGTCTGGAAAAGGTCACTAGCTTCATCGAAGGCATTACAAAGGTCAACGCAAGCGATAGCGCAAAGAGCATCAATATTCTTTCGAAGAGCATCCAAAAGATTCCTGATGCCCTGTCTGGCATTGGCGATTATTCGGATGCGCTGGATTCTCTGCGGGATGTAACGGATTCTTTCAATTCACTTTCTGCTATTCAAGCACCAAAAGGATTGAGCAGCACCATCAATGCGTTAAAGAAAATCCCTGACACCATGAGTGGCATGGATTCGGTCAATTCCGATTTGACGCAGACAAAGGCTGTACTGGCATCGTTTAATACGTTGCCAACCGTCACTGTCCCCGATGGTCTGACGAAAATGGTGAATACGCTTCGGCGCATTCCTACTGTTATTGCGGAAACAAACAAGGCTGATTACAAAGGCTTGGGCGATAATATTCGGGAGATTATGAACGCCATTGCCCCGCTGTCTTTGCTTGATATTTCAGGCTTGAAAGGGCTTAGCAGTGCATTTACTGCGCTGAATAAAGTTCCTGATTTGTCTGAAAAGTTAAAAGCGGCAGACCTTACTTCGTTTAAGGAATCGTGCGTCCAGATTTCGGATGCGCTCACCCCCCTTGCATCTCAGCTTGAAACGGTAGGCAACGCCTTTGCAAAGCTGCCACCGCAGTTGAGCAAGGTGGTGACGCAAGCAAACCGTGTGACTGCTGCCAACGAACGGCAGAAGAAAAGCTACATGAGCCTTTCCAGCCAGATGAACAGCTTCATGCGAAACATGGCAAAGCTGGTCTCGCTGAAAGCCATTGCTGATTATCTTGGCAACGCTGTTGCAAAGTTCAACGATTTCTATGAAGCAGCCAATATGTTCGGCGTATCGATGGGTGACATGACGAACGAAGCGAGCGCTTTCATTGATAAGATGGAACAGCTACTTGGCATCGACCCGTCAGAAGCCATGAATGCTATGGCGAACATTTATAGCATGACAAAAAGCTTCGGTCTTGCAAAAGAACAAGCATATACTTTGTCGAAAAGCCTTACCCAGTTAGGCTATGACCTTTCTTCGCTGAAAAACATTCCTATTTCACAGGCATTTACGAAGATTCGTTCGGCTATGGCTGGCGAACTTGAGCCAATGCTTCAGCTTGGCGTTGATATTTCTCAAGCAAGACTTCAACAGGAACTTCTTGCACTTGGATTCAATAAACAGGTTTCCACGCTTTCTCAGGCTGACAAAGCCACTTTGAGATACATCGCAATCTTAAAGCAGACCACCGATGCACAGGGCGATTTCGCCAGAACGCTATCTAGTCCTTCGAATATGATTCGCGTTCTGAAAGCACAGCTGTCTGGTCTTGCGCGAGATATTGGCTCTTTGCTCTACCCTGCTTTGAAGTCTATCCTTCCACCGCTGATTGCTGCTGTTGAACTTATCCGAGAGTTCGTTCAGTGGGTTGCAAAACTCATGGGTGTCAAGGTCGAGTTCCCTGATGTCAGTAGTGCGAGTGACGCCGTAAGTGGTGTCACGGATGCACTGGACGATACCACAAAGGCAACCGGCAAGGCTGCAAAGGCGTTCAAGAACTACATCATGGGCTTTGATGAACTGAACGTCATCCAGAAGAACGCTGATTCTTCTGGCTCTGGTTCCGGTTCTGGCGCAACTGGCAACCTCTTGGGCGATGTAGACCTGTCCGGCTACGATATGTTCAAGCAGTACAACGAAGAGTTTGCAAGGCAGATTGATACTCTCAAGCAGAAAATCAAAGGTATGCTACCTGTTATTGGTGCCGTTACCGCCGCGCTTGCTCTGTGGAAGCTTACCACCTTCATTGCTGACATTGTAGACGCAATCAAGAAAATCGGCATCCTGAAAGGTATGGTTGCCGGTGGCATTCTGATAGGCATTGGATTTTTCCTGATGTTTGATGGCATTAAGAAAGCCATCGAGGACAAGCTGAATGCTATCAACTTTGCAGAGATTCTGGTTGGCGCTATCACGTTTGTCGGCGGCGCGGCGTTGCTTGGTGCGAAGATAGCAGAGTTCATCATGACCTCGTTTGCAGACAGTTCGGTTGCTCAAGCAATCGCTGCGGCGGGCGGTAAGATGGGTGGTGCACTAATTGGCGCAGCTGTTGCCGGTGTAGTGGCTGGCATTGCAATGTTTGTGACTGGCGTTTATGACGCTTTGACAAACGGATTGAATATTCTGAACGGCTTGCTGATTCCCGCTGGCTCTACAATGGCTGGTGCTGCCGTTGGCGCAATTATAGGCTCTCTTGGCGGCCCGATCGGCACGGCTGCCGGTGCATTGATTGGCTTGCTTATCGGTGCATTGACTGACGTTGGAATAGCAATCTATCAAAACTGGGACAAAATCAAATCAACTGTTGCAAAAAAATGGGGTGATTTGAAAAGCTGGTGGTCTGGAACTGTTATTCCGGCAATCGAAAGCATCCCGGGCAAAATTGGCAACATCGTAGATTCCGTTGTTAGCTGGTTTTCCGAACTTCCGGGCAGAATCGGGTATGCTCTTGGCTATGCAGTGGGAACGCTGATTCGGTGGGCGAAAGACCTTTATGACACTGTTACGAGAGAAGTTCCGAAGATTATTTCCAATGTAATCACTTTCTTTAAGGAACTCCCTGAAAAAATCTCGTCCGCTATTTATGGCGCTTATCAGTCTGTTTCTGACTGGGCAAACGGAATGATTCAGAAAGCAAGCGAAGTTATCCCGGAAGTCATAGATAATTTCGTGAGTTTCTTCGAAAGCATTCCCGACCGGCTTAAAGCGCTTGGCAAGAACATAGTAGATGGCCTTTATAACGGCGTGAAAGACGCTATGCACTTGGTTGCCGACAAAGCTGGTGAACTGGCTGATGGGTTTGTAAAGGGCTTTAAGGATGCGCTTGGCATCCACTCTCCTTCTAAGGTGTTTTATGCTATCGGTGAGTTTATCGACAAAGGTCTTGCAAATGGCATCTCCGCTGCCAAAGACCTTGCGGTGAAAGCCATCCAGTCTGTGTCTGACGCGGTAAAGACTGTTGGCTCTCAGCTGGCAAGTGAGAACTATGGTCTGGGCAACGGCTCTATCAGCCTGTCCATTGACGCAAGCGGCAAGATCACCTGCCTGAAAGCCGGTACCGTAACCATCACCGCCACCGCAAACGATGGCTCCGGCAAGAAGGCCTCTTTCAAGCTCCAGATCGTCAAACTGATGAAGTTTCTGGGGCTGGTGGATGTCAGCGTGGCCGGCGGTAAGTCCGTCACCCTGAAGCCCCTCTTTACTCCTGCCGACCCCACCAACAAGAAGCTGGCCTGGAGCGTGTCCGAGAACGAGTACGGCATCAAGATCAACGGTTCCGGTAAAGTCAGCACCAAGGCTGTCACCGAGCCCGTGAACGTGACCGTCACCGTCTCCGCGCTGGATGGCAGCGGCGTGAGTGCCTCCTGCGAGGTCACCGTCTATCCCGCTACCACCAAGGTCACCATCTCCGCCAAGGGCGGCGAGCTGCCTGCTTCCATCTCTGTGGACACCACGCTGGAGCTGACCGCTTCCAGCCTGCCTGAGAACACGGCAAATGTCTACACCTGGAAGAGCAGCAATGAGAAGATCGCCGCCGTGGACGCAAACGGTGTTGTCACTGCCATCAAGGCCGGCAAGGTAAAGATTACCTGTACCGCCGCCGACGGCACGAACAAGTCCGCTTCCGTTACCTTGAAGGTCGTCGAGGCCATCGAGACTCCCCCGAAGAAGTAATCACTTCTGACGCAAATTTCTAACCAGCCAGCCGACTATCGTATAACGCTTGCCATCGGGAACCAGTGACATACATCTAACGAGACTCGTTCATAATGTCACATTTTTCCGGAAAATCCTCCCTGAAATTCTCACCATTTCCCCGAATATCCGTTGACAAATCGATAAAAAAAGGGTAAAATACTGATACTTACAGATACTCCCGCAAATCAAATACGCTGCATGGCGTCATCCACGCTGCCCCATTT
>OQVT01000180.1_pt1 | contig 29371 bp, 29 predicted proteins | sample 1691561 | NCBI WGS metagenome assembly OQVT01 (sample SAMN03418260, study PRJEB22391) | human gut metagenome | biome: human-gut; feature: organic feature; material: feces | host: Homo sapiens | place: Tanzania | collected 2013-01 | reverse complement strand
GAGGCAGAGAAAACCGCGGAGACAGGGGGAAAAGAGGTCTAAGACATATTGTCATGTCCAAGAGCAACCTACAAGAGGTTGGAAATCCATCAAAACCTACTTTCGAACAACCTTTCCATGCACAACCGCACGAAGCACAATGCTACCACTAACTTTTAGAGTCCTAGATCTTGAAGCACTTTTGAAGCGATTTGTACTCACCCAATGCCAGAAGCGTTATATCATTGGACAAAACAGTGTCAGACGTAACGAAAACATCGATTTTTCCAGATCGTCTGATACCAAGGATGCTGATTCCAAACCTTTTGCGGATATCCACCTCTCCCACTCTTTTGCCAACCCAAGCTTCAGGCACTTCAACTTCAAAGATCGCATGCTGATCATCAATCTCCATGTAGTCGAAGATATGGTCGCCGGTATATCGGATCGCCGTCCATTTCGCCATTTGCTTTTCAGGATAGACAACATAGTCAGCACCGTTGCGAAGCAGGAATTTTTCCTGCACATCACGCTCGGCACGTGACACCACACACTTTGCACCAAGCTCCTTGAGAAGGGATGTCGTTTCCAAAGAGTTCTGAAAGCTGCCGCTTATGGTGACTATACAGACATCAAAGTTTCCAATGCCCAAAGAACGAAGGAACTCCTCGTTCGTAACGTCACCAATCTGTGCATTCGTGACAAGTGGCAGGACTTCATTGATACGTTCCTCGTTTGTATCTACCGCCATGACCTGATGCCCCAACTGAGAAAGCTGCACAGCAATATGCCGTCCAAAACGACCTACTCCAATCAAAAGGATGTTTTTCATGATGAATGCTCCTTTGAGGAACTTTCAAAACTCCTTCATGAGTCCTGGCCATGACCTGCACGGCTGGACTCCGCCTTCAGCAACTTCATAATACAAAAAGTATTACCTCAGTTGCTTCAGACGGCTTCCTTCTCGGCAATCCATGGCCAATCCACACAAAGCATAGTTTTGAAAGTTCCTCCTTTGCTTATCCAATATTGATCTTCTCCTGCGGAAGCTTCGCATTGCCCACTTTCCTGCTGGAAAACGTTGCATAAACGAGCGTAAGACCACCCACTCTACCTAGATACATAAGTGCAATCAGCACTATTTGCGAAGGAATATGCAACTGCGGAGTTATACCAAGCGTAAGCCCAACCGTTCCAACCGCCGATGCCGTTTCATACAGACACAATGACAGTGGAATACCCTCATACATGCTTATAAACACAGCTCCACCAAAGAACAATGCAAGATACATCGTCAAAATGGTTGCAGCGGTTTTGATAGCGTTGCAATCAACTCTACGGCCAAAGAACTGCAAGCTGTCCCTTTGTCGAAACGTCGAAGCTACATTTGCAACCAAAACAGCAAGCGTCGTCGTTTTCATACCACCCGCCGTAGAACCTGGCGAGCCGCCAACCATCATCAGGAATATCAAGACAGCCTGCGATACACCGGTCATAGCGGAGAGCGTTACGGTATTGAAGCCGGCAGTCCTTGGCGTGACAGACTGGAAAAGAGAAGCAAGCAGCCGGTTCCCCATTGGAAGTGCGCAGAAATCCACGAAGAAGAAAAACAAAGCCGGAAGAACTATAAGGACCGCCGTAGTGACAAGAATAACTTTGCTTTGCATCCTGTAGCGGTGCAAATGCAGTTTGTTTTCGCAGATATCGTCCCACGTCAAAAAGCCAATGCCACCAGTCACAATCAATAGCATAATCGTAATGTTTATCACAGGGCTTCCAGCATAGCCAACGAGGGACGGATACAGATTGCTTTCCGTTCCAAGGATATCAAAACCTGCGTTGCAAAAAGCGGATATAGAGTGGAAAACAGCCATCCAGATACCGCGCCATCCATAGTCACGGCAGAATACTGGAAGCATGGCTACAGCACCCAACAGCTCAATGAGGAAAGTCCCTCGCAGGATGAATCGCGTCAACCTGACGATTCCTCCAACCTTTGGAGCTGAGATTGCATCCTGCATGGTGCTGCGTTGCATAAGGGATATCCTTCGTCCGGACAACAGAGCAAACGATGCCGCTACGGTGACAACGCCAAGACCTCCAATCTGAATCAGAGTCAGAATGACAATCTGACCAAAGACAGACCAGTAGCTGCCGGTATCCTGCACGACAAGCCCCGTCACACACACGGCCGATGTCGCAGTAAACAGTGTTTCGTTGAAAGGCGTCACACGCCCGTCCGCCGCAGAGATAGGCAGCATCAATAGCAGAGCCCCCAATAGAATGACCCCTGCAAAACCCAATATGATAATTTGGAAAGTCGAAAGGCGGTGCTTCCGACAATCCACCTCTTCCATCACTATTATCACTCCTTCGTCTGTACCAGTCTCAATAGACTCCTAATACAGCTGCAACCCCATTTTGCCGTGGTTCGCTGTTTTTGTACAGCGTTTCTACAGTGTAAACTCGGTAAAGAAAAAGGCTACGCATTGAATGCCTACTCTTCATCTTCACAGAAAGCCCACGGTGCAGCTACAATACCGTCACATCCTAGGCCGATGTCCCAGCGCCCAGGCAAAACGCTGAAAGCTTTGAAGGAGATTTATCATGAGCTATGAAATGGACTATGAAAAGGAAAGGCAGGAAGCCATATTCGCAGGCAAATGCGCACTTGAAAGTCTAAGAGACGCCAGAAATGAAATCTCCAAAGCCAAGACCTGGGGAGTCATCGACATCCTTGGAGGAGGTTTCCTCTCAACCTTCATGAAGCACACGAAGGTAAGCAACGCCCGCTCGAGCGTAGAGAGGGCCAAGTACGACCTACAAAGGTTCAACAGCGAACTTAGGGACCTTCACCTGGATCTGAACCTGGACATTGGAGACTTCCTCACCTTCTTCGACTTCATGGACAGCTTCCTTGCCGATGTCCTTGTCCAAAGCAAGCTCAACGATGCCGCAAACAGAATAGACCAAGCCATACAGCGCGTGGAAACCATCCTACGCAACATCCAAGGAAACCACAGCAACTACGATGGGCGTTGATGGGCGCAGCATGGCGTTGTAGGGCGCAGTAGGACGCTATGGGACGCTGAAGCCAAACACCTTTGAGTTCATTTCAGGTGTCCAGTCTCCGAACCTATGCTGAGCTTCAACCCAAACCTCCTTCTTCGAATGTGTTTTGTAGAACTCGTATAGCTCTTTGAATGGAATCCCAAAAAGCGCTTCATAGATGTCCTTGTTGTACGGAGGTTGGAAATGACCGTTCTCGAACATCCAAAAGCAACTGTATGGAACGCCTTTGCCCTCGCCTTCCCTTGAAGAAGCATTGTCTTCAACGTACTTTCCAAGGAAGAAAAGATGCAGCATCTCTCGTATGACCGTATATTGAGGACGCTCGCAGAACAGACGCAGCCCCTTTCTTTGAGGGTATCTGTGCGACACATAGCGAACAAGGCTCGAATTGAGAACCCTGTACATGTCAGAGATGTTCCTCCAATTCTTGGAGTATAGAACATCATGCGTATGGGTTGGCATAACCACGGAATACAGCACCGTTATCTCGTATCTTATGCACAGCTCACACATCAAATGATTCCGGTAACGGGCTATATCGTTGTTGAAAAGCGCCATTCCACCCCAAGCCTTCTGTGTCGTATGATAGAAGAAACCCTCCTTGTCGATATCGTTACGTTTCGAATTTCCAGCAGAACCATCGGAAAAGGCTATGGAATCCAAAAAACCTGTGATTTTGTCTACATCATTCATATACATGACTCCTATACTTAAGGAATCAAGAAAACAGTGCATTTCCATTCAAGCTTTTAAAAAGCCCCTTCGTTTTGTTGCAATACTAACATTTAAAGCGATTGCACAGCGTCCTACAACGCCATACTCCGCCCATCAACGCCCTACTCCGCCCTACAACGCCCAAGAATCTCGATTCGCAGGGATTTCTGCCAATATCCTAGGAGCAAAACGTGGGACAGTATTTGCGATACGGCCCACGTGAAGCGACAACGGAGATTGCAGAAAGACCCAGAATCTCGATTCGCAGAGATTTGAGCCGTATTCAAGGACACCAACGAGGGATAGTGCTATGATGCACAGCCCGAGTGCAGTGACGCAGAAGACGACTCAAAGACCCAGAATCAAACATCGAGGCCAAGACGGAGGGACATCCCAAAGTGTGGCATGAACATTGCCACCAATGGACTGTCAGGAGTATAGGCCTCCAAAAGTCGAGCCACTTCGCCAGGGTTGTGTATGAACGTGACACCAGCATTAAAGCCAATCTGGAACGTAGTACGTGAACTTGTCAGAAGCCCTTGCGGCAACAGTGAAACGCCAAATTCCAGATCCATGGCGAACGAACACAGGCGACCTGTAGAATATGAGTGATAGTAGTTGCGCACAAGAGAGTCGGAAACCACCAAGGTCTCGTTCATATTCACAAGGTTCACAGCCTCCCACCTCATGACACCTGCAGAGACACAGACATAAGGCGTCACAAATCCATGCGTCGCATAGCTTTCGAAACTGTACTTGGCACCAAGGAAAGCACCATCGTAGTTTCTCTGGAATCGGCCCAGCAAAGCAGGATCCCTGCCGGAGGAAGCGTTCTCTGCATACGAAGGATTGCCGGATACATAACGATTCCTTATGACAAACGAGAAATTAGAATGCCCAAGAGGCAACTCCAAACCAACATCGAAGAACGTGACTTCCATCAAAGAAAGCTTCCCCAAGGAAAGAACGATATCGCTCTCGTACCAACGGGAAGGTTCGAACAAGGACATGATGTCAACGACTACGGTTCCATAGCCACGGCGTGTATCAAGGTTGCTGCTGTATCCAAGCCTCAGGAAACCGGCGTTCACATTGTAGCCCAGAGTGAATCCCTGCATGTACTCGTCGTAAAGGATCGCAGACCTCCAATCAGACTTGGTCTGAGTCCACATATAGCCCACTGCAAACGAAAGGATATCCCCTTCATCGCCGCAGCAAAGGCCTCGGTTCCAGCCTTTGATGGACACAAAGACATCGGCCTGCTGTCTATGGTTGAAACCTATGTTGTTGGAAAAGGCTCCCTTCACGCCAAGAGTCAGCCTCGTGCGCCATGACAGAGGGACTGCACCACCTACGGCTATTTTGCCGCCAAGGGATGCATAAGGCTTATTGGAATCGGTTTCGTATTCGAGGTGGACCTGCGCCATGCCAAGTATACGGTGGACGGTGTTCTGAAGGACCACATAGTTCTGGCGACCTATCACGGAGACTCCAAAGTAAGGCTCCATGTCAACGAAAAACCAAGGATTTCCAACCAGTTCCAACGGAAACCCCAAAAGGATCTCCGTCACATCGTAGCGCCCGGAAATACGATTGCCGTCGCCTTTAAGCGAAGGATCCGTCACGCTCCAACCTTCCTGCCAGCCCCGGTTGGTGATTCCTAGCATGTTTACAGCAAGCTTCCAGGCGGGAGCCTCCAAAGAGAAGTATTCGGCGAACGAAAGCTGGTCGTCGTAGTCGAACGACATACCGCCTGACCACCTGTCGTTGCCGGCTCCAACCATAAAGCTCTGGGGAACCCATGCAGCTGGGCAGCCATAGTCTCCAAAGGAAACGGCGGACAATGAGAAACCAACGAACAACATAGCAATGACGAATGCAGCTTTCTTCATGGACATCTCCTATTTCAACGACTCGGAGGAACTTGCAAAGCCCCTCTTCACACGAAAGTTAGGAAGGTGTTGCAACGAGAATCAAACAAAAAAGGAATGCTTTACCAAACCAAAGCCGCTACAACTTTTGAGAAGATATATGCCTGAGAAGATATATGAGGAACGATGCGACGAACGTCAATTGGAGGCCATGAACACACAGCCGTTTGAAGCATCGACCTCAAAGGTCTGGGCAGAAGCGCCCGCAATACAGCACTGTCCTTTCGAAAGCTCAAGGTCTCCAACAACGGCGGAACCTTCTGTGCAAAGGAATAGCTTGGCACCGTCCCGTGAAACGGAGAACCTGCCACGATCCATCACCGTGAGGGCGAATCCGTCTGGTGTGGCGAAACGCAAGCCTTCAAGGGAACAGGTGCTCTTCATAGGAGAAGGAATGTACGGCTCATCGCTCATTATGCGTTCAAGTTCGTCAACATCCATGTGTTTGGACGTGAGCCCCGCCCTAAGGACGTTGTCCGAGTTGTTCATAAGCTCAACGCCGTTTCCAAAGACGTAAGCGTGGATGATGTCTGGCTTAAGATAAACGGCCTGCCCAGGCTCAAGCCTTGCTACATTGAGAAAAAGCGGAGCAAATATGCCAGGATCCGAGTACTTTGGATAGATTTCATCGAAGACGAACCTTTGAAGTTCATCCAAGAGATCCTTGTTGCCAACGACCTCCAAAGCTGCCTGTCCAACCACAGAACGAGGAAGCCTGTACAATGTATGGAAGAAATCGGAAATACTTCCTACTTGGGAAAAATAAGTATTCCAAAGATTTGGAACAATCCGCACAAATCCATCCTTTATATCATCAAACGGCCTGAATCCGCACATGAATGTAACAGGTGTCAAAGCATAGAGCATCTCGGCCTTTGGGTTTGGGTCCTGATAGTTGAACACAACGCCAGACTTGACTGAGCCAGTTCCAGCACCTATCTCGCAAGCCTCGCCGGCCACTTTGGCATCAAAGCCCTTCCTTTCAGCTTCATAGCCTGCAGCGGCCTGCGCCTTGTCAGGATGACACTGAAGGCTCAATGCACCACCAATGGCAAGGATCTTCAATAGGAATGGAAACCTTGAGGAATCTCCAATTCCAAGGAAGGATGGATTTCCATCTATATAGTCAACGAGGGACTGACCGCTGCAGCAGCATCCATTGCAGGCTCCACAGGCACAGTCAATGACAGAGCTACCGCTTTTGTGTGCACCAATCCAAAGCTCGGCCTTTGGTCCATCATGTGGAAGTCCAAGGAGATCGGCTATATAGAAATCGTTCCCCCACGCATAGTCCTTTACAACAGGCAGTATCTTTATGATTCCATCCATATTCACAAGCCTCCATCAACCACGTCCATTGTCGTTTGCACCGTTCAAAGCCTTCCGCCTCGTCAGGGTTTGGTTCTCCTATGTCCTGTTCTCCCAGTCCTTCGCAGTCCTGCCACATTCCCACGTGCAAGAAAATCCCGGTTGAGGACATCGGTCACGACAACGGATGTGAACACAATCCTCCATATCCAGGAAAGGAACATGAAGAAGAACATGAGCGTAGCCAAAGAACCATACAGCACAGAAGCCTTCACTGAGAATTTGACGACCAGTTTGAACACGAACTCCAAAACAAGAAGAAGCACGAATCCAAAACCAGCTCCAATTGCAGCGGCATAAAAGTTCACATCGCAGTCAGGCACAAGGTACAACACTCCAAGCAAAGCGAAATAGATCATGGATTTTGCCAAAAGGTCCTTTGCTATGACTTGAACGGAGCTCAGCTCCGGAAGGTCCTTCAAGAAGAGGAACCACGAACTGAATCTTGTGTAGATTCCAACCACAACAGCAATTATCACCATGCTTACAATCATGAACGCCAAGTATTTGAGGAACCTTACGACAGGATTGTTCTTCACCTCGCTATGGAACAGACGGTTCACCGTCACATTCAGCTTGTCAACCAAGAGCAGGAACGTCACAACGAAGGAAAGGGAGCTTATGAGATTGAGCCCCATGGCGTTCTTCATGAAGCCATCGAAGTATCCGGCCAGAGAGATGCCTTCACTGTCACCAAACGTCTTCACAAAAAACTCATCCACGAACTGGATTACAGGTTCGACCACTCCAAGATAGTTGAGAAACGAATAGACCAAAGCCATGCACGGAACCAACGCCACAAGCGTGGCGTAGACCATTCCATTCGAGACCATTATGACGTTGTCGTTAGAGAACCGGCTCAAGCAGCTCTTCATTATGCCAACAAGACCGTTCAGGCCGGTCAGCCTAGACCTTTTGCCGTCTCCAATCCTTTCATTGCTTCCCATACAGAATGACAAGCACCTACATATGGGATTCGAGCCAGCCCCAAAGTATCTCATAGACCTCTTTGCGGTTCGTCTCGTTCAAGAGCTCATGGCGTGCATCCGGAATCAGCTTCAACGTCACATCAACGATTCCTGCGTCGCTGTAGAGCTTGTATATCTTCTTCACACCTTTGCCGTAGTCCCCAACAGGATCCATATCTCCGCTTATGATAAGAAGAGGAAGATCCTTTGGTAGCGACTCCACATTCTCTCTACTGTTTGCAAATTCAACACCCGTAAGGAGATCGTAGAAGAATCCATTAGTACACATAAAGCCACATTTGTCATCGTTTATGTACTTTTCAACCTCTTTCTGATCCCTCGAAAGCCAATCGAAATCCGTAATGTTTGGCTCGAACGGCTTGTTGAAAGCACCAAAGCTCAACCTGTTCAAAAGCGTACCGGGAGCCTTGGATCCGTTCTTCTTTATCTCATGTCTGGCAATCAGCTTGCCAATCTTTCCAACAAGCCCCTTGCTGTAGCCACTGCCCATGATGATGACACCGCTGTAGAAATCGGGATGTTTGACCATGACGGTCCTTGCAAGGAAGCTTCCCATGCTATGCCCCATGAGGAACGTGGTGGTCGCCCCATACTGTGACGTGACGAAATTGGCGAGCTCAAAAGCATCGTCTGCAATTCTCTCCCATCCATTGGTCTCAGCGAACCAACCCAACTCATTCTCTGATGCTGTAGCTCCGTGGCCTCTATGGTCGTCTGCAAAGACGGCAATCCCTTTCTTATTGAGGTAGCGTGCAAACTTCTCGTAGCGGTCGCTGTACTCGGCCATGCCATGGAGAATCTGCAGAAAGGCTTTTGTTTCTATATTAGGAGAAGGCAACCAGAGGTTATATGCAAGTCTATGACCATCAGAGCAAATGAAGACATTGTCTGCCATATATCCTCCCTCAACCTTTGAATCTTAAGGTATTAGAATTGTATTTGAGTGCAGGGAACATCCAAATCCCCCTTGATTCAATACTAACATGATTGAAAAAAAATTGACAAGAAGCATTTATGTATACAGTCAATAAATAGCATGAGTTTTTGACAGCAAAGCATAGAGGTTCTTATCATATGATTAGATTCGCAACCAACCACTTGGATGCTATCATTCCAAGCGCAATGCAACCCATAGAACACAACGGCAGAGACACGATGAAAGACAACGGCAAAGACAGATTCCTCTTGGTCGCAAGCGACATCCACGATGCGGAATCAGCATTCGAAAAGCTGGCCCAGAAAGCCAACGACCCAAGATGCATCGCCTTCCTCTATGCAGGAGACCTCAACGTTGAAAACTATTTCATAAACCATGCGCTCAAATACCGCAGCTTCACATTCATTCCGGTACTTGGCAACTGCGACAACCCATGGGTCTGGATAGACGCAGGGGTTCCTCAACCACCGCAATTCAGGACCCTATCACACACAAACCGCACTGGAGACCTACGCATATACATGTCGCATGGCCACCTGTACCCCTATCCTTCAAGTGTAGGCCTTGGCGACGAAGACTTCGAAGTCTGCATCACAGGCCACACACACGTCAACTCCCTCAAGGCCGATACCCTTGAAACCTCACGCCATAGCAAAAAGCAGCTTGTGCTGCTGAATCCAGGCTCTCCTTCGTGTCCACGAGGAGGAAGCCACCAATCGTATGCAATGATAACGATTCCAAATGAAGGCTCAGCCGTTGTCCAAATCAGAGACTTTGTCCGCGATGACCTGCTTTCTGAGATGGCAGTACCGCTCCATAAGGTCAAAGAAAGGAACGATTGACCTGTCGTTGGCATTGCTGTCAGGGTCTATGCAGAAATGGGACGGTATGCGTCCAGCCACATTCTCCAACATATCGAATCCAAGAGCCTTGTTTACCTCGTAGAGGATGATCCAACACGTATCACCAAGGGCAAGTACATCGTCAGCCACAACAGGACGTTTGATTGAGCTGGCAATGCAATCGGCCAAAATGGCTGGCTTCAAGTGCTTTATTACCGATTTAGGAAGTATTTTCAACATCCTAAGTGTAAATCTGTTCCACTTTGAGTTGTCAACCACTGTTGGTAGCAGCAAAACAGGAAGGACGCCATAGCTTGCAAGTCCAAGGGACACCCTTTCGCTAAGCAGAGCCCAGCTGGCCTGATCCTGCACGCAAAGCCTTGAAACGATTTCGAACTGGTTTGGAAAGCCAAACCCCTGACAGTCGCTCAAAGCCTGAGCAGATGCACCCCTGTAATCCACAGGTCCGCATTCAAGGCCTCGTATGGTATAGGCGAAAGACTCATCGCCAAAAGCCTTTCCAAGTGCAAGGGTTCCAAAGCTCAAAGGCTCCCCAACACCAATCCTCTTGGCAGTCATCTCTATGAGAGGGAGGACCTTTGAATTGTCCTTGAAGTCAAAATCTGTTCCAAGGATGTCGATAAGCCCCTCTTCCTGAGCCTGCTTCGACCAACCAAGGACGTTCCCCATTGAAATGGGGTCAAGCCCAAGGTCCAAGCACAATGCATGTCGTTCCATGATGGAGTCTATGTCAAAGCATCCGACATTCGATCCAAGCATGAGAAGAGATGCATAGTCTGGTATCGCATACCCTTCGGAGCTCCAATGTCTGCACATGATTGGGCAGTTCATACAACCGCTGTGGCCGTCTCCATAACGCCTTGCCACTTCATCGCCACCTAGATGGAACAGCCTAGGGTCGGTCCTATACCTGAAATTGTCAACAGGCGCCCATCCATATCTGGATGCGGCTCCTATCAGATATGCAGAACCCTTTGCTTTCATCTCATGGCAATGCACACTCCTGTCGCAGACCTTGTACAGTTTGGAGAACGCTTCGTCCTTGTCTGTATCGCCAAAACCAGTGTCCGAATCACCTTCAGAATCAGAAACGGAGAATCCCGTAATGCTTATGGACTTTATGTTCTTGAAACCAAAGACGGCTCCAAGCCCACCACGACCAAGGGAGGATCCTTCGCATACGACTATGGAATACGGGACCTTCTGCTCTCCTGCGACACCAATGGACATTGCAGTGGTCATGGGGCCTGTTCCAACGAAATCCTCAACCTGACTTACAGTGAAGCCAATGAAAGACTCGGATGTATTGTACGAAACCCCGGCTTCTCCAATGCTCACAATCGTTGGCCTACGAAGCCTTCCAACAACGACAAGGGCGGAGTAGCCAAGGGAGGCAAGCCTCATGCCAACGGAGTTCTCCACGACATTGAAGCATAGAGCTCCGGTTACAGGTGACCTGAAGGCACAGCTTGTAAGTTCGCACCCCGGCATTCCAGAGCCGCTCAATGCTGATATCGTAAAGACTATCGGGTTGTCGACTTCGTATGATGATGGGTTGTCGATTTCAGGTCCAACGAAGCAAGCCCAAATACGGGTGGCCAAGGCAGGCCCTGACACGTACGATTCCAGGAATGCGGTTGGGACTTCCCATTCAAAGGACGATTCCTCGGACAGGTTCAGTACAAGTGCCTTCGCATGAGGCTTGGATAGGAATTCCTCCCTTTTGGGTCCTTGTGAGTCTAGTATTTCAAGTCGTTGTCCAAGCGCGCTTGCGTTCACGAAAACCATTCTCCTTATACAAGTCTATACAGGATTATGCAGGCCAACCCATACGGGCCAGTCACAGGTACGATCCTAATGCACACCACAGAATACCACTTATGGTTGAAGCTGGAAAGAACCACCATAAGGAAGAACCACAGCTGGAAAGAACCGACTGCCGCCAAACATACCACTATCATGTCTGGAGGCAGAGCAATCACTCGTAGTCGCTTCCACCTATGAACTCCCTAAGCAGAGAGTCGCTTGGAACAAGGTCCGCAGGTATTGGATAGACGTTCTCAAGGAACGAAAGAAGCCTTCTTGCCTGAGTATACGCCTCGCCTGACGATGGTTTGACCCCTTTGAGGAGAGGCTGCACGAAAGGCGACAGCACTCCTATCTCGTAGTCCAAGGCACTGTTGAACATGACATCGGCATTATTCTGATTTGGGAAGATGTGTATGCGTTCCCCTCGCGCCACGCTTGGCCACATGAGAAGGGTTTCCTCTGCGCTGGTATCACGAGTCCTGTAGTCCCTAAGAACACGCCTTAGGATGCGGTCGTCCGTAGTGGAGACCCTGTTGCAGTCGTCCATGTTGAGCTGAGTAAGCGCCGATATATAAATCTTGTACGCATACTTCTCCTTGACCTTGGACGTTATCCTTGGGTTGAGCCCATGAAGTCCCTCTATGACGAATATGGTCTTGTCAGTAAGCCTTATTGGCTTGTTCTCATAGTACGTAGCGTTCTTTGGAAAGCTGAAATGTGGGAGGTCCACTTCCTTGCCTGCAAACAGGTCCTTCATATTGCGGTCGAACATATCTATATCCAACGCCTCAAGTGCTTCAAGGTCAGGCTTTCCATCCTCATCAAGTGGTGCGAACTGGCGCTGCTTGTAGTAGTCGTCGAGCGAAATCCTTATAGGTGCATGGTCCATAAGTCGCAGCTGCTCGCACAGCCTCTTTGCAAACGTCGTCTTGCCCGACGACGAAGGGCCCGCCACGAATACGGCCTTTTTGCCGCCGGCATCTATCTCGTCCGCAATCTGCGCAAGCTTACGCCTCTGCAGCGTCTCAGAAAGCCTCACATACTCCGCCACGGTGTTCTCGCTGCACCTCTCATTGAGCTCTCCCACGCACCCCACGCCAAGGAAACGCCCCCAGCGCTTGTTCTCTTCATACACCTTGAACATCGTGGAATTGTCACGCATCTCCACGACAGCCGTTATATTGCTCGCAACCGGATACCTGAGCAGCATACCGCAATTGCCATACTTCTTGAGCTCCCACACACTCAAGACCGATGTATTTGGGACTATGGGTTCGTATGCTATGTTGCAGTAGTTCTGTATCCTATAGGCGTTCACGAACGGCTCGTTCTGGGACTCAAGCAGCTGGGAAGTAGCCTCATAGCCTTCCTTATTGAAGTACTCCACCGCTTCCTGATTGGAAAGCGCAGTGTACTCTATTGGAATGCAGGAATCCACAAGATAACGCATCTTGTCTGCAAGTATGGAGATCTGCTCCTCCGTCGTGTTGTACTCATCGTCGAAGCTGAAATAGAATCCATCTCCCAGGGCATGTCCAATCACAAGATGCCTCTTTGGGAACACCAACTTGGTGGCGCAGCATAGCAAGAGGCAAATGCTATGTCTGTAGATTCTCCTTCCAAAGCTCTCGAAAGCCCTTATTGGCTTGACCTCGCAGGACATTTGGATGTGGCTGCTTATAGGCCTGAGCTGCCCGTTCACTATTGCACCAACTGTTGGATTGTCGTTGTACTCAATCTTGGAATTGGAGAACCCTTGAGGCAGAAGCCCTGCCTTTACCAACACATCCTCAACCGATGTGTACACAGGCACAGTATATTCGTTTTCATTGACAGTTATTCTTATTTCTCTACTCATAGAATGAAATATACCATCATTTCACCAAAACGCAAGAAAAACCCTCCAGGGCTGTAGGCCCGGAGGGTTTGGGAATGCAAGAACTTGGACTTGAAGATTAGATTCTCATTGTTATATTAAGATTTGTTTTCCTTCAACGAAGGAGATTTGCTGCATTTGGACCCATGGGGCTGTTGGGGCTCTTGAAGACCGTTGAATTGCAATTGAGTAGAGAGGTTTAGAGCGCATCTGATAGTACCTGTGTGAACCTTAACGTCCTGAAGAAAAGAAGAAGAATCACATCCTTCACATTCTTGTTCGTAGAAACATTCTCTATTAGAGAATAGCCAAGAGTTTTTAGCCTCATTTACACACGTTACGGCACAATAAACAAAAAAAGCGAGTAAGGCTAAAAAAAAACAAAACAAGAGAAGAAGGTTCCAGATTTTTCCTTTTCGTCATAGTATTCTTCATTTTCATCATATTTGCGTTTGCAGTCTAAAGAACAACAACGATCACCTTCCCATAAAGGAACAAATCTCTTGCCACAAACTATACAAAAGGAAGTACCTTCAAGGTCATCACTGCTCCAATCACTTTCCTTTTCTACCTTATACTCGTTTTCGCCAGTCTTTGTAACCTTGTAGTCCGACATATAATCCTCCAAAATGAGTCTGGAGTAATCGTACCCCCCTGCATATTGTCAAGTGAAATTTCAAAAGGACATGCAAGCTAAGAAACAAATGTTCTTCACCAAACCGGAAAAAACAGATTTATGAAGAAAGTTTTCTTCAGTTGAGTCGAAAACGAAAGAAAAAGAAGAAAGTCTTCCACCTTCCAGTACAAAAGAAGAACCCAAATATGCATTTTCGCAAAACTTGACAGGTGGTGTTTCTTTTGCGATACTTCAAATGGAAAGAGGCACCGCCTGTGGACGGAAACGACCTCAACCTTTTGTGAACGAAAACCGCTCAGCTGAGTTGACAGGACACTGGGCGGTTATTTTCTACCATTGTAAGCCATTATCAACAGGCTAAGGACTGTGAATACAATCATCAGCAATTCGAAATCGCTCATAGGCAGCACCTCCTTATCCATGCTTTCGAAGAATCAGGAGGCAAGCGTAATGAGCATAGTGCGCTTAGTGCACGAAACAAAAAAGGACACAGACAGTACTTCTCTGTACGGCTGTGTCCGAACTGACAACGTAACGCGCGTAAATTTCTAGAATGGGGTTCTATTTGCCGTAGATGTGCTTGTACTCCTCAAATTGAAGCGCCACCTTGTTCTTGCACTTGCCGCAGCCAGTGCCATAGCCAGTGAGACGCTGGAGGTCTTCGAGGGTCTTGGCTTGGTCTGTTTTGACAAGCTCCTCTATCATCTGGTCGGTGACACCCTTGCACTCACAGATTATCTTGGCAACGTTCTTGCGGTATGGGTTGTCCATGCCGTTCTTTTCAAGATAGTCGTCTATTGCAGCACGCAGAGCCTTGTCTCCAAGGACGGAGCAATGGAACTTATGCTCCGGAAGACCGCCAAGGGCATCCGTTATCATTGAAGGGGTTATCTTGTAGGCCTCTTCAAGGGTCATGCCTTTGACAAGCTCGCTCATCATGGAAGTGCTGGCGATTGCACTGGCGCAGCCGTATGTGAGCCAACGGATGTCTGAAATTCTGCCGTCTTTGACCTGGATTCCAACGCGCATCTGATCTCCACAGGCAAGGGAACCAACCTCACCCACTCCCTGAGGCTCCCAATTCTCTTCCTTCTTCCAAATGTTCCTAGGATTCATGAAATGATCCTTGACTGTATCGGTGTATACCCACTGGGTCATGAAACTGTCCATATAAACCTCTTCTATATCCCTGAAATACCTATGGCATTGCAGAATTCTAAATCGAAAACACGAAGGAGATGCAAGTCCTTCCAAACCTAATGCGTCGAAATGGCCCTTAGCCTCTCGATGATTGGAGGAAGGACCTCAAGCACATAATCGACGTCCTCCATGGTGTTGTAGCGTCCAAACGAGAACCTTATGGAACCATGTGCAAGCTCCACGTCAAGGCCTCCGGCTAGAAGCACGTAGCTGGGTTCGAGGGAACCTGTAGCGCAGGCGCTTCCGGTTGAGACGGCTATGCCTCTCATATCCAGCATGAGCAGTATGGATTCGCCCTCGACGTTCTCGAAAGAGACATCCAAGGTACCTGGTAGGCAGTGTTCCTGGCAGCCGTTGACGACAACGTTTGGAATGGATGTCATAATGCCCTTTCTAAGCTTCTCACGCATGGCCCAAAGCCTGTCGTGTTCCTCCTGAAGGCCTTCCTTTGCAAGCTTTGCGGCAATGCCAAGGCCATAGATTGCAGGAGTGTTGTACGTGCCGGCCCTTCGTCCATGCTCCTGTTCTCCACCATGGACGAACGGCTGGAATGGGACTCCTTTCTTTGCATAAAGGACTCCAACGCCCTTTGGACCATAGAACTTATGGCCGCTGCATGAAAGGAAATCAAGGTTCCACTTGCGACAGGATACCTCTATCTTGCCAATAGCCTGGGTGGCATCGGTATGGAACAAGGCGCCGCAGGCATGTGCGAGTTCGCTTATGAGACCCACCTCCTGGATTGAGCCCGTCTCGTTGTTGCCTGTCATGACGGACACAAGCACAACATCGTCGCCAAGAAGATTCTTGAGCTCGTCTATGCGGACACGACCCTCTCTATCCACAGGTGCCAAATCCACCGTGACGCCCTCGGACCTCAGGTACTTGACTGTCTCCATGATCGAAGGATGTTCTATCGTCGTCGTCACAATCCTTCCGCCACCCCGCTTCTCAATGAGGGAACGGGCGATTTCGAAGACCGTATTGTTTGACTCGGAAGCACCGCTTGTGAACGTGATTTCATGAGAATTGCAGTCTATGAGATCCGCAACGTTCTTTCTAGCCTCTTCGACAAGGGCGCTGGCCCTTCTTCCAAAAGTATGCATGCTGGAGGCATTGCCATAGACACTGGCCTCGATGTCTGCAACGGCCCTCTGGACCTCTGGTGCAAGCTGCGTCGTGGCATTGTTGTCCAAGTAAACTATTCTGGTATCATCCATACTGCAAACATAGCCTTTGCAAAAACAATCGTCAAGATAGGAAGAGGTCTCTAACCAGCCTGCAAAGGACTTTTTTCAGAGGTTTTTCCAATTCAACACCGACACGATATCACTCTAGACCGATACCGTTGAGGCACCGCCTCCTGGCGCATATCTAAAGGCCCATGCCTTGAACCCAAAGATACGTTCATAGTCGTCCAATTTGGAGAGGTATGCGTCAAACGAAGCGTTCTCCATGACCATTGCCACATAGCCGCCCGCACCATTGTAGACGATGCTGTTTCCGTAGCAGCCTGGGGTTTCAATCGAACGCTTGGAAAGCCAGTCCAACTCCGGACATGTAAGCTCGATCTTGTCTCTTAACCCCTTTCCAAGCTTTGACAGAGCCTTTCCTATTTGGATGAAGTCCTTTTGTGCGAAAAGCCTTTCCAAAAGAAGGGCGGTATTGCTTTCCTCGAACACATAGCAGCATATCGTCCGAGTCTCTTCGTCCACTGGAAGCTGCCTATCCAAAAGGTCTTCCACAGGGAACCTTCTCAAAGAAACGCTGGCATGGAGATTGGAAAGGCTCTCCATTGCGGACTTGACCAGGTTGTGTTTGAAGTACAGCTCTTCGCGCATGGCAAGGGGTGGTATGTTTCCGTTTGCAAGGGCAATGGAGAAATCAGCATTCCCAAAAGGACTGTCCACATGCCTGAACAGCCCATCGTGCATATCAAAGAGAAGAAAGCTTCCCTCCTTTGCATGTAGCATGGTAAGTATGAGATGTCTATTGTAAAGCTCAGAGCAAAACCTGAAACAGGAGTTGAAACAGCAGGATGCCACCACAGAGACATCGGGCTCCAAACCCAAGAGCCTATAGAGGGCCATGCCAACGCCCACGCCTATGGCGGCGGAGAGAACTCTGCCATCGCAGCACAGAAGATTGCCGCTGAGCGTTATGTTGAGACCGGGGATCCCCATGTGCCTTTGCATTTCAAGGACCATGCCTTTGACATAGTTGGCCCAACGGTCCTCCTTGCGGTATTTGATGCCTGCAAGTCCAAATTTCTTGCGGTCGTTCGAGTATGAGTTGAAGATGCGGACGATGGAATCGGATCGGGTAGAGACTTCGACGGAAAGGCTTCTGTCGTTCGTGGCGCACAGGGAGTATCCTTGGCAGTACATAGAGAACTCACCTGCAAAAGTAGTCACCCCCGGAACCATAGAGATTACCTGCGGAGACTCGCCGTACTCGGACTTGTGCCTGTCTTCAGTAAACACTTCCCTTCCTTGGCGGCGCAACGGCCACCAAGAACAATTCTAGAAGATGGATTTTGAGAATGCAAACAAAAAATGAAAGCTTCGCAGGATTTGAACCAAAGAAAAAGCCACTTCAGCAACATTGAAGCTAGCCAAAGTGGCTTTCGTCGAAACAGGGCCTCAAGAGCAATACCCAAAGACCATTTTAGTTTCGTTACTTGGATTCCTTAACACCATAGCGCTTGTTGAAGCGTTCGACACGTCCTGTCGAGTCAACGAGCTTCTGTGTGCCTGTAAAGAACGGGTGGCAAGCAGAGCAGATTTCAACCTGCAGATTCTTTGCCGTTGTCTTCGTCTTGATGACGTTTCCGCATGAGCACTTGATTTCAGTGAGCTCATATTTTGGATGGATTCCCTTCTTCATAGTACGTCCTCCGTTGTGCCGTCCGCTGGTGTATGTGCAGCGGACAAATTGAGTTGTGCAAGCCGTCTCCGTTCTAGAAGGCAGGAACGGTTCCTGTATTCATCGAACGTAAGAACGCCTCATTGTTCTTCGTTTTGCGCATTTTGTCAATCAGGAACTCAGTCATTTCAAGGTCCTCAAGACCATTGATGGCGTTTCTGAGTATCCAGATGCGTGCCGCCTCGTCCTTGTCCAAAAGGAGGTCCTCGCGGCGTGTTCCGCTCTTCTTTATGTTGATTGCAGGATAGAGCCTGCGGTCAGCCATTCTACGGTCGAGTACGATTTCGCTGTTGCCTGTTCCCTTGAACTCCTCGAATATGACCTCATCCATTCTTGAGCCGGTCTCGATGAGGGCCGATGCTATTATCGTAAGGGATCCGCCGTTCTCAATGTTCCTTGCAGCTCCAAAGAACCTCTTTGGCTTGTGGAGGGCGTTGGAATCCACACCACCGGAGAGGATCTTTCCGCTTGCAGGTACAGTCTGGTTGTAGGCGCGGGCAAGACGTGTTATGGAGTCGAGAAGTATCACGACATCCTGCTTGTGCTCGACAAGACGCTTGGCCTTCTCTATGACCATCTCGGCAACCGTGACGTGCCTTGTTGCCTGCTCATCGAACGTGGAGGCGATGACCTCCCCCTTTACGTTTCTTCTCATGTCAGTGACCTCTTCAGGTCTCTCGTCAACGAGAAGCACCATGAGCTTAATCTCTGGATGGTTGGTCGTTATTGCATTGGCTATCTGCTGAAGGAGGACCGTCTTACCTGTCCTTGGAGGAGCTGTGATTAGGGCTCTCTGTCCCTTTCCAATTGGGCAGAACAGGTTGATTATCCTCATGGATACATCGTTGTCCTTGCGCTCCGTCTCAAGGTTTATCCTCTGGTCAGGGTAAAGCGGTACGAGATTGTCGAAGCTCGTCCTCGTCTTGGCCACTATTGGAGCGTCTCCGTTCACGGTTGCTATACGAGCAAGGGCGAAGAACCTCTCGCTCTCCTTTGGATTGCGGATCTGACCCTCTATGGTGTCGCCTGTCTTAAGGTTCAGGAACTTGATGATTGCAGGCGAGACGTATACGTCTTCAGGCCCTGGAAGGTAGCTGTTCAGCGGAGATCTGAGGAACCCGTAGCCATCGCTTAGAATCTCAAGGGTGCCAATGGTGTAGATGACGCCTTCCTTTTGGCTGAAGGTACGGATTATGTCTACGATTATCTCCTGCTTCTTGTATTCGGCATAGTCCTCTATGGAGTTTCCGGTCATTTGGGAGAGCCTTTCCTTGAGCTCCGCCATTGGAACCTGGGAGAGGTCGCTTACGAGCATTCTGTGGCTCAGGTGCTCCTGATACTCCGCACTTGGAATCGAAACGTCGTCCATTGTGAGGCCCTTCTTCTGGCCGTTGCGCTGGTCCTGCTTCTGGTTCTGGTATTTCTGGTTCTGATCGAAGCGCTTTCCCTTCTGGTTCTGGTTGCTGTTGCGCGGGTTCTGCTGGTTTTTGTTGAACTTCTGGCGCTGTTCGAACCTCTGGTCCTGCCTGTCATGCTCCTGTCTGGAATCGCCTGAAGCGTCGGAGCCGTTTGACTCCTCGTGGGAGTCCATTGAAGGCTCTGTCTTCTTGTCTTCCATGACACTCTCTTTGGAGTTGCCCTTGGCATTCGCACCTGCATCACTGGCGCGGAATGCATCCTCATCGTTGGATTTGGCGCCGGCATTGGTCTCTTCATTGGACTGGGACTGCTCCTGGGCAAGCGCCGCCTTTGCCGCCTCAGCAGCGGCCATGGCAAGCTTCTCGGCCTTGGACTTTCTGCCGCGCTTCTTCTTTGGTGGCTGCTCGGCAACAGTCTGCCCTTCAACAGACTGATCTGCAGCAGACTGCCCGTTGGCAGGCTGTGCGTTTGGAGATTGTTCGTTGGATTTCAGCTCAACGGAAACTCTCTCCGCAATATGCTCCACTGCAGGCTTCTCTGCAACAACCTTCTCAACAGGCTGCGTTGCAACAGGATCTGCAAACAAATCGTAGGTCGCCTGTTCGACAGGCTTTGCCGTAGCGATCTCTTCAGCTTTTGGAGCCACTTTTGGCTCCCTCTTCACAACAGGTTTTCTCTTAAGGATGACCTTCTTCACAGGGCGAACCGCCTGAGAGGTTTCCATCAAATCGTTGTTTTCATTGTCCATGTACTAGATTCTCCAACGAAAGTCTCCAAACGCCCCACAGCTTTGGCCAAAAGACCTGCACACCTTCACGTCAAAGACGAATCGTTTCAAAATTTTAAGAATAGATGGGATTTGCTTTCTAACGGACCCAACGGCCCAATCACAGGTTCAAATATATACCCAGGAGGAAGCCATGTCAACAACGGATCCTCCCTTTGCATACTCCAAGGCAAGAAGCATCATTGCAACTGCGAACTTTCTTCTCACGGAGTCCCTTGAATTGGCGGATACATTCACCCTTACGGCCTCAGTATCCCTAATAGAAGACGAAAGGCCAATGTAGGCGGTGCCCACGGGCTTTCCTTCCTCTGCACCGCCAGGACCTGCAATGCCCGTGATGGAAACAGCTATGCTGGAACCTGAAAGCCTTCTCATTCCGTCAGCCATCTGCTTGGCGCACTGCTCGCTCACAGGCCCCACCGCAGGGTCCTCCAACATGGAGGCATCCACTCCAAGGATTCCAGCCTTGGCCGCATTGGCATACGTTGCAGCACCACCCCAGAACCAGGAAGAGCTTCCAGAGCGGTCGGTAAGGAGCTTTGATGCAAAGCCTGCCGTAGCGCTCTCTGCAGTGCTTATGGTAAGGCCGTTCTCTTCAAGATAGGATGAAAGGAGGTCAACGGCCTCGTGCTCGCCCTTTTCAAGCAGTCCACGTCCCATTACAGACGAGAGCTTTGCCTCGAACTCCTTGCGTGATTCTTCACAACCACCGTCCACATAAAGACTTATCTTGAACGGCTGAAAACGCGTCCCCCACGACACTCCATCAACGGCACAGGCCTCGCACAAATCCTCAAGCTTGGCCTCTGGCACCATGTACACAGAGAACTCGTCGCGCCTCAGATCCTCACAGCCCGATATCCTTGCCAAGAACGGTCTGACGTGATTGTAGAACATGTACTGCATCTCACTTGGAGGTCCCGGCATTGCAACGACAAGCACTTCATGGGAGACGGAAGGCTCTGAGACATCGGTCTTGGATCCGTCCGTGGGATTGGCCTTGACGGAGAACGTCCCCTTGAATCCAGGTGCGGTTCCCTTGGGGTTTGAGATTTCATCGAAGCCACGTGGGATGTAGGCCTGCCGTTCGTTGGCGCCCCAGATGCGGTCGCCAAGGCGGGCATAGACTTCGTTCCAGGCCGTTTCGTTGCGCTCGAGGGGAACGCCCGCAAGGTCTGCTATGGCTTGGCGCGTCATGTCGTCGCATGTTGGACCAAGGCCTCCTGTGACGATTATCACGCCGCTGTCTGAAACCGCATGTTCGAGTTCGTGGGAGATGGATCCGTCGTCAGGCACAATCGAGGCCCTGTGGATGCTGTAACCCAGTTTGGTAAGCTCGCCGGCAAGAAGGGGGATGTGTCTGTCCTGGATGATCCCGCAGGTGAGCTCGGTTCCTATTATGAATATGGAGACCGCCTTTGGATTGGTTCCACGAGCATTCTCAGAAGAAGTTCCATACACCACCGCATTGGCGTTTTCACGACCGGTTTCAGGCATGTGACTTCCTTCTTCGCACTGCATCCACAATCATCAGGACGGCACCTGCAGCAAGCACGGCATACGAAACGTATGTGCATATCTGCGCAGACAAATCAACAGTCCTCGAGTAGAGGGTGTAGCCGTAGGTATCGCCGCTGTAGACAGGGACGTCCCATATCTTCCAACCCATCTTGAACGGCTCCATCTCGCCTTGGACCTTGCCGTCAGGGGTTATGAGACATGTGATTCCACTGTTGGTTCCACGTATGGTGGTGCGCCTGTTCTCAACGGATCTGAACACAGCCATTGCCATGTGCTGCCTTTCAGCGGCGACGGAACCGGACCATGAGTCGTTCGTCATGTTGACTATTAGATCCGCACCGGCTGTGACGAAGTTTGCGCATATATAGCCAAAGACGTCCTCAAAGCATATAGGGGTCGAGAACGTTATACCATTGGAGGTCTCGAACACGACTGACTCCGTTCCCTTCTCCCACCAGTGGTAGTCGTTGGCCTTGAGCAGGTTGTACAGCCAAGGAAGCTGCTTCTCATAAGGGAAGTGCTCCGTGAACGGAACAAGGTGCTGTTTGCGGTAGGACTGTTTTATCTCCCCATCGTCGAAGAGTATGACGGAGTTGTAGTCAAGCTTGTTCCAGTCTCCGTTCTCATCGTAGGCCGGCTGGGATTCGTCCTTTATCACGCCTGAAGGGTTGCCTGTAAGAAGAGGAACTCCAAGATTGGTTCCAAACTCGACGAACTGGTCAACAAGGTCCTGGATCTCCCTAAGGTAATCGAAGGCCGCCCCTTCGTCGTCGCCTTCGTATGGGTGCTGGGTGTACCAGTCAACTGAAGGCACGAACGCGGTCTCTGACCATATTATCATGTCAGGGTTCTGGATCATGGCCTCAAGGCTCATGCGCGAAAGGTTCAGGAAGTTGCGCTTGTACGTATCGTAGCCGCCCTTCCAGGAATCGGCGTTGTGCTGGACGGTGGCGACTCTGAAGGAGTTGTCCTCGTCCGCGTTCTTCCAATACGAAAGGGTTGCGATTCCGTAGATTATCTGAGCTACCAGAAGCACGGCATATGCAATCACCACGACCTTGTTGTCCTTGAGGTGTTGGACAAGCCCCTGTGAATGCTCCGTCTTGGTCTTGCTGAAATGGTCGCAGCACCACGCTCCAAGGAATGCCTGTGGAAGCACCAGCATGAAGTTAAGCCCCCATATCCCAAAGAGATCCGCAATCTGTATGAGAACCTTGTATCTATAGAGTGCGTATGCAATTGTTCCATAGGGATATCCTGCAAACCAGCTTTGAGACACATACGAATAGGCGACCCATATTATGGCCTGGAAAAAAGGTATGAGCTTTGGTGCAGTATTTGAAAGCCTGTCGCCAAGGACCTTTGATGCCGCTGCATTGGAGAACCAGCTGTCAGCTGCTTTGAGCGCAAGGAAGAGGAGAACCATCTCCACCGCCTTTATGAACGTGACAAGAAGGATGGCATAGGGATGGAACGTCGAGAGCCAATAGTTGAACACGGCATAGTAGACGAATCCATAAAGGAAGCCATACAAAGCTGTCACCTTCCAGGAGGTGTTCCTTATGACGGCGAATACAGGAATGAGGGCGAAGAACGCCAGAAATCCGAATCCGTTGTTCGAAATGAAGCTTGGATGCGCCATCGAAAGAAGAAGCGCAGAGCCTAATAACAGAGCAACCTCAGAGCACACAGTCCCGAGGTTGCGTCTGCGTAGAACCTTATCGTTTACGCTTAGAATACTGGTCATATTTCCTTGTTGAGACTTCAGTCTTCCTGGCGGAGATCCCAAACGAGATCCTTGAGCTCCTTGCCAGGGCGGAACACTGCGACTCCGTGGGTGTCTACTGCAACGAGTTCACCGGTCTTTGGATTCCTTGCCTTCTCTCTGCCCTTGCGGGTTCTGACTTCAAATGTTCCAAAGCCTCTGAGCTCGATGATCTTCTCTTCCTTGAGTCCGTCCTTGACCTCCTCGAAGAATGCATCGACTATCTCATGGATGTCGTTCCTATTTGCACCCAACTTGTCGTGGAGATGCTCAATGATTACAGCCTTTGTAAGTTTTGTCTTTGCCATAACATTCCTCCGTAGAAGGCTCAAGCCATCTTGTTGAATTTGTTGTTCATTCTGGACTTCTTTCTGTCAGCTGTGTTGTGGTGGATGATGCCCTTGTTTGCAGCAGTATCCATAAGCTTGAAACTGAGTCTCATGGCCTCTTCCGCTGCGGCCTTGTCGTTTGCTGCGACTGCGGCGTCGAACTTCTTGATAGCTGTGCGGAATGTGCTCTTTGTCTCGCGGTTTCTAAGCCTTCTCTCCTTACTCTGACGATCTCTCTTAACTGCAGAACGATTCACTGTAACCTCCAAAATATCTTCATCAAGATAAAATACTTATAACATTATTGGCTGTCCACGCAAAAGAACAGCGATACAAAACATATCACAGACAATAAAACTGGTCAATACAACACTTTAGAGGAATTTGCAAAACTACACCCTTTCTGCTCGTTGACACCTTCTCTTCCATGATGGTACCATCCGTATATATATACCACCGGAGGTATAAGCATGAAGAAACAACAGACAACAGAACAAAACCTTAAAAGCAGACTCCACAAAATCGTAGGCCAGCTCCAAGGCATAGATAAAATGCTCGACAAAGGAGCTTCCAGCGAAGAAATCCTCGTCCAGCTCAATGCAGCCCGGTCAGCCCTTCTCAGCTGTGGAAAGATAGTCCTCGAGGGTCAAATCAAGGACAGTCTTGCCAATGGACTCGAACCTGAAGATGCAAAGGCCATAGTTGAAAGGCTCACCACTTCAGTGGAACGCTTCTCAAGCATGATGTAGGGAATGAGGGACGCTCCACCGTCAGTTGGACAGAAGCTCCTCCTGAAAGTCTCTGTCCACCTCCCAATGCCCGGTATCCGAGTTGAAGCGGACCTCCTCCCTTGGCACAAGGTAGGAGCGTCCTTCGCTGCCGGACACCGTTATCTTATGGGACAGTATGTTGACCTCCTGCACCCTAAAGAGCTCTCCGCCTATCTTGAGCCTTGAGCCCTCTGGTGGATACGCCTGCTTCTCCTCGCAGTAGAAGTCGTATTCGTAGCTAAGGCAGCAAAGGAGTCTTCCACAAGGCCCCGATATCTTCATGGAGTTGAGCGAAAGGTTCTGCTCCTTGGCCATCTTTATGGTAACGGGATTTAGCTTGTCTGAGACGCAGTGGCAGCAGAAGTCCCTTCCGCACACGGCAAGACCGCCAAGAACCCTTGACTCATCTCGTACACCAATCTGTCTAAGCTCTATCCTCATTCTGAAAACGGCGACAAGGTCCTTGACGAGCTCTCTGAAGTCAACTCTGTCGTCTGCTGTGAAGAAGAAAAGCGCCTTTGGCTCTGAAAGCAGGAAGTGGGCGGTCACAAGCTTCATGTCAAGCTTGTGCTTCTCTATCTTCTCTCTACAGACCTTTATGGCATCCTGCTCGTCCTTCATGTTCTGTGCATATCTTTGGAGTTCTTCAGGAGTCGCCATGTGGGATATCCATGGAACGTCTCCATCCACCTCCACCATCTGAGGCTCTTCGTATGCCTGATCCCATACATTGGAATCATCTACGTCCTCACTCCCTTCCTCAAAGGACGTCTTGGTCTCGCTCACGATCTCGAACTTTGGAAGGGGGCCAAGCGAAAGCCTTCTGCCATTGGCTTCGAAGACCACTTCATCCTCAACGACATAGCCCGTCGCTGCAAGCGGCTGATCCTCTTCCACCCTTTCAGGATCTCTGGAAGGTGCGAAGTGGCACGCCCCTTTGCATTTGGCACAACCTGGCTTGTATTCCTTTCCTATGCTGGAGGCAGACCCAACCACAATTCCCATATCAAGGCCGTATCTCGTTGGAGACACGACATGGGTCCCTGGGTAATACACGCTGTCGCTTGCACAGACCGTAAGGTCGTTGCTGCTAGGGGTCTTCACTAGATAGATATATGCTCTCTGAACCTGCTCTTCACCGGTGTTCTTCTTCATTCCGTTTCCTTATGTGTACGCATGAGGCCTAGTCCACTAGGCCAATGGCACACTACTTCAATAGTACCTGCGAACGAGCCTCTAATCAAGGCATTAACGAATCCGTGCGTAATCCGAGTAAGATACCACTAAAGTAGAATAACCTTTTTATTCATTATTTTGGCCTGATTTGTTGCTCTTACAATTATTTGATGTTTTGCCAATGCTTCATGAATTAAATTTTGATCAAACCAAGCATTATAATTATCCAACATTGGAAAAGAAACTATTGCATACACAACTTGATTTTCTTCCAAAATTCCTTTGTTCCTGAAATATTCAACAGTTGCCTCTATTTGCCCAACCATCTTTTGAGGATAGTTATTCCTTTCATCACGAGCCTTTGCCTCATCTTTAGCATACTTTGTTTCTATAAACAACCGCCAGTCATCAGTATCTTCTGCATACAGATAGCATACTAGGATTCAGCAACCTTACAGCAGCTCTTTCCACATCATAATCAGTAAAAGAAATGCCACCATTGTTCTCATCCTTCCAGTCTGCTACATAGAGCACCTTACCCTGAAGAGAATCAAGATAATCCTTATGTTCTGGCAATACACCCAATAGTTTCTCTATCATGATTTTGCAATTTTAATATAAGGCAACATCAGATAATAATCATCTAATATATCATTCATCACATCATTGAAATAATGCTTACCTATCGTATTAGTTCTACCATCCTTGATATCAACAAGACAGCCATCAGAAATCTGCCAAACACTCACAAACTCCGGTAAGATTGCAGCATCCTTGCAATCCAACTCCGTTTTAAGTTCTTCTGGCAATTCAGCTTGTACCTGCCCTAATATCATGCTATTGTTGAAAGCATGAAGAATATAAGGGCTATGAGTAGTAACCACCAAGCGGTGTTTCCTTCCATGATTGATGGTCTTCAGCAAGTAATACACCAAATCACGCTGGGTTGTAGGGAATAAATTCTGCTCAGGCTCCTCTATGACAAACTGCGTATGTGTATAAATTTTACCATTTACGATACCTGCCAATCTTTCCTTCAAGCTATTATTGTCGCTCGACAAATCCTTCCCTACTTCATCAAGCAAATGTCTGATCTTCTCTATTTCCTCAAAGGAATACGGTTTGTTTTCCTGATAGATTCCCTTAGCCAACCAATCTATCAGAGTAAGCAAAGGAACTATACTCTGCAATCCACTTGAAGCAGCCTCCAAGGCAACTACCCCACCTTCTGGAAGAGCCACCATGTTAGAGACACCATCTTGAGAGTAGAAGTCCATACCCAAATTGAGAAGAGTGAGTTTATGAGAAGTAGAATACTTTTTCCTTGCTTCTTGCCAACTTAGCAGGAAATCCATCAAGTTATCGTCATTCTCGGCATATTTTTGCAGATTAGGAACCACAGAAACGAAATTTCGTTCTGCAGGAATATAGATAACTTTCGGATTAACCACCTTAGAAGCAGGGTATAAAAAAAACTCCTTTTCTGAAAAATGCTGACTATCAACAATTTCCCATCCAGGATACGGCATCGGCTCTTCAGCAGGCCAATTATAGGCATAAGCGAGATTTTCACCAAGATAGCAAATAACAGAGTCCTCACGAAAATATGACTGAATATGATGATAAGTCTGTAAACGACGATATGCCTCTTTTCCTTCTCCAAAGAACACATCATCCTTGTTCACAGTTTTTTCCAGCCATAAGCAGAAGCTTACAATCTTTGCGATTGTACTCTTTCCACTACTTTGCTCGCCAATGAAGACATTGACTTTATTCAGTTCAATATCCACATTCTTTATAGGTCCTATATTTCTTATGATCAGTCTTGCCATATTTATAATCCTTTATTGAATTGCAAATATACCCTTTTTCTTCGAAACTACCAAGAAAAAAGAAAGAATTCTGCAAGTCATCAGCAAAATCTCCCGAAATCTGCGAAATCCCCAGACCGGACAGGTCAAGATCTGCGTCATCTGCGAATTGAAAATCGGCGGCCGAAGGGAAAGCCAAATCTGCGTGACCCTACTCTCAATGACCGCATAGGTCAAAAAAACTGTGGGAGCCTCCCATCCGAAAAGCCTTTATCTATATTTCGTAAACCTTTACGAAAAAAGTTGTCATATACGTATACAAAATCTAATCAGAAATAGAAATCAAATCAGAAATATTAGTAACCAGTTGTTCCCATCCATCCATAATGATACCAGGAGAATGCGTAGCTAATATAATCTGACTTACCATATATTTTTTCTATCTTTATGCTTTTTATCTTCATAACTGCCAATTACAAGATACTACCTAAAGAATCTGTTTTACTTCATCAACTGTCTTATTCAACATCTTAGCAATTTCATCAAGCGACATGCCATTTTCCTGCATTCCCTTAATCATCTTACGAAGCATCTCATCCTTCTCCTTCAATTCATTCAATTGCATTATTAGGGTATCTTTTTCTTCTAAGATTGAGAAGAATTCATCCTCAGCATTCATCTGATACCTCATATCAGGATCAGCTGCAGCCGATTGAAGACGACGAACAATATATTCCATATCATTGTCACCCTCAAACTGCTTATCATCAACCTTGATCACCTTTTTATTATCCGCAACATTCGTCTGGTCAAACAAGCAAAGAACCTTCTCTAAGCGATTGTTAACCCTACTATGCAACAAAGGAATCTGCACTATGATACTATCATGCTGCAAACTCTCAACAAAAGGATCAGGAATTCCCGCCTCTACTTTTTTACCATCATAATTATAAGCATGATGGTTGACATATATAACAGGTTCTTCTATCTCACCGACACAATGTCCAAGGAGGTAGATTGCAACCATAGGAATAGCATACTTTCCATGCTCTTCCTTCCGCATATTCTCCTCGTTGTTATATTGCAGAGCAAGATACCGGCGGAAACGCAAAGTCTCAGTTGGCAGCCAAGTCTTTTGAAGCTCAATCAACATCAAATGTGGCTGATTGTCTTCATCTAAAACAGTAGCAGCGAAATCGATTCTGAACATGGAGATAGATTCACGACGAGTCAGATTTGCATATTCATTCCTGCGAATCTTCACATCGACAACTTTCTTCTTCAACAATGCAGACAGAATGGTCTTAGAGATACTATTATCCTCCATCAAGTATTTGAACACTGCATCATAAAGTGGGTTTGCAACATAAACAACCATAATCTATCCTCCAACTATCAAAATGTAATCAGCAAACAGCGTCAATAATATATTTTTTATTTTTCCATCCAATTTTCAACAACAATACCATTAAGCCTTCCTATGTGCTTAACGT
>OQVT01000177.1_pt1 | contig 29470 bp, 21 predicted proteins | sample 1691561 | NCBI WGS metagenome assembly OQVT01 (sample SAMN03418260, study PRJEB22391) | human gut metagenome | biome: human-gut; feature: organic feature; material: feces | host: Homo sapiens | place: Tanzania | collected 2013-01 | reverse complement strand
CAGACCGATTCCCAGACCACCGTGAGGCGGCATACCATGTTTGAAGGTATCCAGACTGGAAATGGTATTCTTTTGGCAGTCAGAAAGCCGGATGGAGACTTCTTCATCGAAGTTTTCCAGAATCGATTGTCTGGCGGCAACGATTTTGGTATTGATCTGGGCAGCCAGCTCTTTCTGTAATTCATCAAATTCGTGCTGGATTTCTTCCTGTGTTTTGCATTTCTGATAGATGGCTGCAATGCGCTTTTCGAAGTCGACACCGGTTTCTACAGACCCTAGGACTTCATCGGAAGAACCGAAGACGCCACTGAAAAGTTTGAATTTCTGATCCAGTAATTCATAGACGCGCTTATCGGCGGCATTTTTATTATTCAGAAAGTTGATGACGACGACATCGTTTTTTTGTCCATATCGATGGCAGCGGCCGATGCGCTGCTCGATGCGCTGAGGGTTCCACGGTAGGTCATAGTTGACGATGATGCTGCAGAATTGCAGGTTAATGCCTTCAGAAGCGGCTTCTGTACCGATGAGGATGCTGGCTTCGTTTTTGAATTCTTCTACTATGGCTGCTTTGATGTCTGCTGTGCGGGAGCCGGAAATGGTGCTATCATCCGCATGGCGTTTCTTCCAACGACCATAAATTTCTTTGGAAATGCTATCGTTGTTTACCCCATTGAGAAATACGATTTTTCCTTCATAGCCATTATGGGAGAGGAGATTGAAGAGATAGTCTTGGGTTCGTTTGGACTCTGTAAAGATCACGGCTTTTTTCTGCCCGCCCAATTCTGTAATCTTTTTGAATCCCTGCTGCAGGGCTGTCAGCAGATTGTCCCCTTTGGCATTCGATGTGATACCCTTTGCCAGATTGGCGTATCTTCGAAGCAGTGCCAATTCTTTTTGAATACCTATGTAATCTTTTTTTCTTTCCGCTCGGGGATCGTTGTCGTTATCTGTAGACGAGTTTTCATCGTTCTCTTCTGTATACTCGGAGAAAAGATCAAAATCGCTAAGGTCGAGATCTTTTTCATAGCCTTTCAGTAGGCATTCCAAACGAGCTGTCAGGGAATCTAGTGTTCCGCTGATGGCAAAGGATGAAGAAGCAAGGAGCTTCCGTAGAACCATCGTGATCAAGTTACGCTGGCTTTCCGGAAGAGCATACAGATGCTCGTTTTGCAGATAGTCAGAAATACCATTATACAGATTTTCTTCGTCAGGGGATGGCTCGTATTCCTGCAAGAGGGCAATACGATTCGTGTAGCGAACATATTCCGTCACTTGTGAACGAAGCGTTCTCTTGCAGAAATTCTGAAGACGCTTTCGTAGATATTTGTTTCGGAGATCTGTATTGGCTACGGTTACATACATTTCACGGAAGGTTTTCGCATCTCCAAAGACATGGTCATCAATGAAACTGGTCAAGCCATAGAGCTCCATAAGATTGTTCTGGAGCGGTGTGGCCGTAAGCAGTAATTTTTTGTTGACATTTTCCAAGGCGTCTTTTAGCTTATGCCCCGTTACGTTTGAAGACTTATAGACGTTTCGAAGTTTATGTGCTTCATCTAGAATGACAAGATCCCAGGGGATAGAGTGAATTTCTGCGGTTCTTCGGGCAGCAAAATTATAGGAGCAGATGACGACCTTTTCCGTACAGTCAAATGGATTAGGGATTCCTTCTTTTTTTCTCTTATTGTATGTTGCGGACTCCATAATGATAGAGTCGATGAAGAATTTCTCACTGAGTTCTGCGCGCCACTGCATGCGAAGAGATGCGGGGACAATGAGAAGGATGTGTCTTCTTCGCTCTGACCAGTACTGCGCTAAAACGAGACCAGCTTCTACCGTTTTCCCGAGGCCGACTTCATCTGCTAGCAATGCACCATTACTGAGTGGAGATTTCAAAGCAAAAAGAGCAGCGTCGACCTGATGCGGATTCAGGTCGACTTTGACTCCGGACATGGCAGATGCCAGTCCTTCTATGGTAGATTCAGAACGTTTCAGGTTGATTTGTTCAGCAAAATATCTAGCTTGATGCGGAGTGTAGTTTTCCATAATGGCCTCAATTTTTCGTGATTTCCATAATATCGCCTACATCACAGTGAAGTGCAAGGCAGACTTTTTCGATGATTTCCGTATTGACATTTTCATTTTTCGCCAGCTTTGTGATGGATGCAGCGCTGACACCGGATATCCTTTGTAGATCCTTCTTCTTCAGATCTTTGTCGATGAGGAGTTTCCAGAGTTTCTTGTAGCTGATAGCCATGGGAGAGCCTCCTTGTGTTGCAAAAAAGAATGATGGTTTCAGTATAAATTGAAAATCGATATAACGCAAGAAAAAATGATGGGAACACTGGAAACAGGGAGGGGAATCACTTTGTGAATCTGGTTTCTTGAATTGACAGGCGCGGCTGCAAATGCGTAACGCTTGACAAAACCGATTGATTATGTAAAAATAATTGTAAATAACACTGCCTTAAAAAGGAGGACTGCTAGACATGGAAAGCAAAATAGAAACAAATGACCATACGAGACAAATTTTTGAAATTATTGCGAGAGCGATTGATAAAGGTGTGGGTGAAGATATGCGTACCTATAGGGAGGAAAACAGTACAGTAACAAAAAATGCGCTCCCTTACGTAAGGATTGATAAGATTAACACAAATCTGAATGAAATGTTTGCGGATGTATCTGCGGTCAAAATAAAGGTGTTTCGGCGAATGTTATGGCGAGGAATCCTGATTATTGACGACATAAATAAAGCGATTTATTCTGTGTGCTCGCAAGGCTCTTTAAGACGTATCAAGGATACGGCCGATCGGAAAACTCCGCATTATATTCAGACTCTCTTGCATGGTTTTAATTTCAAAGAAGAAGAGGCGGCATTGCCTGGCTTTGAAGATTACACAGAGACATTCAGTCCCGGTGTCTATAAGGATGACTGCCTCAGTTTATTAGAAAGTGATCCATCATATTACGATGATTATCGATATTGGGTGATTACTTATGCTTCGTCTCAGTATATGATAACAAGTCTGGATGCTTTGCTTATGGATCCTCACTTTAATACGGTAAAGAAAATTGGCCTCATCGATTATCTGAAGCCAGACTTTGCGGAATTAACAGCGCCGGTAAGCGAAAAGCCTGTGAAAGATGGACACAGCCTTGTGTCGGTCAAGCCATCACTGCAAGGGAAGCTGTCGAGTGAACCAGCGAAAAAGGTGGAAATCCACAAAAAGGAAGAAATGGAGGGAAAACAAAACACATAACCTGTGGCTATAAGGAGGTGTGTTTCTATTATGAAAACAAGAAAAGAGAAATTTTATGGAAGCCGACTGAAAGAAGCTATGCAACTGAGAGCCATGAAATTGACGGAACTGGCGGAGGTGACTGATATAAGTAAGCAGTCATTATCCCTCTATGTAAATGAAATCAATACTCCGCCGGTAGAAAATGTATTCAAAATGGCAAAGGCATTAGAGGTGCCATATAGTTTTTTTATTCACGAGCCATTATCTTCTATCCGTACGGGGAAAACCTATTTCAGATCGCAAGCATCTGCTACCAAACGAGCAAGAAACGCAGCTTCGAAGAAAATGCAGTATGTAGCAGCCATGTATGAGGTGTTGCTAAGCAAAATTGATTTTCCAAAGCTAAATCTTCCTCCTGTCAATAGCCAGAACTTTACAGAGTTTTGGGACTGTACTGCGGATGAAGTCGCCGATGAAATTGAAAGACTGGCAATGGAAGTGAGAAAATATTGGGAAGTCGGTGATGGTCCTATTGAGAATCTTCAATATTTGCTTGAGTCGAATGGGATTATCGTGACGGGATTCAAAGGCGAAGATTCTCACATTGATGCTTACGGTCAGCAGGTTAATGTGGATGGGAAGACGGTTTTCGTGGTTGCACTGGAGCTTGGATCAAAGCCACTTGGAAGGTTACGGTTTGATATGGCACATGAATTGGGACATATTTTAATGCATCGATGGCAGTTGGAGGATGAAGCCATATCCCGGGATGCGTTTAATGCAATTGAAAAGCAAGCCAATATGTTTGCCAGTGCGTTTTTGCTTCCCAGAAAGACATTTACCAGGGCTGTTTCTGCGTATCCCACTTCTCTAAGATACTACACGGAACTAAAAAAGAAATGGAAGGTTTCCATACAAGCTATGATGTATCGGGCCTGGCAATTAAACATTATATCAGCTAATCAATTCCAATACATGATGAGGCAAGTTTCAAAGAATGGTTGGCGATTGAAGGAGCCTGGAGACGTTCTCGGTCGATTACAGGATAACATATTCCAAGGCGCTATTGATTTACTGCTTGACGGTGGGTACATGAGTAAAGCGGAAATCATATCAGAGTTTGCGAAAGCAGGTATCATTTTTAATCATGAGGATTTGGAGAACTTAATGTGCTTAAAGAGTGGTACGTTAGCACCAGAAGCACGTGAAATCAAATTTCCAGTACTTCAAGTAAAAAAAGGTTGTTGAAAGCGTGGTTGCTATTCATATAAACTTTTTTCAGGTTCTGCAGGATGCACTGACCTCTATGTGTCAGACACAGATGGCAAAGCGGTGAGCGTAGTAAATTTAAAAAGCGAGAGCCCCTGTTTTTCAGGGGCTCTTTTCGTGTTCTTGTGTGCTCTATGCTATAATATATGTCAAAAATTATGGTGAATGATGAGGCTGGATTCAGCTTTTACAACATAGGACGCGGTGAATCCATTTGTCGCCTGAGAGGCGACCTTCTCGCGAAGCCTTTCCACTATACTAAGACGGTAAGGAAAACGCTGATACAATCGCAGGGTTCGGTTTCATATGGGTTTTTATCCATAGCTTCGTCATCATCTTCCTGTATTGCCAGGAGGCCGAAGTGGAGAAAGCTTTTTCGTTTGCAGGCAAGCGGACAGTGAAAGAATAGTGAGAAATGGGAAGCCTGTTGTCTGAAATTTCGCAGAATGACGGTGTTTCATGCAAGACTTTCAGAGCAGCAGGCGAGGCTGTAGCTGCCACAAAGATTCCTCGGCTACGCTCGGAATGACGATACGGGAGAGCCCTTTTCAAACATATGCGGCGTTAGGGAAACACAGATTCCATCAGGCGACGATGGAATCCGTATTTCCTTAAGTCACAAGTCACTAGTCACCAGTCACTCGAAGCTCCTGATCCCTGGCCACGCACTGACTAGTAAAATTGTGATAAAACTAGAAAATGCTTGCGTACTAAAACGCACTATGACATAATAAAACCATAGACAATTTCAAAGCAGTCTTCTATAGAGAAGGGAGCGATGGGAATGATAGACATGATGAGAATCGTGACGATCGGCGCGCTCCTTCACGATATAGGCAAGGCCATCATCAGGGCCAGCGGAGAGAGGAAGACCCACTCTCAGCTTGGCGCTGATTTTTTGCGCCCTTTTGCGACATATCGGAGGCAGGAGAAGCGGTGGTGCGCTGCGTGCGCTATCACCATGGGAGAGATCTTAGCGGGGCGCATCTATCCCCGGATGATCTTGCCTACATCGTCTACGAAGCGGATAATCTCGCCGCCGGCATCGACCGGCGGGATAGGGATGACGGGACGGCGGCTTTCGGATTCGACCCCGAGCTGACGCTGGAGAATGTATTCAATGTCTTCGACGGGGTGAAGAGAAAGCCCTATTTCCCTTTGCAGTCTCTGAATGCGACGCTTCCGATGAATATGCCGGTCGCTGACAGGCCGCTTGCCAGTCGCGGGAAATATGCAGGGATCGTGGAGACGCTCTCGGCGAATTTCAAGGAGAGGCCGCCGCAGGAGATGAAGGGAAATGAGCTGCTCCGCATCCTGGAGGATACGCTTTCCTATGTGCCTTCAAGTACGGCGAAAGGGGAAGTCTGTGACATTTCCCTTTTCGACCATGTGAAGATCACTGCCGCGGTGGCTGCCTCCCTTCTTCGATATATGCAGCAGCACGGGATCGCAGATTATAAAAATTTCTGCTACACGTGCGGTCTGGAAAACCGCAAGAAGGATACGCTGCTCTTTATTTCTGCTGACTTCTCCGGCATCCAGAAATTCATCTACCGCGTGCAGACGAAGGGCGCGATGCGCATGCTGTGCGGGCGCTCCTTCTATCTGGCGATGGTGATGGAGCACATCATCGATGAAATCCTGGAGAAACTCTCGCTGTCCCGGGCGAGTCTCATTTACTCCGGCGGCGGGCATTTCTACATGATGGCGGACAACTCGGAGGAGACGAAGAAGATACTGGAAGAAGCCTTTCGCTCTGTGAATGACCGGCTGCTTCATGACTACGGCACGTCGCTCTATGTGGCGGCAGGCTGGGTGCCTTTCTCAGCAGAAGAGCTGCTCCCCGGGAAGGAGAAGAAGGACAATATTTTCCGCCGCGTGAACCGCGTCATTGCGGAGAAGAAGCAGAGCCGCTACAGCGCGGAGGCGATCGCGGACATGATCGACGAAGACAGCGCGCTGAATACGATCGAGCCCGGCATGCGCGAGTGCGCGCTCTGCCACCGCTCGCTGGATGCTTCGAAGCTCGAGGACTATGTCGTCCCCGGGAAAGAGGATGAAAAAATACAGGTCTGCCCGGCGTGCAATGGCATGTACCTTCTCGGGAAAGATATCATCGATGAGAAGCCTGTCTTTGCCATCCTGCAGGCACCCATCGAAGGGGCGCTGCCCCTGCCATCTCCCTTTGGGGCGAAGTACCTGAAAGCCGTCACGACGGAAGAGGAGTGGAAGCTTGAGAAGAAAGGGCTGCTCTACCGCGTGTACGCCCGCAATGCATCGGCCACGTCGTCTCTGATCGGGACGCGCCTGTGGGTGGGGGACTATGCGGCCAAAGAAGGCGGCAGTACGCTGGACTTTGGCGACCTCGCCAAGCGGTCCGGCGGGAAAGAAGAAGACACAGGGATCGATCGCCTTGGCGTGCTCCGCGCGGACGTGGACTGGCTGGGCGCCGTCTTTGCGGCAGGCCTTCCTACGCAGTATGCGACCTTCTCCCGCTACGCCGCGCTGTCAAGAAGCCTCTCCATGTTCTTCACGAAGGGGATCTCTGATATTTGTGAAAAGAAACTCCCCGCGGGCGAGAAGCCTTTCTACCTCTTCGGGGAGAAAGAAGGAAATCGACTGGTTCACATCGTCTACTCCGGCGGTGATGACCTCTTCCTCGTCGGTGCGTGGGATGACCTCTTAGAGCTTGCCGTCGACCTTCGGAAAGCCTTTGCTGCCTATACGAATGGCATGCTCTCCTTCTCCGCTGGCCTTGGCCTCTTTTCTCCCACCTATCCCGTGATCCGGATGGCGGAGGATACGGGAGAGCTGGAGGATATGGCAAAGAAAGAGCCGGGGAAAGACAGCGTGGCTCTCTTTGGAGAGAGCGAGGCCGCTGCACCGGTCTTTACATGGGAAGAATTAGAAAAGGAAGTGGCAGGAGAAAAATTGCATTTTCTCCTGCAGCATATGATTCTCACCGGGATCAATGACACCGAAGCGCCGCAAGGACGATGCCCGGCAGGGAAATCTCTCCTTTACCGGCTTCTGGAGTTGCTGGTGAAGCGGCCCTTCAATCTGGCGCGATTTGCCTATACCCTCGCCCGGCTGGAACCGGTAGGAAAGGCCATCACGGCAGAAGAAAAAGCCAATTACGAAGACATACGGAAGAATCTGTTCCAGTGGGGGCGTTCCTCGGGCAAAGAAAGACTCAAAGTGGAAACGGCTCTTCGGCTGGTCATTTATCGCATGAGAGAAAAAGAAAAATAAGGAGGCAGCTATGGAAGACTATGTGAATCAAGCGCAGCAGGTGATGAGCCGGATCGCGAAGGATGGGCTCACCACCTCGCAGCTCCGTTTATTTCTATCGGCAGTGAATGCCGTTAGCGGAAAAGTAGAGCAGTACAAGAACCGCACGGAGGGCGCTGCCCCGACGAAGCTTTCCCCGGAGCTTGCTATGCAGGTGAAGTTCCTGAAAGTGAAGCTGGCCTACCAGATCGGACGCGCTGAAAGCAAGAGAGGAAATCCGATCAAAGACTTTGAGAGGGAAACGCAGCTGATGCGGCGCATCGATGCCATCGGGGATGACATCCGGAAGTATGAAGATTTCGCATCGTACATGGAAGCACTCGTGGCATTCCACAAATTCTATGGAGGGAAAGACTAGTATGGGACAGGTACAACTCTTAGGGAAACTCATCATCAAAGCCACGCTCACGGTTGAGACGGGGCTTCACATCGGCGGGTCGAGTGACTATGCCCCCATCGGTGCGGTGGATAGTGTCTTCGTGAGAGATACGATGACACACCAGCCGATCATTCCCGGAAGCTCGGTGAAGGGAAAGATGCGTACTTTGCTCGCGAAAGCAAGGAATGGACAGCGGATGCTGGAAGCGCCGGATAAAGATGAAGAAGTCGTGCGGCGTCTTTTCGGATCGGCAGAGAAGAGCCACATCCTTCTCTCCCGCCTGCAGTTTGCGGACTCCTTCGTCAGCCAGAAAGCACTCTCGCGCTTTTCCGCGCTGGATACTGACACCTATCTGGGCGAAGTGAAATTTGAAAATACCATCAACCGTGGGACAGGTGTGGCGAATCCTCGCCAGATCGAGCGCGTGCCGCGAGGGATGAGCTTCGATTTCCAGCTGGTGTACAACATCGAGGATGAGGCGGAAATGAAAGAAGATCTCACCGTTCTCGCTGACGGTTTCCGCCTGCTGCAGCTCGACTATCTCGGCGGGCATGGCTCCCGCGGCTATGGCCGCGTGTCCTTCTCTGGATTCACCACCTTGAAGATCGATGCGAGGACAGGAGAGAAGACAGATTGCCGGGAACTTACCCGTATATTCGAGGGGACAAAGCTATGAAGAGCTTCTACATCTTGCCGCTCCATTTCACGACGCCGGTTCATTTCGGTAGTGCGGGACATGGGGGCGGCCTTGAAATGGCAGGCATGACCTGCCCGGCGGACACGCTTTTCAGTGCGCTTTGCGTCGAGGCGGTCCGCCTCGGCGGGGACGCTCTGGCTACGCTGGCAGCCAAAGCAGAGAAGGGAGACATCGCTTTCTCCGACCTCCTTCCCTGCCGGTGGGAAGAGGGGGAGTGGCAGTGGTACCTGCCAAAGCCCGTCCTCTCCCTGCCAGTGAAAGCAGAAGCGCGGCAGACGCTCGGAGAGGCGAGGGAGGCCTCCTCTTTCCGCAAGAAAAGCAAGAAGCGCGCTTTTCTGCGTGCATCAGAGCTTTCCCTTTATATCGATGACCTGCGCTTTGGTGAAAATTCGCTGGAAGAGGAGCCGACCTTTGCTTCGCTTTCTGTGGATACCCACTACAATGGAAGACTCGAGCGTCCCTATGCGGCAGGCAGTTTCTCCTTTGCAGAGAATGCGGGGCTTTACGTCCTTGTGTGGCTTGCGGATGAGAAAGACCTTCCATCCGTGCTTGCCCTTTTCCACCTGCTCGGGCTTTCCGGCATCGGTGGACGCCGCTCGAGCGGGATGGGAAAATTTGAACTCGGTGCGGATCCCATCCTCGTCTCCAAGAGCGCTGAAGAAGAGGACACCGGCGCACTCTATGAGCTTCTGATGGATACGCAGGCATCCACGCAGATGACGATTTCCTGTCTCCTGCCGAAGAAAGAGGAGATCGAAGCAGGCATGGAGGTCAAGGGACTCTGGATGAAGCGGAGCGGGCTCACATGGACACCCGGGATGGAGAGCGCCGTGAAAGAGAAGAGCATCTACATGCTTGCCGCGGGGAGTACGCTCTCTTGCCGTCTCGCCGGCCGCATCGCGGATGTGGCGACGCCAGCCGTGGGACATCCGGTCTACCGCTATGGGAAAGGATTCTTTCTGGGGGTGCCGACATGAGTATGCGCTATTGGAAAGTCACGCTGGGCGTTTACTCGCCCACCTTCATCGGCAGCGGGACGACATACAAGAAGGACAGCTATATCTATGACCGAAAGCATAATAAAGTGTACTTTCTGGATGAAGGGAAATGGGCTGTATTTCTCGGGCAGCATGGCCTCATTGATGATTTCGCGCAGGCGCTCACCCGTGAGCTGCAGCGCTTCGACCTGTTCCGCTATCTGGGAAATCAGTCCCATCTGCAGCGGACGTATGGCAGCGTCTGGAATGTGATCCATGCCATGCAGGATGACGGCGTCATCCGCACGGAAGAGGAGTACTACGCCGCCGATCGGAATGGCAGGGTGAATGACATCGCCGGATTCATTCGTGATGCAGAAGGAAATCCCTACGTCCCGGGCTCTTCGCTGAAAGGAGCTTTTCGCACGGCGATCCTGACGAGCGTGATCCGCAAGAACCAGCGCCTGTATCAGAGTGACTGGATGAATCTCAGACAGGCAGCGGGGAAAAAGGGCGAGATGGGACGTGCCATGGACGCTCTTGAGAAGAAGCTCGCCATCCCGCTGAATCAGGAAGGGAAGCGCGACATGGTGGACAGCTATTTCCGTGGGCTGACCGTCAGTGATGCGATATGGGAAGAAGGAAATCTTTGCGTCGCCGCCAAGTGCGACTTCAGCGTCGATGCCGAAGATACGCATCAGGTGGCACTCTTCCGTGAATGCCTTGACTATGGTACGAAGCTCACCTTCACGCTGGGGATCGATGACGACCCGCGTGCGATGGGCCATTTCGGCATACGGGACTTCCAGAGCCTGCTTCGCGTGCTGCAGGACTTTGTCGATTTCCAGTATGAAATCCTCGCCCATCCCTTTGCGCAGAATGCAGAGAGCGATACAGAGCGCGCACTCCGCGACATCAAGAAGCACCAAAATGCAGACCTGCTCTTAGGCGGCGGGACGGGCTTTCTTTCCAAGACGCTCGTCTATGCACTGGCACCCCGCCGGGAGGATGCCGTCTACGTGACGCGAAAACTGATGGTAGCCTCTTTCCGGAATGGCAAGCACGTCCGTGATAAAGTCATCTCACCACACACGCTGAAGCTCGTGCGCGTAGATGGTAATTGCTACCTCATGGGGCTTTGTTATCTGGAAGGAGAGGAAATCCGATGCTGAGACAGGCAGAAATCGAACTCACCCTTCCCGAAGGGGAAAAGCTGAACCAGTCCATGGGATCCGTCCTCCACGGTGCGCTCATGGGTATCATCTCTCCCGAGTGGGCGGCGGCCATGCATGAAGAGAAGGTGCGCCCCTACAGCCAGTACGTCACTTTGAAGGAAGGGAAGCTCTACTGGCGCATTCAGATCCTCACCGAAGAAGCCTTCGACGAGATCCTCGTGCCGCTCATGAAAGAGAGCCAGCTCACACTGAAACAGCGCGGCTATCCGGTGGGGCTCTCTCACTTCTGTATCGCAAGACAGGAAACCTTCGCAGACATCGAGGAGCGCTGCTGGAGCGGGCGGCGCATCCACCATATCGATATGGATTTCCTCACATCGACCTCTTTCAAGACGAATGGCACTTACGCCATCTTTCCTGATCCCCGCCTCCTCTTCGTGAGCCTCGTCCGGAAATGGAATGCCTTCAGCGATGCGTCCATCATCGATGAGCCGGACCTCATAGACCACCTGGCGAGCCAGCTGGACATCTCCGACTACCACCTTCACATGCATCCCTTCTCCGTAGAAGGCCGCCGCATCCGCGCCTTCCGCGGAAATGTGACCTACGGCTTCTTCAAAAATGACATGGCCGCCAGCCTCGTTGCCACCCTCGCCTCTTTTGCCATGTATACCGGCATCGGCATCAAGACCGCCCTCGGCATGGGCGCGGTCGAGACAGAGGTCGCGTATTGGGAGAAGAAATAGAAGGCAATGAAACAGAGGGACAGCCGCCCGTACCCCAAGCCTTCCCCCTTATTGTCATTTCGAGCGAAGCCCTCGATCTTCCTTGTACACCGGTGAAACGGAGAGTGTGAGATGAGCGTCCGAGCGGTTTTCTGAGCAGCCGGATGCATGTCGTACACACTTGCGGCAAGAAAGATCTCTCGGCTGCGCTCTGGATGACGATGCGAGAGGATGGGCTATCTCACATTCCCTTTCATCCCATCACGTAGAAGGCTGCCCCTTCGGGGCAGATCTATCCTCCGCCTTCGGCGCGCCCCTTCTTCAAGGGGCTACACAACGGTCATGTAAAAACGCTGACACTTCGCTAGGTCTCCTCCCCCGCATCGTCATTTCGAGCGCAGCGAGAAATCTTCCTTGCACAACGGTCAAAGGGAGAGTGTGAGAGGAAGAGCAGCCGAAACACCTAGGGAAACGCTGATTAAATCGCAGAGTCAGATTTTGCAAGATTTTTTATGCATAGCTTCGTCATAACCTTCCTTAAATAGCTAGGCGATTTTATCATTACCTCATAAGTACAGAGTACCGCTACGGCGTAAAAGATCCCTCGGCTACGCTCGGGATGACGAGACGAAGCGACGCTCGTCTCACATTTCTTTTCATCCCGCTGCGTAGAAGGCTGCCCCTGCGGGGCAATGCTATTGAGTTAAGGAAATTGTTAACACCGTAACGACTTGCTTCCCCCTTTGGGGGAAGTGCCGAAGGCAATAGGGGCATGCAAAACGAATCCCTAGTCCCTAGTCCCTAGTCACTAGCCACCCCAAACCAAAAAGCCCCGCCTTCGGCGGAGCTTTTTTATCGACAGTATTGTCCAAGGACTTCGGTGACATGATCGATTTCTATCGGTTTCGTCAGGTGGGCGTTCATGCCGGCTGCGATGCATTTTTTCGCATCTTCATCGAAAGCATTCGCCGTCATGGCGATGATGGGGATGGTTTTCGCATCCGCTCGTGAAAGGCTGCGGATGGTCCTTGTCGCGGTCATGCCGTCCATGACAGGCATCATGATATCCATGAGGATGGCATCGAAGGTGCCCGGGATCTTCTTTTCGAAAAGCTCGACAGCCTCTTTGCCGTCGCGCGCGACGGTGACGCGGGCGCCCTTATCGGTGAGGAGCATCTGCGCGATTTCTGCATTCAGCTCATTATCCTCGACCACCATCAGGTGCAGGCCTTCGATGTCCACCGGTTTCTTATCCTGCGGTTTCTTGTCCTCGGCGGGCGCGATTTCGAAGGGGATCGTGATGACGAAGGTCGAGCCTTTCCCCTCTTCGCTGGTGATAGAGATGGTTCCCTCCATCGCATCGATGAGTCTCTTCACGATGGCCATACCGAGGCCTGTCCCCTGATACACGCTGCGGGCATCCTGTCTTTCCTGGGTGAAGGGGTCGAAAATATGAGTCAGAAACTCCGGGCTCATGCCGATACCCGTATCCGAGATCGTCCAGCGATAGGTGCAGCGATTTCCTGTGATCCCCAGAAAATCCACTGTCGTCATGATGCGGCCGCCCTTTTTATTGTACTTGATGCAGTTTCCTAAAATATTAAGGAAGATCTGCCGAAGATGCAGAGGAATGCCGTACACGAAGGGGACCGGGAAAGCGTACTCTTTCACTTCATCGATCCACTCGAGCCCTGCTTCCACGATGCGACCATGAATGATGCTGCGAATGTCATTTCTCTGCTCTTGCATGGATATCCGCTCGCGGGAGAGGGTGACGCCGCCTGCTTCGAGCTTGCTCATCTGCAGGATGTCATTGATGAGCGAGAGCAGATGCTTCGCCGCCACATGCATCTTTTTCTGATTTTCAAAGACAAGCTCTTTATTGTCGAAATGATCTTCATTGATCCTCAAAAGACCGATGATCCCATTGAGCGGCGTGCGGATATCATGGCTCATGCGGGAGAGAAATTCCGTCTTCACGCGATTCGCAGCGCTCATTTCATCCAGAGCGGCCTGCAGCTTCGCCTGCCGCTGTTCATCCTCAGCATGCATTTCCGTGGTATCTTTCAAGAGGACGATGGCCTGCACGATGGGTACATCCTGCCCGGCATCCGGGTCATAGACGGTGACGCGCGTCATCAGGATCTGCTGGCGCACCCAGCGGATGGTCCCATCCTTTTCCCGGATCCCATACTCTGCCGAGAATTGCCGCTCGCCCGCTTCGAAACGCTTCAAAAGGTCTTTCACACTCATAGAAATAGGATAGCAGCCCTGTGTCGGCCTGATGACCTGCATCATGAGCTCTTCGCAGTAGGCCTGATACGAGCAGGGCAGCGAAGAGATGGCCGAAAGGCGCGCATGCACTTCTTCCTTCCCCGGAAGTACGATAATATCTCTTTCCAGTCTGTCATGGGTCAGATCGACCAGGTAGACACAGTCCGCCATATCCAGCATCGCATCGACATAGCTGTCATTTTCCAGAATGGACTGCTTCAGCTGTTCATAGTAGAGGGAGAGTGCCTTCTTCGCATCCAGTGTCTCTTTCCCCTGCCGGATGCGCTGGAAAGCGATGAGGACATGGTGAAGATGCCCCTCCTCATCGAAATCTACCGGCATGACGAAGAGACGACGAAATCCCAGCCCCGCCTTCGGCGTGAAGGAAAGATCCAGCGTATCCTCTCTATGGAAGAGCGACTTTTCCAGTGCCTCCCTCGAGAGCGCGCTCTGGATGCGTTCCCGGTCTGCCCCTTCGATTTCCTCTTCTGCGAGCTGCAGCACCGCCCCGGAATAGCTACCCTCAGCGGCGAGGAAGAAACCCGTCCCCGCGCGAATCGTGCGATAGGCATCCATCTTCAAATCACAGTAGAGGCAAGCCGCGAAATTTTTCCCGCGCCGGTTCACCTCTTTCAGCAGGCGGAAATCCATCTGCCTTTCTTCTTCCGCTTCCATGCGCTTCACATGGTTCTTATGGATGTACATATGCTTATCCGCCTCAGCGAAAAGCTCTCGCATGGACGCCTCAGGATAGTCCTTCGCCAACACATAACCCGCCGCATAGGAAAGCGGCGTATCCGGATGCTCCTTCGCCTCCTCTGCCAGCTTGGCGCGCACCTCTCCCATGAGCGCCTCCATGCCCGCTCCGGAGAGGCCGTGCGTCACCATCAGAAATTCATCCCCGCCCAGACGGCCCACGAAGTGCTCCTCCGGCACCGCCGCCCGAAGAGCCGTCGCGAAGCGTCGGATGTATGCATCCCCCGCCTGATGCCCCTGGCTGTCATTGATGCGGCGGAGATTATTCAGGTCGAAGCTCACCACGCCCATATCTGAAGAAACCGGCGCATTCAGGATCTCTTCACACCGGTTCTTATTCGGAAGCCCCGTCGCTTCATCCAAGTACGCCTTCTTCTGTAAAACGCTGTTCTGCATCAGCCTCTTCAGTGCTTTGAAAAACTCGAAACCGATCAGGATCATCAGGACGAAGATGTCTGCGGTGATGCCCTTCTCCAGCACAGAAAGATCCCGCGCCTGCTTCTCGGAGTACACTTCGGCAAGCGCTGTCGCCTCATCGCAGATCGCGAAGAACTGCTCACTCACCGCGATCAGGTAGGAGTCCGCCTTCCCTGTTTGGCGAAGATGGAAGATTTCCTGCTTGACCTGCAGATAGTACCCATTCAGTTCCGTCATCTTCTGCTGGAAATCCGCATCCGGCAGCCGCACGATCGAACGCGATGCATCTCCCTCGCGAAGTCCGTGAATGTACGCCTCGATCTCGCGGCGCATCTCATCCTGCGGCTCACCCGCCATTTCCATCTTCACCATCCGCTGCGTCGTCCCGCGCACCAGTCCGGCATAGTTCACCACGCGCGCTGACCCTTGGATGTTCGACACGATGACCATCATCCAGACGATCAGCCCCATCAGGACCACCGACAGCACCGCGATCACGATGTGAGAGAGGCTGTATGTATTCTTCTCGCTATTCTGCATGTATTTTCCCCTATTTTGCAAATTTTTTCATATATTGCATTATATGATAAACAGACAAAAAGGGGAAGAGAGGATACGCAGTGAAACGCGGTATCCCGGGAACCGCTCACAGGATCCCTTCCCCTGCTTCAGGTACTCTCGTGCATCCCCTCTTCCGCGTCACCTCCCTGTCTTATGCTTTCCCACGCAAAAAGGCCAGAACTTTTCGTCCTGACCTTCGAGAATCTTGGCTTGATAAGGGATCTTCCTTCCCTCAGAATGTTTTTCTTACGAGCGGATTTGCCGCTTCCCCATAGAAATGCTCTGACATATCCACGAAAACATCGGAAAGGAGAGCATCGAAGACGTCATCAGTCATCTTGCTTCCGACGACAGAGAACGCATACTCCCCTTCCGTCCAGAAAGCAGCAAGACAGCCATCGTCTTCGCTGTCATGACCTCCGTCGCACCGATCATGCGCGATTCCCAGCGACCGGTATAGACTCCGCTGATATTTTTTTCTGCCTCTTCTCCCACCATCCTCGCCGTGCGGACAGAGAGCGTGCTGCCATCATCCATCCGATAGCGGATATCCGAGAGCTTGCCGCCGATGGCGATGTAGTCCGTCAGACGGCACTGACCGGCAAGCAGCATCCCTTTCGGAAGGAAGAGAGGACGGCTGTCCGTGGCTTCTGCGAGCGCATGGTACGTCTTGTATTCCACCAGAGGATTTGGCATCCCGATCGACGGCATCTCCGCCCGGCTCGCAAAAGTAGGCATCACCAATGCCGCCGCAGCGACCATCAATGCATATTTCCATTTTTTCATCATCTATCATCCTTTCCGTAACAGTCATCCTGTTTTGAAGATGGTGTTATTATAGCATGGAATTGACTTCCGGTCGAATACGCATAAAAAGCATCCAATTCCGGGACTATACAGTCTCGCTGTCATCCCCCTTTGCAAAGCCTTAAACACCTGTACATCCCGCAGCCTATGTCCCCTTCCTATTCTTTATCACAGCCAGGAAGCTCGCTGAGCAATCAGGGCACACACTTTACAAAGCAGAAAATGAACTGACGAGCTCCTGCGTATATGGGTGCTGCGGGTGATGCAGCACATCTTCAGCCGCCCCGATCTCCACCAGCCTTCCTTGCGATAGGATGCCCACGCGGCTTGCCATCGCGGCAAGGACATCGAGGTCATGAGAAATGAAGAGATAGGCAATCTCCCGATCCTCCTGAAGCTCTTGCAATAGTGTCAGGATCTCCGCCTGCACTGACACATCCAGCATCGAAGTCGGCTCATCCAAGATGAGGACCTCCGGTGAGATGAGAAGCAAACGAGCAAGCGCCACACGCTGGAGCTCCCCGCCGGAAAGCTCAGCCGGATAGCGCGAGAGCAGCTCGCGTCGAAGCTGGAGGCGTGAAAGCATCTCTTGCATACGCTCTTCAAAGTGATCCATCTTCCCATAGAGGCGTGAGGGCTCTTCGATACTCTCACGGATCGTCATACGCGGATGAAGCGCGGCCGCAGGATTTTGAAATATCATCTGCATCGGGCAGCGCGCTCTGAGCATCTCTTTCCCGGAAAGACGTCCAAGATCCACCCCGCGATAGAGCACGACGCCTTTATCCGGCAAGAGAAGCTGCATCAGGATACGGATGAGCGTCGTCTTCCCCGCACCGCTCGTCCCCGCGATCCCCAGCGTCTCTCCTTTCGAAAGCGTGAAGGAAATATCCTTCAGCACATCCTTCTTCACCTTCCGCAGATATCCGGTCGTGAAGGACTTCGAAATATGCTGTACATCTAAAAGCATGGGTGCTCCTTTCCTGAATAATAGTGACTGGTAGTTGGTGACTGGTGGCTAGGGATTAGGGATTAGTAGCTTGTCACTAGCCACTAGTCACTAGTCACTTTGACCCCCGCATTTCACAAAATGCCCCTCTCCCACCTTCTTCATCGTCTGCCGCCTTTCACAGCCTTTCCTGCAAAGCGCACAGCGCTTCCTAAAAATGCAGCCGTCTTCAAGATGAGAAAGATCCGGCGGATTTCCGGGGATGGGATGAAGACCGCGGGAAGGTGCCGCAGCGAGAAGTCCCCGCGTGTAGGGATGCTGCGGATTCTTGAAAATATCCGCTACGCTCCCCTGTTCGAGGATTTCCCCCGCATACAGCACCACCACGCGATCGGCGAGACATTCTGCCAGTGCGAGGTCGTGAGTGATGAGCAGCATCCCCTTTCCATCTTTCTTGATCTGAAGAAACATATCTGCCACCTGTTTCCGGACGAGCGGATCTAGCCCCTTCGTCGGTTCATCCGCGATGAGCCACTCCGGGGAAGGCAGGGTCATCATCGCCGCCATGACGCGCTGCGCCATACCGCCGGAGAGCTGGTGCGGATAGGACGAATACACACGGATCGGATCGGCAAGACCGTACTTTTCCAGTTGTGCAAGAGCACTCTCCCTGCTCTTCTCCTTCCCCCAGCCCAGCCTTTTTCGTAAGACTTCTGTCACCTGCCGTCCGACACGCATCAAAGGATTCATGGCAGAGATCGGATCCTGCGCGATCCAGCCGATGCGATTTCCTCGGATTTCATTCATTTCTTTCTCAGGAATCTGGAGAAGCTCCTTTCCATCATACGAAATACTTCCGGTCATTTTCGTATTTTCGGGAAGAAGACGCATGATGGCCGTCCCCAGGATCGACTTCCCGCTTCCCGACTCGCCAACCAACGCCGTGATTTCCCCCTCGTGAAAGAGAAGACTCACATCACGAAGCACGCGGACAGCCCCCGTCGAAGAAGGGAAAGTGACGGATAGTTGCTTGACTTCGATGTCCATAGAGATGGCTCCTTTCATAAGAAAATAGGTGTGGTGGGTTCGACGGGTTCAATGGACTCAATGGGTTCAATAGGGATGGGCGGGCGCATAACAATCAGAAGCGCCGCGTGTATAAATAGAGCGATTCCATCATTCGGCATTTTAGTCACTAGTCACAAGTCACTCGAGGCTCCTAATTCCTAGGGGAACACTGCTTTCAAACTTAAAAAGATTAGTCCGCATCATTTCCTCATTCGTTCTCTCATCGCATCTCCCAGCAGATTGATCGAAAGGCAAAAGAGAGTGATGCCTGTACCGGGAGCGATCATCATCAGCGGGTATGAGCGGAAATAGGTCCTCGCATCAGAAATCATGACGCCCCAGTCCGCCGTCGGAGGTGATACGCCAAGACCCAGATAGGACAGCGCCGAAGCCGAGAGCAGCGAAGTCCCGATGCGGAGTGTCAGCAGAACGATGACGACAGGAAGCACATTCGGAAGTACATATTTCCTTATGATATACCCATGTGACGCGCCGAGACTTCTGACACTTTCCATATAGAGTTCTCCGCGGATACGGATGACCTCACTTCTCACGATACGCGAAAAGCCAGCCCATGACGTCAGCGTCAGTGCGATGATGAGGCGGAAATTGTTCTCCGGAAGGATCGCCGCGACCGCGATCATAAGACTCATCCCCGGAAGTCCCTGAAATACAGCCACAAGACACTGGATTCCCCGATCCACCCAGCCGCCAAAGTAACCGGAAAGGATCCCCAGCATAAGGCCAAGAACCATGGTACAGAAAGCCGCCACAAAGGCAAAGGCCACGGACGTTCGCGCCCCATAGATGGTACGGGAAAGAATATCCCGCCCCAGCGCATCCGTCCCCAGCCAGTGTGAGGATGACATACCTTCCAAAATTTCCTCCGTAGATACCGCTGTGGGATCATAAGGCGCGATCCAGGGGGCAAAAAGCGCGAGGAATACGATCCCCATCGCCAGAAAAAGCGCCATTCCATAGATCCAGTGAAGCTCCTTCTTCATCAGCCCTCCCTCGCTTTCGGACTCAGCAAATAGTAGCTGAGATCGACCAAGTAATTAAATACGATGAAAACTGTCCCACTGACCAGCACATAGCCCTGAATCACCGGATAATCCCGTCCCCAGATAGCCGAGAGTACATAGCTTCCAAGACCGGGTATGGAAAAAAGATTCTCGATAATGACCGAGCCGCCCAAGATCGAGGCAAAAAACGTCCCCAGCATGGTAATGACCGGCATCAGCGAATTGGGCAGGACATGATAGATCTCTATATACGAAGCGGAGAGCCCCTTCGCCCGCTCTGTCAGAAGAAAGGGCCTCTCCATCACCGAAAGGACCGACGTCTGCTCCAGACGCAGCACCGCAGCCGCCGTCCCTGCTGCCAGCACAAAGGATGGCAATATCATGTGGAGCGCATCGCCATACCCGGAGGAAGGCAGGAGCTGCCACTCTTCCGAAAAGATCAACATCATCATGATCCCCAGCCAGAAAGACGGCATAGAAATGAAGAAGAGCGCCATGATCTCAAGTCCGATCTCTGCCGCATGTCCTTTCCTGCGCGCCGCCCATATGCCCGCAGGGATGCCGAGCAGGATCACCCATCCCATCGCCCAGAGAGCCAGGTGGAAGGTGACGGGAAATCTTCGCATGATCTCAGACAGCACAGGTCTATGTGTCAGATACGATACACCCAGATCTCCCACTGCCGCATGTGTGAGCCAGCTCCCATACTGCATCCAAAAAGGCTGATCCAGCCTCATGCTCTCCCGCATCGCTAGCAACTCCGACTCCGTCGGTTCTGCCGTACCATCCATGATCAATACTGCCATCGCCGGATCTCCGGGCGCAAGCACGCCCAGAAGGAACGCCAGGATCGTGAGTCCGATGAGGAAGGGAATAAGGAGAAAAATGCGCCGAACCGCATAGATCAGAAAAGATTTCATGAGATGTGCCTCCTTTCGTGAATCACTGACACAAGGGCCATACCAAGCGCAGAAGGACGGATACATCCGTCAAGACGCCATACAAAGAAATTTCATAATAGGAAAGCGGCGACCTGCCGCCGATACTTTTTCCTACTCCTTCCACGCCACCTTGTCCAGCGTAATGCCATAGACCGCTGCATGGTAGCCTGTGATTTTTTTCGAACAGACAGCGAGATTCTCATCTTCCAAGAGCGGGATGACCGCCGGATGGAGGAGAAGCTCTTCCCGGATCTCATGGTAGAGCACCTTTCGATCTTCGATCTCATAGGTATGAGTAAGCGCATCAAAGGCTGCATCTATTTTCGGATTGGCATAGCAGAAATGGCTGGCAAGATTCGTCGCACCATCGCTATGAAAGAATTCTCTCAAAAGCGAAGTCGGATCGAGATTTCCGAGCCCCCTCGTCCCGATGGCGAGATCGTAATCCCCTTCCTTCATCATTTTCCTTGACGTCAGACCATCCACCATCACGATCTTGACATCCAGCCCGAGATCCTTCAGCTCCGCCTGCAGAAATTCAGAAATGACCTTGTAAGGGTAACGCTCGGCGCCATACTGTGGAAGGAGGAATTTCACCTCGCAGCGCGCATCTCCCAGCACTTCCCGCGCAAGTGTCTTCGCCTCAGCAGGATCATAGATCGGCGGCTCCGGTTGCGAAAAAGGATTCGTACTATTTAAGAAACTCCTCGTCGGCGTACCAAATCCCGCAAAATAATATTTCACGATCTTTTCCCTATCGATGGCAAGATCCAGCGCCCTTCGCATTCGTTCATCGGAGAAAGGGAAACGTCCGCCATTAACAGAAAGATAGTGGGAAATCGTCGAGTGCGCACTGTCTACCGAGAAATCCTCCGTTCGCGTGAGTTCCCTCACCATCATCGGTGTCAGTCCGCCCAGATCCAAGACCCCCTGCACCTCTCCCGAACGCATCGCCGAATATCGCGCCTCCGCTGAAGTAATCACACGGATACGGATCCGCTTCGCCTTTGCTTTCTCGCCATGGTATCCGTCGAATCGCTCAAGCAGTGTATAGTCATCCGCCTTGCGGTCGATGATCCGGAAAGGCCCCGTACCGGCGGCAATCTTCGTGAAGTCTCCCGTTTCTCTATCAAAAGAAGCCGGACTGAACATCGCGCTCCCCCAGCCCGCCATGCGATAGATCAGCATGGGGACAGGCCGCGCGAAATATAGATGGAGCGTGTAGTCATCGTCCGCCTCATAACGGACAAGCCCCGGGTAAATGCGCGAGACCAGGTACCCATAGAAGGAAGATGGCTTGTAGCCCATGTGCGTCACGCGGTAGAAATTCTCTCGCGCCGCATGTGCATCGAAGGAAACCCCGTCATGAAACTTCACCCCTTTCTTCAGATGAAATACCCACTCCGTCTTTTCCGCATTCGCCTCCCAAGACTCGGCGAGCATCGGCATGACTTTCCCATCATCAGAAATACCGACCAGCGACTCCCAAGTCTTCAGGATCACGGTGGAATAGTAGGGATCCTTCTCCCCCGGCGATAGATCCCGCCCCGCCGCGAGCACGATCTCCCTCTCCTCTCCCGACGTCAGCGCGTCCCCGCAGCCGGCGAAAGCAAGCGTGCAGGTCAGAAGGAGAAAGAGAGATAGATAGCGGAAGAATGTACGCATGGGATTCGCCTCTTTTCTTGTGGAAATACGTTTGGACAATAGGGGAATAGGCGGCCGCAAGGCCGCCTATTATTGATTGTACATATCAACTTGGCAATAGCTTAGAAACTCATCGAAGCAGACAGCATCCAGGTTCTTGGCATGGAAAGGCCGAATGTGGTAGAGCTGCCGCGGCCCATCCAGTAATCCTTGTTCAGTGCATTGTAGCACATAGCTTTGAAGGTCACAGGAACATCAGCAATCGAGGTCTTGTAGTCAAAGCCGAGGTCGAGAACTGTGTAAGCAGGGATGCGGGTCGATTTGGTCGGAGAAGCCGAGTTATCGATATGTGCGTCACCTACCCAAGTCAGACGACCAATGATACTCCACTTGTCATTTGGCTCATAAACGGCACCAACAACCGTACTCCATTTGGATGCACCATTGATGTACCATCCATCATAAGTACCTTTGGCAGTCTTTTCTCTCTTGCCGTTCATATAGAGCAAGCCACCAGTAACTGTCCATTTGTCGGCTGGTTTACCATTGATTGTCCACTCCCAGCCTTTATAGTTATCCTTGCCGTTTGCTGCACGATGGTACATTCCATTTCCTAGATCCGTATCAATAATGCTCTCTGTTTTGATATCGAAGTAGGAAAGTGTGGTTACTAAGTTCTTAAATTTATATTTAACACCTACTTCTCTCTGTTTGCTGGTAGATGGATCAAGCGTATCTCCATTGTTGTCATATTTGGGGTCATTGACTACTGCGCCACGAGAGAAACTTTCGGTCTGGCTAGCGTAAATCGCCATATTTTCGTTTGGCTTATAGGTAATACCATAAGTTGGCAACCAATTATCGTTCTGGAACTTTTCACCTTTCTGGACATTCGTGAAGTTTTCATGCTTATGAGATGCAGCCAAAAGCACGTCCCACTTACCATAGCTTAACGAATCTGCAATTGTCACACCTGTATTCACTTCATCCCAAGATAATTTGGCAGTACGAAGCGTTGGAATCACAAAACTATTGGTATATTCAGTTCCTGTATATAAATTACCACCGATGGTTCCTTTGGCGCTATTATTCGAATCATTCCAATATTTGGCCCAAGAGCGATCAATTGCAATTGTTGCCTGATGTTTTACTACACCTGTTTCGAATTTGGCTTTCAGCCCCGTTTGGAAATAAGAATTCGTACCAATTTCATTTTGCGCATTCGAGACATTGGAAGGCATGAAATTTCCATTTTCATCAAATTTCAGCGCAGAGCTCGAATTATATTTATTCCCGCTTCTAGAAGAATGGCCAATGTTAGTAAACCATGTCACACGATCATTAATCGCCTTTTCATGGTTAAAGGTATACATCCAACCATGCATCCATTTCGTTGTCCCCTTGAAGTCATATGGAATGTTAGAATCTGGCGCAGAAGGCAGTTCGCTGCTGTTACCGCCATAAGTAAACCAACGCTGACCTTCATTGACACGAAGGTCAAAATGTCCAACGAAGAAATTGGTATTGCTTGTCTTTCCTTTACGATCCAAATTTACAAAAATATTCTTTTCGTTCTTTTCAGCGCCTTTGAGAGCGAGTCCGCCTTCCATATATTCGCCCATCACGCGGATACCCCATTCGTTATCCTTACCTGCGCGACGTGCCACGTCAATAAATTCACCGAAGTTACTTCTCCCAGAGAAGGTTTCCGTGAATTTTGTTACAGGCTCACTACCTGCGCGTTTGGTCACTACATTAATAGTGCCCGGTGCAGGCGTTGCACCGCTATTTGTACCATTGTTGGACATGCTGACACCATTGACGCCCGCATTCGGCCCAGAAGTGATATCGATACGATCAATATAATGAGAAATCGGCCCATTGAACTGATAAAACAAACTTGGCACGCCGTTCAGCATCATATGGTTCCCGTTCATATTAATGCCACGCATGGAGAAGTCTGTGTACATTGGAGATGTGGTGCTGGTACGAATCGATGGATTGTTCATCAGCACATTCGCAATCGGCTGAGACGGATCATCAAATTTTTCAAGTGTTTTCTGTGTCATAGACATTTCTGTATATGGAATATCCATAACGCTCTGATTTCCCAGAATCCCGAGCTTAGCGGTTTCATTGACAAGACCACCTGGCGCAGCTACTACTTCGCCATCTCGATCTGCATTTACATAAACCGTATCCAGAACAGTATCCGCTGCTCTAAGCGTTACCCCCCCGAAATTGTTAACACGACTGCTGCTGCAAGAGCGACATATAGTTTCCCTTTTCTCATAACTATCTCTCCTCAATAAAAAACAACCATGCCCGCAACATCAGGTGCAGGCGAAAAAAGGAATCTATTCCATTCCCGAAGCGCCGTGTATCCAAGTTTCCACGCGCGGGGAAAAGAAAGCAACTCTAGTGACTAGTGATTGGGGACTAGTGACTAGTTCCTACTATTTCTTCCTCATAAACTATTCTCGAAAGTACGAGATCACTTCCACGATTCGTTTCGAATGCCAGATATAGCCATTCCCATCCTGCTCGGCACGCTCTTTGAAAAGCGGCTCAAGCTCGGTATTATAATTCAAGTATGACATCTCGCCCAGATCCTCCACCATTTCTTTCTCCGCCGCCTGCCAGTCGGCATAGCGGAGCACCTTGTCATAATGGGTGAAAGACACTTCCGCATGGATCCCCATATTCCAGAACATCATGGGCATCAGCATGTAGTCATTATTCCGGCTATAATTCAGTTGCAGCTCATCATAGAGGCCATACAGGTACGGCTTCAGAAGCGTGCGGACAAGGACGAAGCCCTTCTTCCCGTAGCGGGCGATCTTTTCAAGCGCTTCCCTCATATAGCAGACGCGGTAGAGGGAATTGACAGCGAGAACATAGTCCGCATCGTAAGGCTCTTCGAAGTCTTCCCACTTCGAGTGAATCGTTTTCACATTCGTGAGGTCTTCTCTTTGTAAGGAGATCGAGAGCTCGCGGAGCATAGCCGGTGAGAAATCAACGGCGAGGATATCCTTGCTGTATTTCGCCATAGGAATGGTGAAATTCCCGCACCCGCAGCCCACGTCCAGAATGCGCTGGTTTTCCCCGAATCTCTCATGGATCCAGTCTCCCAGTCCGGACACATCCCGATAGAGGTTGAAGCGCTCTGCGTAATGTGGTGCAAGCCCTTCCCAGAATCGCAGCTCTACCTCATCATCAAATTTACGTCCGGATTTCTTCTTCGCATTCCAGCCTTGCTCTTTCTGCCAGATCTCATCCAAGTCGATCTTTTTCAGCTGCCGCATGTTTTCACCGCCATTCCTTGAACAAAATGAGTGTAATCTGTATAGTTTCTATAAAGTCAAGTGGTTTTTCATAAAAACAAAAAATCTTTTTAACGAGAATGCCCTTCTCCCCTGTATCGTCATTTCGAGCGAAAACGAGAAATCTTCCTTGGGAAACACCCCTCTTACGTCACTTTCCCTCCCCCGCCTTGAACCCCTCTCCTCTCTATGCTAAGATAGAGCTATCTTTAATCAGTCTTTTAATAAAGTCTATAGCAGGTATAGACTTTTCATAGAAAGGACTCATGTTTCATGAAGCAAGGGAAAAGTCACTACACACCACAGGAATTTGCCAGCCTCTTTCACATCGATAAACAGACCCTCATCTACTATGACAATCAGGGGATCTTCTCCCCCGCCCTTCGCAGCGAGAAAGGCTATCGATACTATGAAGCAGCGCAGATTCTCCCCTTTGCAGAACTCTTATCTCTCAGAAATCTTCACATTTCAGGCGCGGAGATGGGTGCGTTCAATCAGCATCCTTCACGCCCTAAACTCATCGAACTCCTGTCCGATAAAGTCATGGAGCAGGAAGAAGCGATCCGCACCATGCAGGAGAGCATCGAAAGCCTGAAGCGGAGAATCCGCCATCTGACAGAAAGCCGATGTTATCCCATGGAGCAGGTCATGCTGATCCCCAAGCCAGTACGCCTCATGCAGCGCAGCCCCCTATTCCCTGCCAGAACATCGTTCCGGGATGCCTGTCAAAAGAGCTCCCTTCTCATTACAGAATATGCCGCCCATCTTTTCGACAAAGACCTTGAGCTCGCCCTCAGCCCGGCCGTGGATACACTCTCCGCCCTCAGCAAGCCCCACGCCTACCACCTGCTGCTGATCTCGCCCCATGCCCCCAGCCTGGAAATGGAGAATCCTCTCACCCTCCCCGCCGCGCTCTATCTGACCTGCATCATCCCATCGCCACAGGACGCCCTTCCTCTATCTGTCCTATCCACCATCGAAGAAACGATGCAGACACTCTCCCTCTCCCCTGCCGCACCATTTCTCATCACGCCGTGTCTGGATGATGAAGGACGGCCGAGCTGCTGCCGACTGGAGATACCAGTCGTGAAAAAAGACACGAAAAAAGCTTGAGACATGATGTCTTAAGCTTTTTATTATTCTATCACAATATTCCTTCTCGCATCGTCATTTCGAGCGCAGCGAGAAATCTTCCTTGCACCACGGTCAAACGGAGAGCGTGAGAGGAGGAGCAGCCGAAGCACCCAGGCGATTTTATCATTACCTCATAAGTACAGAGTACCGCCAAGGCGTAAAGATCCCTCGGCTCTGCTCGGGATGACGATACGAGAGGATGGACTGTCTCACATTTCTTTTCATCTCGCTACGGTAGCCAACCTCCGCCCCTTCGGGGCACCTCCTTCCAGAGGAAGGAGGGAAAAGGTAGAAAATGAGAGTACTGTTTTCCCCCATACCACAGCCTTCCCCACTTGGGGAAGGTGGCGAGCGAAGCGAGACGGATAGGGTGCTAGCGGTATGAAAGCCCAAGAGAACGATCATCTCACATTCCCTTTCATTCCTTCACGTAGAAGGCAGCCCCTTCGGGGCAGTCTATCCTCCGCCTTCGGCGCGCCCCTTCTTCAAGGGGCTACACAGCGGTCATGTAAAAACGCCGACCCTTCGCAAGGTCTCCTCCCCCTCGTCATTTCGAGCAAAAACAAAAGCAGGAAATCCCGTATTCCATACGACACGGAATCACGGTATTTCCTGCTCCAAAGCACTGACCCAAGTCACTATTCACCGGTCACTAGTCACCTGTCATTAGTCACTAGTCACTCATCTTACGAGATACACTTTGACGCGACTCTTCGTCCCCCACTGGTAAGCCTGCTCGAGGTTGTCCACGCCGACATCGATGATATTTCCATGGATCGCGCCGCCGATATCATCGCAGATGGCGTAACCATAGCCTTCGATGAAGACGATGCTGCCAAGCGGGATGACATTCGGATCGACGGCAGCATGCCCCTTGCCGGCGAATCCGCCCAGCGCGGTATGCCCTTCACCGCCCCCGTCATAGGGCGTGTACGCCGTCGATCTCATGTGATAGGTCTTCGTATACTTGCCGCGGAAATAGGGCGCATTGTCCAAAGCATCCCAGACATCTTCATCTGCCACACCAGTGGTCTCAAGGCCTGTCTCATCCTGCAGCCTGCGGATGGCATCTTCCGTACCAGCGCCGAAGACACCGTCAACGACACCGGGATCGTAGCCATGCAGAAGAAGCTGATTCTGCAGGCGGATGACTCTCTTTCCTCTGGCCCCCTCCGAGAGGATATAGTCCCCTGTCTGCGCCACATAGACTTCATTCAGCTTCGTGCGGGTCACGCTGTTCACGCCGCCCGTGACGGAGAGCCCCTGCTCCTTCTGGAAAGCGGTGACCGCATCCTCGGTCTGCCCGCCATAGATGCCGTCTGCCTCCCCCTCAAGATAGCCGAGGCGTTTCAGCTTCCGCTGGATGGTCTTCACATCACTGCCACGATCACCGACGCCATAAGATTCCCCGCCAGAGGAAATCACAGGCTCCGGCGTCCCGGCGCCGATCTCCCGAAGCGCGCTGTAGGTCACTTCATCGATCGCACCGGATACAGGAAATCCGCGGGATTTCTGGAAATCCTTCACCGCCTTCACGGTATCTCCCCCATAGACGCCATCGATGTCGCCTTTGAGCGAGCCGGCGGCTTTCAAACGCTGCTGCATATCGGAAATCACGTCTCCGCGATTCCCCTCTGCATACACGACACCCCCGCCATTTCGATAGCCTTCTCCTTCCGCACTACGGATAGCCTCTCTGGTCGCATCATCAGCGATACCGTTCGCGGTGAGGCCTTTATCTTTCTGAAACAAATAGACAGCTTCCTTTGTGGTGGAGCCATAGTCTCCATCCACGGTGCGGGCCAGATAACCGGCCGCTACCAGGGAATTCTGCAGGGCCGTCACATCGTCCCCGCTCATCCCTGCGTGCAATGTTTCTGCAGAAGCCGGAACCATGGCAAGTACCCAAAGCGCCAGGATCGAGCTCCATTTGTAGATGGCACGCATGAATTATCACCTCCATAAACTTCCTGTATTTTACCATTTTTCACCAAATTTGTAAAAAATGAGGGGAAACCCTTTTGTTTTTAAGGAAATCCATGGAGCTGCCACGCGGTGCGAGGCGGTGTGAAAAAGCAGACAGCATCGGTGGGGAATGGGGATTCCTAAGGCAGTCATTTCTAAGGAAATAGGAGAGTTTTGCAGAAAAAGTGGGGGGAGGGTTCAGGATTAGCCCGTAGGGCGTGCTGCCCCTTGATTGCGAATGAAAGCCCTGCTCGAATGCGGAATTAGGAATGAGGAATTAGGAATGAAGGTGGCGGCTTCGCCGCGAATATATATGGGGCGATGCCCGAAGGCCGGAGGAAAGAAGTCAGAAGTCTAATGTCTAATGTCTGATCCCTAATCCCTAGTCACTAATCCCTAGCTACCAGTCACCAGTCCCCAGTCACTCCAATAAAAAAATACCGCCAAGTTTCCTTGACGGTATCTGATCTCAATCCCCACCATGTCGTTAAAGCCGGATTTTGAGTCTGCGTATTTGCAGGTGGGTGCTCTCATGATGGACTTCATCTGTCCCCGTGAAGGGGCATAGATTCCATCCACAATTCTGAACTCCCTCAATAAAGGTATCGGTTCAAAATATGAAGCCGCACGTGCACAGCAGGGTTGTTACATATAGTGTAGCAAATTTGCCTGAGATTTACAAGAAGTTTATGCGAAATTGTCGGGATTAGAAGTGGCTAGTGGCTGGTGACTGGGGATTGGGAATCCCCAAGAAGTGGAATAGCCCCATGGAGAAGAGGCGTGCCAAAGGCGTAGGATGGATGTGCCGCGTAGCGGCACCCTTCTACGTAGCGGAAAGCATGCCATCT
>OQVT01000176.1_pt1 | contig 29516 bp, 22 predicted proteins | sample 1691561 | NCBI WGS metagenome assembly OQVT01 (sample SAMN03418260, study PRJEB22391) | human gut metagenome | biome: human-gut; feature: organic feature; material: feces | host: Homo sapiens | place: Tanzania | collected 2013-01 | reverse complement strand
TCGTTTTGCACTCCAAAACGAATCCTTTTGGAATGCAAAACGAGTCCTTTTTCTTAGATGTCTTTAAAAAGGAGTGGTAAAATAGCGTTTTTTTACTGTAAAAAGCAAATAATAGATGGTGCATTGTGTGCTAAAATCATTAACTTTGTAGCGAAAGTTTAATAGAATTATGTTTGAATCGTTGGTATATAAGCGTAGGTTTGAGGAAATTTACACCGGGCATTACACTCGGTTGTATTACTATGCCCTGCACATTGTCAACGATGAGAGTGTAGCCAAGGACATACTTAACGATGTTTTTGCGGCTCTTTGGAAAAACATCGCTACGGTAAAGCCTGAACAGATAAATGCCTACCTGCTTACGTCGGTGCGCAACCGCTCGGTCGACCATTTGCGCCATCAAATCATGCAAGACCAGTATTCGGCAGAATATCTTCATGTGGCTGACCGGTTCTATGATGAATACAACGACGAGAAGGACCGGATTGTCGGGGAGATGCTCGCCCAGCTGTCGCCGCCAACCGATGAGATTCTGGAGATGTGCTATCTGAAACGCATGAAATATGCAGAAGTGGCAGAAAGGCTTGACATAAGTACCAGTACGGTGAAGAAGCATATCGTCAAAGCCTTAAAGATATTGAGAGAACGTTATAAAGACCAAAAGGAGTACCCGATTTAGTGGTTTGTCCGTATCATTTATATATGAACAAGAAAACTATGACAAACGAAGACCTTGATATAAAGGATTTTATGCAGGAGGAAGTGGCCCTGCGCGACCATCTGCTTCGCAAGCACCATCCCGCTCCCGATGTCGAGAGCGAGCTGGAAGCATTCATGCAGCAGCATGGGGTGGGGCGTAAGCGTCGTGGCTTTGGCATTGCCGTTGCTGCTGTGGCATCAGTTGCCGCCGCCGTCTTGCTGCTGTTTGTGTTTGGTTGGAATGGATCGGGTGGGCTGGACGTGCCCGAAGGGGCTGTCGTGGCTTACGATGCCCATGCCGTCAAGGCGCAGCAGGACGTGATGTTGCAGCAGGGCGATGAGGAGCCCGTAGCCGTAAAGGGCAATAAGGTTTATGCCAATGCTTCTGTAGGCGCCAACGCTGCTTCGGGCGGCAACGTCGTTGTGCAGAATCTGCTCACCACTCCGCATAATGCGACAGCCCAGGTTGTACTTGCCGATGGCACCGAAGTGATGCTCAATGCAGGTAGCCGCCTGGTCTATCCGCAGAAGTTCGGCGGCAAAAAGCGTGAGGTAAGGCTTCAGGGCGAGGCTTACTTCAAGGTGCATCATGACGCCAAGCATCCCTTTATCGTGCATACTGATGGTGTAGCCACAAAGGTTTTGGGTACAGAGTTTAATGTCAGGGCGTATGACAGGAGCAATACCCATGTCACATTGCTACAGGGCAGCGTGCTGGTCAGCACTACGACTCAGTTGGTACGCATCAGTCCTGGCGAGGATGCTTCGTTGAATGGTGCTGCGCTTAGCGTCAAGGATGTCGACACCGAGGCGTTCACGGCATGGACGCAAGACGAGTTCTATTTCGACAACGAGTCGTTGGTGGACATTGCCAGGCAGATAGGCAAGTGGTACAACGTGAGCGTTATATTCCAAAGTGCTGAAAAGATGCACACACGTCTGTTCTTTGCAGCCCCGAGGAGTGCCGATATAGAAGATGTGGTAGAGATATTGAACAGCCTGAATAAGGCGAAAGTCACTTATGGGGAGGGGCAGTTGGTGATAGAATAAAATAGTATTGTATAGTTGTAAATATAAGCCATCGGGTATGTTTTGAAGGAAAAATGAAAGTTTTTTCAATCTTTTTCTTTCAAAACGTACCCGATTTTCGTTAATGTCCGTATCTAATATCAAAAATACCAAATTCGAAAACATAAAAAACAGTAGGTATGAGAAAAGGAGAAATGAAAAGAGGATGGATGCTGTTCTTCCTGCTCGTCAGCTTTGCAGTCGTCGTGTCGGCGCAAGGATTGGGCAAGAAGTTTGACATCTCGTTCAAGAACGCCCCGCTGTCTACAGTTCTGAAGCAGATAGGCAAGCATAGCGGAGTGCGCGTAGAGTTTGCTTACGAGGACGTGAAGGACTACAAGGTAAGCGTCAGTATGAAGCAGACTAATGCCGAACATGCCGTGAAGGCAGCCATAGGCAATCGCCCGTTGACCTATAAGATTGTAGGCGGCAAGTTCATAATCGTCGTGAAGGACGACAAGCGTCATGCCGCTCCTTCCAACGCAAGCTATCGGCAACAGCCGGAGCAGCCCGAAGAGCAGATTGTACAGCAGTCGGGCATTGTGGTGAAGGGCAAGGTGATGGACGAGAATCACGAGCCTCTGCCTGGCGTTAGCGTGAAGTGCGGCAACAACCGTATGGGTACTTATACCGATGTGAACGGTGAATTCACATACGCTCTGCCCGAAAATCACGCTCAGTATCTCACCTTTTCTTATATAGGTATGCAGCAGCAGAGAGTTAAGCTTTCTGCCAAGAACATAAGCCAGATGCACATTGTGATGCACGATGATGCCAGCAGCCTCGACGAAGTGGTTGTGACGGGCTATCAGGTGCTCGACAAGCGCAGCCTTACTTCGGCCGTAACATCTGTGAAGATGGAAGATCTGCAGCGTACCGATATGAGCAGTCTCGACCAGATGCTTGAGGGTAAGGTGCCCGACTTGATGGTTACCAACAACTCGGCAGAGGTTGGTGTGGCTCCGAAGATTCGTATTCGTGGCACAAGTACATTGATTGGCAACCGCGAACCGCTGTGGGTGGTCGACGGTATTGTCGTGACCGACCCCGTGTCGGTAGCTCCCGAGGAACTCAACGACCCCGATTATGTCAACCGTATCGGCAACGCCATATCGGGAATCAATCCGCAGGACATAGAGCGCATTGACGTGTTGAAGGACGCTGCGGCTACTGCCATATACGGAACGAAGGCAGCCAATGGCGTAATCGTTGTCACCACGAAGCGCGGTTTTGAAGGAAAACCGCAGGTGAGCTATTCTACCAACGTCACCTACAAGCGTCGCCCGAGATACACCGACCGTTCGGTTGACGTGATGAGTTCGAAGGAACGCATCCAGTTCTCGCGCGAACTGGAAGCCATTGGCTATACCTACAATACCTATTCGCCGCGCGTGGGTTATGAGAAAGCGCTCGACGACCTGTACAACAAGAATATCGAATATAAGGAGTTTGTCAATCAGGTGTCGGCAATGGAGGGCTACAATACCGACTGGTTCGACCTTATCTGTCGCGACAGCTGGTCGCAGCAGCATTCAGCCAGCTTGAGTGGAGGCTCCAAGAAATCAAGATACTATGCCTCGTTGGGATACAACAAGGAGGACGACGTAGTAAAGGTGAACAGCAACGAGCGATATACGGCATCGGTAAACCTCGACAATACCTTCAGTAAATTGCTTACCGCATCGTTCAACGTCAGTGCCTATCACTACAACCGTAATTATTATCAGGACGAACTGGCACCGTTGAGCTATGCCTATGGAGCTTCGCGTGCCATCAATCCGTTCAATGAGGACGGCACATACGCCTATTATGACAAGCTGAGCGGCAGCAAAGGCTATAAATATAAGTATAATATATTGAACGAATTGGACAACAGCTATAAGAAGCAGGAGACCAATTCGTTCACCGTAACCGCCAATCTTAAGTTCCGTTTCACCGACTGGCTCAATGCCAATGCTATCTTCTCGATGACCCAATCGAATACCGACCAGGAGGGTTATTGGGGCGAGAAGACTACGCATGTGGCATATCTGCGTACCACTAATTATGGCGAGAGCGTGACAAACTTTGAAGACTGCACCCTGCCGCAGGGTGGCGAACTGAGCAAGACTTCAATCCGCAACCAGAGTTATACGGCTCGTCTGCAGCTCAATGCCAACAAATACTTTGGCGAAGACGACAAGCACAACATTGACGCTACATTCGGATTGGAAATCAATTCCGACAAGTACAAGAGCCATTCGAGCGTGGCTCGCGGCTATTATCCCGACCGTGGCGAGACGTTTGTGTCGGGCATTGACCTCACCAAATATACAGGCTATGCCACATGGTTGAGCAACAACGTGCCGACAATTGTCGACGACCTTTCCAATAAGTTCTCTACTTACCTCTCCGTGACATACGCCTACAAGCGTTTGTGGCGTGTAAATCTGAACGGACGTATTGATGGTTCCAATAAGTTTGGCGACCGTTCAAACGACAAATTCCTGCCTATATGGTCGTTGTCGGGCAGTTACGACCTGGGAAGCCTTTTCAAAGCCAAATGGATTGACTACATTACAGCCAAGGCTTCGTATGGTTTCCAGGGCAATATGCTCGACTCCGAGTCGCCTGTCATGACCATAAAGAAGGGCGCAATGGATGCCTATTACAATGAATTCGGCTCTACCATATATGCCCATCCTAATCCCGATTTGAAGTGGGAGAAGACCAATTCGTACAATATAGGCTTGGATATGAGTCTGTTCGACCATCGTCTGGAAATGGAAATCAGTGCCTATTACAAGAAGACAAAGGACGCCTTCATGAGCAAGAAGGTGTCGTCGGTCAATGGTGTCACCTCGTATGTCATCAACGGTGGCGATGTCACCAACAAGGGCTATAGCTTTGACATTACGTACAATGCCATTCGTACTAAGGATTTCCGCTGGTCGCTCTCTACTTCTATATCGAAAGTCATCAACAGCATTGACTCGCGTCCTGATGCGCAGACCTACGATTTGGAAGATTTCTTGAATGGTTCGGCACTTGTTGAGGGCAAGTCGGTGAACACCTTTTATAGCTATCGATTCCTGGGATTGAGTCCTGTTGATGGAGGTCCGTTGTTTGACGACTACTTTGACAATCAGGCTGCTCTGCGAGGAATGAGCAAGTATGATGTGTACACTACCGTTCTTGAGGCTTCGGGCAAGCGTGATGCCGACATCCAGGGCAGTCTTACCAATACGTTCCGCTACAAGAACTGGCGTGCTTCGTTGAGTCTGGGCTATAGCTTGGGTGCCAAGACGCGTCTGTTTGCCATGTTCGGCAGTGCAGCTTCGGGTGGAGCATACGGCTCTTCTATCTATTCGGAGAAGAATTATAGTCGCGACTACATGAAGCGATGGCAGAAACCGGGCGATGAAAACCATACCAATATCCCTGCAATCATACCTTCCGGTTCGGATGCCTACTGGAAATACAACAACTTCTGGTCAAATAACATGACTGATTATAGTGATATTCCGACGATAGCCAATGACTATTGGGACATGTACGATTATTCAAACATACGTGTGGTAAGTGCCGATTATCTGAAGCTTCAGAGCATGAGCGTGACCTACGAGATGCCGATGAGTGTACTGAATCGTATCGGATTGCAGCGTATTGCGGTTACTGCGTCGGCTTACAATCTCTTTACTATCTGCGATTCTGCCCTTAAAGGACAGACACCTACGCAAGGTGGATTCTCAAGCGTGCAATTGAGCGACCGTCCAAGTTTCTCACTCGGACTGAATGTGATATTCTGATGCATAATGCGAGAAGAATTTCTTACGTACTATAAAATGACAATGACGATGAAAAAGAAACTGTTTAATATAATATGTATAGCAACGGCATGGCTTGCGTTGGCTTCGTGTTCAAGCGACTTTCTCAAAGAGTATTCGCAGGATTTGGGAAGAGTGCAGACTGTCGACGACCTGAATGAGTTGCTGATAGGCGATTGTCTCATGCCCAAGAGTCTGTTTGCGAACGAGCATTCAAGCTTTCAGACCAATAATCCCAATTACCTCTGTGTTCATTTTATGAGCGATGAGCTGCAAGAGAACGTCAATACCGAGGAGGATGTGGATGGATTCATTGGCTATCGCGACAAGATGTTCCCTTATTTTACATGGCAACAGAATCTCTATATTGACAAGAACGGCAAGAGTTCGTACGAAAGCAACGAGGCTGAACTATGGGATTTGGCATACAGACTCATCAACAATTGCAACATGGTGCTTGATGCTGCCGACCGGCTTGCTACTCATTCGGAGGAGGAAGAGGCTGAAGTGCGAAAGGTGAAGGGCGAACTCTGCTATCTGCGCGCATCCTATTATCTGATGCTTGTCAATCTGTATGGCAAACCATATACGCCGTCAACGGCTGCCACCGAACCCTCCGTGCCCATCAAGTTGAGCCCGAATGTGGAGAACAGGGACTTTAGCCGTGCTTCGGTAGCCGATGTCTATGCCCAGATAACAAGTGACTTGAACGAAGCCGAAACCCTTCTTGTCTCAGCATCGGCTCCCGTCAGCATCTATCATCCCAGTGTTGAGGCTGTATATATATTGCGTAGTCGTGTGGCTTTGTATATGCAGGATTGGCAGACTGCCAAAACCTATGCACAGAAAGCTATCGACAAGGACGGCTATCTGATGAATTTGCAGAACGTGCCTTCTACATCCTATCCGCTCAACAGGCAGAATGCTGAGGTGGTTTTCTCGAATGGTGCAAGTATGTTGGGCAATATTCTGTTTGTCAAACCTGCCTATGAGGGCTCTTATTATGAAGTTTCACCGACGTGGTATCTTTCGGATAACCTTTATGCTATGTTCGATGACGACGATTATCGCAAGACTACTTACATCACGACCGACGACGACCTGACCAATTCTTTTCCTACCTATCATAAGATAGATTGCAGTATGGCATCGTATGGCAAATACAAGGAGGTGAGCGACGTGTTCAGTATTCGCACCGCTGAGGCTTATATCAATATGGCTGAAGCTGAGGCTCAGCTGGGCAACGACGGCGAGGCTTGCCGATGGATTGGCAAGTTGCGCCAGAACCGCATTGCCGGTGGAGGCACTGTAGGACTTGCCGGAGCCGAACTGATTGATTTCATTCGTGAGGAACGCGAGCGTGAATTCTTCCTTGAAGGTCAGCGCTGGTTCGACCTTCGTCGCTATATGGTAGACCCGACGTATCCGTTCGCAAAGGAGATAGTACACACTATGTCTTCCTTCAAAAGCCAGAATTGGAGCGAATATCGTTCAAATCTGAGCAAGTATCGGCTCGAAAAGAACGACGCTGCCTATACGCTCGACATCCCGAAGCAGGTGAAGGATTTCCAGCCCACTATCGGTAGTAATCAGCGTCCGGCACGTCCTGCCTTTGAGAGTGAAGACTTCAGCGCAGGCGACAGTGGTGATGACGACAATGACTGGTAATCGATTATAAATAAACATGACAACTATGAAAAAGATATATTTATTCTTGATGCTGGCTTGCATGGGTGTTGGGTTCGCCGCTTGTACAAGCGATGAAGACACAACGCCAAGCTATGCCGACTCCAACAAGTTTGAACCGGCTGCCGACGACAACAGCGAGCTTGCCAATTACCGCCGTGACTACTATAAGAACACGGGCACTTATCTGCTTTTTGATGATAGGGGAGTGCTTGACGTGAGCTACGACATGTTCAGTACACCAACCGATTCGTATACCTACACCTATGATTATATAGAGGATTTCAGCTCACAGAAGAAGGCAGCCGAAATGGTAAGAGAGAGCATTCTGAAACGTTTGGGCAGCAGTTCGCCGTTCTCCATAATGATAGTGGACAAGATTCATGCCTGGGCATATAACGACGGCGTACTGGAGGCAAAGCCCAAGAAGGATCCTACTTACTATCTTGGTTCTCAATGTTACGTGTTCAGCCTTGAGCAAGGCAAGGCTTTCACCGACCCTTCGTTCTTCAACAATCTCATTGCGCAAATTGTTCTTGCCAAAGTCAATGCCAAGGGCGACACTTTCTTGAAGGATTTCTTTGCCTTGATAGAAGATTACGACAAGTATCAGTATTACGACAAGTATGAGTTGGGCTATCCTGAGGAATATGATGACGACCTGGCACGTTCGTTGGGATTCCTGCGTGATGGAAGCTCATGGTATTTCCGTGCGAAAAAGTATGACATCAGCGATTATGTGACGGCTGTTTTCACATATACCGAAGCTGAATTTCAGGATGAGTTCGCCGATTATCCTATCTGCTTGGCACGCTTTGCCAAGATGAAGGCGCTCATTGAGTCGTTGGGAGTGAATGTTGATGTTGAATAACATAATGATAAGCAATATGAAAATGTTCAAATACATATATCTGTGGGCGGTCGTATTGGCTGGAGCTTTGACCTTCGTGGCATGTAGTGATGATGACGACCAGCCCTCTGTTTCTCCTACCAGTACGGGTACTGTATTGGATAAGGACGGCAATGAATACAAATGGGTGAGAATCGGAAATCTCGATTGGATGACCGAGAACCTGCGTTGCGACGATCCTTTCTATGAAGATGTGTACAATCCGAAATGGACAAACGAGTTTGGCTACGGACTTAGTCTGACCGGAACCGTTGAAGACTGGAAGCTGTGGTATGCCGATTTCGGCAACTATTACACATGGGAAGAAGCCGTAGCCAATGCGCCTGAGGGATGGCGACTGCCTACCGACGACGACTTCAAGGCATTGGAACGCGCTCTGGGCATAAAGCAAACAGACCTTGATAAGGAAGGTTGGCGCAAGGGCGCTTCACGCCTTATGATGCAGAAAGGGGAAGGAACCTGCCTTAATTTCGTTTTTGGTGGTGAGATATGCAATTACTCCTACTCCTTGATAGGGCTTTATCATCAGTACGACTATGGCTATTACTGGACGGCAACCGACGTTGAGGTGAACAAGGAACCGGCTGCCTATGCCCGCATGATTACTCCGGGCACTAATGCCGTCAACCGCTTAGTGGTGCTTCAGGAGCAGCATTGTCTCAGCGTGCGCTACGTTCGTGATGCCAAGTAGATATATATTAATAAGGTGTAGATATTATTTAGACTAATGAAACCGAATACATTATTGTTGGCGGCAATGCTCATGGCAAGCGTCGCCGGCAATGCCCAAACCACAGTAAAGGTGTCGGGGCAGATAAAAGGAATAAGCGACAGCTGCCAGGTGTCATTGGACGATGTCGAAGGATATGAAAAGAAACGCATCGCTTCAATCAGGTTCGCTGGAGAAAAATTCGAGTTTGAGGCTTCCGTCAAGTCGGCCCCACGACTGGTAAATCTCAGTATCTTTGTCAAGTCGGGCAAACGATGGAGCAAGAACTCTGAATTTCAGCTGCTGACCGACGGCAGTCCTATAACTCTGAATATCGACCATGACCTCCTGAAACAAGAGATGCCGTATCAGCAGAAACAAGGTTTTGCCAACAAACCGGACGGCAGACTGACTATAGAGGCAGGCCGATTGCAGCGGCAGATGGACGAATATCTTGACTATATGCGTGCCGCTACGATTACAGCCGACAGCGCCAGCTATGCAGAGGCGAAGGTTTGGTTTGACAATATGGGAAATGATGAAGTTGTGAAGGACTATACCCAACGGACTGCTGCTGCCAAAGCTGTGCAGGAGGCCAAGCGCAATGAATTTGTTGCCGCGCATCCCGACTATGCCCTAACGGCAGCCTTGGTGTCGCTCTATGCCTACAAGCCCTTCAGCTATTCGCTCGAACTGTTCGACCGTCAGTATGCCTCGCTTGCCGATAATGCCGACACTCTGCACGTCAACTTCATCAAGCACAATCTCGACTACTTCCGTTCGCACGCCAACGGTGCGCCGTATACCGACTTTACGGCAGAAGACAAGGCGGGCAAATCGGTAGCATTGTCGTCGTTGATGAGTAAGGGCAAGATGATGCTCATTGACTTCTGGGCTTCGTGGTGCGGTCCGTGTCGTGTTGCAATACCCAAGGTCAAGGCTATGGCTAAGGAACATTCCGACAAGTTGCAGGTCGTGTCATGCTCGGTAGACGAGAAGAAGGACAAGTGGCTGAAGGCCGAACAGGAAGAAGCCATGCCATGGCAGCAACTCTTTCTGCCAATGTCGAAGATAGAGAAGGCATCGGTGGCTTACTCCATCACTTCCATTCCCCGACTGGTGTTGATAGATACTGACGGCAAGGTGCTTTGCATCACGCATAGTCCGGAGGTCGTGCAGCAATATCTTAAGTAGCATATCGTCCGACACTATAATAAAAATGTATATAGTAATGAAACTTTTATTCAATTCTCTTTTGTTAGCGCTTGCAGCCACTTTTGTGGCTGTGGGTGCTTTTGCCCAAAACTTTATCGTAAAGGGTACAATCCCCGGCATCAAGAACGGTACAAAGGTGAGTCTGCGATGTCAGGAAAATGGCAAGAGCATAAATGCCGAATGTCTCTCTAAGGGTGATTCGTTCATATTGACGGGCAATGTGAGCGGCACGCTGTTGGTGCAGCTCCAAATCGACGACAAGCCTCTGAGCGAGTATCGGCAGGATGAATATCCGCAAGACCGAGGTGGCAATTTCATGCTCGAAGCAGCCGACTATACTGTCAGCGCGGCTTGTTTCGACAGCATTCCGCTCAACTATTCCTTGACTTCCGAACCTATGCTTCACGCCAAGAATCTGAAGATTGCGGGTTCAAAGGCGCAGCAGCAGTATCAGGAGTGGGCTGATGCCACGTACGATGTACGTCTTAATACAAACCTATTGAGGCGCCAGCTGCGCAATGCCCAGTTCCGTTCGCGCAAGGAGGGTGGACCGGATACTGCCGAGGTGAACCGTCTGCAGCCCATATTGGAGGCTGCCCAGATGGCAGAATCGAAAGCCAGTGCCGCCTTCATTGCAGCCCATCCCGATTACGCCGTGAGTCTTTTGCTGCAGGGCGACGAGCTTGAGAAGCCGTTTGCCTTTACCCTTGCCGAGTACGACCGTATGCTTCAGACGTTTGCCGGCAATTACGACCGGCTGCGTTACGATGCCTTTGTGAAGACCGTAGCGGATATGAAGGCTTACTTGAAAGGCAGTCGTTACAAGGACTTGTCGCTTGAGACTCCCGACGGAACGGCAGTAAATCTGAAGGATATAGTAAAGCCGGGTATGTATAACTTCATCGACTTCTGGGCTTCTTGGTGCGGACCGTGCCGCGCAGCCATTCCAAGCGTGAAGCAGCTATATCAGAAAATGAACACAAAACTCAACATTGTGAGCATTTCGGTAGATAAGCGCAAGGCAGATTGGACAAAGGCGATGGAGCAGGAGCAGATGCCTTGGCGACAGTTGTTGGTGCCCGAAGCTTCGATGAAGGCTCTGACGGCTGCTTATTATATAAGGTATATTCCGTCATTGGTGGTCATCGACCCCGAAGGAAATATCCAGCTCTACACGAGCGATCCTAACAAGGCGCATCAGTATTTGGAAGAACACGTTAAGTAGAGCGATTCACTCAAAATCCAATACAAAATATTCTGCATTCCAAAAGGACTCCTTTTGCCCTTTAAAAGGGCTCCTTTTAGACAGCAAAAGGACTCGTTTTGCACTCCAAAACGAATCCTTTTGGAATGCAAAACGAGTCCTTTTTCTTGGCAACTATATTTTTAACCTATTTAAAACCTTGTTTCGTTAGCTTGTATTTATGTCGCTAAAACTTGTAAGCGATTGTACATAAGCTTGTTAGTGGTTCTTCGAATGTTTAGAAGTTCACTCCGAAGTTGAGCATGACTGCACCGTTGCGCGAACGGTCGAACGTGTCGTGGCAGATGTTGGCAAGTCCGATGTCGTAGGTCAGGTCGGCGTAGAACATGTCGTAACCGATGCCGCAACCTATGCGCAGGCCGCCATCCAGACGGCGGAAATTGTTGCTGCTGAACGAACTTTCGGCCTCACGCTCGGCAAAGTTCTTAATCTTTCCGCCCACACCGGCAGCGAAGTAGCCGCCCATGAAGGGCTGCAACGAGAAGTGATCGTCAACCTCGTACTTGTATTTTACAACCACCGGAATCTCCAGATAGTTCAAGTCGTAGGTCATCTTCTTGCCGTTGTCCAGATCCTTCTTTCCACCTTTTTCTATATACGACAGTCCCGTCTCAAGATAGAGTGGGGCAGTGTCGGTAAGCGGAAAGCCCGCCACAACGCCCACGTTGAGTCCAGTCTGCCAGTTGCCGCCGTCGAGTCGGGCGTCGTCCGAATTGACATACGAGAACGACGGACCTATGCGCAGTCCGTAATAGGGCACGCCGTATCCGTGATGATTGTAGCCGTAGTCGAGCCGTCCGGTCTGTTTGTTGTAGTATCTGCTGTCGCGATAGTGTTGGGCCGAAGCCGGCATGAGAGCCAGAATGAGGGCCGCCATAATGAATGCTAATCTCTTCATATTCCTTGTGTTTTTTATTCGTTTATACGTCCGCTTCTTGTTGAAGCGTTGTCTTTACGATTGCAAAAGTATAAAATAGATTGTAATCAGTGTGAGTGAAAATCCCTAAATGACGGGGGGAAACCCCTATAGTCTGCATTTTTTGCTTGCTCAGGGGGGGGTGTCAAAAGTCGAAAAGACAAGAATAGAGCTATTAGTAGGAGGGTATAGCATCCCTGCTATACCCACTCAATCTACTGAAAATGAAGGCTGAGTGGGTAGGGCAAGGATGCCCTACCCTCCTACATTTGTTGCATTCAACCCATATAACTGACTTTTGACACACCCTCCTCCTACGGTTTTGTTGTTCATTAAACTGTTGTGTCACTCTTGATTCCAGACGAGTATAAAGTTATTCTCTTTTTTCGTGTACAGTTTGGTCGTTTTCGGCTTTTTGTGTAATTTTGTTGGGATAAAAACCAAAGCTTTAGATTATGAAAAAGATAGAAGTATCGGAGTTGACCGACAATGTGTTTACAACAATCGGCAAGGAGTGGATGCTCGTTACGGCGGGCACAAAGGACAAGTTCAACATGATGACAGCATCGTGGGGATGCCTGGGATGGCTGTGGAACAAGCCCGTAGCCGTGATGTTCATTCGCCCCGAGCGCTACACCCACGAACTGATAGAGCAGGGCGACAACGTCAGCCTGGTGTTCCTCGGCAACTCGGAGGAGGCACGCAAGGCTTACGCTTTTTGCGGATCGAAGTCGGGACGCGACCACGACAAGGCGTCGGAGTGCTGTCTCACACCCGTAGCCACCCCCGACGGACACATGACATTCGGCGAGGCACGACTCACACTCGAGTGCCGCAAGCTGTACAAAACACAGATACGCCCCGAGGAAATGATCGACAAGAGCATAGAGCAGTGGTACGGTGCCAAGGGCGGACTGCACGACGTGTACGTAATGGAGATAACGGCTGCTTATGAAGGTGAATAAATATAAGGTGCTGGCTACGCTGGTGCGCTCGTTCTTCGACGCTTTCTCGTCGGGCATTATCGACAATACGGCTGCCGACAAGAGCGCTACGCCTGCCGACCGACATACGCCTAAGGCTGTGAAGCAGATGATGCTCGACCACTACGAGCACATCGCCCCCGTGTTCATGGACACCATGTTTTTTCCGCTTGCGGCAATGAACTACGAGTATTCCGACATAGAGCGCGTGGTGCGCGAGGCGCAGCAGCGAGGCGACGACATGATGGCGCTGGTGCGAACGGCTTGTGCTGACGACGCAATGTACGAGGCTATGGTGAGCGAATACAAGCGCAACTTCGGCAATCTGCTGTCGGGGCGCTTTGCATCCAATGCCGAACACCTGGAAGCCTACACGCGTGGCGGCAACGAAGATGACACGATTGCCACGGAGCGGGCAGTAGAACTGACCGTGCGCGTGGTGATGTTCGCCTACGCACGTGGCATGCGACAGAACGCCAAGGACAAGGTGCAGCTGCGCCAAGCCACTCTGTTCCGACTCATGCTCGACGCTATGAACGTGCTGCTCAACGACGAGGCGGTGAGCATGGACTCTGCCGACGATGCCGATCTGGGCTCGCTATTCCTCAAGGTGTGCCACACGCAGCAGATGTTTACAGCCATGACCGACGAGATGGACCGCACTTACGACGAACTGGTGCGCCGCGAGGGAGTGGAACAATAATACTAATGAAAAACGAGACGCAACATTACTAAAGTGTGTGAAAAATGTATGTGTCTCGTTTTTTTTCTATAATTTTGTAAAATCTAACATCGCATTACAACAATTTTAAAACAATAATTAAAACCGTAATTACCGAATGGAACCTAACAAGATTAACGGTCGTAGTCCCATTTCATGGGTGCCTACGCTCTATTTTGCCATGGGTATGCCCTTTGTGGTGCTCAATATGGTGTGTGTGCTTATGTTCAAAGGTCTTGACGTGAGCGACGCCCAGATAGCACTTTGGACCTCTATCATCATGTTTCCCTGGACTCTGAAACCGCTTTGGAGCCCGCTTCTCGAAATGTACAAGACCAAGAAGTTCTTCGTCATAGTCACGCAGATAGCCACGGGCTGCATCTTCGGACTCGTGGCGCTGGCTCTGCATCTGCCCGATTTCTTTGCTGTCTGCATCGCATTGTTGGCTGTCATAGCGCTGAGCGGTGCCACTCACGACGTGGCTGCCGACGGTGTCTACATGGCAACGCTGTCCAATGAGGATCAGGCACGCTACATCGGATGGCAGGGCGCATTCTATAACATTGCCAAGATTGCCGCCACGGGTGGTCTCGTGATGCTCGCCGGTGTGCTCATCAAGCACTTCACGGGCGACGTAAGTACGCTCGATGCTACTGCAGCAGCCATTGCCAAGCGTCAGGGTACGGTCATGGCGTGGACCGTTATTATGGCTGTAATAGGCTTGATAATGGTGCTTTTGGGACTGTACAACGCCAAGTTTGTGCCTGCCGATCATCGTGACGCTTCGGCAGAACGTCCGGGATTCAAGGAGACAATGGTGGAGTTGGGCAACGTTTTCGTTGACCTCTTCCGCAAGCGCCACATTATATATTATATATTCTTCATCATCCTCTATCGTTTTGCTGAGGGTTTTGTCATGAAGATTGTCCCGTTGTTCCTCAAGGCCGACCGTGCCAATCAGGGATTGGGACTCTCGGAGGAGCAGATCGGACTCTGCTACGGCACGTTCGGAGCCGCCGCCTTCGTCATCGGCAGTATTCTTGCCGGCTATTATGTGGCTCATCGCGGACTGCAGAAGTCGCTGTTCTCGCTCTGCTGCGTGTTCAACCTTCCGTTCGTGGCATACACTCTGCTGGCTATTTACCAACCCGAAAGCCTCTGGCTCATCGGTGGCGGTATCGTGCTGGAGTACTTCGGCTATGGATTCGGATTCGTCGGCTTGACACTTTTCATGATGCAGCAGATTGCTCCGGGCAAGCATCAGATGGCGCACTACGCCTTTGCATCGGGCATCATGAACCTCGGCGTAATGCTGCCAGGCATGCTTAGCGGATACGTAAGCGACTGGTTGGGCTATCGCGACTTCTTCGTCTTCGTGCTCGTTTGCACCATTCCGGCATTCCTCATCACCTGGTTTGTGCCGTTCACTTATCCGGATAAGAAGGATAATAATTAAACATTAATCATTAATAATTAAACAATAAAACAATGAGCAAACTTATCATTTCTGGCAATCCTCTGCCCAATATGCCTTGGGAAGAGCGTCCCGAGGGTCAGCGCACACCGCTTTGGCGCTGCTCGAAGAACCCTATTATTCCACGCGACTTGCTGCCTACCAGCAACAGTATATTCAATAGCGCCGTAGTTCCTTTCGGCGAAGGCTTCGCAGGCGTGTTCCGTTGCGACGACACCAACCGCCGTATGGTGCTGCACGTTGGCTTCTCTAAGGATGGTGTCAACTGGAACATCAACGAAGAACCGCTGCGCTTCGAGTGCGACAACAAGGAGATTGGCGAGTGGGTGTACGGTTACGACCCGCGCGTGTGCTTCATCGAGGACCGCTACTATGTGACATGGTGCAACGGTTATCATGGACCTACAATCGGTGTGGCTTGGACTAAGGACTTCAAGACATTCCATCAGCTCGAAAACGCATTCCTTCCCTACAACCGCAACGGCGTACTCTTCCCCGAGAAGATCAACGGCCGCTTCGCTATGTTGTCACGTCCGAGCGACACAGGTCACACTCCGTTTGGCGACATCTTCTACAGCGAGTCGCCCGACATGGAGTTCTGGGGACGTCATCGTCACGTTATGGCTCCTGCAGCATTCGAGTTGTCAGCATGGCAGTGCATGAAAATCGGTGCAGGTCCGGTGCCCGTTAAGACATCTGAGGGTTGGCTGCTGTTCTATCACGGCGTGCTTCGCTCATGCAACGGCTACGTTTACGCATTCGGTTCGGCTCTGCTCGACCTCGAACAGCCCTGGAAGGCAACCCATCGTTCGGGTCCTTACCTCATCTCTCCGCAAACTCCGTACGAGTGCATGGGTGATGTGCCTAACGTTTGCTTCCCTTGCGCCGAAGTACACGACCCCGAGACTGGCCGCATAGCTGTATATTATGGCTGCGCCGACACCGTTACGGGTCTTGCATTCGGATACATTCCCGAAATCGTGGAATGGACAAAGAAGAACAGCATTATCTAATTGATATAAGCACTCAATAGGAGGCTGCGGCATTTCCGTCCGTAATATGCGTAATAAGCTTTGTTATTATTAATTAGCTTGCGCAGACTACGGTGGGGATGCCATAGCCTCCATTTTTTTGCAACTATATTTTTAAATTCTCAATTCTACACTCCTAATCCCTCACTACATATCGCCGAATATTGTTTTCTGCAAATAAACTTTGTTGTATATGCACATTTTTTCATCAAATATCATTAACTTTGCAACACAAATCTTTTATAAAACACATCTGAAATTTTATGGGAGGCATATTCGGCACCATTTCCAAGAAAAGCTGTGTGACAGACGTTTTCTATGGAACTGATTACAATTCACATCTCGGAACGCGACGTGGCGGTTTGGCGATGTACAGTAAGGAGAAGGGATTCGTCCGCTCCATCCACAATCTGGAGAACTCGTATTTCCGCTCCAAGTTCGAACCGACGCTCGACCGATTCGAGGGTAGTACTGCGGGTATAGGTGTTATCAGCGACACCGACGCGCAACCACTTGTGATAAACTCGCATCTCGGACGTTTTGCAATCTGCACAGTAGCTAAGATTGTGAATATCGAGGAGCTCACTCAGCAACTGCTTGAGAAGAACATGCACTTTGCCGAATTGTCGCAAAGCGCTACCAACCCAACTGAACTTATAGCCTTGCTGCTTATTCAAGGCAAATCGTTCAAGGAAGGTATCGAAAACGTATACCATAACATCAAGGGCTCTTGCACCATGATGATTCTAACGGAAGACTCGCTTATCTGTGCCCGCGACGCATGGGGACGTACACCATTAATAATAGGTAAGAAAGAGGGAGCGTATGCTGCTTCGAGTGAGTCTACTTCTTTCCCAAATCTTGACTTTGAAACTGAATATAACGTTGGTCCGGGTGAGATTGTAGAACTTAAGGCCGACAGTCTGACACAGATACGCAAGCCTAACAAGAAGATGCAGGTTTGCTCGTTCCTGTGGGTTTACTATGGTTTCCCAACTTCAACTTACGAAGGCAAGAACGTTGAGGAGGCTCGTTTCAGCAACGGATTCAATCTGGCTAAGACCGACGACGTTGAGGTTGACTGCTGTTCGGGCATTCCCGACTCGGGCACAGGAATGGCTATGGGTTATGCTGCAGGCAAAGGCGTGCCCTATCAGCGCTGTATTGCCAAGTACACTCCTACATGGCCGCGCTCGTTTACACCCTCAAACCAGACCATGCGATCGCTTGTTGCCAAGATGAAACTCATACCAAACAAGGCTATGATCAATGGCAAGCGTGTGCTGTTCTGCGACGACTCTATCGTACGTGGCACCCAGTTGCGCGACAATGTGAAGGGTTTGTTCGATGCAGGACTTAAGGAATTCCACATGCGTATAGCTTGTCCGCCGCTGGTTTACGGCTGTCCGTTCATCAACTTCACATCTGCCAAGAGCGATATGGAGCTTATCACACGCCGCATTATCGAGAAGTTTGAGGGCGATGCCAATAAGGATCTCGACAAATATGCAACTACCGACTCGCCTCAGTACACCAAGATGGTGGACGAAATACGCCGCCAGTTGGGTTTGACTACGCTCAAATTCAACACTATAGAGCAGCTCATCAAGGCTATCGGATTGCCCAAGTGTCAGGTTTGTACACACTGTTTTGACGGCTCAAGCAAGTACACTCTTGAGGAGCAGGCAGACGAAGATTAATGTTGGTGCGATTGTTTCGAATTGCATTTCAATAAGGCTTTTATGCCCAATAAATCATATCCAATGTATCGTTCGTGGTGCTTGGATTAATAAAAACATAGCGTCCTGGAAGGACAAAAAGCAATGAATGGTTTGCTTTTGTCTTTGCAGGGCGTTTTGGTATATGCTCGTTTAAATCATCAGAATAAAAGTATTTCATTGCATAAGAATTAGATAGTTAATGCGCAAACATTATAATTCAAATGCGCAAACATTATAATTCTAATGCATAAGATTTAGTATTTCATTACAGTATGAATAAAAAGGAACTTTGCTATATATTGATTGTAGTTTTACTGGGAGTGTCGCTGCTGTTGGGATTTGCCGTTGAAGTGTTCGGCATCGACTTGGGTCAGGCTGCTTGGGTGGCAGGTTGGGTGTCGTCGCCCGTTGCTTTGGCTGTAGGTTTTGTGTTTGCAATGCTGTTTGGCAAGGCGTTTCCCGACTTCAACAAGACCATGTCGAAGAAGCTGTTGCAGTATTCTGTCATCGGATTGGGCTTCGGCATGAATGTCGACAAGGCACTGGCATCGGGCAGCGAGGGCATGATGTTCACCATAGTCAGCGTGTTTGGTACTCTTGCACTTGGATGGTTGTTCGGCAGAAAACTTCTTGGTGTCGACTCACAGACCAGCTATCTGCTTTCATCGGGAACCGCAATATGCGGCGGTTCGGCAATCGCTGCTGTCGGTCCGATAATAAAAGCACGTGCCGAGAGCATGTCTGTGGCGTTGGGCGTGGTCTTTATTCTCAATGCAATCGCTCTGTTTGTGTTTCCGATAATAGGCGATGCGTTGTCAATGACTATGAAACAGTTTGGCATGTGTGCTGCAATAGCCATCCACGATACCTCGTCGGTGGTGGGCGCAGGAGCCGCTTACGACCAGATGCATCCCGAACTGGTGGCATCGCAGGGTGTAAGTGCATTGGAAGTGGCTACAACTATCAAGCTCACACGAGCCCTCTGGATTGTAGTACTTGCCCTTGTCACACCGTTCTTCTTCCGCAAGTCGCTTGCAAATACAGCCGATGGGCAGTCTAAACCTTGGTATAACAGTGTGCCGCGATTCATCATCTGGTTTATTGTTGCAATACTTTTCAACACCTATATTCTCAGTAATGCCTCTATCTTGGGTGACAATGCAGCTGCGATGGGTGCACAGTTCAGCGGAGCCGTAAACAAATTGGCGAAGCATCTCATCACGCTTTCGCTCTTATTCATAGGCGCTTCGCTCACTCGTGAGACATTACGTAGCGTCGGATTGCGTCCTCTTATCCAGGGCGTTCTGCTGTGGGCATGCATCAGCTGTATAAGTCTGGCGTATATATTCTGGCTGGAATAGGAAGAAAACGTTGATATATGTCATTTTATTGTTCCAAAAGTCAGTTTTCTTCTCCAATTGGGGGGGGGTAAATCTTAGAATCTTATTGTTATATTTGTTGTATTCGGATTATTTGTACTATCTTTGCAAACAAAAGTGCAAAATACTGTTTTTGCAATTTGATTGATCTGAGGTCAAACATATATAAAGGTATAAGGAGTGTCCGCTTATTATGTGCGGATAATAGTCAATAATTAAAAAGGAACATACGGAAAGGTCATTATGAAATTCTTTTGTAAATTATCCAACTGGTATTTCTCCAGCAAATCGCTTCCTTATTGGGGCGTATTGTTCTTAGATTGTTTGATAGTATTCTTCGCAGGATACGTTGGCGGCTATCTTGAACATGGCGGATTGGGATTTGCTCAGCATTTTTGGGGCATCACGGCAGGCAATCTTTTATGCATGCTGCTATTCGCTGTGGCATTCCGTTTGTTTCATACTTATTCCGGAATATTGCGTTACTCGTCGCTTGTCGACCTCGAACGAGTAGGCATGGCATCATTCGTAGGTGTCTGCATGTCGTACGTCTTGGGTGCAGCTCTTGAAGCGTTTGATGTTGAAAACGTTGTTATACCTTCGCTGTTCGGTAGCACCGTGATGTTTGTTTGTGCTTCAATGTTGATGTGGGTAGAACGAATGTTCGTCCGTGCAATGTTCGATGTATTCAAATCGGACAAAGCCTTGCCAGTTGCAATATACGGAACGCAAAACGGAGGTGTAAGTCTTGCCAACAGCATCATGCTTATGAAGGACAAGCCTTATTTGCTTCAGGCTTTTATAAGCGACGGCGACGATATGCGAAAGGCCTATCTTTTCGGCAAGAAGGTATTTCTTAATCAGAAGGGAATAGCCGGTATAATGAAGTCATTGCACGTTAAGGTGCTACTTGTTTCGCCTCTTAAGTCGGATGCTTTCCGCGAAAATCAGCAGATGGTTGACGAATTCGTGCAGGCTGGCATAAAGATAATGATGATGCCGGCAGCCGAAGAATGGAACGGAAAATCAGACCTTTCGTTCAACCAACTGCATGAGATTGAAATCGAGGACTTGCTGCCTCGCGACAAGATTGAGGTCGACATGAATGCCATAGGAGCGATGCTCAAGGGCAAGCGTGTTCTCATTACAGGTGCGGCAGGTTCAATCGGTTCGGAAATGGTGCGCCAGGTGGCTGTGTTCAAGCCAGCCGAGTTGACCCTTATTGACCAGGCTGAAACCCCGATGCACACAATCCGCATGATGATGGCGCGTCAGTTTGCCGATGTAAAGAACGAGACTATAGTTGGAAGCATCACCGACAAGGCTTTCATGGAGAAGATATTCGACGACCATCGTCCAGAATACGTGTTCCATGCAGCGGCTTACAAGCACGTGCCGATGATGGAAGACAACCCTGCAATGGCTGTGCGCAACAACGTGAACGGCACTCGTGTCATTGCCGACCTTGCCGTGAAGTACGGCACAAAGAAGTTTGTCATGATTTCAACTGACAAGGCTGTCAATCCGACAAACGTAATGGGATGTTCGAAACGTATCTGTGAGATATACTGCCAGTCGCTCAATCAGGCCATAGTTGACGGTAGAGTGGAGGGTGTTACGCAGTTCGTTACAACCCGTTTCGGCAATGTGCTCGGCTCGAACGGTTCGGTTATACCTATATTCAAGGAACTAATACGCAAGGGCGGACCCGTTACTGTGACCCATCCCGACATAATACGCTACTTCATGCTTATCCCCGAGGCTTGCAAACTGGTGCTCGAAGCAGGAACAATGGGCAAGGGTGGCGAGATATTCGTATTCGATATGGGCAAGCCGGTGAAGATAGTTGACCTGGCAAGACGAATGATTTCGCTCTCTGGAGCCAAGAACGTTGAGATAAAGTTTACGGGTCTTCGCGAAGGCGAGAAGCTGTATGAGGAACTGCTTTCGACAAAGGAGAACACGATACCTACGCAGAATCCTAAGATAATGGTTGCCAAAGTGCGTGAGTATGATTACGAAGTGGCAAAGAAGAATGAAGACGAATTGCTCCAGATTTCGTTCACCCACGACGACATGGCGATAGTAAAGAAGATGAAGGAGATTGTGCCTGAATACAAATCGCAGGTCAGCAAGTATCAAGTGCTTGACAAATAGAGAAACAAATAGACACCCTGCAAATAACAAATAGACAACAAAAAAACAACAATAACAACATTGTTTTCACATTTACTAATGTGCATTTACAATGTTGTTATTGTTGTTTTTGTGTATATAATTAATTACAAGGAAGTACATTCTGGCTGCTCAGGCTATGGCGGGGACGCCATAGCCTCCTACAATTATAACTTCCTTTTATTCCTTTATTATTTTCTTTTCATTCCTTTGTATACCAGGAATGCTACTACAATTGCTGCAAGACCCAGCAATACATATCCTATTTCGTGGCTGTACTTCACCGCTTGCAGATAAACGTCGTGTGTTGTCTTGTAATTGGTGTACTTGTATATTCCCCAACCGATAAGAGCGAGCACCGTGTTCCAGCATCCGGCACCGAGTGTAGTGTACAGAAGGAACTTGCCAAGGTGCATGCCAGAGAGTCCGGCTGGAATACTGATCAGCTGTCGTACGGCAGGAACCAGACGGCCGAAGAATGTAGACGCTGCTCCATGTTCGCGGAAGAAGGCTTCCGATTTCTCCACCTTTTCGCGGTCGATTAGGCACATATGGCCTATACGACTGTCGGCAAAGCGGTATATAATGGGTCGTCCGAGCCATTTGGCGAGATAGTAATTGATGAGAGCACCGATGTTGGCACCTACTGTAGCGAACACAATCACCAGAATGAAGCTCATTCCGCTGTCGGGATCCATGGCTTTCCATGCAGCCGGTGGCACTACAACTTCAGACGGGAACGGTACGAACGAACTCTCAATAGCCATAAACAGCGTTACAACCCAATAGTTGAGGTTGTTGAGAATCCACAGGAAAAGTTCGGCAGAATTCATTTTTGTATAGCGTTAATTATTAGTTTTATTATCCTTACTACATTATTTATTATGTCCGTCAGCCATCAGTCTCACCTCATAGTCGTAATAATCCTTGGGGTCGAGCGTTTCGGGATAGAACTCGCCAAGCACCTTCTTGGTTTCAGCCGGATTGCGTTGGCAGGCTGTTTTAAGACATTCGAGGTATTCGGCTTTCTTGTTGAGTGTCTTGAGGCATGCTGCGAGATAAGCCATTCCTTCGTCGCCGGGATTGTCGTGCATGTCGGTGTACGACTTGAACATACGATAGGCGATGGCAGGATAGCCGCAGTCGTAAACCGAGATGGCAATGCGGAAGAAGATGTCGTGCGAGAACGACGTAGACTGCAAGGCCCCCAAAAAACAGCGGATAGCCTCCTTGACGTGTCCATGTTCCAATTGTATGTGTCCTCTCACAATCGTTATCTCGTCCTTATTGGCATCGGGCTGCTTCATAGCCTCGTCGATGCACGCCAGCGCTTCGTCGCGTTGGTCGAGTTGTGAGTATGTGAACGCCAGGCATTGCAGCACTTCGGTAGTGCCAAGGTTTTGTCTTTTCAATGCTTCGAGCGCCTCCTTGTAGTATTCAAGGGCTTTCTCGGTCTGTCCGATATTGAGCAGACAGTTGCCGATAAACATCGTTGCGGCTCCTTCTTCGGGACAAAGCTGGTGGAAACGTTCGTAAAACTTGAGCGCTTCGTTGAAGTTTCCCAACGAGAACAGGCCGTTGGCTTTGTTGAGCAGAGCCTCCTCGTCGTTCGGGTTGATGGCAATGGAGTATTCGCTCGACGTTATTGAGTCGTTGATACGGTTGCCCATGAACTGCGTTGAAGCCAGCGAGTTCCAGTAACGACCCGAGTAAGGGTCTTCGTCGAGCAGCTTTTCAAACAGCTGTTCGCTCTGCTCGTAGTCGCCTTTGGCAAAAGCTATGCGCGCCTTAATCTCGCGATAGTCCTGCAAGTCGTCCTCGTCAGACATGGCGAGCCATTCGGCTGAGATGTCAGCCAGTCCGTAGTCGATGAATATGGTAGCCACGTCGAGCACAAAGTCGGGCACATCGTCCTCGTCGATGTTGTCCATAGCGTTGCGCAGGAAGCTGTTTGCCTCCTCAGGTTTGTCTTCGGCTATCATTATTTCGGCCTTCAGATAGAGGCAGTCGATGTCGTACTCGTCGCTGATCAGCGAAGTATAGTAGCGGGCTTTTTCAATGTTCTTCTCGTCGATGAGCGCTATGCGTGCCTTGAAAACAAGTGGCAGCACGGCACCGGGGTGCAGATGCATAGCATAGTCGAGAACGTATTCAGCCCTCGGTTTGTCTTTTTTGTCGTAGTAGTATTCGGCAATGTCCGACAGTTCGTCGCTCTCGAAGTATTCGTCCTTGCCCATTTGCAGGGAGCGTTCGTAGCGTTGCAGCAGTCGTCCGAATTCTGGACTGTCAAAATATTTCTTGTTGTTGTCCATCTACACATTATAATAATGTTAAATGTTAAATGTTTAATGTTAAGTTGATGGAGACCAATTGTCGCCTGCTTAACACTTAACATTTAACATCTAACATTTAACATTAAAGAAAAGTTTTATTTATTCTGTTTTGCCCAAGTATCCTTCAGGCCGACAGTCTTGTTGAATATGAGGTTGTCGGCTGTAGAATCGAGGTCGGCCATGAAGTATCCGATGCGCTGGAACTGCAGGTATTCGCCCGGTTTGCGCTCGGCTGCGTACTTCTCGACATAGCAGTTGTCGATAGTCTTGAGGCTGTCGGGGTTGAGCAGTTCGTGGAATTCGCGCTCGTCGGCACCGAGGTCAGCCACGGTGAAGAGTCGGTCGTAGATGCGAACCTGCGCCTTCTGGCAGTGGTCTGCCGAAACCCAGTGCAGAGTTCCCTTCACCTTGCGGTTGGCACCCTCCATTCCGCTCTTGCTTGTCGGGTCGTATTCTGCCTGAATCTCGATGATGTTGCCCTCAGCATCCTTAGTGCATCCGGTACACTTCACGATATATGCGTTCTTCAGACGAACCTCCTTGCCCGGAGTCATACGGAAGAACTTCTTCGGAGCGTCCTCCATGAAGTCGTCGCGCTCAATCCAAAGATTCTTCGAGAAGGTAATGGTGTGGGTGCCGTCAGCCTCGTTTTCGGGGTTGTTGATAGCCTCCATCTCCTCAGTCTGACCCTCGGGATAGTTGGTGATGACGAGTTTGACGGGGTCGAGCACAGCCGACACACGCAGCGAGCGCTTGTTGAGGTCGTCGCGAACGGCAGCTTCGAGCAGCGCCATGTCGTTAAGGGCGTCGAACTTGGTGTAGCCTATCGAGTCGATGAACTTGCGTATAGACTCAGGCGAGTATCCGCGGCGGCGCATACCCGACAATGTAGGCATGCGAGGGTCGTCCCATCCAGCCACAACACCCTCGTTGACGAGAGCCAGGAGCTTACGCTTCGACATCATAGTGTATGTGAGGTTGAGTCGGTTGAACTCAATCTGACGCGGGCGGAAGTCGTGTATGTTCTCAGTCTCGCCGCGCATCTCCTTCAGGAAGTCGATGAACTTGTCGTACAACGGACGGTGAGGCACAAACTCCAGAGTACAAATAGAGTGAGTAACGCCCTCGAAGAAGTCGCTCTGTCCGTGAGCGAAGTCGTACATCGGGTAAGCGTTCCACTTGGTTCCGGTACGGTGGTGTGGTGTATGTATGATGCGATAGATGATAGGATCGCGGAAGTGCATGTTGGGGTTGGCCATGTCGAGCTTGGCGCGCAGCACCATACTGCCCTCAACAGCCTCCGGAGTGTTCATCTTGTTGAACAGTTCGAGGTTCTCCTCAACCGGACGGTCGCGGTAGGGCGAGTTGGTTCCGGGAGTAGTAGGAGTGCCCTTCTGCTCTGCAATCTGCTCGGCAGTCTGTTCGTCGATGTATGCGTGTCCGTTCTTGATCATCCAGATGGCAAACTCCCACAGCTTGTCGAAGTAGTCGGAAGCGTAGTATATGTTGCCCCACTTGAATCCGAGCCATGAGATATCGTTAAGTATGTTCTCTACATATTCGTTGTTCTCCTTTGTAGGATTGGTGTCGTCGAATCGCAGGTTGCACACACCGTTGTACTTCTCAGCCACTCCGAAGTCCATGCAGATGGCCTTGGCGTGTCCGATATGCAGGTATCCGTTAGGCTCAGGCGGGAATCGTGTCTGTATGCGTCCGCCGTTCTTGCCCTCGGCAAGGTCCTGCTCAACGAGCTGCTCAACAAAGCTGAGGCTCTTCTTTTCCTCTATCGGTTTTTCTTCTGTAACTGACATAATATATTGTTTTTTTTGTTTTATACCTATTATTATTATAGTAGTTTCGGGTGGGTTTTGACGTTGGTTTTCAAATGTAGTCCTTTTGGCTTGCAAAAGGGGTCCTTTTACTCTCCAAAAGGAGTCCTTTTAGCCTTCAAAAGGACTCCTTTTGCAAGCCAAAAGGGGTACATTTGCCGAGCCATGCCATTCGGTTGGCCGAAACATAGTATTTATTATGTGCAAAGTTACGCAAAAAACGTGGATATAGCGTTATTCGCGTGCGATTATTTTGCTTTGCAAGAGTAGGGTAGGCAGGTTGGAGGTGCAAATGAAAAAAACTTTGCCGTTTTAAAATCTTTTAACTATATTTTTTCCACTTTCGCCTACCCAAATCTGTCATAATATATGAACCTAAATGTGATTACTGATGAGTAATAGAAATTTTTTGCTGGGATTTGACGTCGGCAGCAGCAGTGTCAAGGCATCGCTTGTTGACATTGAGAGTGGCGAATGTGCCGCTTCGGCGTTCTATCCTTCGGAGGAAGCTCCGATAAAGGCCCTCAAGACAGGTTGGGCTGAACAGGACCCCGAAATGTGGTGGGCAAATGCCAAGCTGTCGCTTGCCGACATTATGGCAAAGACAGGAGCCAAAGGCTCTGACATCAAGGGCATAGGCATATCCTATCAGATGCACGGACTGGTGTGTGTAGACCGCCAGATGCGCCCCGTACGCGACAGTATTATATGGTGCGACTCGCGTGCCGTGCCCTATGGCGAGGAGGCTTTCCAGACATTGGGAGCCGACTATTGCTTGGGCCACTTGCTCAATTCGCCGGGCAACTTTACAGCTGCCAAGCTGGCTTGGGTTCGTCAGAACGAGCCGGACGTGTTCGACCGTATATATAAGATAATGTTGCCGGGCGACTATCTTGCCCTGCGACTCTCGGGCATAGCCAATACTACCATTGGCGGACTGTCGGAAGGAATATTCTGGGACTTCAAGAATCGTGAGCTATCGCAGCCTTTGCTCGACCATTTCGGCATCAGCCGCGACCTCATCTCGGACATAGTCCCCACCTTCGCCGTGCAGAGTCATGTGTCGGCTTCGGCTGCTGCAGAGACGGGATTGGCTGAAGGCACACCTATATCTTACCGTGCAGGCGACCAGCCCAACAACGCCCTCTCGCTCAATGTGTTCAACCCAGGCGAGATAGCATCCACAGCCGGAACCTCGGGCGTTGTATATGGAGTGCTGGGCAGCGTAGGCTACGACCCGAAGAGCCGTGTAGGCACCTTCGCCCACGTCAATTATACCGACCAGCTGACACGTCTGGGTGTGCTGCTATGCATCAACGGCACAGGATGTCTTAATTCTTGGGTGCGCCGCAATGTGGCTCCCGACTTGTCGTATGCCGAGATGAACGACCTCGCGGCAACTGCCCCTATAGGCAGCGACGGCGTGAGCATCATCCCCTTTGGCAACGGAGCCGAGCGAGTGCTTGAAAACCGTGAGGTGGGATGTTCGCTTCATGGCATCAACTTCAACAAGCACACACGTGCCCACATCATACGTGCAGCTCAGGAAGGCATCGTCTTCTCGTTCTGCTACGGCATGGAGGTGATGCGCAGTATGGGTATGGACATCAACAAGATACATGCCGGACGTGCCAATATGTTCCTCAGTCCGCTGTTCCGACAGACGCTTGCCAGCACCAGTGGTGCCACCATCGAGCTGTACGAAACCGACGGTAGCGTTGGCGCGGCAAAGGGTGCAGGCATGGGATGCGGCATCTATAGCGACCACAACGAGGCGTTTGCATCGCTGCGCAAGCTGGGAGTGGTAGAGCCCGAGACTGCTATGGCAGCGCAGTATGAGGAAGCGTATTTGAGGTGGAAGGGATATTTAAAGTAAAAAGCCCTACCCCCGGCCCCTCCCCCGCAGGGAGGGGAGTAGTATGCTGAATTCAAATAATACTATACATATAATAGAAAACTTTGTACATATAAAAGAAAACGTTATAAATACAATAGAATTACATCATTATAACTAATTATATAATAAACCTGCTCTGCACTTCATTCCCTCCCCAAAATGGGGAGGGATGGAGGTAGGGCCTAAACTCATTTACTAATGAAACAGTATTTTCCACAAATCGACAAGATTCCTTTTGAAGGACCAGAAAGCAAGAACGTAATGGCATTCCACTATTATCAGCCCGAAAAGGTGGTAATGGGCAAGAAGATGAAGGACTGGCTGAAGTTTGCAATGGCATGGTGGCACACACTGGGCCAGGCTTCAGGCGACCAGTTTGGAGGTCAGACACGCGACTATGAGTGGGATCGTGCCGACTCAGCATTGCAGCGTGCCAAGGACAAGATGGATGCCGGATTTGAGATAATGCAGAAGCTTGGCATCGAATACTTCTGCTTCCACGATGTCGACCTCGTAGAACCGTCGGACGACATTGCCGAATACGAGGCTAACATGAAGGCCATCACCGACTATGCACTTGAGAAGATGAAGGGCACCGACATCAAGCTGCTGTGGGGTACAGCCAATGTGTTCTCCGACAAGCGCTACATGAATGGAGCAGCCACTAATCCCGACTTTGACGTTGTGGCTCGTGCTGCCGTACAGATAAAGAACGCCATCGACGCCACAATCAAGCTTGGCGGCACCAACTATGTATTCTGGGGCGGACGCGAGGGCTACATGTCGCTGCTCAATACCGACCAGAAGCGCGAGAAGGAACACCTCGCACAGATGCTCACCATTGCTCGCGACTATGCCCGTGCCAACGGATTTAAGGGTACATTCCTTATCGAACCGAAGCCTATGGAGCCTACCAAGCACCAGTATGACGTGGACACCGAGACAGTCATTGGATTCCTTCGTGCACATGGTTTGGACAAGGATTTCAAGGTGAACATTGAGGTTAACCACGCTACTCTTGCCGGTCACACATTCGAACACGAGCTGGCTGTGGCTGTCGACAACGGCATGCTCGGCTCTATCGACGCCAACCGTGGCGACGCTCAGAACGGATGGGATACCGACCAGTTCCCAATCGACAACTACGAACTTACACAGGCCATGATGCAGGTAATCCGCAATGGCGGATTGGGCAACGGCGGTTCGAACTTCGACGCTAAACTGCGCCGCAACAGTACCGACCCCGAGGATCTCTTCATAGCCCACATCTCGGGCATGGACGCTATGGCTCGTGCGCTGGAGAATGCTGCCGCCATACTGACAGAGAGCGAGTTGCCCGCTATGCTCAAGCAGCGTTATGCAAGCTTCGACGAAGGTATGGGCAAGCAGTTTGAAGAGGGCAAGCTCAATCTGGAGCAGCTCGTGGACTATGCAAAGCAAAACGGCGAACCGCAACTCACAAGCGGCAAGCAGGAGAAATACGAAACAATCGTAGCGCTGTACGCTAAATAGAATTTTGAATTAGGAATTAGGAATTTTGAATTGTTCTCGGCTTCGCCTGCGATTTTGAATTTCTGATTTTTGAATTTGGAATTCCCAAATTTTTGAATTTTAAGTATTAGGAGGCTATGGCTAACCCGCCATGGTCTCTTAATACATCTATTTTAATGCCTTTTACCTCTTAACCCAACAATCATAAT
>OQVT01000175.1_pt1 | contig 29535 bp, 18 predicted proteins | sample 1691561 | NCBI WGS metagenome assembly OQVT01 (sample SAMN03418260, study PRJEB22391) | human gut metagenome | biome: human-gut; feature: organic feature; material: feces | host: Homo sapiens | place: Tanzania | collected 2013-01 | reverse complement strand
GCTTATGTGTGGTGGAATCATGGCAGGCTATAACCCTTCTCTTTGATTTCATCGTAGCAGACGGCAACTGAGAAATCATCCACTGCTTCCTTGTTCTGGAAGGTCGTAATAATCTTCTCTATTTCCTCGTCGCGCAGACGCACCTTTTTCAAGCCGTTGCTATCTTTGTATTCCTCGCCAAGTTTGCTTGCATCGATAAGCACCACCTTGTCGGCACTCTTGGATGCATCGAAGAACAGCACGGACACGTTAGTACCCGTATTGGCAAATACATTGCTTGGCATAGAGACGCAACCATACACTATTCGGTTGTCAACGATGTGTTTCAATATTTTGTTTTCTATGCCACTCTTTGCCGTAATGAATCCTGTTGGGATAACGATAGCCCCCTTACCAGAACCGTTCTTCAGTGAGTTGATAACATGCTGGATGAAACAGGTGTATATAGCCATGCTTTCCTTCTTCTTGGCTGGAACCTTAGGCACACCAGCCCAAAAGCGGGCAGGAAAAGCGGCAATCTTCTCACGAGTGTCACTGAAGTCCATTTTGAACGGAGGGTTGCTCACTACATAGTCAAACTGGCGGAGGCTCTGCCCGTCGTCGCTCTTGTGGTAGGGCGAAACAAGCGTGTCGCCTTGCACAGCATGGTCAAGCGATGACACCAAACCATTGAGCAGCAAGTTGAGTTTGAGCATCTTGTTGCTTCGCTGCGAGATGTCCTGGGCAAAGATGGTGCAGCAGTTCTCGCCCACTTGATGGGCAAGAGCCATAAGCAATGTACCAGTGCCAGCCGACGGGTCGTAGCATTCCACATTGTGAAGGTCGGCATTGTCGCCCACCAGCAGGCGTGCCATGATGGTGGCAATGGCATGAGGTGTGTAATACTCAGCATATTTGCCACCGCCAGCCGTGTTGTAGTCCTTTATAAGATACTCAAAGATGTTGGCAAAGAAGTCGTAGTGCTCGGCAAACGCTTCCTCAAAAGAGAAGTTGGCGAGCTTGTCAACCATGGCACGGGCAAATGGCGCACGCTGTGCAACGTCCGTAACATACTGTGTTAATGGCTCGAAGAGCGGTATCTTGGTGTTCTGTGTGGTCTGCGTGGAGAATATGGCAAGGTTCTGCTCGGCAATGTCGCTCATCGTATTGTCGAAGATGAAGTCGAAATCGCCTTTTGCCTGCTGATTCCATAGGTTGGCAATTAAATGTTCTGGCTTCAGGCGAGGCAGGTCAGGCGATAGCGAAGCCCAAAGCATCATGCGCTCCATGTCGGTAAGCTGGCTGTAAGCCACTTCCCATTTATCTGCTGTGTGTATTTTTGCTGCGTATGGACTCTTGGATGTCTTAAGGGCATAGCCAAACTTATCATTAAGGAATTTGTACAAGAACACCTGTGTTATAATCTTGTACTCGTTGCCATCGTTGCCCATGCCGTATGTCTTGCAAGTAGCTTTCAAGGCATCAATGAGAGCCACTGTCTTTTCTCTTATTGTCATATTTTAATTTAATTTCTTGGATATGTTGCGTTGTATTGGTTGATGTACTGTCGGGCTATGCGCGTCTGTATGAATGAGAAATCGTCCATCTGCGGCTCAATGGTTGGATAGTTGTAGAGAGCCTGTGCAATCTCTGTCATTACCGTCATTTCAAAATACTCGTCTTTCTTCAGTATATCATTGCGGTCGTACACCTTTTGGTCTATCTCCGACTTTATGTCGGTGAGTATAGCCACAATGTTGTCGTCGTAATAGCTGAATATAAATGGCTTGTGTTCTGCAAAACGTCGTTTGTTTTCCTCGCGTATGCGCTTGTGCACATTTGCAAACTTGGTGTCGCCATTGTACTTTTTAAGGAGGCGGTTGTTGCTTTCCTGCAACTTGACAAGCCGTTCGATGATTTCATCAAGTTCCTTACTTTCCTGATTAAACTTGGCTATGCTGTCAACCACAAAGCCGTGCTCCTTGAAACGCTGCATGAAGGCATCGCGCAAGGTGATGTATTCAGGATCGTCGGGGTCGGTGTTTTCTGTGAACTTGCGGATTGCCACCGACCACTTGTCCTGCAACTCACGCCCACCGGCTATCATCTTCATCTCTTCCTCTCCAATCTTCGAGAAGTTGAAACGTATGTCTTGCATAGCCTCATTGACAAGTTGCTTAGTCTCGTCGGACACGGCAAATGCTTCCTTCTGGTTGATGATGTCGATATGGTGTTGCACCTCTTTGAGCATGTCCGGAAGTTTGGTTATCTCCAACTTGCTGAAAGCTTCTTTAAGGTTGTCGTCACCAAATGTTCGGACAATGTTGGCGCAGTCTTTGGCAGATATAAGCGTCTTCTTCAATTCGAGCAATACCTGCTTGTCCTCAATGGACGAAATCTCAGAAGAGAATTCTTCCACGTTGTTTGTGGTGTAGTCGAATAGCGTCTGTCTGACATCGCGCATTTGACGTATCAGTTCGTCAGGATTCTCAATCACCTGCGAGAAGGTGTCGGTTGTGTGGTTGCCGTCAACTTCGTCTGGATTGTTGAATCGACTCAACTCTTTAAGATAAGCCTCATTAGTTTCCTCAAAGTTGCGCTTTATGTTGGCAAAGTCGATGACATAGCCATATCTGTTGTCCTTGTATGGACGGTTCACACGGGTGAGGGCTTGCAGCAGGTTGTGGTCCTTCAGCTTTCTGCCGAAATACAGACGTTTCAGTCTGGGCGCGTCAAATCCGGTAAGGAGCATATTGAAGACAATGAGCAAGTCGATGGTCATGTTTTTCTTGAAGTCCTTGATGATTTGCTTGCGCGTCTCCTTGTCGTCGCTGTCGTGAAGTATCAGCCCCACTTTCAAAGGCTCCTTTTTCGTACCATACATAGGCACTGCTTCAGCAGCCATCCATACTTGGTTGCCCATCTTTATTTGTATGGGTTGCGACTTTCCGCCATCTGGCATGTGTTGAAAGGCTTCGTATAGTTTGCGTGCCTGTTCGCTCGTTTCGCAGATGACCATACCGCCCAATGTATCATCGCCCTGAATCTTGCGAAACTGACGAAGGTCGTCGGCTATATAGTGCGCCAATTCGCTGACATAGCTCTCATGCTCTATGATTTGTGAGCGCTTGATGTCTTTCTTTTGCACAAGCGTTTCGAGTTTGTCATATACTTCCGACAAACGCTCCTTGTATGAAGTCTCGATGTCCTCACGAATGATTTTGAGCGTGTATCCATCGGCAATGGAGCGGTCGTAATAATAAGTGTGAAAATAGCGTTGGAACACAACACTCGAAGCGCAGTCGCTTTTCAACAGTGGTGTGCCAGTCAATGCTATCTTGATGGATTTCGGGTCGGCATCGAAAAGGTTTGCCAAGAAGCAACCACCGGGCTTATAGCCTCTGTGGGCTTCGTCCATAATGAATATGCGCTGCAAGTTGGTGGCATATGCAGGAAGACTGACTTTTTCCTTGTCTTCGGCAAAGCGTTGGATATTCACAACCGTAATCTCTGGTTGACCGCTTGCGCCCTCTTGTGCATGGTTGTTGCGGAACTGTGCCATCAGTTCGGCACGTGTGTTGGCTGTTGATACAACCAAGCCTCGTGCCTCAAACTCTTGCGTGGCCTGTTCCAGCAAGTCTATTCTGTCGACAATGAAATAGAACTTCGCCACCATGTTGAGCTTTGCATAATAGTCAGAAAGGACATAAGTGAGGTAATAGGACAACGCGGTCTTTCCACTTCCCTGTGTATGCCATACCACGCCAGACGTAGCACCCTCTTTCAACTGCTCACGAATGGCCAAAGACGCAAACATCTGTTGATAGCGCATGATATGTTTTTGGTCGGTGCTCTCAATCTTGCCGTCCACTTCCTGTTCCATTTTTACATAGGCTATACCATACTTGATGAGGAATAGCATACGTTCTGGGCTACACATGGATGTGAGTATACGGTTTGTGGGTGTATTCACATCAAGGTTGGTCTGATATTCAGGCGTGTGGTGAATTACCTGACAGTTGAAATCAGACAGTATGCGCTTCTCCTCGTCTTGCTTGATGTTGTCGTATGGATATTCTTTTATATATGGTGCTACTGGGAGGTTGGATGGATTTTCCTCACGGAAACAGTTAAATGGAGCACTTTCTCTTGCAGCCGTACAATAGAAAGCGCCCTGTATAGGTACAATGCCTCCCATCGTGTCATACTCCATGTTGTTGGAGAATATCATTAGTTGAGTAATGTTAATGAACCGACGGAACTTTCTGTTCGGGAAGCGGTCGTGGTTCATTCGTTTACTCTCAGCCACCATGCCACCATGGTTGTTGGGTTTTTTCACTTCAACGAAGCAAAGCGGCAAGCCATTGACAAACAGAGTAATATCGGGACGGAATTCGTCCTGACCATTCTTGCAGGTAAACTCAGCCGTGAAATGAAACGAGTTGTTTTGTGGATTATCAAAATCAATCAGCCGTACAGGTGAAACCGTAGTAAGTCGCTTATAGAAGGATTTGCCAAGGTCATCATTTGTCAGTTCTTGCCTTATGCTACGCAAGGCTTGTGCAAACTCTCCTTGTGCAGATGGATTCAATCGTTCAAACTGTTGTTTGAAAACATCAATAAGTATATTTGTGTCAGGGTCGTAAACACTGCCAGCCATATCTTCATTGATTTTCCCGATATAGCCATACCCCAATCGTGTCAGATGCACCATAGCTGGCATCTGAACTCTTGTCGCTTCGTTGAACTTACTCATACCTACTTGCTAAACTTATTGACAATCATTTTAATTTTAAGGCACATATCCATAAGCCAGTCACACGCTTCATCCCATTTGTCTGAATTGTTAATATCAAGACTCTTGCTTATAAGAAAACGACTTGCTTTTTTGGCATTACGCCACTCAACGGTTGCACCCAAGAAATCTTCTATCTCTTTTTTGTTATCTAGTAGAGAGGTTTAGATATTCTTGTTATCTGGAATATATAGCCCTGCATTTATGTCGTTCTTTTGGGAATGTACCTCCATACAAAGATAATGATTTTACATGGTAAATAGCCGGATTTGTGAACTATTTAAATTATTATAACAGACCGCACTTATCAGAAATAATCTTCTCGTTAACTTCAATCTTATGCCTACCAGTTGTAGTACATAGATTCTTTCTGATTGTTTCAAGTGTAGAGTTTGCAAACCATTCACCAATATGAAAACAGAAATATCGCCCCAATGATACCGTTGTAGCGTTCGGATGGTACCGCGCGGAGCGGATGCGTGATGCCGCTTATTGCGGTCGGATGATATCGGTACCAAAAAACCGCTACAAATACATATTATTGTGATTGCCTGCATTTGTTTTTAATAATAAACCGTAAGTAAAAGTAAATAAAAAGCAGCAAATGTTTTGTTCGTGACGTGAAAATATGTAAATTTGCAATAAGAAACGACCCATTAACATATTCAAAACTTATTGCTTATGAAAAAATTGTTTACACTGCTTACAATGTTGCTTCTGCTGTCTGTCACGGCGAAGTCTCAAATCGTGGAGAAACCTGCTGGTGAGGAGAAGTTGTATGTGCGCACAGGCTCTGCCTTTGCACCAGAGGAGGGGAGCACGGACATAAAGACACATACGCAGACGGGAAAGGCTGCCCGCATGGTCTATGACAGCGACGGCACAACGATTTATATCTCCTGTCCTGTTAGCATGTTTCCCGATCCTGTGTGGGTTAATGGCACGCTGAGCGATGACAAGTCGACAGTGAGCGTGGCGCTTGGCCAGGTGCTCCGTCACGATGCCAAACATAACACTGACCTGGTGCTGGCTGTTCTTAACTCGAAAGAGGTGACGAGCGGCGGCGACACTTATCTGGAATATTCGCGTGACGCTTCCGCCACCACAGTGGAATATTCTGTGCTGGGAAACACCATAAACCTCTTGGGCAGCAGTCAGGACCGTCTTCTTGGTGTGGTATATGCCGACAATGGACAGTGGACGGGTTATGGCGATTTTAACACCGTTTATACAGCCATTGATGATGACCTCGTGACTCTTCCTACAGACGTCACCACCTCCACCTTCACCCTTTATGCCACCGATGGCGACAAGGGCATTCACCGTTCCTTGAAGGTTGGGTTCACCGATACCGATGTCTACATTCAGGGCTTGTCAAAACTGCTTCCTGAGGCTTGGGCTAAAGGCACGTTCAACGACAATAAACGTCTTGTGACCTTCCCCGTTCAGTTCTTGGGTCTTACCGACACCGATTATCCTGTCTACATCTGCCGCTATGCCGGTGGCGAGTCGATAGACGAACTGGTGCTTGTTTATGACAGCGATGCCAACAATTTCTATATCAGTAAGCGCGATGAGCCAGTCATGCTGGAGAACGCATCTAAAACTACCGCTGGCTATTTCTACAAATATGAGAACCTCACCGCTGCTTTTGGTGAGGATGTTGCTGTGGCTCCAGAAGATGATGCCGCAAAGAGCCAGTATATGCTCAAGAGCATCTCTTACAGTGGCGAGAGCTCACAGATGGTTAATGTGCTGATGCAGGATGATAATGTCTATGTTCAGGGCCTTTCGTCACAGTTGCCCAACAGTTGGGTCGTCGGCACCAAGACAGCCGATGGCTATGAGTTTGCCTCTCCCCAGTTTCTTGGTTACGACGATTCCGGCAAGGCTTATTTCTTTATTGCAGAGAGCGGTGACGCCATCGCCAGCAAGTGTGTGCTCACCTTTGATGCCGCCACCGGCACTTTCTCCACCCAGACAACCTGTGGTGTAAGTAACGATCGTGTGAAGGTTCGCGATGTCATAACGTTCTTTGGTTTTGACCTTGTGCCGTTCAAGGAGGCAACAGGAGCTGTTCCCGCAGACCCGACCATTGATGATATCTATCCCGACGACTGTGAGCTCGATTACACCGTTGAGGCTGTCAGCACCGATGGCAGTGACCTTGACCTGTCAAAACTGAGCGTGGTGTTCTACAGCGACATTGAGGGCACCATCGAGCCGATAATCTTTATGCCTTCCGACTATCCCGAGTTTAGCGAGGCCACGACTAAGGTGCCTCTGTCTACCGACAGCGACAACTTTGGCGATGGCTGGATGATCTATCCCGAAAACGATGCCTACAACCGTCTTGGCGTTCAGGTCGTTTACACCACAGCCGATGGCGAGACGCGTTCAAACATCGTGTGGACAAAGTTGAAAGACTATGCCACGGGCCTCTCTTCCGTCCTTTCCGACACCTCTGCCTCTCGCCGTTTCTTCATGCTTGACGGCGTAGAGACCAAGAGCCCGTCGGGCAAGATCGTCGTTGTGAAGAGTGGTACAAAGGTGCGCAAGATGATTGTTAGATAAACACCTTTCAAGATAAAAACCGACAAAGCCTGTCGTGGTGAGCGCTTTCTCACCGCGACAGGCTTTGTTGGTTTTTTATCCCACCCAGAAGATATAGGCGAGGCTGATGCAGCTGATGCTTACCCAAAGGAGAACGCCCTGAACGAGGGGACGGAGGCCTACGCTGCGCAACGTGTCTCTGGTTAGCAAGGCGCCGATGAAGAAGAGGGAGAGCGTGATGAGATGCTTGGCGAGCTTGTTGACGGCACCACTAAACTGACTGCCCATGGCCGCTGCACTGTCTCCAATGAGCGAGGCGTTGCTCAAGAAGTAGGTGTTGAAGATTATGGCTACGATGAACCAGATGATGAACCGCGGAATGGTGCTGTACCATGCCTTCGTCTCTCCGCCCTGTCGGGCGAGGGTGGTGCGGAAGAAGAATGGGGTGACCAACGCCAAGACCACTATCCACAAGGCGCGGGTAAGCTTGATGGTGGTGGCAACCTCAAGGGCACTCACGCCCTGAGCGACCACGAGCTCTGGATGCATCTGGTCGTATGCTGCTCCTGCTCCAACAACGGAGGAGGTGTCGTGTATGGCTATGGCTGCCCACATGCCAAACTGCTTCATCGACATGCCCAAGGCATCGCCAATGGTCGGAAACAGAAACAGGGCGATACCGTTGAGCACAAACACCACGCCCAATGCCACCGACATGCTCTCTGGCTTGGCTTTGATCACCGGTCCAACGGCTGCTATCGCCGAGCCGCCACAGATGGCTGTTCCCGAACTTAGCAGATAGCTTGTCTGAGAGTCTACTTTCAGAAGCTTTCTTCCAAAGAACCAACCCAGGGCCAATGTTCCGAAAACGCTCGCTATGGTGAAGAGCATTCCCTGGCTGCCCGATGCCAACGCCTTGTTGACATTCATGCCAAATCCGAGTCCGATGACAGAATATTGTAGCAGCTTTTTCGACATGGTCTTGTTGAACGTCGGAAATGCTTTGCCTAACAGCAGGGCGAAGGCAAAGCCTAAAGCCAATGCTACTGGCGACGACACCCAATGGGCTACCCAAGAAAACGGACCAAGGTCAAGGGTAAACACTTCTTCTACAAATCCAAAAACCAGCGACACACCAATTAGTGCTACGATGACGATGTAGCAAACTTCATTTCTTTTCATATTCTTTTATTTCTGTTTCCTGTAATGGCGAATGCAATCATGATGCAGCAAGCCCTAACGACCGATTTTGGTAAAAATGTAATTGACTGAAAATATATCGATCAGCGAAAAGCTGTTGCGCATTAACATGCTCAAGCATAAACGCTTGCATATAAATTAATTTTGAACGCCTTCTTAAAGATGGCAAAGTTACTGCTTTTTTCTGTATTACGGCTTTTTGTCGCAAAGTATTTTGATGTCTATAGCTTTTTGATCGGCACCATGCAATCAGCCCAAGACGTGTATGAGGCATGGATAAGCTATTTCAATGAAGAGGTGCTCGAAGGGTTGAAAATGGAATAAACAAACATAAACATGTTGATACAAAAAAAGGAGGTAAATAGCCACATTTACCTCCTTCTCAGTCTTTGTTCACCTCCTTCTCAAAGTCATTATTTTCTGATTCCTATTTTTCCACAATCGTTTCGTTCAACTGTTGCAGATGGGGTGTGGCCTTTGTGTAGGCGTCCCATGCGGGCAGACCGTTGCCGTTCGGATTGCCAGTCTTGGCAAAGTTTGTCCAGTAGCTAACCATGATATCGCTTAGCTCATAGTCGACCTTTTCCATTGGTCGCCAGCAGCGGTCATGCGTTCCGAACATGTACCACAGCTCAGAAGAGTGGAAGGCTCCCTTCAAAGGAACCATGTTTTTCTGAGGGTCAGAGAACGACCCGTCATCTGGCAGATTGCGGCTGAAACAATATATGTAAGTTGGCTTTCGTCCTTGCTCCTCTTGCAGCAGCGCCCAGCCTTCAGCAGCTTTCTTCATCATGTCAGGCACCATGTCGCCGGAACAGTAGCCTATCATGTAAGGAATGTCCAGCTCGTTGCCTGCCTTGGCAACATGCTCATAGGTGTCGGTCAGCAGCTCACCGTCCACACAAACAGAGTAGGGGCCCCTCATGTTTTGCTTCTGTTTCTTCTCATACTTTTCCAACAACGTCTTGAATTCGCTGCCTGGCACCTTGCGCATCTGCTCCAAAGAGGTCACGCCAGCCTCGTCCCATAGCTCCTTGCCCGCCTTTTCAGCCTCGTCATAGGCACGGGGATTGACAAGACCACCCAGTCCGCCGCCACTCTGTATGATGGCACGGTTGATATAGCCCTTTGCCAGCGGCGACGATATCAGCGCCTGCACGCTGCCGGCCCCCGCACTTTGTCCAAACACCGTCACGTTGTCAGGGTCGCCCCCAAACTGTGCTATGTTTTTCTTCACCCATTTCAAAGCTGCCAACTGGTCGAAGAGGCCATAGTTGCCCGAGCCTTTACCGCCGTTCTCTGCTTTAAGAAGCGGATGCGTCAGGAAGCCGCACATGCCCACACGATAGTTGATGGTGACCAGTATGACACCTTTCTGCGCATATTTCTCACCTCCAAACTCAATCTCATGGCCATATCCATGCGTGAAAGACCCGCCATGGATCCATACCATTACGGGCAGCGGTGAGGCAGCAGCCTTGGCGGGTGCCCACACGTTCAGGTATAAACAGTCTTCGCTATATTTGGGAGGTTCTCCCTGATAAAACTCAATCCAGTAGGGGCTACCCTTTGGCAGACCTTCTTGCAGCGAGGCGGCACCGAACTTGTCACACACCCTCACCCCTTTCCACGGCTTTACGGCCTGAGGCTTTTTCCATCTCAGGTCGCCAACAGGCGGTGCCGCATAAGGAATGCCCTTATACACAACAACATCCTTACACGAGGTGTTGACACCCTGAATTTTTCCACCTTCCACACTGAGCGTTGGTGCTTGTGCCATGCAGCTGATGCCGCAGCATGCCAACAAGATTGAAATAATAGTTTTTCTCATAGATTTTTAAAGTTATTGTTTTTATTACATTGCATGTCTCTACTTCCGCAAAGCCCTACATCTCTTCTGCAAAGCTCATGTCCTTATTTGGAAATAGGCCAAGTTTTTAAGTCTTCTGCTCACCTCAATGGTTAGTTTGGGCAAACATTGTGTTCTCGGCAGCAAAGGTAAAAAAATATTTTTAAAAATCCATTGTTAACACCGCTTTATTTTTTACTTGTGTTTGATAGTGTTTTTTGAACACGAATAATCATTGCACATGGATCTCACTCTTTTGACCACGAGATTTTTTGACCACGAGATCTTTTGACCACGAGTTTTTTTGACCACGAATCTCACGAATAACACGAATCTATTTGGCACGCGGATCTTTTTTATATACGCACACGGATCTCACTGATCTCACGGATTTTTTGACCACGAGATCTTTTGACCACGAGTTTTTTTTGAACACGAATAACTCGAATAACACGAATATTTTATTTTGCACACGGATCTCACTCTGCCTATGCTTCGCATGGCTCACGGATAAAAAAATATTCGTTTAATTCGTGTTATTCGTGTTCAAAAATCTCGTGTAAAAGATCCGTGTGCAATATAATATTCGTTTAATTCGTGTTATTCGTGTTCAAAAAAATCTCGTGTTCAACTATAAATTGCTTCCTCTCTCGATATCCCGTGTCTCCTCCTTAGCCTCCGTGATCGCCATTTTAACCACCACAGCCACGATGGCGATCACCACGACCGCCACGACAGCAATAACAATTTTCCACCACATGATCATTTAAATTTAGCAGCCACAAACTGCGGCACCTTCCACAACATCTTCTCAATCTTTGTCAAAGTAGGATTCATTCCGTGCGACTGATACATCCTGATATCCTCCTTCCACATCTGCTTCCGTCGCTTGCTGTCCGTACTCAGTCCGCCCATACGCATCCTCACGATATACTCGTTCAGGTACGTCACGCTCAGATCTCCCCCGAGCAGATATCGGAAGAGCAGGTCGCTGTCGGCCGCAATCTTGTAGCTCTCGTTATATAGCCCTTTGCGCTCAATGGCACTACGCTTGATGTAGCAAGTGGGGTGCAGCGGCAACCAGCCATGACGAACCTTCCACAGGCGGTAGCTGCCCCCGATCCAGTTGCGCACCACCTTCTGCGTGTTCACCGCATCCACGAACAGTCCGTCACCATAGAGAAAGTCGGCATGCGTCTCCTCGAACCTCTTCACGATGTTGCTGACCGTATGGTCAGAGAACAGGAAGTCGTCCGAGTGGACCAGTCCCACGATGTCGCCCGTAGCCGCCCTAAGTCCTTTGTTAATAGCCTCATACATGCCGTGGTCCGGCTCCGATATAATCTTCGCAATCCGGTCCTTATACTCGTTGATCACGTCCATCGACCCGTCCGTCGAAGCCCCGTCCACCACAATATATTCGATGTCGGGATAGTCTTGTGCCAGCACACTCTCTATACATCCGCGAATTGTCTTCACGCGGTTGTAACATGATGTTATAATTGTTACTTTCATCTTTTTCGTTTTTTTTATTGTTATTTTTGGCAAAGCCCCTTTCGTGAAACTAACTTTAAAAGCTTCACGAAAGAGGTCTGACGTTACAAGTGATTTTTATGCGTTATAGCTCGATATGCCTTCATCCATGGCCATGCGAGCATCTCTTTGGGGTTTAGCGAGAAAAAGCGGATGAGGTTAATGAAGAAGAGGCCATAGTAGCGAATGAAATACACCTTTCCCGTTCCAAGGTTCATGGCATGTCCGAAGTTGCCGCACACCTCAATCCAAGCCAACAGGTTAAGAGCCATTTTCTGTGTGTCCTTACCGTAGATGTTAAGGCCGTGTTTAGAGAAAATCGTCTCCTCCATGCCCAGGTAACAAACATTGATATGAGCCAACACAAGAAACATCTTCCTCAGGTGTAGCGCGTCGAGGAAGCCCATGAGCTTCTCCCAGTTGAGCGACTCAGCTTTCGCCGCCAACACCACCTGCCAGTCGATGACCTGCCTCAGTCCCAACCCCGCAGTTATGACATGGTTAAACGCGTGTGTTGTCAAGAGCAGAATGTTCAGTTCGTCAGGTAGAACTCTCACGTCATATCCTCCAATGTTGACAAACACATCGTTCCTTGCCGAGTCAAACTCCTGAGCTGTGAACTGTTTAAGCCGCTCATAATAGGGAACATACTGAAGCTTTTGCACCGCAAAGTGAACCTCAATAACAAGCTTACCGTGCTGATAAGTAGAGTGTAGCATCGTTTTGTCCGTAAGCTTGCATCCCCATTTCACCAGCAGCTCGTTAGCCCGTTCAAAGTGGTCAGGCACCACATACACGTCCACATCGCCCGCCCTTCTGTGTAGCGGGTTGTTATAATATGCCGCACATGTCTGCCCCTTCATTATCGCGAAGCGCACCCCGCTGTCGTCCAGTCTCCTTGCCAGACCAGCCACCTGCACGTCCATCCATTGGTTATGTCTCTCCAGAACCATCAGGTTGCCAAGCAGCTGTAAGCGCCTTTTATCATCCTTAGGAAGCGACAGTTGCGGCAGGTCGAACAACAGCCCGTCAACCGTCTGTTTCCTCGCTATCTTCAAGAACCTCTCCAGCTCCACCACCTGCTGTGTCTGCCCCTGGTGCATCACATGTTTGAGAAGCCGAAGAAGTTCGAGAAAGTCCTTATTCAATGTTTTCATTCTCTTTGTTGCATTATATAATCGTCGTCGAAGGCAGCCTCCATAAGCTGCTGCTTCACGCGCTTAAACTCCTCATCATCGAAGATGAAGAAGCGCAGCGTGGAAACCACCCTCACATACACGCTCAGGCGATAGTCGCCATTGCCTTTTTTAAATCGCACACACGCTGAGTCTTGACACCACACAGAGCCGTAAAGCGGCGAGTGCTGATGCCGTGCTCAGCCATAACTCTTGACAGCACAACGCCAAAACGGCTGTTGTCTGCTACGAAATGATTTTGGATCATTTTTTGTAAAAGATTAAATTGATAAATAAATACGGCTTACCCTTTTCCTCTTCAGAACTATCGAGCCGTTTTACAAGAAACTAAACTTTACGAAAGTTCAATTAAATTATCTTTTGCGCTTCGCGCATGTTTTCAAACATTAATTTCCATTAATTGAACATTCTTGCGCTCCGTAGGTGCTCAGGCGCTTCGCGGAATATGAACATCAATATTCCGCGCGAAGCGCGTGTTAATGATAATTAATGGGTCATTAATGGAAATTAATGTTGAAGACAAAACGCAAAATCTTATGTTATTCAGAATCTTATTTCACCACCACCTTGCGCACACGACCGTTGCTCATGCGCACGATATTGATGCCCTTTGTCGGCGACGACAGATGTTGACCGCCAAGACCAAAGCGCTGTTTCACGGAGCCGATGCCGTCAATGTCGTCAACGGTAGGCTGTGAGATGCCTGTCAGGTCGGCTTCCTCTATGAAGAACTGCTGCCACACATTGCTGCCACGGTAAGCCGAAGCACAGTGGAGAGGCACATAAAGGGTGCAAGCCGACGGGTCGGCGGCGTTTTTGAACGCATTCGCGTAGACGGCGGGAGGCGTGGCACGGGCACAGGTCAACGACGAGAGCGAGGTGCAATAGCGGAAAGCATATTCGCCAATCTCGCTAACCGCATCGGTGAGGTTTACAGAGGAGAGACGCTCACAGTTCCAGAACGCGCCATAACCAATGACGGTGTTGCCTGCGGCAGAAGCCTTTTCGGCGTTCATGGTACTCACCATGCGTCCCTGAGGTGCAGAGGCAGAACCTATGGTTATGTTCTCAAGGGCCACACAATTGTTGAAAGAAGCCTCATCGACAAGCGTCACGCTGCGCGGAACGTTGATCTCGACAAGCACGCTGTCCTCATGGAACGTGCCCTTGCCTATGGTCTCCAAGCCCTCGGGCAAGACCACCTTCTTCAGTTTGGCACAGTTGGCAAACTGATAAGGCAAAAGCTTTTTCACAGCGTCGCCCACCGTGATCTGCTCCAGATGGCGCGAACGGCCGAACGGCGAATAGTAACGTCGCACAAAACTCTGATCCATCATTGCTCCACAAAGATAGTTGAGCTCACGTCCCACATAAGCCTCGGTGATTGGCGACAGCGCAAACATGCCCTGAGCAACGGAGAGAGAGCTCATGGCTGTAGAGCCGTTGGGACCGCGCATGACGGTGGCAGAGGCATCGGCAGCAGGAGCCTTTATGATCCAACCGCCTGTCTTGTTGAAGTTGTTGCCTGTTGCGAGGGGCTTGTCACTATCCTCGATGACAAGCTTTGTGAAACCGGTTCTTACAAAGGCATCCCACCCTATTTCCTCAACCGAAGAAGGGATGGTTAGCGTGCCGACAAGTCCGGCGCAGTTTTCAAAGGCATAGCTTGGCACCTTCTTCAAGCCCTCGGGCAGCTGCAACCCACCTTTCAGGCCTGTGCAGCGGGCAAAGGCAGCCGTACCCATCTCCTTAAGAGCGGTGGGAAGCACCAGCTCGCCCGTGATGCCCGTTTCTGCAAAAGCCGACGAACCGATATATTCAACGGTCTTGGGCAGCGTGAGCGTGCCGCCTGTAAGGCATACGTCTTTATAATTGACATACTTGCCGAAGGTGCAGTCGCCAATGCGTTTCAAGCGGCTGTCGGGAGCGAACGACAACGATGAGAACAGATGCCCGTTAGCCTCGAACGCTTTGTCAGGGATCTCTGTGATGGTTGCGCCGACCGTGAGGTGACCGTTCACACACACACGGCTATAACGGAACACCTGATCATGGGCAGCAGCACAGTTCCACTCAAGATCGTTGACCGTGATGCCATAGAACGCTTTCTCGCCGATAGTGGCAAGCGATGCGGGCAGACGCATGGCTTTGTCAAGCTTCTCGCAACCGTAAAAAGCGCTCTCGCCAATGCTTGTCAGGCCATCGTGGAAGAGCAACACGTCGCTTTGCATGTTCTTGCAACAATAGAAGGCCTTGGCGCCAATGGTCTTAAGCTTAAGGGCATCAGAGACCGTGAGCTTGCTTATGTTGGCATCAGCGCAGAAATTGTCGGGAAGACTCTCCACGTTGGGGCCTAAGGTCAAGGCATAAGCCGACTGCTCATGTGGTTCACCCGTCATTTCATCAGGTATCCATTCGCCAACGGGCAGCAGGTTGGTGCTCTTGGCGTTGGGCACATCATAAAACACGCTCTGCAACGCTTCACACTTCTTGAACGCATTGTTGCCTACCTCTGTGAGGGTTGACGGCAGCTCCACCTCGTTAAGTTGCAGACAACCAGTAAAGGCACTTTCGCCCAAGGTGCGCACGGTTGCAGGAACGGCAAGGCGACCAGAGAGCAGGCGGTTCGAGCAGAAAGCGTACTTTCCGATGGTTGACAGGCCGCCATCGGCAGCAAAATGTATAGCCTTAACGCCACCCACGACCTCAAACTTGCCGTCATTTTCACCCATATAACCATTTTCAAACAAATAGTCAGGAATGGTGGTGACAGCGTTGCCAAGCCACAAATCGAAACCTTCGGCCAAGCCGCCAGACCAACAGAAAGCACCAATGCTGTAGTTTTGCTCATAGCTGTAAGCCACATTAGTGGCGTTAAACTCGACCTTGCTCAACTGAGGACATTGAGCGAACGCTTGGGCTCCTATCTCGGTCACGCTCTCCGGCACAACAACACTTGTTATGTTGGATGTGGCGAACGCCATGTAACCGATCTTCTTCAGCTTCGAGGGCAAGACGAGAGAACCTTCCAACGACTCGTAGTTGAACTCGCGTGCGCCAATCTCGTCACACACAGCCCCTTCCTCAAACGTGAGGGTCTTGATGTTGGATTTTTCGAACATTTCTTGGTTCACCTTCTTCACCTCGCGGCCAATGGTGAGATTCACACCACCGGCATTCTTGCCCAAGCGGGAGAACACATTGGCAGATCCACGGCCCCCCTCAAGGGTAAATTCGGCAGGACCGAAATAGAGATTGTTGACATTCGTACATTCATAAAAAGCATAACGGCCAATCTTATTTACCGACGAGGGAATGTGGATGGACGAAAGCAAAGAGTTGCCCGAAAAGGCAGAAGAGCCGATCTCGGTGATTGTTGACGGAAGGACAAGGCTGCCCGACAGCATAGCTCCAGCGAACGCTACATCGCCGATGGCGGTGCATTGGCATCCGTCTTCAAAGGTAAGGCTGGAGGCATTGCACTTGCTAAGGAAATAGCCTGGCACACGCTGCACCTCCTTACCTATGACAACCTGCAACCCATTGGTAGCACGGATGTCGGAAAGCACAGGATTGCGGTTGTTGCCGTCAGGGTGTGCGGGAACATGCCATTCGAGACGCTCTATGCCCGTGCAGTCTCTGAAAGCATACATGCCGAGCGTTGTTAAAGAGGCGGGCAAGCTGAGAGTGCCCGACAGCGACTTACATTCATAGAAGGCATACATTCCGATGCTTGTAAGGGCTGAACCGAAACGCAGCTCGCCCGTCATGTCTGAACGACCATCGAAAGCATAATTGCCTATGGTTTGCACGGTGGAAGGCAGCACAAGGTGCAAAGGAGGGGTGCCGTCATATGTGCCGTAAGCGGCATGGTTGCCGATGGTCACAAGACCTTCGGGCAGCTCCAAACGGCCGCACACAGACGCAAGGCCGTAAGCGGCAATCTCCTTACAGCGGCTGCCAGGCTCAAAGGTCACGCTATATCTTCCTAACGATTCAAACAAATAAGATGGTATGCGCTCCACATTAGGCGCTATAGACACAGGACACACCCATGACGCGTCATCGCGCATATTGACCAAGCAACGGTTAGAGCTCAACAAGTCGGCCATAGACGTAACGGCAAAGCGGAAACCGCTGACGCTACGACAACCGCTGAAACATTCGGAGCCGATGGTCTTCAGGTTTTCCGGCAACAGAAAGGTGCCTCTCAATGCCCAACATTCTCTAAATGCGTTGTTGCCTATCTCTTCAAGGGTGGAGGGCATCTCGAACAATGTTGTCATCTTCTGACAGCTTGAAAACGCCCCTTCGCCTATGACGCGAAGACGTGGAGCCTGCCCTGAGGCAAATGTGACCGAAGTCATATCCCAATTGCATGAGAAAGCCTGGGCACCAATGGTTTCGATCGTTGGCGGCAACACGACATCATGAGAGATCTTATATCCGTTGCCGTAGAACGCATTGTTGCCGATGTGCTTCACGGTGTAGCTCTTGTCTTTATAGGAGACCGTCGACGGGATGGTCAGGTCATAGAAGTGTTTGTTGCCTCTTGTTACCTGAACGGCGGATGCGTCGTTTGTGAGAACCGTGTAGGTCAAGCCACCGACATCAAAACTCTGCGCATCGAGACCGAGCGCAATGAAAAGACACGAAAAGAGCAGGGCCATGCGGGGAGCATGACGATGCAGAGAAAAAACTGATAGATTCATATTTTTTGCAGTATTTTGTTTGTTTGATTTACCACAAAATTATGAAATAAAGCGCATGAAACCAACACTTTAGGCTAAGAAACGACCATGCCCCTACCGAAAACTATGGTTTTCGGTAGGGGCACAGCTATTGTTTTGAGTAGTTCGGGCTGTCTGAGAAGAGGTTAACCTTACTGGTCAACCAACCCCATCAACACCTAAAAGGCTTTGCGGAAACACCTAAAGAGCTTTGCGGAAACATCTAAAAAGCTTTGCGGAACGTGCATCCCTCGCGCCAACGGCTACAGCCATAGGCTGTCTTACCTTTTATTATGTGTCCTTGGCCGCAGACAGGACAGGGCTGACCAACCAACGGGTCGGGGGACAACGCGCCATCGGGGGCTGAGGGGATGGAAGAAGCAGGGGCCGCTGATGACGGGACGGGCGCAGAAGAAGCAGGGGCCGCTGATGCGCTGGAAGATGCAGGAGCCGCTTTGTCGGTCTGTTTCTTCGCCGCCGGCTTCTTGCGTGTGGCGGTCGACTTTGCCGCTGCCGTTCTCTTTGCAGGACGCTTCTTCAGGTCTTCCTCGGTGGTTATGGTCACATGACGGTTACTGTTGTCGCGCAACACATCGTTCACGATGTCGGTGATCTGCTGCTTCAGTTCGTTTATAAACATGGCGGGATCATATTTCTTATGCTCGATGTCACGCAACTTTTTCTCCCAGATGCCCGTCAGCTCACAGCTCTTGAGCAACTCCTCGTGAATGGTGTCGATAAGCTCTATGCCCGTGGCGGTGGCCACAAGGTTCTTGCGTTCTCGACGTATGTAACGACGCTTGAACAGGGTCTCTATTATTCCGGCACGCGAAGACGGACGGCCGATGCCGTTCTCCTTAAGGGCAGCACGCAACGTCTCGTCTTCAACAAACTTGCCTGCCGTCTCCATGGCGCGCAGGAGCGTGGCTTCGGTATAATATTTTGGCGGCGTGGTCTGCTTCTCCGTGAGCGTGGGCGTGTGGGGACCGCTCTCACCCTTTACGAACGAGGGCAGCGTGCGCTCCTCATCACCCTTCTTGCTGTCTTCTTCGTCGGTGTCGGGTTTTGAAACAACGGTGTCTTTGTCGACGTTGCGCATGTAGACAAGTCGCCATCCCGGACTGAGAATCTCCTTGCCGCTGACCTTAAACTCAACGTCTTCAACCTTGCCGAGAACGGTGGTGGTGGAGAATTTGCAGTCGGGGTAGAACACGGAGATGAAGCGTAAGGCTATGAGGTTGTAGACATTGCGCTCCATGTCGGTGACACCACGGGCAGGCACGCCTGTGGGTATGATGGCGTGGTGATCGGTTACCTTTGACGTGTCAAACACCTTCTTGCTCTTCTTCAGGTTCTTGCCCTTGAGCGGTTCGAGCACGTCGTCATAGCCCACAAGACCTGCAAGGATGGAGGGACACTTGGGGTAGATGTCGTCGCTGAGATACTGGGTGTCTACACGCGGATAGGTAGAGAGCTTCTTCTCATAGAGCGTCTGCACGATGTTGAGCGTAGTCTCGGCGCTGTAGCCAAACTTGCGGTTACACTCTACCTGAAGCGAGGTGAGGTCGAAGAGCTGCTTCGGCGCTTCTGTACCGTTTTTCTTCTCTACAGAGGTGACGGTGAACGGCTTGTCGGCAATGGTTGAGAAAGCGGCCTCGCCCTCCTCTTTGCTCGTAAACTTGCCTTTGGTGGCGGTGAAGAGCGTGTCGCGATATACGGTAGAGAGGACCCAGTAAGGCTCTGGCTTGAAGTTGTCGATCTCCTTCTGGCGGTTGACGATAAGGGCAAGCGTGGGGGTCTGCACACGACCAATGGACAGCACCTGACGGTTCTGTCCATACTTGAGCGTATAAAGACGCGTGGCGTTCATGCCCAAAATCCAGTCGCCGATGGCACGACTGAGGCCTGCCAGATAGAGCGGCTGGTAGCTCGCCTGATCCTTCAAGGCCTCAAAGCCCTCGCGTATGGCCTCATCGGTCATGGACGAGATCCACAGACGCTTCACAGGACACTTGGCTTGAGCCATCTGCATGACCCACCGCTGTATGAGCTCTCCCTCCTGACCGGCGTCACCACAGTTGATGATGCTGTCGGCGGCCTGCATGAGTCGCTCAATGACAGCAAACTGTTTCTTTATGCCGCTGTCGTCGATAAGCTTTATGCCGAAGCGCGGCGGTATCATGGGCAACGCACTGAGGCTCCACCGTTTCCAGTTTTCGGTGTAGTCGTTGGGCTCTTTGAGGGTGCAGAGGTGTCCGAAGGTCCATGTCACCTGATAGCCGTTGCCTTCCATATAGCCGTCACGGGCGCTCGTGGCTCCTATGATGCGAGCTATATCCTTGGCAACGCTGGGTTTCTCAGCGATACATACAATCATATTTTTTTGTTTCTTCTTTTTCTTGTTTTCTTTGTTTTCTTTTTGTCTTGTTTCTTCTTCTTTTTGTTTCTTCTATTTTTTCTTGTTTCTTCTTCTTTTTTATCTTCTTTCAATTTCAGGCTTTCCTTTTCATTCTTTCTTTTTTCTTCTTTCTATTTGCTTTTTAAAAAGCTATTTTCTAAAAAGTAAGCCTCTTCTTTTTTACATGTCTTTACATGTCGTCATCGTGGCTTTGTTCTTAAGAGCGAGGCGCAAACACGTCATGCCCAGGTTCCACCATGCCGTTTTCTTTTTGCAAAGATTATGCAAAGGTAATGAAAAAATAGAGACCATAGGCTTATCTCGCAAACAATCTTTTCCATTTTTTCACACTACTTGCGTGTAATTCAAGAAAAATATCTAAATTTGCAACAACAACAATTGTGTGACCATTTTTTAATTTTTCAATCATGAGACAGTCAGAAGAAAGATATATCAGTCTGCTAACAGATTTTGGCTTTAAGCGAATTTTTGGTACAGATCCCAACAAGGATTTGCTTATCAACTTTCTCAACTCTCTCTTCAACGGGGAGGAGGTGATAAAGGATGTTAGGTATCTCAATAGCGAAAACGTGGGAGATGTATATACGGAGCGCAAAGCCATATTTGATGTGTATTGCGAGAACGAACGAGGCGAAAAATTTATTGTTGAGATGCAGAATGCTTACCAGACATTCTTCAAAGACCGCTCTCTTTTCTACTCAACATTTCCTATTAGAGAACAAGCTCCAAAAAGCTCCGATTGGAATTTTTGTCTTAAGAAAGTGTATGTCGTGGCATTGCTCAATTTCAAAATGAGCGATGAAGCATTTGACAGCTCCGACACAATTCACACAATTGCTTTGATGGATACAAAGACGAAGAAGGTTTTCAACGCCAAGTTGATGTTTAAATACGTTGAGGTGGGACGTTTCGATAAAGCCGACAATGAGCTTACATCATTATCAGACAAATGGATGTATGTCCTAAAGAACCTATCACGTCTTGACAACCGTCCTGCAGCTCTTCGTGAAAAGATTTTCACAAAACTGTTTGATGCGGCAGCCATCGCTCGCTTCTCACCAACAGAATTGCGCGAATATGAAGACAGTCTTAAAGCATATCGCGATATCAAGAATTCTTTGGACACAGCTAAAGCGGAAGGAAGAGCGGAAGGAAGAGCAGAAGGAAGAGCAGAAGGAAGAGCGGAGGTAGCAAAGACAATGATGGAAAAAGGAATGGACGTTAAGATTATTGCATCTTTAACGGGATTGTCTGAAGAAGAAATAAAGAGTTTCAGCAAAAAATAATCTTCAGATCTCTGAAAACAAAGCTCTTATTGTAAAGGCGAGAAAAGAAAAAACTTTTATAATAAGAAAAAAAGAAAACCTTTATAACAAGAAAGAAGAAAACGGCTTGCAGCCCTGTGTCGGGAACTGCAAGCCGTTTCTTTTTATTGTCTTTGCGCCTAAGCGCAAAGATTATTAGTTGAAGACATACTTAACGCCAATCTGCATCTTCCAGCACTGATTGTAGTTGTGGTTGAAGCTCCATGTAGAGGTGGGAGCCTCGCCTGTGCTCTTGTTCTTATACATTGAGAAGTAAGGCACGCCATCAACAATCTTGTTAACCTTCAAGATCTTGCCGTTGTTGCAACCGCTCATGTTCTTCTCAACACCCCACTTAGAGTTGAAGAGGTTACCAACGTTCATGATGTCAAGGCTCAGCACAAGCTTGTTCTTGGTCTGTCCAATCTTAACGTCGAAATCGTGAGCCCAACGGAAGTCGAAGCGATGAACGAATGGAGCTCGGGCGCTGTAAGGCTCTGCATACTCGCCCTTGTGGTTCTTGAGGTAGCTGTCCTGGTTTACAAACTTCCAGAAGAGGTCGGCATCAGCAGGATTGGTGAAGTGGATGTCGTTCTCGTCCTTAGGAATGTACATCAGGTCATAGCGGTTGCCGTCGCCGTTGATGTCGCCGTCATAATAGAAGCTATAGCCTGAAGGAGAGTAGCCTGTGTAGAAGAGGCTGAAGTGTTCCTTAGCATACTTGTAGCTTGCCGATGCGATGAGACGATCGGGGATAACATAGCGTGAGTTGCCGAGCTCCAGGAAGTTAGGACCCTGAACAGCATACATGTTTGCCCATGTAGAATAAGCATTGTTGCCAGGCATGCCTGTAAGCTCCTTCATAACGGTGTGTGTGTAAGCTGCCATGAGGTTGAGGTTCTGTACAGGCTCAGCGTTCACGGTGAAGTTGAAGGTCCAACCATAGCCCTTAGAGGTGTTGGTCAGCACACAAGCCGAGTTGATGTTCTTATAATAACGATAGTCTTTAGGATAAACATAGCGGTCATCGCCTGTACCCTTCAGGGTCTCCCAACCGTCGTTGCTCTTGATGTTGTAGTTGTCGAGCATCACGTCATGAATCTTCTTGGTGAAGGTAAACTCGGCGGTGAAAGACAGAGGGAACGACACGGGAACCTGTCCATCGATGGCGATGGCGGTCTTCCAAACCTGAGGCATCTTGAAGTTGTGGTCTACACCAGCAAAGTTTTTGGGCAGAGAACCCTGCTCAGGAGTGATGGTGGCAGGAGCGCCAAGGAGTTCACGGATCTTTGTTACGTCTGTAACCAGACCGCCCTTGAATTTGTTAAGCACAGCATCGGGAGTGATGGTGCCGTCCGTAGCATAAGTGGTGCTGGCAACAGCGCTACCCTGCGCCATGAGAGCATTTGAAGGCATGTTGGTGAAGAACACAAGGGGCAGACGGCCTGCGAACAGACCTGTACCTCCACGAAGCTTCAGCGACTTGTCACCAAAGATATCCCATGTGAAGCCGATACGAGGTGACACCTGGATGTTGCCCTTAGGCCATGAGCCAGTGTCGATGGTGCGGCCACCGAAGTCGAGAGCAGAGATGGCCTTGTTCTCCATGAGGTCATCCTTATCGAAAGAGATGTTGTCGAAACGGATACCAGCAGTGAGCTTGAGGTTGTTGAGAACGTTCCACTCGTCCTGAGCATAGATGCCATACTGGTTAAACTTAACCTCAGCGTTAGGATACTGCTCGCCGTTGTAACCATAAGCAAGTGTTACGGTCTCAGGAGCGGCACCGTTGAGGAAGTCATCGAGTGAGCGGTAACGGTAATAACCTGTAGCGCCACGCATGTAAGAGTTGTTGGCAAGCTGATGCTCGAAGTTGAAACCTGCAGTCAGCTTGTGTGCGCCAAGATAGTAGGTAAAGTTGTCTGTGAGGGTGTAGATCTTGTTCTGAATGCGGTTGTTCTTAGAGAACAGCTCTGAACCGAAGCTGATGTAGGGGTTCATGTCCTGAGAGGTGAAGTTGCCTGCATCGTCGGTGGTGTAGCCAGACATGATGTCGACGAAGGGGAAATCGCTACAGTTGGTCTCGCGCTTCTCGTCAATGTCGGTATAGGTGAAGAGCAGCTGGTTTGACATGTTGTCACCGAAGCGGCTATTGAGGTCGGCAGAGATAGAAGCTACCGAGTTGTTCTGCGAGTACATTGAGCCAGCGAACGACATGCCATACTGTGACAGACGGTTGCTGTTATAACGAGTGTAAGCATCTGAAGACGAGCCGTTCACACCGTTCCACGCCTTGTTCTTTGTGTAGTTGTAACGAACAGCAAGGTGATGCTCGTTGGTGATGTTCCAGTCGATACGTCCAAGCAACTTGAGGTTGTTGTCCTCAGCGGGGAAGTTGGTGTAAGAACCAGGGTTGAAGTTGTAACGCTCAATGAGGAAGTTCTTTACCTTCTCCATATCTGACACGGGCACACGCGACACATAGTTGGTAGCGTCAGCTTTGCCATCCTCGCTGGCACGCCAGCGGTTCACGATGTTAGGACTCTTGCTATACTCGGCATTGGCGAAGAAGAACAGCTTGTCCTTAACGATAGGACCACCAAGGGTGAAGCCATAAGTGGTGGTGCCGTTCTTGCCGCGCTCGCCAAGATCGGCGTTGTCGACACGGTTGCCGTGCAAGTTCTCATTATTATAATAAACATAAGCGGTTCCACGGTAGGTGTTGGTTCCCGACTTGGTGATGGCGTTTATGCCACCGCCAATGAAGTTGGTCTGGCGCACGTCGAACGGTGCCACAACAACCTGAACCTCGTCAATGGCGTCCATAGACACAGGATTGCCGCCACCAGGCAGTGCTGATGTGAGGCCGAAATTGTTGTTGAGGTTTGAACCGTCAAGGGTGAAGTTGGAGCTACGTCCATCGCCACCAGCGAAGCTCATGCCGTTAGCATAAGGAGAGAGACGGGCAATGTCGGTGATTGAACGGTCGATGGTAGGCAGGTTCATCATCTGCGTGTTGCTGATGTTGGTAGAAGCGCCTGTCTTCTCAGCAGCAAACTTAGAAGCCTTGCCGCTAACCACTACCTCGCCAAGCTCGTTGGCATCTTCTGACATTGTGAAGTTCTGGTTGTAAGTTTCGCCAAGCTGCAACTGTATGCCACTCACCTCACGGTTCTTGTAGCCAATGTAGCTCACCGTCACTTTGTAGGGTCCACCAACGCGCATACCCTGAATGGTGTAGCGTCCGTTAGCGTTTGTCACTGCTCCATAGCGTGTGCCTGAAGGCTCATGCACAGCCTGAATGGTAGCACCAATAACCTCTTCGTTGGTGTTGTCCAACGTCACTTTTCCTGTCAGGGCTGCAGTTGTGACCTGCGCCAAAGCTACCTGCATGATAGACAGGAGCATGACAGAAAACATGAACAGTCTTTTTTTCATAAAACTAATTTTTGAAAATTTTGTTTAATTTCGCCTCTTTACGTTGGCGTCGTCCTTGTTAAAATAATGCTGGAACCAACAACTGTTCCTCAGCGTTTTAAATTTGCTTACAAAATTAAACATTATTTATTACAAAAACGCTACAAAACATAAATTATTCTAAAAAAATATATATAGACGATTTTTATTGATGTATGTTAACCATAATCTCGTGTTTTGCATGGCTTAGGGATGTTTTCTATAAAAAAAGCCCTTCTTCTGCTCTCCATCATGAAGAAGCAAAAAAAGGGTTTAAATTATTGTTTTTTCGATTTCACCTTTAAGGATATTCCTTTACGAAAGGCGCCCGAAAATAAAAGTCTTTTTAATAGTCTTCATCATCGCTCACATCGGCTGCCTCAAGGTTAAGATCCTCAGGGTCGGTGTCGAAGGTTGTGCGATAGCTCTCCTCGGTGAGCTTGTCCTCATCAAAGGCGTCGTCGTCATCGTCGTCGTCGCCATACTTGTCATCAATCTCAGGCAGATCCTCATCGTTGTCCTCGTCGTCGTCGAGGTCATATTTGCTTGTGGGTTCCTCATCGTCCAACTTGCTCTGAGGCTTCTCTTCCAGAGGTTTCTCCTTTGCGAAGATAGCCTCGATCCATGAACCCTTAGGAATCTCAAGCACCTCGAAGCCGTCGTTCACCTTCTTCTCATACATGCCGCCCGGCTTGTGCAGACGATCCTTGGGAAGCGTGGTCGTGCTTATGTCGAAACCACTCTCAATGATGTCCTGTATGCTCTGTGAGAGCGATTCCCAGCCACCGCCAAAGTTGCGGTCCAAAACCTCCATGAGCTTGGCTGCTGAGATGTGACGAATATTCTCGTATGTGAGGTCGGTGACACGAAGGATGGGGCGCTTCTTTATAGCCCACTTGGGTTTCGTGTTGTCATCCACCTTAACAGGTGCCACCTTGAATCCGCGTGCCTCGTATTTGGCTATCACCTCGGGGCGGTCAACCTTCACTTCTTCCATTTCGAAGGCTGTGCGTATGATGTCGAAATAGTGACGCATGTTGTCCTTGCAGTCAGCATCCTTGTAGCCGGCATCCAACAGTCGGAAAATATCATTCTCCTGAATTTCCCACACGTTGCCTTTTGTCAAAGTTTTTAGAGTCAAAGCTTTTTGCTGTTTCATATAATTTTGTTTGTTTTATTTCTTAGCTGCCCCAAAGAGGCGCTGCAAAAGTATATACTTTAAAGCTAATTCACAAGTTTTTCTACTATAAATTTTGCTCATATCGCATGTTTTTTCTAATTTTGCGTTGCAAGAAGACATTTTTATGAGCGAACCATTAGCAGAAAGAATGAGGCCAAGAAGCCTTGACGACTATGTAGGACAAAAACATCTGGTCGGCAAGGATGCTGTGCTGCGCAAGATGATTGAAGGAGGCAGAATTTCATCATTCATCTTGTGGGGCCCTCCTGGCGTAGGCAAAACCACTCTGGCACAGATCATTGCGCACAAGCTGGACACGCCGTTCTACACTTTGAGCGCCGTGACAAGCGGTGTGAAAGATGTGCGCGAGGTCATTGAGAAAGCCAAAAACAACAGATTCTTCAACAGCGCATCGCCCATTTTGTTCATTGACGAGATTCACAGGTTCAGCAAGTCGCAACAAGACTCGCTGCTCGGAGCGGTGGAACGGGGCATCGTGACCCTAATAGGCGCAACAACAGAGAACCCTTCGTTTGAGGTCATACGTCCTCTGCTCTCACGATGCCAGCTATATGTGCTCAAATCGCTTGAAAAAGAAGACCTTATAGAGCTGCTCAACCGCGCCATAACGACCGATGCCGAACTGAGCAAGCGCAGCATTGAGCTGCGCGAGGCCGATGCTATGATGCGTTACAGCGGTGGCGATGCACGCAAGCTTCTTAACATTTTGGAGCTGGTGGTTGAGTCGGAAAGTGCGGAAAAGGTTGTCATAACCGACAAGATGGTGGAAGAACGACTGCAGCAGAACCCGTTGGCTTATGACAAAGGGGGCGACATGCACTACGACATAATCTCAGCGTTCATCAAGAGCATACGCGGCAGCGACCCAGACGCCACACTCTACTGGATGGCACGAATGATAGAAGGTGGCGAAGACCCACAGTTTATCGCCCGCCGTCTGGTCATTAGCGCAGCCGAAGACATTGGCCTTGCCAACCCAAACGCCTTGCTCTTGGCCAACGCTGCTTTTGACGCGGTCATGAAGATAGGATGGCCCGAAGGACGCATACCATTGGCTGAAGCAGCGGTTTATCTGGCAACAAGTCCTAAAAGCAATTCGGCCTACATGGGCATAAACACAGCCTTGGAGGTGGTAAAGCAAACGGGAAACCAGCCTGTGCCGCTACACCTTCGTAACGCCCCGACAAAACTGATGAAGCAGCTTGGCTACCATGACGGATATAAGTATGCTCACGATTATCCTGGCAATTTTGTCAATCAGCAATATATGCCCGACGAACTGAAGGACACTCGGCTCTGGCACGCACAACACTCGCCCTCTGAAGAAAAACAATACCAACAGATGATCAGGCTCTGGGGGGAAAGGTTTAGAGAGTGAAAAGTGAAGAGTGAAGAGTGAAAAGTGAAAAGTGAAGAGCGAAGAGCGAAAAAAACATATCGAAAAAAAAAGAATTTAAGAACAATGAATATAGTAGTTTTAGATGGAACCGGTCTGAACCCCGGCGACCTTTCTTGGAAACCGTTTGAACAGTATGGCACGGTCACGGTGTATCCACGCACCACAAAAGAGGAGATGGTGGAACGCGCTGCTAAGGCCGACATTGTGTTCACAAACAAAGTGGTCATTGACGAGAAGGCCATGGACCTGCTGCCCAACCTTAAATATATAGGTGTGATGGCGACAGGATATAACGTTGTAGACATTGAGGCGGCGGCCAGTCATGGCATCACCGTGACCAACATACCAGCTTACAGCACCAACAGCGTGGCACAGATGGTGTTCGCACACCTGCTTAACATCGTCAACCGCGTAGACCATTATGCTTCTCTGAACCGCAACGGAAGATGGAGCAGCAATCCCGACTTCTGCTATTGGGACACACCTCTGCATGAGTTGGCAGGAAAAACATTCGGCGTTGTGGGACTCGGCAACATAGGCATGAAGGTGGCACGTCTGGCACACGAGTTTGGCATGGACGTGTATGCCATGACAAGCAAGAACGCTGCCGACCTACCAGACTTTGTTTACAAAACAACGCTTGAGGGATTGCTTGGCGCTTGCGACATAATATCTCTCCACTGTCCTCTTACCTCTACAACAAAGGAGATGTTCAACAAGAACACCATTGGCAAGATGCGCAAGGGAGCTATTCTTATAAACACCGGACGCGGACCCCTTGTCAACGAGGCCGATGTGGCTGAAGCGCTACATAGCGAGCAGCTTGCTGCCTATGCTGCCGACGTCATGGTGCAAGAACCGCCAACAGCCGACAACCCTCTGTTTGCCGAGCCCAACGCGTTCATCACACCCCACATCGCATGGGCAACAACTGAAGCACGCAAGCGCTTGATGACAATTCTTGAAAACAATGTAAAGGCCTTCCTGGAAGGCAATCCTGTAAATGTTGTGACAAAACTATGAACCTTGAGTTTGACGAGCTTTACAGCACCGTGATGAAAATTATCGAGGTGCTGGGTACATTCACCTTTGTGGTGTCGGGCATACGTCAAGCCTCAGCCAAACATTTCGACTGGTTCGGAGGCTTCGTGTGCGGCATCGCCGTGGCCATCGGCGGAGGAACAATTCGTGACGTCATGCTTGGCGTCACACCGTTCTGGATGACATCATCGTTATATATGAGCTGCGCAGTGCTGGCTCTTCTCTTTACCGTTGTGTTCTCGCGCTCCCTAAAGAAGCTTGACAACGCTTGGTTCGTGTTCGACACCCTCGGTTTAGGACTCTTCACCGTTGCCGGCATACAGAAAACGCTCGAGTGTGGACACCCGTTCTGGGTGGCCATTATCATGGGTTGCATAACAGGATCGGCAGGTGGCGTTATGCGCGATGTGTTCCTTAACAACATACCCGTAATTTTTCAAAAGGAAATCTATGCCACAGCATGTGTGGCAGGTGGATTTATCTATTGGGGATTGGCGTTGCTAAACCTCAGCGTTACATGGATGGCAGCCATAACCTTCGTCGTGGTATGCTCCATTCGTTTCTTGGCTGTAAAATATCACATTACCTTCCCTACACTAAAGGACGAGATATAACACATATAAGAATATAAGAGATGTAAGAAAGAAATGGGGAAAATGGAAAAAGAGGACTCGTAAAACCTGTGTTGTTTTATGAATAAATCTTGGATAAAACCATTAAAACCGATAAAAAAGAGGAAAAAACGACAAAAAAGCAACAAAAAAGTTGCAAAAAATTTTGCAGTTAAGAAAAATATCCATACCTTTGCACTCGCTTTTAAGAAGCATGGCTCCGTAGCTCAACTGAATAGAGCATCTGACTACGGATCAGAAGGTTGCAG
>OQVT01000174.1_pt1 | contig 29554 bp, 51 predicted proteins | sample 1691561 | NCBI WGS metagenome assembly OQVT01 (sample SAMN03418260, study PRJEB22391) | human gut metagenome | biome: human-gut; feature: organic feature; material: feces | host: Homo sapiens | place: Tanzania | collected 2013-01 | reverse complement strand
GATCTAAGAGACTCTATATCGGCTGTATCAATTGAAGTTAAATCGAGCTCAGTTGTAGGAGTTATTTTATCCTGCTTTGAAGCAATCTACCCACCAAAGGCAGACAAAGCACCATTGAAAGAATTAAACTAACCACTTACATATGATGTAAAACTATTGTATTTATTCACATCAACCTTTTTTGATAATACAGAATTTAACGATGAATCCGTTGTTGAGTCAGTAATAATATCGCTAACCTTTATTTTTTTACTAAACGAAACGTAATCACTATTATTCTCTATCTCACAAGGATCATTAATATAACTATTTTGGTCATAAACGTTATTTGTAAACTTTATGCCAAATATATTCGCATGGGGATCAGAAGTAGTTGCAACTATCTCAAATCGTCTTTTATTGTCACCGCCGTTAAAACAGACTTTATCGTATCCAGAATACCAACATGGGCTTGTTTTAATATCTGTACGATTGCCTATTGAAAAATTTCCAGCTGAATCTACTAGTATTGCGCCATTCCTGGCTTGATTTACTACATATAAAGTATATAGAGTATTTTTATCATTCTTATTGTTAGTAAGTCCAAACTAGTCTACATAAAACGCATCATTCTCAATAGTGTTATCATACGCTTTAAAAGTATAAGTAGCTTTGTGAGTAGTGCCTACTTCTCTGGATATAGATATCAACTCATTATTATTAGTATTTATATCAGATTTTTTTCCAATACGCAAACCACTATAACTTAATTTAAAACCATTGCTATCATCACTAGTGCCTGACAAGCATTGTATTCCGCCAAGATATTCGTTAATCTCACAAGAGGCATTACCATCAGAAAGCTTCATTACACTAGGAGTTATATTTACATAAGAAGTGTCGCTATTAGCTACTTTAATACCACTATATGGGTTAATATAAGCCGTATGACCACTACCACAATCTATATAAAGAGGTTTGTCTGTCTAATACTTATTAGTTATACTAGCATCATATGGGATACCACTTGATTTATTAATGTTTGTAATAGCAGTAGTATTGGCAGTAACCCTCTCCTCTAATGCTGTAAGAGCTTCAGTACGAGCTGTAGTTTCTGCAGTCAATGCTTCTATTGTAGCATATGGAGTAAAATCAATATCAGCAGCTGTTATGAAGTTAGAGTCATTAGTAAGTTCACTAGTCTTTGTAGGGAGTTCTACCTTAAGCGCATATTGAGTTATATCTATAGTTCCTGAATTAGATGTAAGAACATGGTTATTGTCTCCGTCTTTTAACGATATGCCCTACTTCTAAATGATAAGATCAACATTATGATTTCCAGTAGAATTAAATATTCTGAGGCCGCCTTTGTCGATATAAATATCTTTGTAGGCGTTTCGTATAGTTAAACCTTCAGTATTTAATTTGGCAGTATACCCATCTTTTTCAACAAGAATATTGCCCGGCTATAATGTGCTTCGATTATTTCCACTGGCATCGCTATATGCTTCAATATTATTACCTATTGTTCTTAAAGTTCTATCTGGTACGTAAGCCTGCTCATACTGATCATCATAAGGAATATAATTGCCTGCATCCTACTTAGCACTAATAGCAGCATTCAGCGTATCAACCTGCTCATTAAGTGTAGTAGTATCAGCCTTCTGTGCAAGCTTATTATCAAGCTCTGTCTTAGCGCCCTCCAAAGCTGTAGTATCAGCCTTAGTATTTACAAGGTTCTAAAGATATGCTTCCTGACCTTTAGCACGCTCAACCTCTGTACTAACAGCTTCATTAATAGCTTCTTCTGCATTTGTAGCTCTAGATACTTCATTCTGAATAGCGAGGGCATTATCACCTTCAACTTTCTTTGCTCTAGCTGCCTCTGCTGTAATCTCAGCCTTATTCTCTGCCTCTGCTGCCTTAGCTCTTGCGATCTCTTCGTTAAGGGCAACTGTAGTAGCCTTAGTAGCAATAGCATCATTAATAGCTGCATGAAGATCATCGTTCTCATTAAGCTTATCAGCAATCTCCTTCAATGTATCGTAAGCCTCAGGAGCTGCACCAACTACATCAGCAATAGCCTTTCTAAATGAACCTTCAGTTGTAGAGTCGCCATTAATAACATCTACCTCAGCCTTAATCTCGTTCTCCTTAGCTGTAGCACGTGTTACCTCAGCATTAAGATTATCTTTGATTGTATTGTCGTCGTTCTCGCGCTTTGTAGCCTCAGCCTGTATATCTGAATCAAGAGCATTCTCTCTAGCTTTGGCACGATTAACTTCAGCGGTAAGATCATTACGAAGCTGAGTATCAGCGTTTACTCTTTCCTGCTTCTCTGTATCGATGTTCTACTGAAGTGTATTGTCTCTTTCCTTTGACTCTCTTTCCTTCTGATCAATCTTCTCATCAAGAGTCTTATCACCCTGGATTCTATTAGCAGTCTCTTCCTCTGCTTTTTCCTAGAATACCTCAAAGCTCTGATCTGTAGCGTCTCTAAGATTATGGAGTTCATCTACTACTTCTTCAAGAGAATCGTGTTCGCTATCAACGTTGCCCTTAAGCTCATCAAATGCCTGGATTACAGCATTAGCATCCATAATGTCACCACGAACATATTCGCCAGCATGTTCGCCCATCAAGAGGTTAACTGTTCTTGTACCAACATCTTTAGCGCCATGTACATAAACACCCTTCAAAGGTGTCTTAATAAACTTTTTCTTCATTATATATAATGTCTAATTTGATATATGTGTTTAAACAGTAAAAGGGAACTACCTTTCGGTAATCCCCTTTATGTAAGCGAATTAGGCCTATCCTTCACTTACCTCAGCACCATCTTGTGCCGCCGCTGGCTCTGGTACGGACTCAACCTGTTCCTTAAGCTGTGACTGAGTTCCCGTAGCTGCGCTACATTCGTTTTCAGCTCCTGTGCCAGTAGAACCAAATCCACCTTCACCTCTCTCTGTTGATGAAAGTTCGGAAACTTCTGTGATTGTATACTCTGGTATAGGAACGATGACTAACTGACAGAAGCGCTCACCCTGCTTATAAATAGCAGGAACAGCATCGGTTGTAGCTTTCATAAACGCTACGATCTCGCCTCTAAAGTCGCTGTCGATAACACCGACATTATCAGTAAGCCATAATGACTTCTTCCAAATACTAGAGCGTGGTATAAGTAAACCAACATATCCGGCAGGAATTTCAACTGCCAATCCTGTATGGTAAACCAACATTAGCTGATTTGCTTCGTTAAGAGCTGTTTCAATCTTAGTACAAGTCAAATCAATTCCTGCAGCACCTTTTGTGCCACGAATAGGGAGGATAGCATTATCCTCAAGTCTCTTAAATTTTAACTCCATAGTATTCTTTAATATTTATTATTGTCGCCCATGTAGGTGCTGCCCCCACTCCCCCGGGGTTCATTAGCTCGACTATTGCATCCAACCCTAAGGTCAGCCTTCTCGTTTAGTCTGTCACGCTGCTTTCGCTTGCGCCTCGTCAACAGTGTCTTCCGAGTCAATTAGAGAAGGTTCTAATAGCGGATTATTTATTATCCCGCTACCATCCAATATTTTCCAATGACTGTTCAACCAAAAATTATCTTTATTGTACATTATGGTTCTAGTACAAGTCTTTACTCTCTTAGTCTTAACCTCGTTAGCTTCTATTAAAGCTTTAGCAGCTTCTACGAGAGAACCGTATCTTGCAATCTCGTTCCAATCTTTATCATACCTTATTATATACTTCTGATTAGAATGCTTTTGACCTGATTCGTTAACTATTTTTGTAACAACGCATCTTCGTATCCCAAGTATAGACGATACCTTTTTAACGCTTTTCACTTCATTATACTTCTCCTCAACCATCTTTCTTAGATCGTCAGAAATATCGTACTCAGAACTATTAAGCTGTTGATTTCTGCTTCCATATGTTGATGTTTGGCTATGACAATTAGGACATAAAAACCTAAGGTTTTCTAATCTATTATCGTTGTTTATGCCATTTATGTGATCAAGTTCCAAACTTAACGTTTTACCTTGCCACTCAGTACATCCACATATTGCACACTTGTATGGAATTAAGTTGTTTTTTATTATATACCTTCTTAATACTATACGCTGATGCTTACAATTTTCTTTTAGTATATCTTCTTTCTTTACATTGTTTAACTTGTTTGTTTTTATAACAGCGGACTTACCTTTAAATATAGAATAATCTAAATTCAAATCATCCATTCTTCTTTTTACTTGGGAGTATCCCCAAGAGTTTCCTTTGACTGTATAACCAAGTTTAAACAACACTTCAGATATTGTTGAACTTTTCTTGAGTAACTCAACAAACTGTTCGTCTGAGAGTTTATATATTTTATTTTCCATTATTATATATTCAATTATTCATTGGACAAAAGAGCCCGGTGCGCTAGCTGGTACGCGAATGGGCAATATTGTTGCGGGAGCTAGAGTCGAACTAGCAATCTATGGTTATGAGCCACACGTGATACCATTTCACCATCCCGCGATAAGCACGTAACCTTTAGCTGGAGTTACGTAGAACCAGTATTGGCGCCATTTGGATCCTGCAGCTCCGAGCGCTGCTAGGGCAGAAAGATTTTCTTTCGCCCGGATGTCCCAGTTTATAGAGATTTCAGAAATGGCGGAAACCTCTCGGTGAACTGTATATTCGCCCGTTTTCTTTGACTCTTATAAGTTTTAGCTGGACTTATAACCAGTATTGGGTCCATGTGTCAGCTTACCATAGTAGCTTTTTATTTATAGTGTACGCACATGGACGCCACTTTATAGATAAACTAAATTTAATAATCTAAAAAATTATGAGTGGAGTCTATGCAGGAGTCGAACCTGCTAACTATTCCCTTTGTATCGGGTCGTCTTTACCGTTTGACTAATAGACTCTAAAGGTGATTACTTAGTACGAGTAATCCAATTCCATAATCGTTTGTACCAAGGTTTCTTGACCTTCTCTTCTGCTGGTACAGCTGTACATCTTCTGTAAACTCCACCATCATTTACGATGGCTGAGAGATTCTCTGGCAAAAGCTCATCGAGCAAATAGTCTGTAAAGATTGATATGATTGTATCATAATCACAATCAGTTATCTTCATACCAAGAGAAATCTTCTTGCCAATGAAATATGCTGTAACATCGTTTGCGTTAGCAATGTCAAGCATAGAGATTACATACTTAGGTCTTTTTACCTTAACTGTCTTTTTAATAGCTTTCTTCATAACTTAAATATTAACATGACTTACAACAAGAATCTCCACATTCGTCGCAATCAAGATCCCTAGGCTTATTCTCCTTCTGCTTAGCTGCCCACTCTTCCTTTCTCTTCTGGTCAGCTTCTTTAGCATTATTAAGGGCTTTCAACCAATCTTCAGACTTAACTATAACGAAGTCTGCGCCAAGATCTCTATCATAGAATGTGATAAGGATATCATCTTTCTTTACATCTGCCTCAATAGTTTCATTAGGGAAGAACTTAGATGTCCACTCTATATGAGCATCTTCTGGAACAACGTAAACGTCGTCAATTCCTCTTGCGGATCTTTCGATTGCCTTAACCTCAGCTGTTTCTACATCAACAACAATAGGCTTGCGATCAATGTTTATTATCTTTTTCATATGGGCTTAATGGTTTATTTTTATTATCTTTAAATCTACTCTTAAGCTTGAATCTAAATAGTTTGTTTATTAATACGTCTCTAGTATCATCTTGATCTTTCATAACATCGACTACGAACTAAAACTAATGCATAACTATTTGTTTTACTAGCTCTGGGTCATCGTTCAATGTACGTCCAATCTATCTACAAACTTTATCTATATTCATTACTTCTCTACTATTTCAGTTGCTACAATATCGTAAAGTGATACGAGTTGAGAGTCCTTAAGCAAATCGAAATACATAGCACCTCTAGATGATCTATATATAACGATATCTCCAACCTTGATAGGCATCTGCTGTATCTTTTCATCGTCATATGGATGCGTGTACTCATATGGCAACTTAAGTACAACGGCTCTAGAGAAATCTGAATCAACTTCCTTAATCTCTGTCTTTACTTCATCATAATCAACTGCCTCGATCCCATCCTTATCCTTCTTAGGCTTAGTGTCTTTAGCCACAGGTTCGGAGATCTTCTTCTTAACTTTAACAGGCTCAAGCGGCTTTACCAAGAACATCTGTCTGAACTCATACTTTATTTTTGAGCTCAAGTCTTCAGCCAACTGGGTCTGATCTATCATCTTCTCATCCATATTACTTCTTCAATCCTTTAAGGTACTCAAGTAATTTAATCATGTTTCTCAATACTGTCTCCTTCTCAACAAGCAAACACTGAGGAGTATCCTCGTTGTTTCCTCTGCTAAGATTATAAAGCTCCTCGTTGTATTCTGAGAGCTTATTGTCGATCTCGTCAAAGATATTTACGAATCTCTTCTTTTCGTCAACCTCCTCAACATACCCGTTATCGAGAAGCATCTTGGCATATTCCTTTGAGATTCTATAAACAGAATTATAAGAAGAAACAACCGTTGAATTGTCTTCGTTTGAGCTATTATGCTCTTCGTTATATACACTTTCGTACTGATCTGTATCAGCGTTGTACTCAAATGTATCACCATTCTCCATTACGAAGAAAGGCTTAATAACCTTTAAAATCTTTGTCATATCCAATTGCTTTTATTGTTTTACGCTGCCATAACGAAATAATTTTCAAAAAGGTTGCAAATGGTGTATAAATTTTGTTGAAATAGCATTTTTCTTGCAAATATGCAACTTTTTAGGCTTTTTTACGTTAGGGGGATAGTAGGGGTTAGTCAGACTAAGAACCCTTTCTCTTATATATTCTCTTTAGGAGATCTACTTTAGTAGTACAGCTATTACAGTATAGTAAGACTATACAACTATAGTAGAGCTATATATAAGCTTAATAATAATTGTAAGACTAATAATAATATGGATAAGAAGAAGTGTATAATAGATAAATATAACACAGTATACGGGTTTAACTTATTCGTTATACTTAACCCAGATAAGTCTGTAGTAGATAAAAGATTTAGCTTTAGATGCGATGATACGTCTATAATTGATGATGAATGGGCAGATTATACAGCCTATACTGTTAGAGGAGCATATGATAAAGAGGTTGATGAAGACTGTGAGATCATAGTAATAAACAAGTTAAAGAACACAGGGGAAGATATAAATACATTTGCTCATGAATCGTTTCATGCAGCTGTAGACGTACTTGAGGCTTGCCATATAAAGCTAACAGAGGATACAAATGAAGTATTCGCATACTTAATTGGGTACTTTACAGAGTGTGTAAACAAAACAGCAAGTAAACGATGAATTAGTTTGAGATGAGTGCTGTACTATATTATGCCGACTTCTTATCTCTACAATACTAGAATAAACCGTGTACAGAATAGTGTAAATATTTCTTTATACATGGAGTACCAGTGAACATAGCGTATATTGTAGAACAGGAGCCGATATATGACCTTGATAACCAATGGTTCTAGAAGAGCCTTAAGGAATATAGTATGCTAAAGCATAAATTTGGCGAAGATGGAGCTATGAGCTTTATTAAAAACCTATGTAATCTAGGGGTAGCAGGATCAGTAAATGCTACACAAATGATGAAATACATACATAGATACGACGATAAATAGGAGCGAGATAAAGCGTTTAGAATGTTTAAGTTCAACAGATCAAAAGCAAAATATACTCATTTAACACACAACGACGATGGTGAAATTGTAGAGGAAGAGTGCACAAAATACATAGCCCATGCTGAGCGAAATAGCGAAAGATAAAGAATATTTAAGAGCGGCAGAAATAATACAAAGGGCCGAGAAAAACGGTAGAAGATTAGGATTTTACGAACCAGATAAAGATGAATCCATTTGATATAATATTCGTGTTTTTAATACTTCCAATAGTAGCTACTACAGCATGTTGGATAATACTTAAAGAGAGTAAAAACAATGGGAAAAATTAGTAAATATAGCAATTTGTACGATAAAGACGGAAAGTTCTTACATAAGCCAGGGAACTACTCAATCTATGAACTTGAGGCACTTATAGACACGCTTGACAAAAACTCTAAAGAGTTTGCAAGTGCCACTGCAATCCTTATGCACATGTATGAGCAAAAAGGCAATCCTCATAGAGACGAACTTATACAAAAGCTTATTGAGCAGTCTAAAACAAAAACTACCAAAGCTGAAGTTATAAACGCTTTAAAAGATGTAAACATTACGGAGTCTAACGACTCCTCCAACGATATAAAAGATGAAGAAGATGGAGAGAATGCAAGTGCTTAATGATGGAGCAGACGAAAATGACTTTAATGAGCTTCTGCAGATATTAAGAAGCTTTGGAGAAGTAGAAGTGTTATATGACCCAAATGATCCTAAAGATAAAGATGTAACAGGCGACGAAGTAATAGAAAGATATGAAAAATTCAAAAAGAAAGCAAGAGAAAATGAGCCAGGAACAGAGGGATGCGTATCAGAACCTACTGAAGGAGATGGAGAATCTAGGGGAGGAAGCGAATCCAACGAGACAAATACTACAATTAGCACTGCAGCTTGATGAAAAAGGAGAGTTCTACAAATTTATAGAAGTATTCGGGAATAGCAGAATAGATGATAAAGATGTCTTAGGATTGTCCCGAAATAACTAAATTTATATTAGACATAATATATGGAGATAAAGGAAACGGAATTTGTCCAATTGATTAGACAGCTTAGGGATTACGTAATTCTGGACAGAAAAGATTACGAAAAACTCGTACAAAACAGTAAACCAACAGAGTGCAACAAGAGTGCATTGGAGGCTAGAGAGGCTCAAATAAAGCTATTAGAACAGCAATTAGCGCACCAGGAAGAATGGGCTAAATACTGGAAAGATAAGTACAATACATGTCTTAACGAGTTAAAGAAAGATTCAACTAGATGGTGGAGATTTTAAAAATAGGAGATTAAAATATGTTGGTAGATATATCTGAGATTAGAAAAGAATTAAACGAAGAGGAGAAGGAGATATTTGATAAGGTAATAAAGGCTATGAATACAGAAAGCATTACAGTAAAGATATTAAACTTAGCGTTCGCTGTAATATTCTTGTACGTATGCTTTACAATTCTCCCTTTATGGGCTGCTATTTCTCTTATCGGAATAAAGCTTGCAATCCCTATTGCCGAGCTCGCTAAATACATAATTATAGCAAAGAGACTGGTTAAGAATGACAAGAATATTCATAGGAAGTTATTATCAATTAGGTTAAAGCTTGCTAGTTTAAAGAAATAATGTACATGGAGAACGATAGATTTATACTGAATAGAAACAGTGACGTAAAGGTAATATATATCGGTACAGGTCAATTTCAATTAGCTTCTGGAAAATGGGTAGATGCTATACTCTATAAGTACAATGACGTGTACAAAATGATGGAAGCATCTGAGTTTATAAAACTCGCGGAACCAGATAAATCTACTACACTTGATGCAATCGGAGATATTATTGGTCCTGGATATGTACCTGGATTCGAAGCAGATAAAACACAAATACCTTCATATGAAGTAGAGTGTGTAGATGATCCACAAGATGATTCTAAAACTGCTGATGAATACTTCTAGAGATAGATAAAAAGTCATAATAAGGAAAGATGAAATACGAATACAAGGGTAATGTCTACAATTATGTAGGAGTAGGAAAGTTTAAAGACTCTACAGGTAAGTGGATTGACGCTATAATATACGAGCGTGATAACCATGTATATATGAGAGAAATAACAGACTTTATAGATAAGTTTAAGAAAGTATGAGAATAGCCGGGGTTTGCGCCTCGGCTTTTTTATTTTCTAAATTTTTTTATTTTACAAGTGTAAAGACGTGAAACAGTGTAATAGCGCTCCCCCTCCCAAGTACGCGATCCGGGATACCCCCGTCAAAGACTCTGAGCACCTAATAAATCATCTACGCCTTTCAAACGATATTAACATTTAAAACATAATCATTATGAATAGAACTCTTTGCGCTATTGTTGCAGTGATTATCATTGCTTTTGCTATTGCTATCAATGTGTTTCTTGTTGCGTCATATTCACCAACAATGTTACTTACTATGGGTGATCGTATCCTCCTTTGCGTAGTGTTGGATGCATTGCTTGGTTGCATGGCGTATGGTGTGTGGGACTGCAGGGCTTTATAAGCCTTGCTCCCATTTAGCCAAGCAACTAACAAACACATTCTTCATACAGATGATAATATTAATAACAATTTAAAACATTACAACTATGAATACAAAGACAGTTTACAAAATCGCAGCAGAGACATCAAAGAACTATTGGCAGCACAGTAAGCCATATAACTCATTTGATGAGTTGATGAAGGACTTTGGTCCTTGGCTTGCTACATGCAAGAATATCAATGTGCGCTTCTATCAAGAGCAGGTAATGATCCCAGAGTAATCTGGGGTCTTATCCTCTTAACAGCTAAGAAATAAATTCATCTATCGAACGATATTAATAATTAAACATAATCAATATGAAAAAGATCATCATTATTTCAACATTAGTATGCCTTGTGTCATTTGTTCTTGGTATGTCAGCTGGTTGGCATGGACACAAATCACAATCTCGTGCTGTCTACAAACTTGCTATTCTCAAAGGACAGCTTGCTGATTCTATTATGTCTAACAATAATGTGTATGACATGGACGGATCAGATCAGATGACATCTTATCTCTATGTTTCAGCTAGATTGGACACATTGCTCGCTAAATAGCGGGCTTTGTGCCTAATATGCTCTCTAAGGCACGATCTTAGTACACGTGGGATAATTGTACACGCAAGCTATTAGAACGCGCTGTAGGTGCCTTAGAATGCGTCTGAGGGCATATTCTTGTACACGCTGTACTTGGGGCATACACATTCTCCCTTAGCATCGGAGAGACGATAGTCTCGTAGCCTCTTAGCATCTAATAAACATCTGCTCCTAACTAACGATAATCAATATTAACAACTAAATAATTAGAGCGTATGAAAAAGTATAAAATCGTAGAGAATCACAACGGAGTAAATGGAGAATATGTGGTAGAAATATATACAGATTCATTTGCACAAGCTGTAAATATACTTAGAAAATTCGACAATCCATTTGGAAGCGACATTAAGTCATCGGAGCTTTTAATGATGTCTGACAACAAGTATATTGTAATTGGAAAGTTGGAATATGTGACAAATGTTTCAATAATCGACAGTTTATAAAGTTAGTGTATAATCAATAAATAATCAGAGTATGAAAATGAATAAGATTAGAGTAGCAAAAGCTACAGTGAATGGTAAAGAGTCATTAATATTTATCGTAGTTAATCCAGACGGAAGAAAGGTGTGCATGACAATGGCTGAGTTGGACGACGAAGGTATGACGGAGGTTATTGTAGCAGACGATGGATTCATCACTTCTAAGGATGAAGTAGGCTACGAAGATTCTGAAGATTGCTATAAAGACGAGTGGGACAAATAATGGAGTTAGGGGAGAATCGCATCTCTCCCCAACTTCACACTCTTGCTTGGCAACTAATAAACAAATTCTCCTTAAAGACGAGATTAAACAAATTAAGTTGAGAATTGAGGACAATGGGTATTGATGAGTGAGACTATCTCACCCGACACACTATTGCTCCTTTTGCTCATCTTCTTTTGTTTATGCCTCATTAATATATAGCGTAATCATCAAAAACTGCAGAATTATGAATCAGATTATTCCAGGCGCACAGATTGGCGCATTTAAAACAATTAGTCTCTCAATCGGTCAAGCCAAGAAAGCGAACAGAGACGGTAAAATTAGTAAGTTCTTGGTAATTGGTATGAAGAACAAGAAGTCTCTCTTAGGCAAGAAACAGAATGTCATCTTATTTGATGATGATCTCAGTCCTGAGATATTCGCTGTTCTTCAGAAGTATGCTACACCATCAGCCGACCCTAATCATCAGGGAGGATTTGATGTCAATCTGGCAAACTTCAAAACTGGACCAGAATTTGCACAAGACCCAGATACATGGGGTCAGTTGCTCGAATTTCCTGGTGGATGCTTTGAAGAGTATGAGTTCGCTAAAGGACCATGCTATGCTAATCAGATTGATGGTAGCCCAACACTGGATGGCAACAATCAGAAGGTAATCCGCAGCAGCATTTCAGTCTTTGTACAGATTGACTTCATTGATGCTAACGGAGTTACTCACTACATTGAGCCATACAGCAAGAATGCACAGGGTGCTCGCATGGAACAGCGCTTCTTCCGCAATCCTGTTGAAGGTACAGCCACGCAACAAGCTGCATTTGACCCAACATCATTGATGGGTGGCGGTCAGCAGCCAACTGCACAGCAACAGCAAGCTCAGCAACCAGCTCCACAACAGCCTGGTATGGCAGCAGCTCAAGTTTCTCCAGCTCCACAAGCTCCAGGTGCACCCGCAGCTCCAGGCGCTCCAGCGTATTAACACATTGTCTCCTTAGGGGGACTTTGTGTTTGGGAAGGGTATAGCGAAATTAATATAGTACGCGTTAAGCATAATCAATATGAAAGGGACAAATTATATCGATCATAGATTTCCATGCAAAGATATGATTAGAGACGTTGTTGTCGGTAGAGGATGGATTGCGACTCTAGATATTAATGGGGATCTATTATACTTGGTTATACGAGATTAAAGACTCCTTAAATAATTGCACAATACGCAAGAATGAAGGTTTTTGCCAAGTGTGGCAAGGCAGTAGATCGTTTCACATATATCACGGTCTGTGAAGATAGTGATATATTTTTAATGCAAGACAAAATAAGACGCATAATAAATATATCAAAAGTGATACGTTTATCTTACAATACAACCATCTATAAAATAGTATCGTAGACAGTAATGTGGCGGTCATGGTCCCAAGCCCATGCACTACAACACGTGCTTATAGTACTTGCAAAGCTATAAGATGTCGATTGTGGGACACAGAGGGAGTCGCCCGCTTTTATAGGTAACAGTATTACATGTATGCTGAGTATCCAACAGGATCTTGAGAACGTATGCAATAAGGGTTGCGGATACTCTACGACAATCTGGAGAGACGGATAGTGGTGATAATGCACACATCCTAAAATGCAGGGGGCATATGTGAGGGCATTCTAGTGAACATTTAGGTGAGTCACATGGTTCGAGTCCAGTCACCACTCAACTATTATGTTTATGGTTTTTTCCCAGGTATATTGGTTCGTGAGAATAGGTATACCATTATGTGTGATTACTAATCAAACATTATATAATTATGGATGAAAATAAACATTCTTTCATGGACCAATTGAACCTGTTCTTTGTAGGAGCAGTTATTGGCGCTATTATTGGATCCTGTTTTAGTATTAATGTCTATAAAGGCAGAAATATTAAGGCAGAGAATAAACTGAAAGCATATGAACAGTACTATAAATGTACTGAGACATTGCTTGACTCTCTCGATGGCACACATGATCTTGACCTCATGGATACAGACCTTGAGACAGATTATGGTGCAGATTATTTGGAAGCAAAATCTAAGGTAGATGAATTAATTGCAAAGTAGTATGTCTGGTATTCATAAGCGATGGAAATTTTATAAGCCAGGTCAACTAATAACGGTTGACGAACATGTGTATAGGATAACCAAAGCAAGCGAACCGCCAACATGTAAACATTGCGTAAATTACAAACGATGGCCTAATAAATGCAAACAATTTGGTTGTTGGGGACATGTGCCTGTTAATTGTTATTTTAAACTAGTAAAATAAGTATTATGAATGAATTCGACAAAGAAGAGCATACAGAAGACATCTGGTACTCATAAAGTGTACAAACCAGGGCAATTAGTTACAATTTGTAAAGATGTATTTAGAATTGTAAAAAACAGATCTTGTTTTACAGATTGTTACATGTGCAATATAGGTTTACATCAACAAAGTGGATGGTGTAGTTATTGCGCTAATAACTTAGATAACTGTTATTTTGAATTAGTTAGAAAACATAAGGGTTGAGTTGCATCAACCCTAAGTGTTTAATGTAGCCGTAGGGAGTCCAAAGCCTCCAAAGGGAAACCGAATTACAGATGGAACACAAAGCTCAAGTATAGGTGAGAAGTAGTCCTATGCAAGTAAATAATGTTTAATTATCAAAATTATGAACATTTTAGAGAAATTAATGGGTAATGGTTACCCAAAGTTTGAAACATCAGTTTGCGCTGACAGTGACAAAACAACTGTAACAGTTCATCGTACACTGTCTCCAGATCATGTCGACTTGGATTCTCCAACGTATGTAGAGACCAGGTTTAAGAAAGATATCCCAATTCTCAAAACAATTTGGGTTTCGAAAGACGATGAAACAGACGAACAGACTATCCATGTGACAGTCGAAGTCAATGGTAAGTTTAATAGTCTTAAGTTTATCAAAGATCTTGTGAATATCGCAGCAGGTATCAATGAGATTGCAGAAGATAAACTCAGTGAGCCTGAGGTTATCAAGAACATTGGGTTGGATTGTAAACCATTCATTGCTAATGAGCCAGAAGAAACAAAAGCAGACGCATAACCAAGCAGTTAAGCCACAGTCGGCAAAAGGAAAACCTGATGCTGAGTATCTTAACTACAAGGTAGTTGCAAAGGAGGGAGGATCTACAATGATCCTCTCTTCAGGGTTAAGTAAGGTCAATGCCAAATCTCTTGAGAATACTTTGAATAGTTATATTAATAACAAACATTCAAACGTTCCAGGAGCTGGTAAGACAAGTGTCAAATTCATAACGATTCATTAAGTATGTTGAATGTTACTATTCAGAATGATGGAAAAATCAAGATCCAATCAGAGTGTTCTAACACAAAAGAGATGAGACATAATGTTAACTTGTTGTTAGCAGTCGTATCATCTATGGAGATGGAGGAAGCAGTAGCCGACAAAGAAGCTAATGGTACTCCGGTACAAACTATTTATTACTTATACTTGGACAAAGTAGAAGATAATAATAGGTTAAGTACAACGAGAATTCTTTCACAGCAGTTAAATATTCCTTTAAAAAGAGCAAAGGAAATTGTAGATGCAGCTGTCGCCGATAAGCATGATGATATAGTATTATCTCAATCTCCTGATGGCAATTATATTGCGACTATTGAAGATGCTCTTGAATCTGTCGGATGTATTTGTAGAATCATTAGAAATTAAGGCGATTATGATACGAATTATTATTGATGATAACAAAGAAGTCGACATAAAAGCAACGAAAGGTCTTGAGGAAACAGAACTTGCTGCAAATGCCGCAATTGAAATCATGCGTAATATGGCAAGTTGGTACAAATCGGAAGATAACGAAAAGTACGACCTTGTATTAACATGGGTAGACCAGAATCGTAGACTACCTGCAGTCAAAGAAATAAAAACAAACTTAGATTTTTGGCTAAAAGAAGCTAAAGATAGTATCGATTCTTACTGTAATGGCAATAAAACTATATTGCTTACAGGCAATAAAGATGAAATAACAAAAGCTGCAAAAAAGTTCGACGATTCCGAATACTTAAAAGTCTGTGTATCAAAACATTAAAGTATGACGACAAATCTTTGTGAAAAACCAGACAATCATGGAGCTGGTTGGATTATAGCAATAGTTATTATAACTATGCTTTTATTTGTTACCGCAAAGTGTCATGCACAGCAAAAAGCTGTAATCGACACAATGGTTTGTAAGGTTGAATGTATTAAGCAAATAGTACAAAAACCAAGTGTTAACGGTAAAACCGTTAAGTATATGGCTGTATATGTTGATAAATCAGCAGGATTCTCAGAGGTTATTCCAATCTCAAAGAGTGTTGTAGATTATATTAGCACGTGCAAGCAATTCTCTATTGCGCCAAACATTGGTATAAGGTTAAGAAATGGTGTAATCACATCAATAGTACGTTATAAAATTAAATTTGTACACAAATGAAATTTCAACCAAATGATGTTGTGCGCCAAATATTGCCAAGTGGTATAAATGTAGGAGGTTTAATGGTTGTAATAAGTAGCACGCGAGATAAGTGTACTGCTGTTAGAGACGTGGTAACCGGGAAGTGTTATATGTACAGATCAATAAGTCTTGAAAAAGTTGGAGAAACTGCAAAGATTATGGTTAGCAAAGAAGATATGGATAGAATTATCTCAACAAAAGGAATAGGTATATTCTATCATATAATATCTCCAGTATACGATAAACTATATGCTAATCCATCAAGATTTGTATGTTTTGTACTAGCTAGTAAAGGTAATACTGTACGTAGAACATTTCAACTTGGAAAAATATCTAGAGTATTACGAAAAGTTGGAGAAACTCGTAAAGGTTATCAAATCGTCTCAGTAAAGCAACCAATGTACAAGCTACAATTAATTGGTGAACTATGAGCAAAAAACTTAGTCCTGGCAGAATCTACAAAATAAATGGCATCGTTGTTAGGGCTAAACGTCAAGCGACATGTGAAGGTTGTATCTTTGATAATTTATTCTCTTGCCCAAGAGTTGTAGATGCAAAAAGAGAAATAACTATCACATGTCGTGAAGATAGTGTAATATTTACTAATCCGTAACAACATGGCAAAACGTAGAAAGAACGGTCAAATGTCTGACAGTGAATTAGAGACTAGAAGACATCACTCATCATTACGTAAGCTTAAAGCTCATTGTAGCGATGTAAATGTGGAATTGAAAAATTTTGAATCTGCGACTCCTGATGATATGTGCGTATTATCATTAGATGATGTAGATTTGGGATCAAGAAGGAATTATTTAACAGTTGACAACGATTCGTGGTTTGTTGATGAAGACAGCTATGAAGAGATATCACAAATAGCATTATACCTATGAGAAAAGAATATGGAGAGCTATTAGTATCAATAGTGTTAATAATTATTTCAGCATTCCCACTTTTTGACTTACTATACAATGTAACAAATATAAATAACATAAGCGATTTTTCGCTGGTGGTAATAATTGTTATGTTGATAGTAATCTTGATCTCCAGTATTATATATTTTATATCCTACTGGATGGAAAAATTTTAGTTGCATTTCAAGGGGGCAGTTTATGCTGTCCCCGAGATTTATTAGGTTAAAGGCCTACATAACAGTTCAAGTCTGTATAAAATCACGCATTATAGCGCCCTGGGGAGAGTTTCGGCAGTATCTAAGAAAGGGGTAAAAACAAGACGAAAAACTGCCATTTGGACTTGTAGCTCAGCAGGTTAGAGCAACAGACTCATAATCTGGAGGTCCTAGGTTCAAACCCTAGCTGGTCCACAATAGATGATTCCGTATATCTATAAATCCCGGATAGTTAACATTTGTTAAATCTCTAATAAATTATCAAAATGAAGAGATTATTTGAAAAGCTTAGCATGTGCTTAATCATGCTTATTGTAGCTATCACAGTGTCATCATGTGACTATGTGAAGCAAACGAAAAGCGAAATCAGACATGATGATTCGCTTATGGTGTCAAAAATGATGCAGGAAACTGATAATCCTACATTCGACAACTACTCTGATGCGTTAGTGTATCAGAAAGCTGAAGGTCAATGGAGACATCAGGATTCTGTGTTCTTCCGTATACCTGAAAAGGTTATGCGTGATGTGGTATCGGTCTTAGAGAAATCTGGGGAACCGATAAACAAGAGAAGTATATCTCATGAATTCGAAATGAACAAGCATGTGTATCTGAATCTTCCTGATAAACGGGATCAATACAGTGCTATTACTCCTCCTGACATACCCAACACGAAAGTAGTTGACACCATTATCGACGGTAAGCATGTGCAGCTCGTGCAGTCCTCTAGTACAAACATTATGACAAAGGAGGATTAGCTATGAAGCGATACATCATTATTTCTTTCAATGGCTCAAGCCTTAGCCCAAATGAAGTTATGTCTATAGCTACAGAGTTAAAGGCTATAAAGCCAAGCGTCGAGAACGTCCATGCAGTAACGATGGATGAGACAGAGGTTAACTCTGTTATTGTGCGCCATGCAGAGAACAAGAATGCTACAGAATTGTCTGTTGCAGAATCTGCGTGCATCTACGTAAAAGAGAAGTTTGGTAAGTATTTCAACTCCAAGATGAAGTTGTTACTTGCATTGTCTGAGGCTGTAAATAACGAGCCTAATAACGAATCTCTCAAGAACGCTATTAAGGTTATATCTTGTGGAGTTTTTAGTAAGAAACTCCATGACTCTTACGAAATCTCTACAGATGTTATCCAGGTATTTAAAATGGTTCAAAGTAACATGTAATTATGTGTAGAACACAACGTAATACAAAGAAAGTGTATCGTCCACGTCACGCAGAAGCTAAAGCAAAGGCTTATAAGCGTGACAAGTTTCAGAACAAGTTAAATCCTCTCGATTATGTGGAAAATTCCAGTATATACGATCAAGGGTAAGGTGAAGGGTAAGAATACAAAAACATTGGTATTCGAATCCAAATACCCTAACGAGAATCAAGCTAAAGAGGCTAGATTCGCGCTCATTCATTTGGCTAACTGTACCCACAAAGCTCCATGTGATATCACCATTAACAATGATGGTGCAGTATTCGTTAAGAATCCATCCTGGAGTGTGGGTGAAGTAACAATATGTTAATTAATTTTATTTACAAACATTTTAAACATTATCAAAATGGCAAAAGCAGAAACAAAAGGCGCTGCTAAAGAGCAGCAGAATGCGTCAGTAGACAACGTGGTAGAGAAGTTGGTTAAGGGTAATCTCGTAACCGACATCGCAGACAAGGCGGCAGAAGAGATCCGCCAGGACGAAGAGAAACGTAAGATTTCTCAAGTCAAGGAGATCGTTAAGTGTGCTGACTACTTGAGAATCAAGGAACTTCTCAATGTCCGTAAGGACCGTGCGAAGGCAAAGATCACTCTTGATATTCTGAAGAAGCGTACAGATTTGCTGGCTCGTCTTCTGGGCAAGGACGAGAATGGTACCGTCGTTCCTGACGACCAGAAGATTACACCAAATCAGTTCCGCGATCTTTCGCAGAAGATCGATGAGGATCAGCGTAAACAGATGAACGAATTGAACCAGGAATACGAGAAGCACGACCGTGAGTTGCGCAGCAAGTATCCTAACAATTGGTATTATGCCAACTATCAATTCGATCGCTTCTAATTCTTCTTCTAGTACAAGTATCTTCGTATCACGTACATGGATTCTGAGGTACTGTAGAGGGTCTTAAGAAGACGGGTCAGTGAAGGAATCTCAGAATGAATTAACATTCTCATCAAGTATCTTCGTATCACGATGAGAAGAAGAGATGTGAACCCACACAGTAAATTGGGACAGTAGATCAAACAATATGTTTTGTGCGTATCATTGTATCGGGGAGATTTAATTGCTCTGAGAAAGTTAATTGAACCCTGCAAAATATATCAAAAATGCTGAATATAGCCCTCTAAGTATCTTCGTATCATGAGGATTCCTATATATTTTTAGCCATGTTTTAAGCGCTCTGAGGCAGAGTATGTCACCAAGTGGAGTAATTAACCACGAGTGTCGCAAAAATGTCTTAGAGCGCACCTGAAACGGCTTAAATCGAATGTTCTGACTGATCATCGGAACATTTACAAGAATGTACAGTGTGTATGAAATAATCTGTTTGGACAGGGGTTCGACTCCCCTCACGTCCACGGTTCCTCCTCTACGCTATTGTGTAGACTCCCTTTGGGCAACCTAGGTATGTTGTAAAACTACCTACACGGGCGTGTTTGGTTTTGACAGACAGAGGAGATAAATACATTAAGCACTATACTATAAATTAAACGACAATGTAAATAACATTGTAGACTATACTAACGTAGCGTAAGTTTAGTCTAGGTGTTTCCTACCAAAGTGGAGAGAAGAAAGAAGTTGGTACCGTCGCCTTTTTGGTTTGGGTCTGGGGTTCGATTCCCCAGCTTCTTCCTATTAGTTATGACAAAGGGATATAAAGCGATGATAAAGGACAGGTGTCCTTATGTCGTCAACCTCGCATTTAAATGGTGTACAGAGTTTGGTAGATTATCTAATATAGGTAAAGAGCCACATGAAAGAATTAAGTATGCTGTAAAAACGCGATGGATAGACCGTGTATACCAAGAAAACGTAGCAATCTATAACACTGGAAGAGGAATACCTCGAACAGATGAAAAGAATGCATCGTTAAGAAAAGCACTTGGAATACATGAGGGGTCTCAAAATTTTAATTTTGCAGACTCTATAAACCTAGATTGTATCAACAAAACATTTAACTCTGGAGAACGAGCATTTTGGATATGGGTTAATAGCTGGGTAGTATGGTTTCAAGAGAACTATAAGTACCTAGAAAACTATTATAACATATCATGTAAATGTGGTAATATGGTTTTATTTGATAATGCATTGTCAGAGAAAGCTAGTTTTCTAGATGAATATTTTGAAGATTTTTCTAGATTTATTAAGAAAACATTTAATTAAACAAAATAAAAATGGAGTATTTCCCTAAAATGCTAATTTACAGAGCTAGTCTGTTAGGCTATAAGACTGAAAGTGTAGAAGATGTACTTAACTGGTTCCATAACAACCTTAAAAAAGGATTTGTCTATGATCCACACATATTCTGCGCTGGAGATAGCCTAGATGAAGATTGTTTGTACGAATACTGTTGTAATGAACATTTACGTAGAGTTGGTGATTGGATTATGAAAACGATGATCCTAAGCAGTCCTATGAAGTTCAAGACACTTACAACTCGTATGCGTATAGGTTCAGGACTACTTGAAAAAGTAGAAATGAAGACAGGAGGAAAAGATCTTAAGATCATCCTCTTTAACAATTTTCTCAACAACGTTTGGTCATTGTATCGTCAAAAGATGATATATGATCTCCCGTTTTATCAGGAGTAGGGTGAGAGAGATCTCCCCTACCCCACAATATGGAGTATCAGCGTATCACTCAATCTGAGATTGAGACCATAAAAGAAGCTCAAAAGGGAAATGAGCTTGCGTTTAATAAATTGTTTAACCGTTACAAAGAGTTTATTGACAACGTACTCTTTTGTTACGTGAATGACATGGATGAAGCTAAGGATCTTACAAATGTTGTATTTCTTAAGGTTCACCAAAAACTCTCGACATTCACAGATTATTCGTCTTTTGGCGGATGGCTGAGAATTATAGCTAATCGAACAGCTATAGATTATCTACGAAAAGTAAAGGAGAAATCAATGGAATTAGGAGAAGATACAGGCCGACTACCTGTTGAATTAACTAATTCTTCAGAAGAAGAGGATCTTGTCAATCTTCTTGAGTACGAATCTCTTCTAAAGGAGTTTGAAAAGCTCCCAAAGAAGACACAGAAGATTTTTAATTTATTCTACGTAGAAGATCTTACAGTTGACGAAATTAGCAAAGTGCTGAAAATTCCTACAGGCACTATAAAAGCTGCGTTAAGTCGCACTCGTAGGAAAATTAGAAATAACTTAAAAGTTTAACAAAAATGACTTCACTTTTATTATTGATTCTCTCGATTTTTGTAGCTCTTGGTTTCGCAAGATACAATAAGAGCAACAAGTTGTTCTGGATCATTCTCGTAAGTCTCTTGCTCGGTTTTACCGGTAAGAGTATGGTCAACTATGCCTTTGTTGACCATAAAAGTGAAGCTAGTACAGTTAAAGCTACAGCTCCCATGCTGGCACCGACGTGCTCATTTCAGGCTTTGGAACCCTCAGAGGGCGCCGGTACATGTGCCGAGACAAAACCAGCAGGTAAGGACACAATTGTAGTTGACACTGTTACTATGCTTAACTTGGGTGAAGACGAGCATATTAATGTGCTCACTAAACCTCCACGAGATTGGTTAAAAACGAACTTCATATTCGACACAAGTTGAATTTAAGTTAGTTGCCCAGAAAAAAAGTATTAATTAATTTTAGTAAATAACATTTTAAAACATTATCAAAATGGCAAAAAAGAATAATAAGGGCAATGTAAGAGTTGCTCAGAATAACAACAATGGTGGTAACGATGCAAATGCAGCTATTGAGGCTGCAGCTATGCTCACAACAACAGGTGGGTCAAGCATGGATCGTAATCATCAGGTGGATTTGTTGAAGATGGCTCACGATCGCTTCTTCTTGGATGAGAAGGCTGCTGAGCATACTGGCTTCCCACAGGGAGCCATCGACAAGATCAACCACATTAATGCACTCGGCATTGCTGTATGCGTATGTAACGAGGTCAAGTATGGAACAAGTGACTTTGCTTGCGTAATCCGCAAGTCTGCGCTTCCAGAGCTCACTGAAGCCCTGAATGAGATTGGTGTAAAGTTTGATGACACAAAGCTTTTACCTTCGAAGGACGATCCGGATGCAGTTGAGGTAACAGGTTCAGCTGTAGAGGTGTCAGAAGAGACTTCTAAGAAGCTCGAAGATGACGCTAAGGCTCGCGCAGCTACAGCAGGTAAAGTTTTTGATCCTACAAAGATCAAGGATGAAAAAGAGCTTAAGGAGGCTTTGTCTGGCTTCTTGGCTATGAATCGTGATTCTAAGCTGATGGATAGCATCATGCAGTGTGTAAACTTCTATAAGGCATATCGCTCTATTGTGGCTAAGCGCGCTATCGAATCTGCCGAGAAGACACTTAAGGACACCAAGGACAAGGAGTATAAGGCTAACGCTGAGAAGGCTCTTGCTTCTGCAAAGAATGACCTCGAGCGCATCAAAGACATGAGTTTCCATGACACATTTCGCAAGATTGTTGAGCTTACGGGTCGTGTCGGAACACTTACTTATGGAATTGGTGCTCACTTCTTCAATGTTACCGCTACGTCAGGATCTCCTGTATCTGCGTTCTGTGAGCTTCGCGACCATTCTACTGACAAGAACACCGGCGTATGTAAGTATACCGATGATCAGATTGCAGACGCTGTAAAGTGCCTTGTAATCATTGGTGCAGATGATGTTCGCTCAAAGGGTAAGACTTTGCTCGAGGCAGAGAACAAGCTGCCAGAAAAGGATCGTGTTAAGGAGCATATCGATGCTGCTAACAAGAACATCGCATTCGCAGATAAGGCTACTGCAGCGGTTCTTGCGGCTCCAGGCGAGTTTGTTGAGAACTTGAAGAAGAACTTCTTGGAGGGTAACAACTTTGCAAAGAAGACTGTTATCGCCATTAAGCGTGCATACTATCGTGACGTTACTCCAGAGATGATGGCTAAGGTTAAGTCTGACTCAATGCTTGATAATGCTACACAGTATGCTGGTATCATCTCTAATCTGTTCCGTAACCCTTCTGATCCGCTCGTAGGTTATGCCAAGGAGAATATCATCGACTTGGAGTTCAAGACTGACGAGGAGATCAAGGTTGAGGAAGAGGCTGTTGCCAAGGCTGCTAAGGAAGCAGCCGATAAGAAGGCAGCTGAGGATAAGAAGAAGGCAGCTAAGGGTAAAGCCAAGGCTCAGGTAAAAAAATAATACGGCCAATTAAGAAAGCTAGTTCACAACTAGTTGGTCGTGTTAAGAAAGCCTTCGATATCCAGTGGCAAAGTGAACGCAAATAATTTAACTATCAAAGTATGAAAAAATTAGTAATTACGTTGCTAGGAGCAGCATTTCTTACTATTGGCATGAATATTGCCGATCTTAAGAATGTTCCCCTTCCAACGACAGTGCAAACAGTAGCAGCATCTACTGTACCGCAACCAATGGATCATTTATTTGGTCAAGTGAATCGTGCTAATCCTGATACAGTGCATGATACCGTTAGGGTAGAAAAGCCTGTAGCTTGTAACCACAAACAGTCGCCTGTAAAGACGATTGTTAAACGCACCATAATTAAGAAGACAGATACGTCGTATGTACCACTTCTGTATATTGTGGAACCTGGAGAAAAGGTCGACTCCACTAATCACAACTCTACCATTCGTAAGGGAGAGCTCCGTGATTATATTCAAATCGCCTCTAATGTATGCAAGTAAACACAAGAACCCTGTATACTATAATTAGGTAAGTACATATAGTAGATCCCATTAGTCTACGTACGAACATTAACTGGATCCGAGAATATGTTAACCCTGTCTTGCAGGGCGAGATCACTCAAAAGGTAGGATGAAATGTATCAAACATTGAAACAGTTTGATATAGGTAGGAGAAGCGTTGTATCAGCTCCTATAGATTACACAACTGGACTTGTGAGAACCGTTTGGAGACAAGCTGGATGAGGTTGTGTAATCTAAAAACGCATAAGTCCCAAGAAGGGCATAATGAACCGTATCGTAATTACATGTGATAATACTAAGCATGTACAAACGTTACACGAGACGAACTATGTTGGTCCCCAGTAGGTGAACAGAATTGCATACATGGTATGGTGCATGGTGCTGGAAGAACCGAGGATACCCCAAACAACATAGAAGTATTATTAGCCGTAGGTAGTGTTTCTAGTGTCCAAAGCTAGTATAAAGGCCGAAGTAATGCATCAATACTGTGGGAGTAATACCACACAGAGTAAACTAAATGAGTTTGCTGACTATACCAAAACCTTACTGTTCGATTCAGTACAACTCCGTTGAAGGGGTGCCAGGGATGGGGTAGAAGTGTCTGATTGCGACCGCCAGGCTTTTCTTGTTTATGCGGTATATAAAAGTGAAACAAGCACAAGGGTTGGGCAGTCCCTTAATCGAAGCTCTACGGGAGTATCGTACGCGGGTGAAGATCGCGGTGAAAATCTATTCCAGTTGTATTATTAGGATGTTAGGCAATCCGAACTTACAGCCAATTTCCATGAAAATTAAATCGTTCATGAGATTATGATCGATGACTCCGTTACAGTCAAAGAAAGTTGATGGAGAGCTATCCTAGAATAAGAAATAGCAAATCAGGTAGAAAGTTGATTCGAGATATATCCAGCCAGGATCATTTGACCTCCACTTTCATCCAAAACAATCTAAACCAATAGTCTATTTGTATTATGATATACAATATTATATAGTCCCTACAGAGTAGTAAACTGGTATATTATGTATGCGTATGTTGTATGCAATAAAGATATAGACTATGAAAATTTAGAAAGTTTAAAAGATAACATGTTTAACAAAAATTGATGTCCCTTCATAGAGTGTGTCTTACGTTGTAAGTAAGGGCTTGAGGTGAAGAAATCGAGTGCCAACCGATATGCCAACCATGCTAAAGTGTACTGCGCAACAGTATATGTAAACATAAAGGTTCGAAGCAATACAAGAAATTGATGGGCAGCTTATATTCTATGTTGTAAAACGACTGTGTATATTATATGTGTATACTGTCTCTATACATGTATATTACGTTTATAAGTGGGTGACAAGATGAAATGTATGGGTTGAATTCCCAATATTCGTGCACTATAAATAGGAGGTAGTAATACCGGTACAGAAAAATTGCAAATATCAGCAAAGATACAAAAAGCCGTAAAGTCTGTGATGGGTTTGATCCTGAGACATTCCGATAACCAACCGCTGGGTACATGCCATAAGCCGAGTATCGCAGTAAGGAGACCTAGCTGACAGTCGCTTCTAAGTTAGCAGTAGAGATCATCTGCTTTAATGACAATCGTGTAGGAATATCTTGTAAGTATAGTAAGGGAAATACGACCGAGATTCTACATATTTTCGTGGGTTATAAAGATTCTATGATTCTATGAGTGTTAGTTGCTCTGCAAAATTTCACCAACGAAGATTAGAATAGTTAAGTTAGAAAAAACGTGAACAAAATAGCAGAAAACAGTTCAGCATTTGATTATGCAAAGAAAGCATTCAAAGCTTTAGACGATGGGCCTGGATAATCCAGTAAATGTTAATTGCATCTTATGTATGTAATTCCTGTCACAAGCCTATTACCCTATTGTTGTAATAGGAAGAGTGTGACTAAGTCTGTATAAAAGCGTCTACAATAGTAGAACTTTCTTTAGGAAACTAAGTAAGCAAAAGCAGTAACCAAGTATCTTCGTATCAGCGTTGCTTTATTCAATAAACAACGGCAAAGGTGTAGCCAAAATACACCATATTTTTAAAATCATATCGTTAGTTAATCAATAACGATATCAAAAAGGATATGATTATGTCAGAAATTAATGTAAACATCGTGGAAACAACAATTAAGTCAAATCGTACCCCACTGAGTATTCTCGGTGGCAAAATGTTTGGTCAGGACGTATTTACTCCTCAGACCCGCTTCTTTAACCCAGACCATGATAAGGTCTTGGAGCAGGCTAAGCAGAATTCTAACGTAGACCTTGTGCTCAATCGTTCTCCTCGCCGTTTCGCGATCGGTTATATCACGATCGAGTCTATGGCGACCAAGCAGAATGCAATCGGTGATGTCGTTTGCCGTCTTAATGAGGGCACCGACCATCAGATTGATATCCCTCTCGGTGAGAGTAGCACCAAGTTTGGTGAGACTACTGAAGAGGCAGTTCAGAAGGCTCTTAAGGACAAGAACTCTAAGGCAGTGTTCGCAGATCCTAAGGATCTGTGTGGTATCCTTAATGACCTTAACCGCGGTGAGATCACTCGCCTTGACGGCATTATTGAGAAGGCTCAGAAGGCTAAGGCGCAGTGCTTGTCTGCCATCGCAGCAAATGAGAAGATCGTCGCTGATTATGAGCGCGAGAAGGCAGAGTCAAAACCAGCTGATCATATAGCATAAATTCATGGAGGCTGTTTTAACAGAGAAGAGTGTTAAGCTTATTGCTGTAATGCTCTCCGAACCGAAGATTAAGGCAGCCGTTTATGAAAAGTTGGATCATACAGAGAAGTACAAAATCTACACCATTAACGATGATGGTAGTGTTACTCTCGGTTCAACCAGATTCCATTTTTGGAACAAGATAATCGGCTGCGAGCAAACCTTACCATTTGAGAGTTTCGCTCTCAAGGTATGGGATGCACTAGTGAGTCTTTCCACAGGGCTTAACCAAAAAGCTATTATGGAAGGACTATCACAAGAAATTGTGATGAAAGGAGTTAAAGACAAAAACTTTAACTGGGTTGTAGAACGACTGTATGATGTTGCGACAAAAGTATGTCAGAATTCTAGTATTGCTGATGGCGTAGGAGCGGACCCTGCGGGGTCCCGGGTGTTAGGGCCAAGGCTTAACGCTCAGCAAGACTATCCTGATAAAATTGTTATCAATATCAACGGTCGTAAAGAAATTTTTCAGGTGAAAGACTGTATAGGTAAACCAATGATTGAGTTGGAGTACGGAATTGTAAACGCTAAACGAGTAATGCCATAAACAGAAACATTCCTGCGGGAATGGTGTACGAACTGTGCGCAGAAGAGTATACATTCATGCATGCCGTTACCGTTATTGTTTACAAAGAAGTGCAATAACAATATTATTAGTTTATATTAAAGGGCATCCTTAAAAGTTCTCTGCGGAGAGCAGGTAATCCGCCCTGCGGGGTAGGATTACCAATGGATACCCTTTTATCCTTTATTACAGTAATATGTAGTATAGGAACTAGGTAAATGGCTGATTCAAGTAAATTGTTTAATTTTAATCAAACTATATGAATAAGAAATCAATTAAATTGAACTCAGCAAACATCATTACAATTCGTAAGAACATTGATATTACTATCAATAAGTATTGGCGAATCATTCGAGCAGAGAACCTTATGTCTAAGAAGGCAATTGCAGCAAAGCAAGGTTCTGGCTTAGATCTCAAGAGCTTGTATAACCAGATTATGCAGCTTAGTGAGAAGCGTATTATGATTAAGGGTATTTTGGTAGCTCTTAATACAGGTACAACTACATTCTCTTATGAGGATTTTAAGAAGACAAATAACTATAGTATTTTCGCAGCATGCGAGGCAAAAGAGGCAATAGCACAACTTAAGATGATCAAGACACTTGATCCATCAACTAAGGCAAAAAAGGGATTGAAGGCTATGCCTAAGCGCGAGGTATTCTCATCAGCTAAGATTGCACAGCTTATTCATGAGCAGCAACTACTAGCAAATAAGTTTGACGCTAATCTAGAGAAGTTTAATAATGAGACTTCTATTGAGATTAAGGATACTATTGCAGATAAGTTCGAGATGGATCTTGCAGCTTAAATGCTATAGGTTCGAGACAAATATAAGGGTCGCCGAAAGGAGTAAGATCGAGGCTTACACGAACCACAAATAAGGAATCCCTTGCCTTAAAAATAACATTATTAACACATTAAATTATCAAAATTATGTCAAAGAAGAATAAGAAGAACCAGAAAAAGGTTCAGGCTAAGATAGGAACTACACCAGCTAAGGCTGAGGCAGCTAAGAAGGAAGAGTCTAATGCTGCTAATAAGACAATAGAGAACATTCAGAAGCGTCGTGCTGCTGATGCAGAGAAGGCTAAGAAATATGCCGAACTCAAGGCAGCTAAGAAGAAGGCCAAGGCTGAGAAGGAAGAGGCTAAGTATGCTGCTTCCAAGGCTCGTATAGAGGACCGTAAGGCGCGCAAAAAGAGCATCATGGATAAGTTGATCGACTCAAAGAAGACAAAGGCTTCAGAGCCTGTTAAAATTACTCTGGAGGATCGTTTGAAGAAGCAGGAGGAACGTCGTAAAGTTGCTCAGGCTCGTCATATCGCATCAATTACCCGTCGATGCAAGCGAATGCATCTCAATGATGCCGACACCAAGAAGGTTGTAGACATCGCAAAGAAACAGTGGGACAACGCTACTGTATACAATATAACAGTTGTATGCGACTCTGTTCTGAAAAAGAAGAAAGAGCTTGAGAAGTTGGTAAAAGACTGCGGAATTAAGTCTGCATGTATTACTAACTCAACCGCATTCTTTAAGGATGTGCCAGCAAGCGTAGTCGCAAAACTGCGTGACCTCGTAGGTAACGCTACATTCTATCAGTATCGTTCTGATAGCAAGTCTCCATTTGAGGAGGCTGGGATAGACGTTTCCACAGGTAACCATAACAAGCACAAGAAGGGAGGTGATCCTCATACTATTGAGTGCTCAAAGAACGCTAGTGTTAACTTCTATAACCTCCGTAAAGCTAAGAAGAAGGCTAAGGAGGATCTTGAGAAGAACACTTACAATTTCCGTCACGGCTCTAAGGCCGAAGGACGTAAGCTTCGTCGTGGGCTCAAAGTTAAGGCTAAAGCCGTAAACAAGAAGCCTACACAGGTTAAAGAAATTAAACAAAAGTCAGTTAAACAAGCAGCTTAATCATAGGAGGCAACGTTATGAATACCCAGAATAATCAATATTTGGACGATTATGTTGAAAAATATCGTGACATCAAAGAGAAGTGGCTTAAGGACTTTAATAAGTCTCACGGAACTACTTCTAAGTTCTGTAAAGAACGCAATATCCATGGTCTTTCCCGGAAGAAACCTTGGTTTATACTGCTAAAGCGTGATTCAATCAAAATTGAATCTAGCAGAAAGGTTACGAAGTTTAACCATACCGAGCTCATGGAAGGGAATGTTCAACCCTGGGACTTGAATG